>JGI12210J13797_11563090_pt1 | contig 17096 bp, 12 predicted proteins | sample ElkSlonscriptome_3_FD_13797 | JGI IMG/M metagenome (IMG submission 13797)
GAGCTGATCTTGGAAAGCGCCAGTTCGATCGTCCCCGCCTCGCCCGGCGGGTGGCCCGCAAGGACCGCGAGATAGGTCTTTTCGACCAGGCGTTCCTCGAACGCGCGGTTGAAGCGTTTGAGCGCCTTGGGATTGCGCGCGAGCAGCAGGCAACCGCTCGTGTCGGTGTCGAGCCGGTGGACCGGGACGGGCGGGCGCTGAAAGCCCAGCTTCAGCTCGTCGAGCCGGTCGACGAGACAGGGCCCACCGCGTTTCGGGCGGTCGACAGGAAGCCCGGCGGGCTTGTCGATCACCAGCGCCTCGGCGTCTTCGTAGAGTATCGGAATGTTCATGCCAGCCGCGCCGGGAACAGGGAGCGCACCGCATTGCCGAGAAGGAAGCCGTCAGCCAGATCGTCCAGCGTCAGCTCCGCCTCGCATGCGCGGCCGTCTTCGATCAGCGCCTCGCGCAGCACGCCCGGCAGCAGGCCGAGCCGCGCGGGAGGGGTCAGCAGCACGCCGTCGCGCTCAACGAAGACATTGGTGAAGCAGCCCTCGGTCACGAGCCCGTCTTCGCGCACGAACAGGCATTCGCCTGCTCCCATGCTGCGGGCGGCGTCGAGACCGTCCTCGTAGAAGCCGCGATCGGATGTCTTGTGGCGAAGCCGCCAGTCCGAGGGGTCGACCGGCAGCGGAAGGGCGATCGTCGTCATCGGCCGGGCAGAATGGTCCGGCAGCGCCAGTGTCTCCAGCGCGATCGCTCCGCTTCGCGAGGCGAGAAGCCGCAGCTTCGCCGGATGGTCGAGCTCGAAGCACAACGCCTGGATCTGGTTGCGCGCTGCGTGCCGGTCGAAGGAAAGGCCAAGTTCTTCCGCGCTGCATTTCATCCGCGCGAGGTGCTTTTCAAGCAGCGCGACGCCGCTCTCCGGTTCGAAGCGCATCGTTTCGATGAGGTCGCACGCGGGCGCTGCAAGTTCGGGCGCCGCGCGGCGGACGAAGCCCGCCTTGACCTCGCATTCGCGCCGTTCGGCGAGGCCTTCGCTGTCGGCGACGATGGCCGAGCCGACACCCAGGACCGCATCGCCCTGCCCATTCTCGGCCGGGGTCAGGCGCAGGGTGCGGATCGCGACGTTGAAGGCGGCGTTTCCGTCCGCGTCGATCCGCCCGATCGCGCCGCAATAGGGTCCGCGCGCATCGCGCTCGACCCCGGCGAGCAATTCCATCGCGCGGATTTTCGGCGCACCGGTGATCGAGCCGCAGGGAAACAGCGCCCGCACGAGGTCCATCGCGCCCTGTCCCTCGCCAAGCTCGGCGCGCACGCTGGAGACCATCTGGTGCACGGTCGGATAAGTCTCGACGGTGAAGGGCGCATCGACCCGCACGCTTCCCGGCACGGCCACGCGCGAGAGGTCGTTGCGCATCAGGTCGACGATCATCAGGTTCTCGGCCCGGTCCTTGACCGATTCCGCGAGTTCGCCCGCCAGCGCCGCATCCTCGGCCGGGTCGGCGGAGCGGGGGCGCGTGCCCTTCATTGGCTTGGCCTTCGCGGTGCCGCCGTCGAGCGCGACGAAGAGTTCGGGCGAAAAGCTCAGCAGCCAGTGCGATCCGTCGAATACCAGCCCGCCATAGCCCGCGCCGGCCGCAGGACGCAGGGCGGCATAGAGCGCCACCGGGTCGCCGCGATAGGAGCCGAACAGCGGATAGGTCAGGTTCGCCTGGTAGATGTCGCCCGCGGCAATCCTCTCCTGCAGGGCGGCGAAGGCTTCGCCATGGCCGCCGGGCGAAAGCTGCGGCTCGAGCGGGCCGATCCGCGCCTCGCCCCCCGACCCGCCATCGCCTTCGATCCGCGCCTCGAGCCAGGCGGGCACGTCCGCCGCCGCTATCCGCTGCGGCTTGTCGAACAGGCCGAGCCAGACCAGCGGGCCCGCCGCACCGGTGCGTTCCTGCGCGAGGTCGGCCAGCCGCCCTTCGAGGGCAAGGCCCGCTTCGTAGGCGATATATCCGGCGAGCGTCCCGCCCTTCTCACGCCGGGACCGGTCGGCGGCGGCCAGCACCTCGGCCACTTCCCCGGCGCGGATCGCCCTGAAGACCTCGCGCGGGGGCTCGTAAAAAAGCGCATCGGCGGGCTCGCGCGCACTGTCGCCTTCCGGCGGGCGTGCGTCGTCGAGCAGGACATATGGCTTGGGAGACGAGGGTTCGGCCATTGCCTGTCTGCCTTAACCGATATGCGGCCCAAGTCGAGTGCCTGCGGCGGGAAGCTTGACCCTCGCGCGCAGGGCTTTCAAACCGGCTGGCCAAGTAAATCCGGGCAAGGGGGCATGGGCACACGATGAGCGGAATTTTCCTGGGGCTGGGCGGCAATGGCGAGGACCAGCATCTCGCATTGAGCCGGGCGAACCGGCACGGGCTGATCGCAGGCGCGACCGGCACGGGCAAGACGGTCACCCTGCAAGGGCTTGCGGAAAGCTTCTCGGCAAACGGCGTGCCGGTTTTCGTGGCCGACGTGAAGGGCGACCTGTCGGGCATCGCGATGCCGGGATCGCCCACCTTCAAGCATGCCGACAAGCTGGAGAGCCGCGCGCAGGAACTGGGCATGGAGGACTATGCCTATTGCGACAATCCGGTGATCTTCTGGGACCTCTATGGCGAACAGGGCCACCCGATCCGCACCACGATTTCGGAGATGGGGCCGCTCCTGCTCGCCCGGCTGCTCGATCTCAACGACACGCAGGAAGGCGTGCTCCAGATCGTCTTCCGCCATGCCGACGAGAATGGGCTGCTGCTGCTCGATTTCGGCGATCTCACCGCGATGCTGCAATGGGCGAACGAGAACGCGTCGGAGCTTTCGGGCAAATACGGCAACGTTTCGCGCCAGTCGGTCGGGGCGATCCAGCGGCAACTTCTCAGCTTCGAGGCGCAAGGGGCGGACCATTTCTTTGGCGAGCCCGCATTGGAGATCGACGATTTCCTCAAGGTGGACGAGAACGGCCGGGGCTTCGTCAACGTGCTCGCCGCGGACCGGCTCATGCGCAGCCCGAAACTGTACGCCACCTTCCTTTTGTGGCTGCTCGCCGAACTGTTCGAGAGCCTGCCCGAAGTCGGCGATCCCGAAAAACCCAAGCTCGTCTTCTTCTTCGACGAGGCGCACCTTCTCTTCGACGATGCTCCCGATGCCTTGCAGGACAAGATCGAGCAGGTCGTGCGCCTGATCCGTTCCAAGGGCGTGGGCGTGTTCTTCGTGACGCAGAACCCGATCGACATCCCCGAGGAGGTCGCGGGTCAGCTCGGCAACCGCGTCCAGCATGCCCTGCGCGCCTTCACCAAGCGCGACCAGCGCGCGATCCGGGCCGCCGCCGAAACCTTCCGCATCAACGAGGAGCTCGACACCGAACAGGTCATCACCGAACTCAAGGTGGGCGAGGCGCTCGTCTCGACCCTCGACGAGGACGGCGCGCCTTCGGTGGTCCAGCGCACGCTCATCAAGCCCCCGCGCTCGCGGCTCGGCCCGGTCAATGCCAAGGAGCGCGCGATCATCCAGTCGGTCAGTCCGCTCGCCGGGAAATATGACGTGGCGGTCGACCGCGAAAGCGCCGAGGAAGTGCTGCTCGCCAAGGCCAAGGACGCTGCCGCCACCGCCGAAGAGGTCGAGGAACAGGGCGTGGAAGAGGTGCAGAAGCGCGCGCGCAAGTCGACCTCGATCTGGGAAAAGGCCCTGTCGCGCGGGACCAAGGTGGCGGCAGGCGGGCTTGCCGGGGTCGCGGCGGCCAAGGTGCTTGGCAAGACAAGCCGCGCGAACCCGGTCGCCTCCGGCATCACCTCGGCGGCGGGCAGCATCGCGACCGATCTCGCCGGGCCGGTTGCGGGACGGTTTGTACGCAACCTGATCGGCGGGTTGATGCGCTGAGATGGGTTTGCGGCTCGCTTGTCCGAGATTGCTGGCGGCGCTCGGCCTCGCCGTTTCCGGAACGGGCGGAGCATGCGCCGAGGATACGGCCCGCGAACCCGCCCGCGTCGTCGTCGCCTTCGATCGCGAGAGTATCGAACCGCTGATCGTCGAAGGCGTGGCTGAGCGCACGAGCGGCCGCGCGGTCGCAGCCAATGACCCGGTCCGGATCGCAAGCATTTCGAAACTGGTGATGGCGCTCGCCGCGCTGCGGCTGGCACAGGAGGGCGGGGTCGATCTCGATGCGGACGTGTCGGACTATCTCGGCTGGGAGGTGCGCGCGCCCGGTTTTCCCGACGCGCCGGTCACGCTCGCGCAGATCCTCTCGCACCGTGCGGGCCTGCGCGATGCGGGCGGATACATCATTCCGCTGGGCGAAAGCCTGCGCGAAAAGCTCGCCGATCCGCAAAGCTGGCATGCCGATGCCCCGCCGGGCGAGGCACCGTTCCAATACGCCAATCTCGGCTCGCCGGTCGTGGCCAGCGTGCTCGAGGCGGCGAGCGGCGAACGCTACGACGTGTTGCTCGAGAGGCTGGTCTTCGCCCCGCTCGGGATCGAGGCCTGCGTCAACTGGACCCGGTGTTCCCCTGAAAAGATCGCCCGCGCGGTGGCGCTCTATCGCGACACGGGCGAGCCCGCGCGCGACTTTCCCGGCGACATTCCGCCCGATTGCGCAATTCCGGTCGCGCAAGGCGTCCCCTGCGAGCTTTCGGGCTACGAGCCCGGTTCCAATGCCTCGGTCTTCAGTCCGCAGGGCGGGGTGCGGATCGGCATGGTCGACCTCGCCCGGATCGGGCAGGCGCTGGTAAGGGGCGGCGAGGGACTGGTGAGCGAAAAAAGCATGGCCGCGATGCTGGATTCGGCCCGGCCCCGGGTCGAGGGGCAGCCCTATTTCTGCGGTTACGGCCTCGGCGTGCAGGCGATCGAGACGCCGGGCCGGACCTGCCTCGACGATCTTTTCGGCGATGGAATCGTGCGCTTCGGCCATCCGGGCGAAGCCTATGCGCTGCGCGCCGGGCTGTGGTTCGATCCCGAAAGCGGCAAGGGCCTCGCCTATTTCCTCACCGCTCTCCCGCCGCGCACGGGGGCCGAGGGGACGAGCGGTTTCGATCCGCGCGAGATCGCGCTGGTACAGCGGGCGCTGCGCCTCGAGCGCGAGCGCGCGGCCGCGCGGCGCTAGACCCCGAACAGCTTGAGAAACGCGTCCATCGCGCCTTCGAACCCGCGCCTCACGCCCGAGCGCCCGGCCAACGGCGCTTCCTCCACCAGCAGGATGCCCGCGCCTTCCTCGACCCGGTCTTTCAGCAGCGGTTCGCGGCCGAAGAAATAGGGCCAGAAGGTCTCGGTCCGGATCACCGAATAGGCAAGGTCGGTCGAAAAGCCGATAAGTTGGCCCTGTCCGACGATCCGCCCGCGCTGCGCCGCCTCGATCCGAACCCCGCGCCCGCCTTTCAGGACCAGCAGCGCAGGGGCGTGAAAGACGAAGTAGCGCAGCTGGAAGGTCAGCCATGCGGGCAGCGAGAAAAGCCGCCAATGGGTCGTGATCCGCACCGGCTCGCCCGATTTCTGCACCAGCCCGGCAAGCGCGCTTGGCCGAACGACCGCCGCGCCCCCGACCGGGATTTCCAGCAACGCCAGTTCCGCGAGCGGGTCCCGCACGGCAGAGACCAGCACTTCTTCGCCCGTGCCGCTCACCGCTGTCAGGAACCGCATTCCGCTCGCAAGGCTCGCTATCGGATGGCTCCAGTCGAGCAGCCAGCGCGTGCGCTTGACCCCTTTCAGCGATGAGGATTGCAGATAGTCCTGCCGCACCAGCGCTTCCTCGTCATGTCCCAGTGTGATCGCGAGTGAAACGCGGCTTTGCTCGGCGGGCGGGAAAGCGGGCGCGCCTTCGCTTTTCCGAAAGCGCATCGGCGGCCATTTCTCGGCCAGCGGGGCGAGGGCGTAATAGAGCACTGCCCGGATCGCGGGCGGAACGAGCAGGATCGCGAGCAGCGCGTAAAGCGCCTTGAGCAGGATGTCGCGCAGCAGGGTGCGCGGGATGTCGCCGGCGAAATCCGGCAGGCTCTCGGGCGCGATCCCGGCGAGCGTCGTGCGCGCCTGCCGGGCCTGCGCGGCGGTCTTCAGCGCGCGGGCCCGCTGGCTGGCGAGGCGTTCGGCGCGCTCGCAGCTTTCGTTCGCTGCGGCTTCCAGCACGCTGCGTTCCGAGCGCAGCAATTCGCGCGCCCGCCGTTCGATTTCCCAGCGTTGCTCGAATTCGGCCAGCGTCGCCCGGTCCCGCGCGCAGCGTCGCTTCACGGCCGCGATCGCGGCTTTGGTCGGCATGCGGGGATTGGCCTTCAGAAAGGCGCTCGCCCGGTCGAGCTCACGGCGGGGTTCGCGCGCAGCTTCGAGCAGTGCGAGTTCGCTCGTGACGAGGGCGAGCCCGATTTCGGCGCGCTTGCGCGCGAGCACGCGTGACGGGCGATAGGCGGACAGGAAACCGCCTTCGAGCCCGTCGATCTCGCGCCGCAGGCTTTCCCTCCGTCCCGCGAGCGCGCCCATGCGCTGCTCAATCGCCTCCAGCGGGAGCGACGCGATCTCGCCCGCGCGGCTTTCGAGCCGCTCCTGCGCCGCGGCGCGTTCTGCGGCGATCTCGGTGCGGACGTCCTCGAGGCTGGCGGTTTCGCGCGCGAGGTCGCCGGCCAGGTCCGCGGGCACGGTGAGAGCAAGCCCGATCGCGAGCGCCAGCAGGACATACAGCAGGGCGGTGCGCGCCAGCCAGGAAAGGGCCGGTTTCATGGACGAAGCCTTAGCAAGCGCCGTCGGCCCGGCAAGCGTGTTCAGCCAAGGGGAAAACGCAATTCGGCCCTGAGCCCGCCTTCCGCCCGGTTCGTGAGGACGAGGCTGCCGCCCTCCGCCTCGGCGATGGCACGGGCGAGCGTCAGGCCAAGCCCCGATCCACCGGTCGCACGATTGCGCGAGCCCTCTCCGCGGGCGAAGGGCTGCATCATCGCCTCGATCCTGTCTTCGGGAATGCCCGGGCCATCGTCCTCCACCACGATCACTGCCTGACCGGAACCGCCCGCGACCTCCTGCGCGAGCATGACCCGCGCTCCGCCGCCATAGCGCACCGCGTTGGAAACGATATTGCGCAAGCTCCGCTTCGCCCACGTTTCGCGCAAGGAGGCGACGATGCGCGGCGCGCCTTCCTCGTGCGCGAGTTCGACCGGTGCGCCCAGATCCTCGAATTCCTCCATCACCGCGCTCGCCAAGGCGGCCAGATCGACCGCTTCCGCCGCGCCCTCCGCATGGCCGATCCGGGCAAGCGCGAGTATGTCGTCGAGCGTCCTGGTGATCTCCTCGATGCTCGCCGCCATGCGCTCGCGCCGGGTCTCGTCCGCGACGCTTTCGATCCGCACGCGCAGCGCGGCGAGCGGGGTCTTGAGATCGTGCCCGATCGCGCCGAGCATCACGTCCTTTTCGTCGATCAGCGCGGCGATCCGCACCTCCATCGCGTTGTAGGCCGCAATGAGCCGGCGCGTGTCCTCGGGCCCGCTTTCCGGCAGCACCGCTGCCTTGCCGGGCGCGCGCGAGAAATCGGCAAGACGCGCAGTGAGCGCGGCGAGCGGGCGGGTGATGCGCCTCAGCACGAAATAGAGCAGCGCTACCAGCACGGCGAAGATCAGCGCGGTCTGGAACAGGATCGTCGCGAGACCGCCCCTGCGGCGTTCTGGGACAGGCAGGCGCACCGTGATCCATTCACCGCCGGCGGGCCGTTCGACCGATGCAAGGATGATGCGGCGGCCTTCCCATCCCGGCGCGCGAAAGCGCGGTCGGCGTTCGACCAGTGCCCGGATGAAGGGATCGTCGCCCGCACGGCGCTCGGCGACGAGGACCCGGCCATGGTTCACGTCCTGCGCTGCGAGAACCTCTCCGAGCGCGCTTTCATAGGCCGCGTTGCGGTCGGCTTGCACAGCGATTGGCGGGGCGGAGCCGCGTTCGGCGCGGATTCGCATGGTGCGCGCAAATCGCGGCGGCGGGCTGCCGCCCTGCTCCATCGCGGGACGCCCGGCGCGGTGGCGGGCGCGGGCAGCGCGGCGTTCGGCGCGGGCATCGGCCTGTTCGCGGGAGCGCCCGGCCTCGGCAATCAGGCGGTAGGCGAGCGAACTGACGATCGCCGCCTCGCGCCGGTCTTCCGAGGCGCGGTAGAGCAGCACCGCCGAAATCGCCTGCGCGGCGAGCAGGCCGATCGCCAGCACCGCCATGACCTGTCCCAGAAGGCTGTCTGGCAGGAGGCGCTTCACGGATCGGTGTCCGGGGGAACGCGGCGGACCTCGGCAGCGAGCCGGTAGCCGCCGCCGCGCACGGTCTGGATCAGGAGCGGGTTGCGGCTGTCCGCCTCGATCTTGGCGCGCAGGCGGCTGACCTGGTTGTCGACCGCGCGGTCGAAGAGATGCGCGGTGCGACCCTGCACCATGTCGAGCAGCCGGTCGCGGTCGAGCACCACGCGCGAGTGATCCAGCAGGGCGCGCAGGAGGCGAAATTCCGCGGTGGAGAGGGGAACGCTGACGCCTTCGGGGTCGATCAGCCTGCGCTTGAGCGGATCGAGCCGCCAGCCTTCGAACAGGTAGTGCCAGTCCTCGCTGCGTTCCTGCGGCGAAGGGCCGCGCAATGCGCGGCGCAGGACGCTGCGGATGCGGGCGACAAGCTCGCGCGGTTCGAACGGCTTCACCACGTAATCGTCCGCGCCCAGTTCGAGCCCGACGATCCGGTCGGTCGCTTCGGACCGGGCGGTGAGAAAGATCACCGGCAGGCGGCGCGTCTCGACGAGGTGGCGGCAGAGCGAAAGCCCGTCCTCGCCCGGCATCATGATGTCGAGCAGGACGAGATCGGGCGCGCTCTCGGCGATCCGGCTGCGCGCGGCAGCAGCGCTTTCCGCCTCGGTCACCGCGAAGCCCTGCCCGGCAAGGTATTCGGCGAGAGGCTCGCGCAGGCTCGGCTCGTCATCGACAAGCAGGATGCGGGGCTGGTCGGGATCGGCGGTCATCGGATGCGTTCATGAAAGGAGGCGGCCCGGCGCGCAAGCGCGTGCCGGGCCGTCCTGCTTCATTCGGCGGGCGGGGCCTGCCGGCGCTGGCCGCGGCGTTCATCCCTTTGCGCCTTCATCGCGGCGCGGGCGGCGGCGCGTTCATCGGCGCTGATCGCGCCCGAGGCATCGGTGTCATGGGCCGCGAAGCGCGCCTCGACCATGGCATCGAATTCCGCCCGGTCCACCGCGCCGTCGCCGTCGGCATCGGCGCGGGCAATCATCGCCATGCCGCCCCCACCGCCGCCGCGCCCGCGCCGCCCTTCGCCCATCTGCCCGCGCTGCTTGCCGCGCGCGTCGCGCATTGCGGCAAGTTCCTCCTGGGAAAGGCCGCCGCTCGCGTCCTTGTCGTAGGTATCGAACATGCGGGCCTGCCGCTGGGCGCGGCGCTGCGTGCGCTGCGCATTGCGCGTCTCGCGCATCGTGGCCATTTCGGCTGCGGTCACTTCGCCATCGCCATCCGCATCGGCCCTGGCGAAGCGCTGCGACTGCCGCGCCGCGCGGTCGGCGCCGTCGATCACGCCGTCGCCATTGGCGTCCATGCGTTCGAATCGCGCGCCCGCATGCGCCTTCGCTTCGTCGAGCGTGACGAGGCCGTCCCCGTCGCTATCGGCGCCGCCTGGGCGGGGGCCGTCCTGCGCGGCATAGGCAATGCTGCCGAGGCCAAGCGCCAGCGCGGCGGTCGAAAGGGTGAGGGTAAGCTTGTTCATGACCGTTCTCCGAAAGTGGGTTTCGATGGGACCCCTTATAGAGACCGAATGTCGCACGACTTTGCCGGGAGCCGGCGAAAATGTCGCGCTTTGTATCGCGCGAGGCCCGCGGTTCATGTCCGTGCAAGCCTCCCCCTGCTGCCTCAGGCGGGCGCGGTCATGCAGAAGACATTGAGCTTGTTGCCGTCCGGGTCGCGGAAATAGCCGGCATAGAAGCCGTCATCCCCGCGCGGTCCCGGCGCGCCCTCGTCGGTGCCGCCATGGGCAAGAGCGGTCTCGTAGACCGCGTGCACCTTTTCCGGGCCGTCGACCATCAGCGCGACCATCGTCCCGTTGCCGACGCTCGCCGCCTCGCCGTCGAACGGCTTGGTCGCGGCGATGCCGGGCGCGCCGGCCATGTCGCCCCAGGCGATGAACTGGTCGAATTCCATCATCCGGCCGACCCCCCAGTGCTTCGCGATCGCATCGTAGAATTGCGCCGCGCGCGGCAGGTCGTTGGTGCCGAGTGTTACATAGCCGATCATGTCCTTGTCCTCCCATGGCAGAGCGCCGAAGCGGCGACTCGCTCCATTTGGAACATTACATGAACACAGGCTCTGCGGCAATCACCCGAGCAGCGGCTGCGTCTCCCGTTCGAGCCATTCGAGATCCTCACCCGAAAGGCGCGGAGCCACGATGTCGCGCACCTTCGCGTGATACGTGTCGAGCCAGTCGATCTCGGCCTGCGTCAACAGCGCGGGCTCGATCAACCGGCGGTCTATGGGGACGAAGGTCAGCGTCTCGAAAGCGAGCCATTCGCCTTCCGCGCCCTCGATCTGCTTGTCCACGATGAGCACGAGATTCTCGATCCGGATGCCGAAGGCATCGGCCTTGTAATAGCCCGGCTCGTTCGAACAGATCATTCCGGCGAACAGTTCCTGCCCGGCCCCGGCCTGCCCGCCAGCATGCTTGGCGATGCGTTGCGGGCCTTCATGCACGCCGAGAAAACTGCCGACGCCGTGGCCGGTGCCGTGGGCGTAATCGACCCCGGCTTCCCACAGATATTGCCGCGCGAAGCTGTCGAGCTGGCCGCCGCTGGTCCCCTGCGGGAAGATCGCGCGGTCGATCTGGATGTGGCCCTTCAGGACGCGGGTGAAGCGGTCCTTCATTTCCGCCGTGGGTTCGCCCGGCCCTACCCAGACGGTGCGGGTGATGTCGGTCGTGCCGGCCGGATACTGACCGCCCGAATCGACGAGGTAGATCGAGCCCGGGGGAATCGCGATGTTGCTGTCCTCGTCCACGCGGTAATGCGGCAGCGCGGCATGGCCCGACGCGGCCGAGATCGTGTCGAAGCTCGTGTCGCGCAGGTCGCCATGCTCCCGGCGAAAGCCTTCGAGCTTCGCGGCGGCGGCCAGTTCGTCGACCTCGCCCTTCGGCGCATTGACCTCGATCCAGCGCAGGAAGCGCGAGACGGCTGCTCCGTCCGCGGCCTGCGCGTCGCGGTGTCCCTGCCGTTCGGCTTCGTTCTTGATCGCCTTGGCAAGCATGGTCGGGTCCTGCCGGAAGGCGACGCTGGCTCCGCCTGCGCGCAGGGCCTGCGCGATGCCCGCGGCACCGAAATCGGGATCGACGCTGACGCGCTTGCCTTTCATCCGGCCCAGCGCACCCTCGAACTCGTCACGGTCTCGAAGCGTCACCGCATTGCCGAGATGCTGGGTGAGTTCCGGCGTGACCTTGCCCGGCGCGATGAACAGCTCGGCATGGCCGTCCGCATGGGCGATCACATAGGCGTGGGAGACCGGCGTGTGCGATACGTCGCTGCCCCGGATGTTAAGCAGCCACGCGACCGAATCGAGCGCCGGGACGACCACCGCGTCGAAGCCCTCCTTTGCCAGCCAGTCGGCCACCTCGCCGCGCTTCTCGGCCGAGGAGCGGCCCGCGAGCTTTTCCTCGTGGATGATCGCTTTGGCGGGCGACGGCTCGGGCTGATCGGCCCAGACGGCGTCGATCGGGTTGCTTGTCGCCGGGACGAGCGCGATGTCGCTGCCCTCGAGCTCGCGCTCCAGCCGGTCGACCCAGCCCTGCGTGTGCAGCCACGGATCATAGGCCACGCGCCGGCCCCTTTCGGCCGCGCCCTTCAGCCACTCGGCAAGGCTGTCCTTCGGGACATTGCGATATTCGAACAGCGCATTGTCGACCTGACCCTGCACCTGCACGGTGTAGCGCCCGTCGACGAAGATCGCCGCGTTCGTCAGCGTCACCGCCGCGAAGCCCGCCGAGCCGCCGAAGCCGGTCAGCCAGTTCAGCCGCTGGGCGTAGTCGCCGACATATTCGCTCATGTGTTCGTCCGAGATCGGCACGATGAAGCCTGCGAGATCGCGGCGCTTCAATTCCTCGCGCAGTGCCTTGAGGCGCGCTTCGTGGGTCTGCATGAGCATGGGCGAATTCCTGTCCTTTTCGCGGGCACGGGTCCCTTGCCGCGCGCCTGTGTTCGTCTAGATATCAACATAGACCGCGTGATCGCGGCTTTCCACCCGTGCTCCGGTCCCGGAGCCGGCTTTCAGCACAGGATGGCCTGCCATGACGATTTCCCGCCTCGCTTTGATCGCCGCCGCCGCGAGCCTGCTCGCGCCAGCCACCCCGGCCTTCGCCCGCGAGACAGTCCAAGACAGCAAGGATGAAACACCAGTGACCAGCGACAAGCCCGCGCCAACCTCCCTGACCTCCGGCCCGCCCATCGCCGAGAAGCGCGAGCACAGCTACACCCGCCACGGGATCACGATTTCGGACCCCTATGACTGGCTCTACGACAAGTCCTATCCGCAAGTCGACGACCAGGACGTGCTGGCCTATCTCGAGGCGGAAAACGCCTGGTTCGAAGCCAACATGGATGCACGCAAGGACTTCACCGAGGCGCTGTTCACCGAGATGCGCGCCCGCATCAAGGAGGACGACAGCACGGTTCCGCAGCGCCGGGGCGACTTCCTCTACTGGTCCGAATTCGAGGAAGGCGCGCAATACCGCAAGCATTACCGCAAGCCCGTCGGCGCGCCTGCCGATGCGCAAGGCACGCTGATCCTGGACGAGAACGAAATGGCCGAGGGGCTCGACTATTTCCGCCTCGGGGCGTTCTCGATCAGCAGGAACGGGCGCTATCTCGCCTATGCCACCGACACCAACGGGTCGGAGCGCTATGTCGGGCGGATCAAGGACCTCGAGACGGGCCAACTGCTCCCCGACGAGATCCCGAATCTTCGCAGCGGCCTGACCTGGGTGATGGACGACGAGGCGCTCGTTTACGGCCCCTCGACCGAGGAATGGCGCACATTGGAGGCGAAGCTGCATGTGATCGGCACGCCGGTTTCCGACGATGTGACGCTGTACGAGGAAAAGGACGAGAGCTTCGGCGTCAATTCCGGCCTTTCGGCGCAGGAGGACTGGCTCATCATCGCCACGGGCGACAACGAGACGAGCGAGGTGCGGCTGGTTCCCGCCGACGATCCGACCGCCCAGCCGATCCTTGTTCGGCCGCGCGAAAAGGGTGTCGAATACGATGTGGACGTGCGCGCCGGACAAAACGGGAGCGAGCTGTTCGTCCTCACCAATGACGAACACATCAATTTCCGCCTCGCCAGGGCAGCGCTCGAAACTCCCGGCGACTGGGAAACGGTGATCGCGGGTTCGGACGAATTCTATCTGACCGATTTCGAGCTGTTCAAGGACTTCTTCGTCACCGAGGGCCGCCTCGACGGGCTCGACCAGATCCAGCTGCGGCAATACGCATCGCCGACCGAAGCGAAGCCCGTCGCATTCGGCGAGGCAAGCTATGTCGCGGGGCTGTCCAACAACCCCGAATACGACCAGGCGAAGCTGCGCCTGTCCTATGAAAGCATGGTCACGCCTTCGACGGTCTATGACTACGACGTCGCAAGCGGCAGCCTCGAACAGCTCAAGCAGCAGGAGATTCCGTCGGGCTACGATGCCTCGCAATATGTCACCGAGCGCCTGTCGATCGAGGCACGCGACGGGACCATGGTCCCCGTCAGCGTGGTGATGCGCAAGGACCGTGCGGCAATCCTGAAGGAGCAGGGCATCGAGGGCGCCGGACCGCTCCACCTCTATGCCTATGGCGCCTATGGCTATGCCATTCCGCCGGGTTTCTCGACCTCGCGGCTCTCCCTCGTCGATCGCGGTTTCGCCTATGCCATTGCGCATATTCGCGGCGGCGACGATCTCGGGCGGCGCTGGTATCTCTCGGGCAAGCTCAATGAGCGGACCAACACGTTCAACGATTTCGTCGATGCCGGACGCGGCCTCATCGCGAAAGGCTATACCGAGGAAGGCATGGTCACGGCGAGCGGCGGTTCGGCGGGCGGCGAGCTGATGGGCGCGATCGTCAATCAGGACCCGGCGCAATATGGCGCGGTCGTCGCGCACGTGCCGTTCGTCGACGTGCTGAACACCATGCTCAACGAGGACCTGCCGCTTACCCCGGGCGAATGGCCCGAATGGGGCAATCCGATCGAATCGAAGCAGGCCTTCGCCTATATCCTGAGCTACTCGCCCTATGACCAGGTGAGCGCGCAGGAATACCCGCCGATGCTGGTGACGGCAGGTCTCAACGATCCGCGCGTGACCTATTGGGAACCGGCCAAGTGGGTCGCCAAGCTGCGCGACACCAAGACCGACGACAACATCCTGCTTCTGAAGACGAACATGGGCGCAGGCCACGGCGGCAAGTCGGGACGCTGGAATTCGCTCTACGAAACGGCGGAGGAATACGCCTTCATCCTGTGGCAGATGGGAATGGCACCGGAACCAGGCGAGAAGCTGGGCGGGTGAGCGAACCTCACGTCTTCGCCCGCGATTTCGTGGCCGAGCCGCAGCACATCGACGAGCTCGGCCACGTCAACAATTCGGTCTGGGTGCAGTGGATCCAGGACCTCGCCACCGCGCATTGGGAAGCGGCGGCGCGGCCCGAACACCTCGCCGCCTTCTTCTGGGTCGTGATCCGGCACGAGATCGATTATCGCGGCAATATCGCCGCGGGCGAGGTCGCGCATGGCGAAACCTGGATCGACGGCGCGCCGCAAGGCGCAAAATCGGTCCGGCGCGTCGAATTCACCGACGATGCGGGAAAGCGTCTGGTGAGCGCAGCGACGACCTGGGCCATGCTCGACCGCGAGACCAGGCGGCTGGCCCGCGTCAGGCCCGAGGTGATCGCACCTTTTCGCGCGCCCGCCGACTAGGCCGCCTCGCGCCCGTCCTTCCCGCGCGCATTCGCCTGCTCCCGGCTCGGCGGGGCGGTGTCGAACATGGTGAGCTTCTCGTAGCTCATCCGGTTGCGGCCGGACGCCTTCGCCTCGTACATCAGAGTGTCAGCGCGCGAATAGAAATCCTCGAAGTTCAGCGCGTGGGCCGACGCGCGTGGCAATTCGATCACGCCCATGCTGGCGGTGACCGGCTCGCCCAGGCCGGGCACCTGCGATGCAATCCGCAAGGGAATCGCGCGGCGCAGGTTCTCCGCCCGCTCGAGCGTGCGCTTGCCCCGCAGCAGGACCACGAATTCCTCCCCGCCGAGCCGCGCCGCGACCGAATCCCGGTCGTCATTGCCGCTCAGCGCAGCCGCGCAGGCGATCAGCGCCCCGTCGCCGACCTGATGGCCATGACGGTCATTGATGAGCTTGAACCGGTCGAGGTCGACCAGCGCGAAGGTGTCGAAACCCTGCCTGAGCAGGTCGTCGAATCGCGCTTCGAGGGCGCCCCGGTTCATCAGGCCGGTCAGTGCATCGCGCGAGGAAAGCTGCTCGAGCATCCGCGCCTCCGTCAGCGCCGCATCGCGTTCGCGCCTGATGGCGAGGAAGCGGTCGGCGATGGCGAGGCTCATCACGATCACCTCGATGGCGGTCGCGACGTAAAGCATCTGGTCGAGGCTGGAGGGACCGACATAGAGCCCGAGCCCGCGCAAGGCCCGTTCGATCGAGGCGATGATCGCAGGTGCCCAGGCAAGCGCGAGATAGCGCGCCGAGCGGCTGCCACGCATGATCGCGCTCGCAATGGCGAATGTCGTCATGACCCCCGCCGGCATCATGGCGAGGAAGAACAGAAGGTCGTCGAAGGGCTGCGTCGCATGCAATTGCAGCGCAAAGAATCCCGGCACGAGGATCGTCCAGAGACCCGCCGCGACCGTCACGCGGCGCAGGCGCGGCGAAAGCGCATCGCGTTCGAGAAACTCCGCAAGGAACAACGCCGAAAGCCCGCAGCCGACCGCCCATGACAGCGGCGCGATGACCGCCGCCAGCGCCACCGGCAGCGCCCAGAAGACGCTTACAAGCCCGCCCGCGAACAGGACGTAGAGCATCATCGAGACGACCATGCCCGCATGCAGCGCGACGAATCGTTCGCGCAGGACCAGGAAGAAGCTGACATCGAAGAAGAGCGGCAGGATCAGCATTCCGATGACCATGGCGAGCAGCATCATTTCATGCTCGGACCAGCCCGCATCCCCTTCATCGTAGACGAGCCGCGCCTCGCTCAGCAGCGGCACGGAATGAGGCCGTTCGATGCGCACGATCAGCGCGCGGGTTTCCTCGCGGATCTCGGGCAGGGGCAGCGCGAAAACCGGCCCGGCCGCGAGCGGGCGGGCTTCGGCCTCGGTGAAGGAGCGCATCCGCAGCGTCCCGTCGGCATCGAGCGCGGCGAGAGTGATCGACCGGTGCCGCGCGGCGCGGGTGAAGAAATGGCGTGGCCGCTCCTCCGCCTGCCAGCTTCTCGCATCGAAACGCAACCAAGCGACCGCGCTGTCGGCGCGCGGCGTCGGGTCCGTGCAGGTCCATGCCCCCGCCGCGGCCATGGCGCGCAGGCCGGTATCGGTTCCGGAAACCGCGTGACAGGTCGGAGCGAAGGCGGGATGGTCCGAAAGCGCCGCAGCTGGCGCGATCCCACCGCGCGCGCCGCCACCCGCAGGCAGGCCTTCATAGCCCGCAAGAAGGGGCGCGGCGAGCCATGTCGCCAGCAGTGCCGCCAGCACGGCAAAATTCCGGAGCAAGGATGCGCGACCCATGGCATGCGGATACCGCCGATGCCTTACGATGATCTTAAACCGGATGTTTGCGGATGGGACAAGTCATGTCCGATTTATACATTGAGGACAGGTGGTTAACCCCGGCGGATCGATTCGCCAGAAGAACCTCCAGGGGCCGCGGAAAAGCGCTGGACGAGCCGGGGGCGCGCGGCCATGGCAGGCGCCGCAATCCGCATCATCGGCCCGTCACGCCCCTGTCACACGCCCCTGTCACAGGCCCCTGTCACACGCCGCTCCTAGCGCCTGTCGCAGTCAAACTCGAACGAATGACCCTTACCATCATGACCTTCCCGATCACGTCGCTGCGCAAGGCAGCCCGCTCGCTCCTCATTCC
>JGI12210J13797_10790224_pt1 | contig 17090 bp, 11 predicted proteins | sample ElkSlonscriptome_3_FD_13797 | JGI IMG/M metagenome (IMG submission 13797)
TGTCCAAGTATATTTTATCGCTCGACCAAGGAACCACCAGCTCTCGAGCTATTGTCGTAGATCACTCAGGAGAAATCATCGCCATTGCCCAAAAAGAGTTTAAACAATACTTTCCCCAATCGGGATGGGTAGAACACGATCCCATTGAAATTTGGTCTTCTCAAAAATCGGTTGTTACCGAAGTGACCGCAAAAATGGGAATCGATATTTCCGACATCGCGGCCATCGGGATCACCAATCAGCGCGAGACGACCATCCTTTGGGATCGAAAGACGGGAAAACCGATACACAATGCCATTGTCTGGCAAGACCGAAGAACCTCCGGGTATTGCGATGAGTTGCGAAAAAAGGGCCATGCGGAATTGATTCAATCCAAAACAGGGTTGATCATCGACGCCTATTTCTCGGGAACGAAGCTGAAGTGGATCCTCGACAATGTGAAAGGAGCTCGGGAAAGAGCAGAAGCAGGTGAATTGGCTTTCGGCACCGTCGACTCTTGGTTGATCTGGAATCTGACCAAAGGAAAACTCCACATGACCGATGTAACGAATGCCAGTCGAACGATGCTCTACAATATCCACACGTTGCAATGGGACAGTGAGCTTATGCAGCTAATGGACATTCCCAAAGGTCTGCTGCCCGAAGTCAAGTCGAGCAGTGAGGTTTACGGCGAGAGCAGTTTCGGAATTCCCATTGCCGGCATCGCGGGCGATCAGCAAGCCAGCCTCTTCGGGCAAATGGCCATAGAACCGGGAATGGTCAAAAACACCTACGGTACCGGTTGCTTCTTGATGACCAACACGGGCGAAACCCCCGTGGACAGTAAGAACAATTTACTCACGACCATCGCTTGGCAAATCAATGGCAAGACGACCTACGCACTCGAAGGCAGCATCTTTATCGCGGGAGCCGTGGTGCAGTGGATGCGTGATGAAATGGAATTTATTCGAAAGTCAGAAGATATCGAGAAGCTGGCGGAATCCGTTTCCGATAATGGAGGAGTATTTATGGTGCCCGCCTTCGCAGGACTCGGAGCTCCGCATTGGAATCAGTACGCACGCGGAATTATTGCAGGTATTACTCGTGGAACCGAAAAGGGACACATTGCCAGAGCGGCATTGGAGGCGATATGCTACCAATCGAAAGATGTGATGGAAGCAATGCAAGGCGATGCCGCCATTCCCATAAAAGAAGTACGCGTAGACGGGGGTGCCGCAATAAATGATGCCTTGATGCAATTTCAAGCTGACATATTGGATATTGATGTCGTTCGACCAAAATCACACGAAACTACCGCTCTGGGAGCGGCCTATTTGGCGGGCCTTGCCGTTGGGTTTTGGCAATTGGAAGATTTGACGAATCAATGGAAAGAGGACCGCACTTTTCACCCCAACATGAAGGAAGAAGACCGAAAGAAGAATTACGCGCGATGGCTGAAAGCAGTGGAACTTTCAAAAGATTGGTTATAATAAGGGAAAGCAAGGTAGGATGAAGAGGGAAAAAATGATCGACCGGCTCAAGCAACATCGAGGCAGAGCTTGGGATGTTTTGGTAATCGGTGGTGGCGCTTCGGGACTCGGAGCCGCATTGGAGGCAGCCAGTCGAGGTTACGACACTCTGTTGCTCGAACAGGCCGATTTTGCCAAAGGCACTTCCAGCAGGAGCACCAAGTTGATTCACGGAGGTGTGCGGTATTTAGCTCAAGGCGATATCGCATTGGTCTATGAAGCGCTCAATGAGAGAGGGTTGCTGAGGCAGAACGCCCCGCACTTGGTCAGCAATCAGACGTTCATCATTCCCAATTACGATTGGTGGGAAGGGCCGTTTTACACCGTCGGTCTCAAGGTGTACGATATGATGGCGGGGAAGCTCGGTTTAGGTCCATCCGTGAGCATCAGTAAGGAAGCAACGATGAAAGCCATTCCTAACATTAAGGAGAATGGACTGCGCGGAGGGGTTATCTACCAAGACGGTCAGTTCGATGACTCCAGACTGGCGGTGAATTTGGCTCAGTCCATCGTCGATAACGATTGCGTGGTGTTAAACTACTTTCAGGTAAATGGCTTGTTGAAAAACGAAAATGATTCCGTGGAAGGGGTGAAGGCAATTGATCTCGAAACACAAGAAAAATACGAAATCAATGCCAAAGCAGTGATTAACGCCACGGGAGTTTTTGTAGACGACATTCTGAAAATGGATGACCAAAGAGCCAAGAAAACCATTGTTCCCAGTCAAGGAGTTCACGTGGTTTTGAATAGAGAGTTCCTGTCGGGAGATTCAGCCATTTTAATTCCCAAGACGGATGACGGGCGAGTCCTATTCGCTGTGCCTTGGCACGACAAAGTAGTGGTAGGTACTACTGACACTTTAATCAAGAAGCCCTCTTTGGAACCGCGTGCCCTGGAAAAGGAAATCAAATTCATTCTCAAAACGGCGGGGCAATACCTCACGCGAGCTCCATCGCGAGAAGACGTATTGTCAATTTTTGCCGGACTTCGTCCGCTTTCCGCGCCGAAGGAAGGCGGAAAGAAAACCAAAGAGATTTCTCGAGGACATAAGATAATTGTCTCTCTTTCGGGTTTGTTGACGATGACCGGAGGCAAGTGGACCACCTATCGGAAAATGGGGGAGGACGCCATTGATCAGGCCATAATTGTTGCGGGGCTGCACGAGCGGGCATCGGTGACCAAGCTATTGTCCATTCACGGTTTTGAACAAGAGGTCGATGCGGACGACGAACTTCGATTTTACGGTGTAGATCGTCATCGGATCAGAACCCTCATCGAAGAAAATCCTGAGTTGGGTGAAAATCTTCACCCGAGGTTGAATTTCGTTAAAGCCGAAGTGGTTTGGGCGGTGCGTGAAGAAATGGCCCGAACAGTCGAAGATGTTTTGGCCAGAAGGGTACGAGCCCTTTTCCTCGATGCCCGAGCCAGTATGGAAATGGCCGAAACAGTTGCGCAATTGATGGCGCCTGAATTGGGGTGGGGTGAAACCAGAATCAAAGAGGAGGTAAAAAAGTATCTAGCGCTGGCGGAAGGATATATTCTTCACTAATCATTGGACGATTCAGCCCGAATTAATCAAATTCTTTCAACTTGATTTTGTCATGATTTTTGCCCTAAGGCAAAAAGTCACGCCAAAATCAATCGACCCTTTTTGGTCAGACCAGGCCTGTGGATCCCGTGCTAATAAACGAAGTTTTTTCTGAGCTTCGTTCGATTGAAGATTTCCCACATTAAGCTTACGCCGTCAAATTCCGCGAAGTATTTTTCATAATTTTTCTCATATTGGCGCCTGAATGACGGCCTATCTATTTGAATTTATCGGTACCGCAATCCTCATCCTTTTAGGAAACGGGGTAGTGGCAAACTTGGTGCTGAAGGGAACCAAAGGAGCTGACTTAGGCTGGGTGGGAATAGCTACCGCTTGGGGAATAGCCGTTTTCGTTGCCGTTTATGTAAGCGCTGGAGAAAGCGGAGCTCATATCAACCCTGCCGTTACCATCGGATTGGCTACTGCGGGAAAGTTTGATTGGCAATTGGTGCCCGGCTACATGATTGCGCAAGTGCTCGGCGCTATGTTCGGAAACACCCTCGTTTGGTTGACTTATAAAAAACAATACGAAGCCACTGAAGATCAAGAGGCACTTAGAGCTACCTTTTGCACGTCACCCGCTATTCGTAGTCCGTTTTGGAATTTTACAACGGAGTTCATCGGAACCTTTATACTTGTTTTCGGGGTCTTCTTTATCGCCGGAGGAAACTTTTCGGGCGAGCCCGTTTCGTTAGGTTCTTTAGATGCCTTGCCCGTGGCGCTGTTGGTAATCGGTATTGGTTTTAGTCTTGGCGGGCCTACGGGCTACGCCATCAATCCCGCTCGAGATCTTGGGCCACGTATCATGCATGCCATTCTGCCTTTAAAGAATAAAGGCGGAAGCGATTGGACTTATTCTTGGATTCCCGTCATCGCACCACTTACAGGTGGAATATTGGCGGCACTGATTTACTCCATGATAGAGACCGTTTAATATCCATACACTGCCATATTCATGGCACTTTGCGAATGTTTTACATTCGGTTTACATCCTTTTACACCCATTTAAATCTTCCGCCATTCAACCGCGATATATTTGGATCAAACACTAAATATCACAGATATGAAAAAGCACGTTCTCATCTTTAGTTCGATTTTATTCGCAGGCGGTCTCGCTGCATATGGAATTCTCAACGACAAGTATGCCTATGTTCCACAAGCTGAAACAACTTGTAACGCGCAGTTTGTATCGACTGCGTTTACCGGTAACATTTTAAAACCCGTTGAAAACACCGATTTCTTCTACGACTTCGGTCCACGATTTAATCCCATTACCAAAAAAACCTTGGCCGAAGCCACCTCGGTCTCCGATTTTATCGATCAAAATGAAATTGACCGAATGGATGGCATCCGATCAACCACGCTTATTATCTTAGAAAATGAACGTAAAACCGATAAAAGCTCATCGGGGAAAAGTGAGATCCTCACTTCGGAGCAGCTGAAAATGATTCATTCACTCGGTTACTCGGTCAACTTTCTCTTGCGTGCAGAGTTCAACACCAAGGATGCTCAAGCCGCGTCAAAAGGCGAAAACATTTACTATCCGCACATGACCGTCGTACCCGAAAAGCAAGCGGCTTTTATTGGAGGTAAAAATTTACTCCTCGACTATTTTCGAGAAAATAATGGGGCGAATACCTCCAACCTGGATGAGAAGAAGCTTCGATCGGCAAAGTTATATTTTACCGTTACGAAAGAAGGGAAAGTATCAAATGCCCGGGTTGACTATTCATGTGGTTATCCAAAAATTGATCAAGACATGTTGGAGCTTGTGAAAAGCCTTTCCGAACAATGGGTACCCGCCGAAGACGAAAAAGGCGAAAAAGTCGATCAGGAATTGGTGATTTCTTATGGGACAATCGGTTGCTAAGAAAAGTATTACTCTTATTTCAAAGGCTTCTTCACGATACGTAGAGGCCTTTTTCAGTTTTCATCCGATCTGATTCGAAATGTCTTTTGTCGATAATTAACTTCTTTTCGAAAATCGGTTGGGTAAGTGTCGTAATTTTTAACAATCCTATAGATGTCATAAACACGACAAGCAATTTCATGTTATTCAAGAGTGCATGGGCTATCTTTCAGCTCGCGAAAAACTTGTAACGAATGAAAATATCTACTTTGGCGACTGCATTTATTGCGGTCGTATTGTCGTTAAGTGCTGTTGGTCAAAACGATAATATTGAAAAAATCTCCAGACAACTCCAAACGATTTATCCTGACTTAAAGCCTTCCGACGTTGAGGATTTAAAGGTCGACGCGAGTCATGTATCGACTTTAAGCGGGGTAGAGCATATTTATTTAAACCAAACCATCAATGGAATTCGAATTAAGAATTCTACGATAAATGCTTCTTTTAGTAGTGGAAATGAATTGGTTAATCTCAATGGAAATCCAATAGAAAATATCCATTCACGGGCTGAAGGTGCAGAGCTGAGTATTTCATTAGATCAGGCTATTCAAAGCACCAAAGCGACCTTGGGAATCCAAGGAGATGTTTCCGTTCAGCAAGTAAATGGTTTCAAATACACCATGGTCATTGACGGAGGCAACTACCGCCATGAGACTAGCGCAGAGTTGGTTTATTGGTTCACCGCCGAAGAAGAATTGAAATTGGCTTGGAATTTTAATGTTGACCTACCCGATGAAACACATTGGTATGATTTTATCATCAGCGCTCAGTCGGGTGAAGAACTGGATAGAATTGACTGGCAAGTATCTTGCACGCACTCCGGCACTCATTCGAGCGGTATCGAAGGTTGCGTTCATTCCGCGACTCAAACGAAAATCGTAAAAGCAAAAAGGACTACGCTAGATGGGTCTGTTTACAATGTATATCCATTTCCGGCAGAGAGCCCAAACCACGGAGCTAGAGATCTCGTTTCTCAACCGGGGCTTCCACTTGCTTCACCATTCGGATGGCACGATGACAATGGAGAGCCGGGTGCTGAATTTACCATTACAAGAGGAAATAATGTTCATGCTTACGAGGATGCAGCCGACAACAATACGCCCGGCCAAAGTGCTGAAGGCGGCGAGGAGTTGAATTTTGATTTCCCATTGAATATTTCGAACAATCCCGATACCTATCAGGATGCGGCGATTACCAATCTATTTTATGCAAATAATGTCATTCACGACATTCTGTATGTTTACGGATTTGATGAAACTTCCGGGAATTTTCAAGAAAATAACTACGGAAATGGTGGTGATAGCGGCGATGCCGTTCGCGCAGAAGCTCAAGATGGCGGTGGATTCAACAATGCCAATATGGCAACTCCCGGTGATGGTGGAAACCCGCGTATGCAAATGTATTTATGGAATACAGGAACCGCTTCGGGCAGTTTCACGGTAAACGCACCTGCTTCCATCGCCGATTCTTATCCTTCTTCTGCTTCATCAACTTTCGGCCCCGGTTTTCCCGTTGACGGACTTACAGGAAACTTGGTTTTGGTAGAAGATTCCGAAACTCCATTTACCAATGGCTGCTCTGATATACTCAACGAGGAAGAAGTCAGCGGTAATATTGCCATACTTTATCGCGGTGGGTGCAGTTTTGTAGATAAAGCACTGTTTGCTCAGCAAGCCGGTGCCACTGGGTTGATCGTCATCAACAACATCGTAGGTGAGGACCCGATCACTCCCGGAGGGACGTCCACTGAGGTGAATATTCCTTCTTTGATGATATCTTTTGAAGTAGCCCAAATTTTGTTGAATGAACTTGGTGAAGGTGAAGAGGTCAATGTAACTTTAGAAAATTCTGATGGTAGCACGCAGAAAGACGGGAGCTTTGACAATGGGATAATAATTCACGAATACGTTCACGGACTTTCCAACAGGTTAACGGGCGGAGCAAATAATGCAGGATGTCTTGGAGGCGATGAACAAATGGGTGAAGGATGGAGTGATTACTACGCCATCATGATGACTATGGATCTCAGTGTAGAGAATCCCGTTTTTAGACCAATGGGAACTTTTGCATCCGGAGAACCTGTCGATGGAAATGGAATAAGACCCGTGCCCTATGACACTTCATTTGCAGTCAATGCTTTCACATACGCGTCCGTTTCCAACCCGGGTTTGTCAATTCCGCATGGTGTAGGTTTTGTATGGTGTACGATGCTTTGGGATATGACTTGGGATCTGATCGATGTATATGGTTACGATCCTGACTTGATTAACGGTACGTCAGGAAACAATATAGCCATGCAATTGGTAACCGAAGGAATGAAATTGCAGCCATGCGGCCCCGGATTCGTAGATGGTAGAGATGCGATTTTGCTCGCGGATGAACTCCTTTACGACGGAGCAAATCAATGTCTCATCTGGGAAGCTTTTGCCCGAAGAGGATTAGGCTTTAGCGCCGATCAAGGAACAGTAGGAAGCCGAAGCGATGGCGTTGCTGCTTTCGATGTTCCACCCATTTGTCAAGAAGTCTTCACAGCGCCCACAGCCGATTTTATAGTTTCTGCAGAATCGAGCTGTACCGGATTTGTAGAATTTTTTGACGCAAGTGAAGATGTGCCTCAATCGTGGTCTTGGGACTTTGGAGATGGAAACACCAGCGAAGAACAAAACCCTACACATCAATACGAGGAGCAGGGGTCTTACACGGTTTCACTTACGGTAACCAACACGCTGGGCGAGGATGAATCAGTTCAGTCAAACCTGGTAAATTTCAGCATTCCTTCCAACCCTGAAGCCGATGGAGCATCAGGATGCGCCGGAGAATTAGTAGAACTTACTTCTTCTTCACCTGATGGTAATGACATTCGCTGGTTGAATGCCGAATTTGACCAAGTTTCTACCGGAGAAAATTTCGAAATAACATTGGGAACAGAAGGTGAAACATATTATGCGCAGAATTTTTCCGAACTGCCGGTAATAGATTTTGCCGGTCCTGAGGACAATGAATTCGGAACAGGTGGTAATCACGAAACGGCTTTTATCGGAGGAATTATTTTCGAAGTGTTTGAGCCCATTACCATTGAATCGGTATTTATTGTAAGTGGCGGGATCGGTAGCCGTTCCATTTCAATATGGGAGGGATCGTCCACGCTTGAAAATCCTGATGAAACCTTGATCGTCGACGTTGATTTCACCGGTGCAGGCAGGATCGATTTAGGTATCGAAATAGATGAACCGGGCATTTATACCATGGGACTTAATCAAGCAAACCTTTATAGAAATGAGACCGGCGCAATCTACCCTTACGAGATCAACGATGTTTTCTCGATTATCGGAAGCCCTGCCGGTCCTGAGTTCTATTACTATTTCTACGACGTTGAGGTGTCAACTCGCGGTTGTGTAAGCGACTTGGTTGAAGTACAAACTGAAGTGACGGGAGCTGCAGCTTTTGCCTTCGAAGACAACGATTTGACCGTTTCCTTCACAGATGAATCTCCTGCTGCCAGCTCTTGGTTGTGGGATTTTGGCGATGGCAACACTTCTACCGAGCAGAATCCTACATACACCTACGAATCATTTGGCGTGTATAACGTAACACTCACGGTCGACGAAGGATGCTCAATGACCATGGAAATCCCTGTCGGGACAACTTCAACGGATGATGTCGGTGCTGCCAAAGGGTTTGCGGTTTACCCTAACCCGTCCTCGGGAGTGCTGTTTATCGATAACTTGAAGTTTGGCAATGATCGATTGACTTTAAGACTTCACGATGTCAGCGGCAAGGAGGTGTGGAATAAAGACTTCACCGGCGAAAGACTCGAAGTAAATCTAGATGGATTAAATTCGGGAATCTACTTTGTATCCGTTTCAGAAAGAGGAGCAAACAGCATTCTATTTCGAGATAAGCTGACTATTGTAGAATAGTGTTATTTTTCGGCTATGAAAAATAGCATGGCAAAGTTTCTAGGGGTGTGCATTTTGATGGTGTGCACCCCTTTTATTTCAAAATCAGCTCACATTACGGGTGGTGATTTTACGGTGAGACACATCGAGGGAAATACTTTCGAAGCCACACTGAATTTGTACAGAGATTGTGCATCCGGGGGTGCCGACTTTGACAATGTTGTGGACATTACCGTTTATGATGCCGTTACAAACCAAATTATTCCCGAGCTTGGATTTCAATTTGTAGGTTTTGAAACTATTATCCCCACGCTAGGGAACTCATGTTTTACGCCTGACGTTTGTTTGGAAATTGGCGTTTATCAAACCCAGTTTGAATTGCCCGATAATCCAAATGGCTACTATCTTTCAAAAGAAAGGTGTTGTAGAAACACGGCTAGTCTCAATTTAGAAGGTATTGATCTCGGCTTTGTCTTCACCATAGACGTTCCTGACCCGGCTCTTCAAAACTCCTCGCCTGTTTTTGGAGAATACCCCTCTGAAGCGTACCTCTGTGTCAATGGCGAAAACACCATTGATTTTGGTGTAGAGGATCCGGACGGAGACTCTTTGGTGTATTCATTCACCGAGCCATTGAAAGGAGAATCAACGAACCCAACCACTAACCCTTTCCCAGGTGCAGACCCCGTGGTCGCTTCTCCTAAACCTTATGCCCTCGTTCCTTGGTCTGCAGGGTTTACGACCGATAACCAAGTAGGGGGAGCAGTACCCATGACTATTGATGCTGAAACAGGGGTGATTACCGCACAACCGGATCTGCAAGGCGTTTTTACAATCGCGGTTGAAGTTCAAGAGTTTCGAGACGGAGTGCTCATCGGAACGGTACGTCGCGAACTGCAATTGACGTCAACAGGTTGTGCTTTTGATTTACCATCGGTTATTAATACGCCCGACGGGGACACGATTTTTGATATGTTGGCCAATTCTCAAACCTGTATCCCTATCGTGGTGACTGATCCAAACGACGGAGACACATTGTTTTTACAAGGAGAAGGTGAAATTCTGAATGGTACGGTAATGCCGCAAGCTGTTTTTCCAGATGCCGATGGTTTTTCTACTATTGAACAAAATTTCTGCTGGTCACCTGTCTGCGAAAATTTATTGGAAGGCGACAGCCTTTACAAGGTTACATTGACCGCTTTTTCGCGTGGTTGCGCCAATGAGGTGTTAGTCACGGAATTGGATATTTACTTGAATGTGATTATTGAAGTTGATGAAACAACCCTGCTTCAAGAGCCCTTCGGAGGGGAGGTAACAATCGATCTTTACGATCCATCAACTCATTGCTTCGATTTCGTTTTCGTCGATCCAAATGAGGCAGATACATTGATCGTCAACCCAAGCTCGAATATTTTTGACTTTGACAACGTGGACGAATTAAATGTTGAAGTAGACCAAGGGTCGGTTACCTTGCCCTTTTGTTGGGATGTAATTTGTGACGATGTCAGGGACGATCCGTACTTCGTAGATTTTGAAGTCATCGCTACAAATTGCGAGGTTCAGGATACGGTAACATTCACCGTTCCCATAAGTGTTATTGTTCCGGAAGATGAGCCCGCCACTTTCGTTCAGCCTTTTGATACTATCTTCTGGGAATTTTACGATACGGACACATTTTGCATGCCCGTTACCTTCGTCGACGAGAACTTCTTCGATACTCTCAAAGTTACTGCCACATCAGAAATTTTTAACCTGACAAATAATCCCGCTTTCATCGACACCCTTGAAGGGTTGATCCAACTCGAAGGCAACCTCTGTTGGATACCCAAGTGTAGCGATGTACGCGAAGAACCATATATCATTAATTTTTCGGGGACATCTCAAAGCTGCAAAACTGATGAAACCGTTGAAAAGACCGTGGTTCTCTACCTGAACCTTCCACCCGAAAACGCACCCGCATTCGAGTTACCCCTTCCCGGTTTTGAAATTGATCACAGTATTGGTGATGATTTTATTGATTTTGATGTGATTGTTACGGACCCTGATCCATATGATACGCTCAGTTTAAGTGCGGGTGGTTCTGTTTTTTCAGATGTAACGGTCAATGCCTTATTTGATGGATTTTTTACAAATAACGAATCTGTTTTTGGTCAGTTTACCTGGACACCTGATTGTCCCGATGTTGAAGTAGATCCTTACGTCGTCACCTTCACCGTTGTATCAGAAAGCTGTCAAAAATCAGTCACAAGAACGCTTGAGGTTCCCATTTCGGTGTCAACGCCCACTATGGGGAATATTGAGCCAATCCAAAATATTTTCACTCCAAATGGAGATGGGCTGAATGAATTTTGGACCATTGAAAACAAGGACGATCCCTGTCTGCTCAATTTCAACAGTGTGGTCTATGATCGATGGGGTAAGGAAGTATATCAAACCAACGATCCGGCATTTATATGGGAAGGCAATTACGAAAATGGCAACGACGCCATAGACGGTCAATATTTCCACACCATTGAATATTTCTACAAAGACTCGGGGCAGAGTTACAATGGAACCATCAACCTTAGTCGATAAAAATGGATGACTCGTAGAATGAAACAATATATCGAGCGATCCGTAAGATGCTTTGAGCAACTAAGTCTCTCCCTTTAGCATCATATTTTTGATGCTTACCATCATGAACGGCGCGACAGGTATCTAATACTTGTCGCGTTTTTCATTCATTGCCTCTTTCATTTACTCTGGTCCAGGTTTCAGTTCTCCCGATAAGTCCAAAAGAATCCAGGCTTCCGCGAAGGTTGAGTGTGTTGCTGTTTTCTAACTCCATAGAACCGTAATAGGTCTTGCCCGTCTCCGCATCGTAAACAGTTCCGTCTACCCATTCGTCATCTTCAAACACAAAACCCTTCATGAGTTCCATTTCCAGAACGGGATTGCCGTTCGGGGCAGATACAGGGTTCCCATTTTCATCATAAGGCTCTTCGATCCAAGTTACTTTACCAAAGTACTTTCCTTCCTTTTCGTAGATGCGTATCCGGGCATCTTTGTCTTGAACCAGCCATAGCCCGGTCACGTCATCGGGGTTCTGAGCAAATAGGGGTGCGCAGAGAAGAAAAAAACAGACACTGAGAAATGATTTCATAAGGTGTTAACGGTTTTAAGATTTTCGATAATAAAATTAACCCACCGAAATTAATTCGGAGATGTTTTAGTATATTGAATTAAATCAACCTTTTAAAGCCATGGTCAAAAGTTTTACCGGAGTGCGCAAAGCTCCCCAAAAAGAAATCCAACAAATAAAAGCTGAAGACTTTATGACAGCTAAACTTGTCACTTTTCATCCCGACCAACACATGGGTGAAGTTTTTCAAAAATTGCTGGACAAGAATATTTCAGGTGGCCCTGTTCTGGATGATAACGGAAATTTAGTCGGAATAATCTCTGAAGGTGATTGCTTGAAAGAAGTGGTAAGAGGGAAATACAACAATTCGCCAAATAAGGTAGGGACTGTGGGGGAGTTGATGGTGAAAGAAGTTCATACCATTCCACCGGATATGTCAATTCTGGAAGTATCCCAAAAGTTTTTATCGCTAAAGGTGAGACGCTTTCCCGTGATGAGCGAGGGAAAATTGATTGGTCAAATAAGCCAGAGGGATGTGATGCGTGCGGTCAGGGAATTAAAAAACGAAACTTGGTAAGAATTCTGTTTGAAAATGAACTTTTTCAGCTTTCCTTTGTCAATTCATTGAGAAATGCTATTTTCATGATGAGCCTGAAAAGTTCGGGCTCTTAACACCAAATATTATTAATGGGTAGATCACACGAATCCTTCAGTAAGAGGGAAAAAGAAAAAAAGAAGCAAAAGCGTAAAGAAGAAAAGCTCAAACGCAAAGAAGAACGCAAAGAGGAGGGAGCGACTAGTTTTGACGATATGATCGCTTACGTAGATGACAAAGGAAATATCGTAGATACTCCGCCGGACCCTACTGATAAAGAAGAGATTGAAGCGGAGGACATCGTCCTGGGTATTCCACCAAAAAGCGAAAGTGACGAAGTGACCGTTAATGAAGGGACAGTATCTTTCTTTGACGATTCCAAGGGCTTTGGTTTTATTAAAGTCAAAGGTTCTCAAGAGAGTCTGTTTACCCACGTTTCAAGACACGAAGACGAAATCAAAGAAGGAAACTTGGTTTCTTTTGACGTTGAACCGGGGGATCGAGGTCCTGTAGCGGTTAACGTTAGAATTAAGAAATAACAGTTTTATTTTGAAAATAATGAAATCCATTGCGCGAGCAGTGGATTTTTTTGTGTTCCTGATTTCTTCCAATCGCTGGATAAGCGGCGAGGAAGCATTTTTCTTGTTATGTCCGTTACCACTAGAAGGAGCCAATTGTCCTCATCGTAACATGCAGAGTATCCCATTGACAACTTGTAGGGGGATTATCTGTTATAATACAAATCAATCGAGATGGAAAAATTGAAAAAAGCATACTTAGCAGGCGGATGTTTCTGGGGCATGGAAGATCTTTTCAGGGTTCGGCCCGGAATTGTCGATACTGAAGTCGGGTATCTCGGCGGGATCAACGATAATCCCACTTACAGGAATCACCCGGGACACGCCGAAGGAATTGAGTTGGTTTACGACTCCTCAGTTACCAATTACGAAGCGATCCTCGATTACTTCTTTCGGATTCACGATCCCACAACGGTAGACCGTCAGGGCAACGACCGCGGCTCTAGTTACCGCTCCGCCATCTTCTTTCAGAGTGAAGAGGAAAAGAAGGTTGCCGAGGACTTCATCAAATTAGTAAACGCTTCAGAACGATGGCCAGGTAAGGTGGTTACTACACTGGAACCCTTTACCCGATTTTGGCCGGCAGAGCCTGATCACCAAGATTATCTCGTTCGGGTTCCCAACGGGTATACCTGCCATTTTGAGCGTTTTGGCGCCTACGAGAAAGCTACTCAATGAACCCAAAAGTTGGGCTAGGAGGGAGCTGTCATTGGTGTACCGAAGGGATATTTCGCTCTATTAATGGAGTAGACAACGTTCGTCAGGGGTGGATTGCATCAAATCCTCCAAACGATAGTTTCTCTGAAGCAATATTGTTTCAGTTCGATCCCTGCATAATAAAGTTGAGCGACTTAATTGCCATTCATCTTCACTCGCATAGCTGCTCGGGGGTGCATGTTATGCGAAACAAATACCGTTCAACTATTTATGTGTTCAATAAGGATCAAGAATTAGCAAGTCGTCGAGCTATTGAAAAGCTTCAACCGGAATTCGACAGGCCCATTATTACTCAAGTTTTACCTTTCAAAGAGTTCAAATTGAACTCGAAAGAGTATTTGAATTACTACCACAGAAACCCCGAGAAGCCTTTCTGTAAAAATTTCATTGAGCCGAAATTGAGAAGTTTGATGAAGCGGTATTCCGATGTTTTTAAATTGGAACATATAACTCACCTTGAAAAGTAGAACGCTCCATTTAATGAAAAAAATAAACATGAATTGGAACGATGTGATCAAATAACCTAATTCCGCCAAGAAGGGTCGAAAAGACAGATGAGGAATGGAAAGAGCTACTCACTAAAGAACAATTCAGGGTGGCCAGACACAAAGGAACAGAGCCTGCCTTTAGTTCAGATTCGTGTTCACTTTTTGAACCGGGCATATATGCAGTGTGTGCTGTAAAACAAAGTTGTTTGACGCCAAAGAGAAATTCGACAGCGGCACGGGCTGGCCTTCCTTTACACAACCAATTCGAGATAACGTGATCGGTCACGTGAAAGACAACTCTTATGGGATGGTGCGTGTGGAAACGACCTGTAATGTTTGCGACGCGCATCTCGGACACGTGTTTCCGGACGGACCTCTGCACCAAGCGGCTTGCGTTTTTGCCTGAATGCGTTATCACTGGAGAAAGTGGTGGAAAAGAAAGACTAGGGGCAGAAGTGAGTTATTGCCCTTGAGCCGAGTTCACTTTGTTTCGGAAGTGTTTGAATTTTTTGTCTCGGCACAGCTTTTGACCGGTCAGTTTTAAATTGAACCATGACCATAATAGGAAAACTTGTAAAAGCCGGAATAGACCTCAATCAGAAGCTGAAGTTTAAACAAGGTGCATCTGGTGAAAAACAAGAAGATCAGTTAGTGAACTTACTGGAGAAAGCGCGAAATACAGCTTTCGGTAAATATTACGGCTTCGCTGAGTTGCTTAAGGCAGACGATGTAATCGAAGCTTTTAAAAATACCGTGCCCATTTTCACCTATGAGAAAATGCAAGAGCATTGGTGGAAGCAACAACAACAGCTACCCGATATTACGTGGCCTGATAAACCCAATTTTTTCGCATTGAGCAGCGGTACGACTGGCAAAAGTAGTAAGCGCATACCCATTACCGATGATTTTCTGGACAGCATGAAGCAGGTAGGTCGATCAATGATTTCTTCACTGCCGAATTACGACCTTCCTGAAGAGCTGTTCGAAAGCGAAATCCTGATGTTGAGCAGTTCCGCGCAGCTGGAAAAGAATGAGAAAGGATTCTCTGAGGGAGAAATATCGGGGATCAACGTGAGCAATTTCCCCGACTGGTACGAGATTTTCTACAGGCCGGGTAATGAGATAGCGGCCATCTCTGATTGGGATGAGCGCGTGCAGAGAATTGCGGAAGAAGCACCAAAATGGAATGTAGGTGGTATTGCGGGAATTCCTTCGTGGGTGCTGTTGATGCTGCGAAAAGTTATCGAGGTCAACAATCTCGAGACGATTCACGACATCTGGCCAAATCTTACCGTTTATTCTTCGGGGGGAGTGGCGTACGAAACGTATCGAAAGGATTTTGACGCCATTTGCAAAAAGCCTTTGGTCATTATGGATACCTATTTGGCCTCTGAGGGTTTTATTGCCTTCAACTCACGGCCGAACACCATGGCAATGGAGCTAGCCCTTGAACATGGTTATTTCTATGAGTTCATTCCCTTTGACGAGCGTGGCGTAGATGAAATGGGCAATGTACTTGAAAACCCCGTATCACTAAACATCGATCAAGTGAAAATGGGAGAGGAGTACGTCTTGATTCTCAGCTCTTGTGCGGGTGCATGGCGATACATTATTGGCGATGTGATCAAATTTGAAAGCCTCGATCCACCGCAAATAAAGATTACCGGAAGAACCAAGTTCTTTTTGAATGTTGTGGGCTCTCAACTTTCCGAAGAGAAAATGGATACGGCTATTTTGGAGGTTTCCGAAAAGCATGGAATAAGCATCAACGAGTATATGGTTGCTGCGGTAAAGAACGAAAATGGAGAATACTTTCACCAATGGGTGCTGGTAGCCAATGACCATCCCGACTCGGAAAGCTTGGCGGAGGATCTCGATATTGCGCTCAAAGAGGCCAACAAAAACTACGCGGTTGCAAGAAGCAAGGCGCTAAAAGGAGTGAAGGTGAGTTTTCTTACGAAAGAAGCCTATACCGATTACCTGGCACAATCCAAACAAAAAGGCGGTCAGGTAAAAACGCCAAAAGTCATGAGAGAGGAGCGAATGAAAAAATTGCTTCAAGTTACAGACCTACATCCGGCTTAATCGGAGGATTTTCTTTCAGGCACATTTCAACACCACTTATTGGCATGTAATATTTCCTGAGCTTTTCCTTGTAGGCTTCGGGAATTAAATCATTCTGTAAGATGAACTTCTTTGTAGCGATGATCTCTTCGTGAAAACCGTGATCGATGGCGATGCTGTCAGCTTGATGCTCGCATGCTTTTTTAAACGAGTCGGAAAATACATACTTCAAACCATAACCAACCATATTCAGATTAGATCTGATTTCATAATCTACGATATGCCCCAGCTCGTGTGCAAACCAGCCTTTCAAAACAGCTCTTGGGACTTCGGCTACAACTAGATCGTCTGCGTCNCGCACGGTTTCAGCTAATTGTACTTTGTAACGCTTCTTACCGGAAAAGAGATTGCCTATCCCAATCACAGGCTGTGCCTGCATGGTTGAATTTTTTAATTCTTTTTGAATCAGCGTTATTTCGTAAGTGTGCAAGTTTTCATAATCGGCGAATACTTCCACAAATGCATCTTTGATATGGTGATTAGTTATGTTTACGAATTTGACGTTCATCTGATCTCGTTCTAATGAGTTATTGGATTCTACACTTGAGAATGCTACCAATCCC
>JGI12210J13797_10012094_pt1 | contig 17080 bp, 13 predicted proteins | sample ElkSlonscriptome_3_FD_13797 | JGI IMG/M metagenome (IMG submission 13797)
TCGACGAACCGATGGTGAACTGCGGGAGCGTTGGCTTTGGGCCCGAAGAGCTGGGCCGGGCGGTATCCCGAGCGCAGACGTAAGACCTCGAGCCGGTGATCCCCCCGGTCGATGAAGTCGATGCGCCAGTCCTTGTGCGACAGCTCGCTGTGGTCGCCGTGGCGCCGGATCCGCCGGTAGGCCTGGGGCGCCGGCCCGAGGGCGAGGCGCTGCACGATGACGGGCTCGAGGTCCAGCCCCTCGCCCGCGAGAAAGTCGAGCTGGGCGCGGGCCGCGGGGGAGAAGTCCACCGCGAAGGGAGACACGGGGTCGTTGTCGTCGAGCCAACCGTGGCCGGCCTCGGGGAGGGCGTCGGCGTAGGGGAGATAAGGCTTGAGGTCGAGCACCGGCGTGCCGTCGATCATGTCGGCGCCGCGAACGGTGAGGGTGAGCCCCTCCACCCGAACCAGCTCGACCACGCTGAGGCCGATGGGGTTCGGGCGATGGGGGGAGCGGGTCGCGAGGACCCCTCGCTTGCGTTCGCTCCGGGGCGGCTGAACCTTGGGCCGGTACTGCTCGGCGCGGTGAAACCAGAACAGCACCCACAGGTGGCGCCAGGTCTCGATGTCGCTCAGCGCGTGCTCGAGGTGGCGGCCTCGCGCCAGCTCGATGCGTGCTTCGAGCGCACGCTCCAGGCCGGGCTGGCGGGGCGCGTCGGCCAGCTCGACCAGGGGCGATCGGACGGTGCCGATGGGTGCCATCGTGAGGGAGCTCATCGATCCTCCCGGGCGGCTCTAGCTACGAATGGAGAGGCTCACGCCTCGCCCGCTGCGGCGAGGACCTGCTCGGCATGCTCGGGCGGGGAGACCTTCCGCCAAGTCTTGACCACCTTGCCGTCCTTCATGAGGAACGAGTGGCGGGAGGCGTACTCGCCCTTCACCGGCACGTCGAAGGCGCGGGCCACCGTGCCGTCGTCGACCACGAGGTCGAAGGGGAGCTCGTGTTCGTCGATGAAGGCCTGGTGCGAGTCGGCGTCCTGCATCGAGACCCCGTAGACCTTCACGCCAGCCTTCTGGAGCGCGGCGTAGTTGTCGCGCAGCCCCTTGGCCTCGACGGTGCAGCCGGGGGTGTTGTCCTTGGGATAGAAGTAGACGAACACGAGCCCCTTTTGCTCGGCGAGCTTCACCTTCTCGCCGTCCTGGAGGGTCATCTCCACCGCGGGGGTGGGGTCGCCCTCGGACAGCACCTTCTGCTCCATGGGGGCGGTCTTCTTTTCGCCGGCGGGGACGGTGCCCTCGACGGGCTTCTGCGACGGCACCGGCGGGGGGGGGCCACTCTTGTCCTCTTTGCAGCCCCCGAGGAGCGCGGAGGCGAGGATGAGGGCGAGGGACGGGTTGAACTTGCTCATGTCCATCTACCTAGTCGTGCGGGGCCCGACGTAAAGGCTCACCATAGGGCGCCGCTGATCGAGACCTGGGCGCCCCCGGTCTGGGGCTGGACCATCACGAGGGGCGGAGTGGCGAGGACCGTGTCGTCGGCGCCGATGGGCTCGGCCTCCAGGTGGTAGTGCAAGAAGTAGGGCACGGCGGCCGAACCGGCGCCGACGAAGAGGCCGAGGGCGTTGTCGGAGACCCAATGCTTGCCGGTCACGGTGCGTGAGGTGAAGACGCTGGCGGTTACCAGCCAGCCCGTGACGCAGGGGATGACCTCGCCGCCCCCGCCGCCCCACAGGGGCAGCTGGCTGTGGTGAATGCAGGAGAGCGTAGCGGCCGTCGCTGCGGTCCCGGTGTGACCCCCGATGAACGATCGGTTTCGATTCTGCGCGGTGTCGCTGCACGCGATGCCCAGCTCGGCCACCAGCTCGGGGTTTCGCCCACACTCCTCGGTCGACTCGGGTCGCTCACGTCGCACGCCCAGCTGCGCCAGCGTGATGACCGCGCTGTAGATGGCGAAGGCTTCAGCGTTCATCCCCAGCATCTGGACCGTGGTGTCCCAGTCGTAAGTGAAGCCGGCGATGAGCGGATCCACGACGGCCCAGGCGAAGCTGCCGAAGTAGCCCGCATCGCCGATGACACGCCAGCTCTCGTTGAGGCGGGGCGAGGTGATGAAGGCCGCGTCGTAGGCCGCCTCGTCGAAGAGGATGCCGCTGCGCCAGTTGGGCTCGCCGTCGACCGGGACGGTGAAGCGAAGCGCGAGCGAGCCCCCGAGCAGAGCTCCGCTTCCCGCCCACTCCCACCACCGCACGCGGGGGATCCCCTCGGGCCAGACCTTCGCCGCCCGGGCCTCTTCGCCGTAGAGCGGGGCCTCGGTCGCGTCAGAGGAGGACGGGGGCTCTCCGGCCGCCGCTGCGGACGGTCCGAGGACGAGCGCGCCGGCCACGCTCAGGCGGAGGGTTCTAGAAGCGATAGCCGCCACTGGCGCCGATCATGGGCAGCTTGACGTCGCGCGTCACCACCCGAGTCAGCTCGCGGTCGAAGATGGGCTGCGCGAGGGCTTGCAGCTCGGGTTCGTCGGGGATGGTCACGTCACCCGAGGCGCCCAGCGTCTGCGTGTACCCGAGCAGCGCTCGGATCACGAGATGGTCGTCGAGGGCGAGGAATCGCCAGCCAACCCCGATGTGGATGTTGTGCAGCTTCGCCCCCACGGTCAGGTCCTCTTCGAAACGGGTCTCGATCTCGTCGGCGATGTCGTCGTCGTCGATGAGGCGCGCCACCGTCTCGGGCGACGCGCTGCCGTTTACGCCGATGTAGGTGTACCCCCCGTAGATCTCGAAGCCCGCGCTGGAGAAGGGACGCCATCCGGCGCCGACGCGGACCACGACCGAATCGGACAGAGAGTTCTCGATGGCCGGACCGAGCACGGCATTCTCCGCCCCGAACGATTCGATCATGCCGAGGATCGCTGAGCCGTAGGCGCCAGGCATCCACCCGACCTCGAGCTGAAAGAGCAGGCGCCCGGGGATCTCGAGCGAAGCCTGGGGGCCGAGATCGAGCGGAAAGGTGGTGCCGAGCGCCAGGTCGAAGGCCACCGACGGATCCTCGTCCTCTTCCTCCACGGGTACGTCCTCCGGCACATACCCGGGCTGAGGGTAGCCCTGGGGATATCCGGGTTGAGGGTAGCCCTGGGGGTATCCGGGTCGAGGGTAGCCCTGGGGGTATCCGGGTTGAGGGTAGCCCTGCGGATATCCGGGTCGTGGATAGCGCTGGCCCGAGCCGGGTTGCGGGTACTGCGGGTACCTGGGCTGGGGATAGCCCTGCGGATAGCCGGGCTGGGGGGAGCGCGGGGTCGAGTTGGGCTGGGTGGTTCCCGGCTGGGGTTGCGGACGGGGTCCCGGCGGGTAGCCGGGTTGCGGGTACTGTGGGTACCCTGGCTGGGGATAGCCCTGCGGATACCCCGGTTGGGGGTAGGTGGGCTGACCCTGACCCGATGGCGAGGGAGGCTGCGAGCTGGGCGCCGGCGGCGTTTGCGCATCGGCGGGGGACGCCGCGACGAACGGCGTCGACAAGCAAGCGATGATGGCGCCGCGTCGGAATGCGTATCCCACGCGGCCTAGGGTGCGGGGCATGGTTGCCTCGTTCAGGTGATGTCTCGACGGGCCATGCGATGCTACGCCCCGCCCGCGTCAGGCTATCGCGCCCCGCCGAGGTTCGCACGTGCCGAACGGCTCACGCCGGGTTTTGGGGCTCGTCATCCGGCATGGCGGGCAGCTCTAGCGTGACCTCCGTCCCCGTCTCGGGGGTAGAGGCGATATCGATGCGACCTCCGTGAGCTTCCACGATGCGTTTGACGATGGCCAGGCCGAGGCCGGTACCTCGGGCTTTGGTCGTGAAGAAGGGCTCCCACACCTGGGCGAGGGTGACGGCGTCCATCCCCGGCCCGTCGTCCCGGATGCAGATCCGGACGACCCGTTCCGCCTCGGGGGCGACGGCTTCGGCCTCGACGTCGACGCGCCCGGCGTTGCCCGTCGCCTGGTAGGCGTTGACGATGAGGTTGACCATGGCCTGGCCGAGGCTGTGGGCGTCTCCCAAGACGCGGGGGATCGGGCCCTCGATCTGCTCGCGGATGCTCTGCGCTCCGTGAGGGCGGCACTGCTCGCGGGCCGAGAAGACGGCGCGGGTCAGGATCTCCCGCATGTCGACCACGTGGCGTCGGGCGTGCTTCGGTGAGGCGAAGGCGAGCATCTCGTCGATGATCCGCTCCACGCGCTGCGTCTCCTCCACCAAAATCTGCTGCAACAGCTCGGACTCGGGGTCCTCCTTGATGTGTCGCTTGAGCGAGGTGAGGCTGTTCTGCATGATGGCGAGCGGGTTGCGGATCTCGTGAGCGACCACCGCGGCCATCTCGCCGAGGGCCGCCAGGCGCTCCGCGCGGGCCAGCTCGACGCGGGTCTGGCGTTCTTTCTCCAGCGCGGTTTCCAGCTGGGCCACCAATCGCTCGCGCCCGATGACTTCTCGCTTGAAGCGCAGCAGGGTGGCCGCGCTCCGCGCGAAGATGTCGAAGGCGTCGAGCTGGGTCTGGGCGATGTCTTCGGGGTAGTTGAGCGCGGCGACACCCATCGGCTCGTCGCCGGCCATCAGGGGAAGCACGATGCTCGACTTGCCGCTCAGCGACTGCTGAACCTTCGGCATGAGCTCGACCGGGACGTCGAACACGTTGGAGAGGTGGGCGGCGATGCTCTCGGCGCCACGGATCTGACGGGGCGCCCCGTCGGCCAGGGCCATCACGTAGGGGTGGCGGCGGGCATCGAGCGGGATGGCGAAGTCCATGAGCTCACCCTGCTTGACGGTGGCGAAGAGGGCGTCGGTCGGCGCTTCGGGCCACCGCGCGAGGGCACGCAGCCGGTTGTCCTCCCGCAGGAGCACCCAGTTCATGATCGCGCCGAGCTCACAGAAGCCCCTTGCGACCGCCCGCCCGAGCTCGAAAATGTCGTCGAGCCGGACCAGCTCATCCATCGTCCTGATGACGGTCTGAAAGTGCGTCTCGAGCTGGGTCTGGCGGTCCACGGAGCCCTTTTCCGGATGACGGATGCTCCCCCCGGCTCCGATCATTGCCCCAAGGCGCCCCAGACACCAGCTCTTCCGTCGTCGAAGCCCCGCGCTTTTCGCGCGACTGGTCCCCGTTTAAGGTCCACAGCATGCTGGAGCTGACTGCCGTCAACGACCTCCAAAGTGGGGTTCAATCCGGGGGGGATTGGGATGCCGTGGTGCTCGTCGCGTCGAGCGGCACCGAGCCCGACCTGCCCGTTTTGGCGAAGGCGTTGCGGCGCAGTCGGGCGGCCGACGCCGCCTTCGACGGTGGCGCGGCCCAGCTCGTCGTCGACGAGGCTTTGGCGGGGGGACGGCTCGTCTTCGCTTCGGTGGGCACCCTCACCCGAGAGTACGACGACGTCCGGCGCTACGCCGACGCGGCCCGAGATGCGATCCGTCGGGCCCGAGACGCGGGGGCCAAGCGGCCCTTGCTCCTCGTCGCTCCGGCGCCCGACCGAGCCGATCTCGGCCGAGCGCTTCCGGTCGCCGCGCTCGCCGCGGCCGGGGCACTCTGGGAGCCCCTCGAGGCGCGTCAGCACGCCAAAGACCCGAGCGTCATCGAGCCCGTCGAGGCGATGGGTCTCGGCTCGCTCGCGGGCGACGTCGACCCGGCCACGGCGAGCTGGGTCCAAGCGGTGGAGCTCGGTCGGCGCCTCACGCGCGACCTCGGCGGCACCGAGCCCGAGCGTATGGCGCCCCCCGGCTTCGCCCAAACGTGCCAAGAAGCCTTCGCGGGCACCGCGGTGAAGGTCGAAGTCGTCTCCGACCTCGACACCATCGTGCGGGACTACCCGGTGCTCTCGTCGGTGGCGCGGGCCTCGTTCCCGGTCGAGCGACACCATCCGCGCATCGTCCGGCTTCGCTACACCCCCGAGGGCGAGGTGACGCGCACCCTCTTTTTCGCCGGCAAGGGCGTCACCTACGACACCGGAGGGGCTGATCTCAAGACCGGTGGCCACATGGCCGGCATGAGCCGCGACAAGGGCGGGGCCGCCGCGGTGGCCGGCTTTCTTCGCGCGGTGGCCGAGCTGAAGCCCAAGGGCGTGGCGGTGGTCGCCGAGCTGGGGGTGGTGCGCAACAGCATCGGGGCCGAGAGCTTCGTCGCCGACGAGATCATCACCAGCCACGCCGGCGTCCGGGTTCGCATCGGCAACACCGACGCCGAGGGGCGGCTCGTCATGAGCGACCTGCTCAGTCATCTCCGCGTGGAGGCGCTCGACGCGCCCTCTCCCACCCTCTTCACCTGCGCCACGCTCACGGGACACGCCGCTCTCGCGATGGGCCCCTACAGCATCTGTGTCGAGAACCGCCCCGCGCGCGAGCAGGGCACCGGTCGCCACATCGCCGAGGTGGGTGACCAATGGGGGGACCCCTTCGACAACTCGCGCCTCCGGCGTGAGGACTGGGACTTCATTCGTCCTCGGTCCAAAGCGGACGACGTCATCAACTGCAACAACGGACCCTCCTCTACTACGCCGCGAGGGCATCAGTTCCCCGCCGCCTTCCTCCTCATCGCGTCGGGTCTCGAGCCCCACTGCCATCGCGATGCGGACAAGCCGCTGCCTTTCGTTCACATCGACATCGGGGGCAGTGGCGTCGAGGGCGGTGATTGGCAGCACGGCCGGCCCACCGCCCGGCCGGTCGTCGCCTTCACCGCGGCGCTGCTCGAGTAGCCGCCACAATACGTTCCCATGGGTTCGCTACACCTCGACACGGCGTCGCTTCGCGACGGTCCGCAGCGAATGCACGCTCACCCATTTAGCCGTCGCCCACGTCGAACTCGGCCACGAGGGCCTCGAGCGAGCCTGCGAGGCGCGTGATGCCCTGGGTGGCCTCCAGCGTCTGGCGACTGCTCGCCGAGGTCTCGGCCGCCGCCTGGGCCACTTCGGCCATGGCGGACGCCGCCTGCCCCACGCTCTCCTGCTGCTGGTGAGCTACGGCCCGGATACGGCGCGAAGACGCCGTGGCCGACGCCGCTCGTTCGGCTCCCTCTTCGGCGGCGGCCACGGTGCCTTGGGTGGCGCCGTCGATGTCTCGGGTGAGCTTCTGAACGTCTTTGACCGAGCTCGTCACGCGCTCGGCGAGCGACTGCATCTCCTCGGCGACGAGCGAGAAACCGCGCCCTTGGGCTCCGGCGCGTACGCCTTCGAGCGCCGCGTTGAGGGCGAGCACCTCCGACTTGGAGGCGACGCCGCGGATCATCTCGGCGATCTCGTCGATACGGCGGGCCTGGGCTGCGAGCTCGCCGAGGCGGGTGGTGGCCATCGTATGGCTGGACTCGGTGGCCTCGATGGCATCGTTGACCTCGTCGGCGATCCGGCTCACGCCGACCGAGGCCTCCCTGAGGGCGGCGAGGGTGGCGTTGACCTCCTTCGCGGCGCTCGCCTGCGCCACGGCGCTCTCCTGTTGGGAGCGGGCCATCGCGGCGATCTCGGCTGAGGCGGCGGTGAGGTTGGCCACGTTGGAGCGGATCTCGATGACCACCCGGCGCAGACTGAGCAACATGCGACGAACGGCGTCGGAGACCTCGCTCTCCCCCTCGACGTCGCTGGCCAGGTCGCCATCGGCGATCCGCCGCGCGCTCGCCATGACCCGCTCGAGGTCGTCCATGCGCGACTGCAGCAGGTCGAGACCCTCGCGATTGTGCTGCTTGAAGAGGCGAAGCGTCGCGAGCGACAGGTAGAACATCACGAGCCCGCTCAGGAGAGCCGCCCAGGCGAGGTCGGGCGACAGGACACCGGCGAGCAGGACCCGCCCGGTGACGACGCCCGTGCCCACGGTGGCCGCTACGGCGTAGAGCACGAGCCCCCGCGCGCTGACCAGGAAGGCGGCCAGCGCGCCCACCACCATGTAGCCGACCAGCGCCCCCGAGATCCCGGTCGGGAGCGGCACGACGGCCGAGCCCAGGGTGACGGCCACGACCGCCGCCGCGAGGAGCGCCTGGGTTGCGCGCTCGACCAGGCCGTACCGCGCGAGCGCGTGACACCCCGCCACGACGAGCATTCCCACGCCGAAGACGGGGGCGAGGTTTCGGAGCGGAGCGAAGACCAGCGCCACCACGAGAGCCACCCCGACGGCCAGGGTGCCGAAGGCCGTCGTGAACAAGGCGATGCGCCGGCGGAAGGCCTGGGTGTGCGCATCGATGGTCGGGGACGTGGAACGGTCCACCTGACGATCGTCGAACAGCAGCTACCACCCGTAAAGGCTCGAGGTGTCACCCCCGCGGGGTGAGCGTTGCTTTGCGCGCGTCGCGTGGCGATCGGTACGCCATTTGCGCATCGTTCCCAAGACCATGTCTACTGTGCCGATGCGTGCCATATCCCCGGTTCTATTGTCTGCCTTGCTCCTGGCCTGCGGCACCGAAGTCCGCGTGGAGGGGGATCCGGTGGGCCAGGGGGGAGCCGGAGGCGAAGCGACGACGACCGGCACGCCGACCCCCGGCGCGGGCGGATCCATCAACGCTCAGCCTCCGCCTCCGCCGCTCGACGGGATGCCGACCGGTCCCGGCGAGCAGTTCGTCATGCAGCGGCTCTGGGTCGGGGACGCCGACCGGTCGGGCACCCCGTCTCCGAATGCCTGGCACGGCTTCGGCTACGACATCGACGGCCAAGACGGCGCCTCCGGACCTCACTGTCAGGCCTACGGGGGCGCCGATCCCTCCAACGCCTTCACCGACGGGGACGCGGGTCGCGACAATGCCTTCGGTCGGACCTGGCTTCCGATCTTACGCGGACTCGTCGCCGACTTCGGCGCCCAGGTGAACGAGCGGTTGCAGCAGGGCGAGGGCAACCTGCTCTTCGATCTGCTGCGTGTCGGTAGCGGCGATCACCTGGGCAGCGAGGGCCGCATCTACCTGGGCTCACCGACCACCTTCGCGCCCACCTTCGCGGGCGCAGACCTCTGGCTGGTGACGGCGGCGTCGCTCGAGAGTCCCCCCGACCTGAGCAGCGCCCGTTTCTCGACCATCGGCTACGTGAGCCAATCGGTGTGGGTCTCCGGCCCCGGTCCGCTCGAGATACCACTCGTCCTCGGAGGGGCCGAGCTGCCCTTGCCGTTGTCGACGGCGGTGGTCACGATCGATCTCACCAACGGCCGCGGCGTCATCGCCGGCGTCATCGACGTCGATCTTTTCGTCCAGGTGTTTCGGCAGTTCGCCGGAGCCCTCGACCCGGCCCTCTGTTCCGGGGCGACGCTCGAGGCCGTCGAAGACGAGTTTCGCAAGGGAAGCGACATCATGAGCGACGGGACGCAGGACCCCAATCGCACCTGCGACGGCGTCTCGGTCGGCATGGAATTCGACGTCGTGAACGTGCAGATCAGTGGCGCCGCGTCCCCCGTGCCGACTCCCGTGCCGCCTTGCCCATGAGTCTCTTCGTCTCGCTACTTCGGTTCGAGGCCCGCGTACCACGCTACGCCGAGCGCTCCTTGCCCTACGAGGATGATACGCGGCCCAATGGTCACGCGGTGGGATTCGCCCGAGGTGAGCGGGATTTCGATCTCCTCGTGCGGAGGCCAGGGGCGTAGCTCGGCATAGTGCTGCGGTCCACCCTTCGATTGATGGGTATACGTTCGCACCACGAATACGTTGCGACGCACGGGTGGGCTGTCGAGGGCACCATTGAGCGCCATGAAGGCGCCGGCGGTGAAGAAGGGCCAGGTGATGAGCCCGAGCCCGGCCGTCCAGCCGAGCATGCGTAGCGCCCGCGAGGTGCCGCGGACGCGAAAGAAGACCATCAGGACCACCAGGAGCGCCACCGCGATCCCAATGGGGATGGCCGAGGCGGCGAGCTGGGACATCTCGAGTGGAGGGTAGGCATATACGCCGATCGCGAAGAGCGCCATCCCGGTGAAGCCGGCACCGATGGTGAGGCCCAGCTCACGCGCTCCCCGCGGCCAGCCGGTGACGGGTTGCGCCTGCGCGAAGGCAGGAAGCTCGGCGGCGACACGGTCGAGATCCGCCATGACTTGGTCGAGCTGTGCGTCGCCAAACGGGTTGCGCTCCTGGCTCCCCGACCACCGAAGCTCCAGGGGGCCGTGATCACCGCTCAGCGCGAGGTGATCGCAGCCCGACGCGAGCAGGCTCAACACGGATTGTCGCAGCGGTCGTGAGACGAGCACCCGGCGGAGGAGCGCCTCGTCGTCGTCGGACTCGATGTAGACGGCTTCGTCGAAGGCGGGGTCGTCGAGCTGGAGCTCGCGATTGAGGTGGAGCTTCTTGCCGATGCGGTCGCGACGGTGCTCTCGTCGAAGCCGCACCCGAGGCGGATGGGAAAGAGGGGCCTCCCCCTGCGAACGAAACGGTGTTCCGCCGGCGCCTTCGGCCACATCGAGCTCGGTCGTGATCCAAAACTGGGGTGGCCCGCGGCCACCGCCCCCGAAGCCGGCCTCCCAGGTGCGTCCCCTCCGTGTGAGCGTCCACCGCGGGAGTCGGGCGTCGGGCTTGCCCTCTACGGTCCAACGCTCGCCAAGTCGATCCATCGCGGCCTCGAAGGCGGCCACGAGGTCGCCCGTCAGGCGTCCACGCTTCTTCTCATGCCGCAGCATGGCGACGACGACCCCGAGGAGGAGCACCACCACCAGCAACGCCACGACGCCCACCGCCATGGCGGGATGATGCCACGGTCACCCCGCGAGTTCCTGGCGGAAGCTCGCGATGTCGCGGCCGAGGTCGGATTCTTGCCCGAGACCCCCGTACCGGAGGGCCGCGTAGCGGGTGAGCAGCTCGGCGGCGTCTTCCGCCTGGTTGCGGGGAAGGCGCTCCTCGTCGAGGATCCGGGCTGCCCACTGCAGCGGCGTCTCGCCCGGACGACGCACGATCCCCGCCCGTGACAGGCTCTCGGTCAGGTCGTCGAAGCAGGGGAGGGGACCCTCCTGACGGACCTCGCCCCGGGCCGAGCGGCGCCGCCAGCTCCGGATGCCGAGAACGAGCAAGATGAGGATCGACGGCGGCACCACCATCTCCTCGGGAGAGCGGGCGTCGAGCCAATCGAGGAAGGCGAGCCACGCGCTCCCGGCGGCGTCGACCAACCCCGAGACGAGCGGCGTCCGGCCCCGGTCCGCGAGCGCGGGTACGGCGGGGGTGGGGTCGTAGGTCACCCATCGCTCGCCGTTCCAGGCCTCGACCCACGCGTGCGCGTCGCGCTCGCGCACCAGCGCGTAGCCCCCGACGGGATTGTACTCCACCACGCGGTAGCCTCCGACGACGCGGGCCGGGATCCCCAGGGTTCGCGCCAGCAGAGCAAAGCTCGAGGCGAAGTGCTCGCAGTGACCGGCGCGCTTCTGTTTGATGAAGGAGATGACTGGGTCGACGCCGAACGGCACGTCGTTGTCGAGGGAGTAGTCGTGGCGCGACACGAGGCGGGCCTGCAGCGCGCGCAGCTGCTCGGTCGTTGTGTCGGCGTCGCGGGTCCAAGCCTGGGCGTAGGGCTTCAGCGTGTGGAAGACCGAGACCGGCATCCGCATGTCTTCTGGCCCCGGCGGGTCGACCGGGAAGGAGGGCTCCCCCGACGGGCGGTACCAGATGCGGGTCGCCGGCTCGGCCGCGACGGGCATGAGGACGCCGAGCCGATCGACGAGGGCGTAGCCGGTGGAGACGGAGACGTCGGCCGCGCCGTAGGGCAAGAAGTAACGCTTGGGCTCCTCCTCGATGTTCTCGATCTCGACGACGTCGTCGCCGGCCGGCACCTTCGGGGGGTTGATGCTGCGAAGCCGCTCGGGGTGGCTCCATCGGCCGAACTTGTACTGGTTGTAGACGACACCCCGCAAAAGGGGCGGGGGCTTGCCACGCAAGCGCAGGACGCGCTCGTCCGAGTTGAGCAGGCCGCGGAGGTCGCCGAGGTCGAGCCGCGCGCTGAACCCGGTGTGGGCGGCAACGCGCTGCATCACCTGACGCACCGCCCAGCGGTGCGCGCGTGGAATGCCCACGATGAGGCCTCCGGCGACGACGGCGGTCACCAGGACGATGGTGGCGAGGGCCCAGGCCCGGTGGCGAAAGAGGCCGGTGAGGGGCGCGTGGCCGGGGTCGCTGTAGCGGCGCGCGAGCAAGGCGCTGCCGAGGAACAGGAGCACGAAGAGGGGATAGAGCAGGCCGCGATTGACCCCACCGCAGGCCGTGAGGGCGAGCAGCGCGAGGCCGATCGTGGCCGGGGGGCCGCCCACCGGGTGCGCAAAAAAGAGCCGCAGGATACCCACCGCCAGCACCGCGCCACCGAAGGCCCGCCAGGGGGTGCGGAGCTGGAGAATGGCGCCAGCGGGCTGGGGGAAAGCGGCGCTGATGAGGACGAGGAGCAGGAGGAAGACGGGCAGGAGGAACAGGATCTGAGCCACGCGACCCGACGCCACCCGCGGCCCCACCGCGGCGGCGGCGAGGATGAGCAGAAAGAAGAAGACGCCCAGAACGCTCGGCCCCACGATGGCGTAGAGCACCGTGGCGACCAGCAGGGGCAGGGCGATGGCGCGATGCGCGAGCCAACGCGTGCGGGGGCTTTCCGCTTGCGTGCTCACAGGGCCAACCACCGACGCTTTTCGATGTCCTCGGCTTCGACGACCTCCTCGCGGGGATGGCGTGAAGGGGGCGCGGGCTTGCGCGAGAGGAAGCCGGGCGCGTGGACCCGCAAGACCCGCGCCGGCACCCCTTGGCGCGTGAGCGTCTCGAGCCATTTCAGGGCGCGCCCATCGGTGGAGGCGGTGACGATGATGGCGGCCGCGGTGGGGGCGTGGGCCTCGAGGGGGTCGATCTCGGGCTGGTGGATCTCGGCCGCCGCGAGCAGATCGAGAGCACGGTCTAGGCCCGCTCGGCCCGGGGGCAATGCGTGGCGCTCGTCGCCCACGACGACGGCGTCGAGCTGCGTGCGAGACAGATGCTCCGCCGCCCCGGCCGCGAGCGAGATGGCCGCCTCGAGGGCTCGCTCGTTGGCCTTGGGGGTCGCGGTGTCGACGAGGAGCATCACGCGCCGATGTCGCAGCGGCTGATACTGTCGCACGTGGGGATTGCCGGTGCGGGCCCAGGTGCGCACGTGGAGGTCGCGGACCGGGTCGCCCCGCCGATAGGGCCGCACGCCCACGAGCTCGAAGGCGTCGGCGGTGCGATCGAGCCGAACGCGCGCCTGGCGCTCGTCCCCCGTACCGCCGCTCGCGTCCGGGAGGCCGAGCCGCGCGATGCGGGCGAGCCTGGGCACCACGATGAACTTGCATCCGTCGCTCGCGATCTGCGGGCCGTGGGTGAGTCCGAACGGCAGCAGGGTCGAGGCGAAGAAGGGGTCGAGGTGGTGTGGGCCCCGCTGGATGAAACGGGCGCGGACATCGCCTTCGACGCTTCCGCCGGCTTCGAGGCGTCCGAATCGGGGGGGCTTGTCTTGGTACTTTCCGTCCCACGGCAGGAACGGGCCCCGAATGCGAATCGAATCGTGGCTCACCGCGCCTTGGTTCTCGAGCGTGATCGTCAGGCGGAGGGTCTCGCCCGCCGAGACGCGCCGCGGCGCGGTGACCCGCATCGTCACGTCGCGCAGTCGATAGGCACGGCGCAGCAGGACGGAAGCGAGGAAGAGGCCCATCAGGCAGGCCCAGAGCACGTAGACTTGCGTGCTCCCGACTTGGACGCCGGCGGTGCCCACGAAGAGGGTGGTGATCGCGAGGGCCTGGCCCTCGTCGGACAAGGCCGCATAGACCCACACGGCCGGCGCAAAGAGGCGACCCCGCCAGCTCTTGCGCAGTCGGTCTCGCTCGTCTCGCGTCGAGGGTACGAGGATGTGGTTGAGTCGTGCGAAGTTCATGCCGCCGACGGTCCTTGTCGATAGCGCGTCAGGTGGGGACGGGCACGGCCTCGACGACGTCGGCGATGAGCATCTTGTCGCTCGTGCCGCCGTAGCGGGCCGCAGCCCGGAGCATGACCCGATGGGCGAAGGTGGGTACGGCGAGGGCCTGCACGTCGTCCGGCAGGACGTAGTCGCGGCCCTTCACGAAGGCCCTCGCTTGTGCGGCACGGTACATGGCGAGGGCACCCCGGGGGCTGACCCCGAGGTCGAGATCGCGGTGGTCGCGGGTCGCCGCGGCGAGCTTGAGGATGTACCGCGCGACGAGGTCGGTGACCGCGACCTTCCTCACCACCTCCTGGAGGCGACGGAGGGAAGCGGCGTCCGCCACCTGCTCGATGGCATCGAGGGGGTCGGTGGTGCGGCGATCGGTGAGGATGGCCAGCTCGCTCTCCTCGTCCGGGTAGCCTAGGGAGAGCCGCAGCAAGAAGCGGTCTAGCTGCGCTTCCGGGAGGGGGTAGGTGCCCTCGAAGTCGAGGGGGTTCTGGGTGGCGAGCACGAAGAAGGGATCGGGCAGCGGGTGGCTCTTGCCCTCGATGGTGACTTGCTTCTCGTTCATGGCCTCGAGCAGCGCCGACTGGGTGCGCGGCGAGGCGCGGTTGATCTCGTCGGCGAGGAGCACGTGGGTGAACACCGGGCCCTTGTGGAAGGAGATCGTACCCTTCTGAGGGTTGAGAACCTCGGTGCCGAGGATGTCGGCCGGGAGCAGGTCGGGCGTGAACTGAACGCGCTTGAAGCTGACGTCGCTCGCTAGGGCCAGGGCCTTGGCGAGCGTGGTCTTGCCCACGCCGGGGACGTCTTCGATGAGCACGTGGCCGCCGGCGAGCACGCCCACGAGCAGCAGCTCGATGACGCCTGGCTTGCCTCGCACGACGGCGCCGAGCTGGGCGGAGAGGGTTTCGACCTGGGGGCGCAGGTCGGGGACGCTTGCCGTAGCCATATCGTCTCTCTCAGCGCGGCCGGGTCTTCTGATCTTCCCAGTCGGGCTCCTCGTCGTCGGAGGAAGGTGCCCCTGCGGGCTGGTGTTCGCCGAGCCCGGCCAGGGCGACTCGAAGCTGATGAACCGCCTCGTAGGCGCTGGTGAAGCGCCCTTCGCGCTCGAGGTGGAAGCAACGTGCGAACCAGTGGTCGAGGGCGGCCGGCCAGGCTGGGTCGAAGGTCGAAGGGGGCGCGTAGTCGCCCTGAATGATGGTGAAGCACAGCGAGGGGAAGTCGTCGGCGTCGAAGGGCCGCGCGCCGCAGAGGAGGCGGTAGGTGACCACCGCCATGGCCCAGAGGTCGGTGCGATGGTCCACCTCCGAGGGGCTACGTAGCTGCTCGGGGCTCATGAAGTGGGGGGTGCCGAGGGGCTCGTCGACCAGCGTCTGCACGGTCTCTCCGTCCTGGAAGGTGGCGTACGGCATACGCTTGGCCACGCCGAAGTCGAGCACCTTGAGGATGGGGGCACCGTGGCTGCGCAGCAGGAAGAGATTGTCTGGTTTGATGTCGCGGTGCACCACGCCCGTCTCATGGGCGGATTGGAGGGCTTTGCCCAGTTGTTGGATCACCACCAGCGCATCTTGGGGGGAGAGGCGGCGCTCGCGTTCGAGGCAGTGGGAGAGCGTCTCCCCCTCCAACCACTCCATGACCATGAAGGGCGTGCCGTCGTCGAGCTCTCCTGCGTCGAGGGTTTGCACGAGGTGACTCGACTGGATCAGTTTCCAGAGCCGCCCTTCGCGGCGGAAGCGGGCGCACGCGTTGGCGTCACGACGAAGCTCGACGGCGAGCACCTTCACCGCGACCTGCGTGTGTAGCCGCATGTGTGCGGCCACCCACACGGTGCTCATTCCCCCCGCGCCCAGTGAACGCACGAGGCGCACGACGGGGGTGATCCAGACGCCCGGCTCCAGCCGCATGACGGCCAGAGGCTACACCGCGAGCCGTCGCGCCCCAAACCGCATCGGCTTGCGCTCAATTCGCGCCCAGAACCTACATTGACGAAAGGGGGATGCGTGCCGTTCAGTGTCGGTGATGCGCTGGGCGATTGTCGTGGGTGGCTTGTGTGGCTCGAGTCTCGGATGCACGGCCGCTCCGCCCCCGGAGACGCCCAAGCTCGAGAGTGTCGAAGCCGGCGATGGCGCGGTCGAGGACGCACCCATGGCAAAGGTCGAGGCCGACCCCGTGCCGGTCGCGTCGGCCCGAGAAGCGCCCGCAGACATCCCCGAGGCGTGCGGGGAGGGGACGGGCGAGGTCTGCACCCCGCCCCGTGCCTTCGTTCACAAGCTCTGCGAAAGCGCGCACCCCGACGTGGCGCTGGCCATGTTTCGCAAGGGCACCCCCTGGACGCGGGCCTACGTGCGCGGGCGGATGGAAGCTTGGTACGTCGCGGACGGGGCCCGCTCGACCCCGCGCAAGCTGCGCTTCGGCGAAGAGGTCATCGTCGTCGCCAGCCGCACGGGCGGGCCGACCGGGGTGAGGGTCTCGGGGTCCGGCAGCTACGACGTCTTTCGCTGGGACGGCACCTGCGTGTCGGTGATGGAGGGCGAGATCGCGCTGCACCCCGTGACGACCCCGGACGTGGCCACCATTCCCTGGCGACGACTCGAGCTGAACGTGCGCGCGGCGCTCAAGGAAGATCAGCAGATCGCCTGGCGCTACCAGCAGCGGCGCAAGGCCTGCAAGAAGGGCCGGGACAGATGCGATGCGGCCAACCTCGAGCTCAGCCGGATGGTCGCCCACTTCCTGCGTCAGGGCGGCGAGATCCCCACCATCAAGCGCATGCCCTGACGGCCGGCGCCGTGCGCCTAGCTGTGCCCCCGCGCCGACCTCGGAATAGGATGCCGCCTCGCCTCGCCAAGGGGAGGCGACGGAGTCATGTGCTGATCGCGGAGCTGCCTTTCATCGACGTCGAGGCCGACCGCTCGGGCCGGGTTCTGGCCATCGGAGCCGTTCGCGGTGAGCGCACGTTGCACCTCGAGCTCCCGTCTTCCGAGGCGCGTCGCCAGCTTCTCTCCTTCCTGGAGGGGGCCCCGGTCGTCGCGGGTCACAACCTTCACGCCTTCGACGCCCCGCTGCTCGCCGAGGCACTGGACGTAAAGCTCCCCTCTCGGCTCGATACCCTGCGGCTCAGCCTGCTCGCATGGCCGGAGCGCATGGGGCACGCGTTGCCCAAGCCGAGCCCAGCGGAGATGCCGGATCCCGTCGCCGACGCGCGCCAATCGAGGGACCTGGCCCTCGAGGCCGCCGCCGAGCTCGAGCGGCTCGCCCCCGAGGTGGCCATTCTCT
>JGI12210J13797_11168740_pt1 | contig 17066 bp, 13 predicted proteins | sample ElkSlonscriptome_3_FD_13797 | JGI IMG/M metagenome (IMG submission 13797)
CTGGACCTCTTCCGGCAGGCCGGCCAGGTCGGGCGGGTTGCCTTCCATGGTGTCTTTGATGGCGTTGTAAATGTCCTGGCGTTCGCCTCGGGCCAGGGCCATGGTGACCTCGTCCCGGCAGTCGGCGATGAAGGATTCCATGCCGTGGATGCGAAGCATGACCGTGAATGTGATATTCATGATGTGCCGCAGGTTGTCCGGAATCCCGCTGGAGATGTTGGACACCCCGCAGGTGCTCTTGGCGCCGGGCATGATCTCCTGGAGCATGTCCATGAAATTCATCAGGGAGATGGCCTGGGGCTGCTGAATGTTCACCGGGGTCACAATGCCGTCGACCCAGATCTGTTCATTGGGGATGCCGGCTTCATTGGCCACGGTCATCAGTTCCACCAGCAGGGCGGCCCGCTCGTTTTCATCCCGGGGCAGACCCTCGGGCCCCCACATCAGGCCCACGAAGTCGGCGCCGTGTTCGGCGGTCATGGGGATCATTTTTTCATACCGCTCCGGCCGCACCATGATGGAGTTGACCATGGCGGGCATCTTGCATTTAGGCAGAGCTGCGGCGATGGCGTCGATATTGGAGGTATCCAGCGCCAGCGGAATGTCGTCCACCACTTCCTGAACCACTTCCACCACCCAGGGCATCAGCTCATGGCCTTCTTTCTTGGCCGGTCCCAGGTTGATATCGATCAGGTCGACCCCTTTTTCCTTCTGAAACAGCGCCTCTTCCTGAATCGGTTTCGGGTCGCGCTCTTTGAAAGCCTTGCCGATCTTGGTGCCGATGACGTTCAAGCTTTCTCCGATGACCCAGAACTCGTTCTCTTTGATTGGCCGCAAAACGTCCACTAATTTATCTGCCATTGGTCACTTCCTCCTACCCGCAAAAAGTTAAAATATCAGCTTTTCCCCTTCAAACGAGGTTCAAAGGGGCAGGACCGACGTGGATGACGACAGCCCCTGTTTTCAGCATCATCTATAAAAAAACAAAACCCGCTGTTTTTCCCTGCTTCGACTCGGTGAAGCAGGGAAAAACCAACGGGATGTGTATTAAGAGGCTTTGCCCTTGAGGAAGGCCGGAATGTGCGCGGCCTCTCGCGGACCCACCGTAATAGTCCAGCCCGGCAGTTCCTCTTCCACGTCGCCGGCGATGGCCGCGGCGTAGCCGGGAATGATCAGCTCCTGATGCTTGACCTTGTCGGCGATGCCGCATTTTTTCACAAACATGCCCACATCGTCGCCGGCGAACTTTCCGGCGGCCCAGGCGGTCAGAACGGAGAGACCCTCGGCGTCTTTGATGAGCAGCCAGCTCGGCACCTTGCTGCCTTCCATCTCGCCGGACACGATGAAGTAGGTCAGCGCGAAGTTGGTGGTCACCATGATCGGGGAGTTTTCATCCGGGTTGTTGATCGGATAAACCCCCTCGGTTACGGTCATCGGCCGCTGCGGGTCGGTAAAGATATTGAGCCGTTCCAGCAGGAGCGGAAAAATCGACTCGCCGGTAAAGTCGGACAAAACCACGATGGAGCCGTACTTGGCCGTGAACATACCGGCGATGAGGGTCTCCATTTCCAGGTTCGGCGCCATTTCACAGGGAAGCGCGATGGTGGGAAAACCCAGGGACCGATTGAGGTCCTTGAGAGCGGACCGCCGCATGGCCACCTGGTCTTCCAGGGCTTTTTTGATCTCCCTGGAACCCGGGTCGAGGACCAGCTTCTTATGGCCCTTTTCCACCAGTTTGTCGGTCAGGGGAATCAGGTTTTCCACCGAATCGGCCTTGACCACCAGGGGCAGGTCGTTATCGATGGCCATGGCGCCGTACTCGTCCAGATTGTCGGCGGTGGCGGCGTACATCAGCGGCCGTTTGAAACCGGCGGCCTCGATGCCGGCCTTCATGACGTCGGCCTTTTCGGTCATCAGGATGAGGTTGAATTCCGATTTTTCGGCGATGGTTTTGGCGGCCTTGCCGAAGGCGTCCTTATCGCCGTTGACATCCTTGAGCGCCACCAGTTCCGGCCGCAGGTTGAGGCCGACCCGCTCGAACTGAAGGGCGTTCCATCCCTTGAGTTTGGTCTCCAGTTCGGAACCCGAAATGTCCGATTGGATAACGGCGGCGTAAGCGGTCTGGTTGTAAAAGGTCTTCTCGTGACGATGCAGCACGGTCTCTCCGCCCACGGTCCGTTTGCGGACGCCCTTTCCGATTTCCACGGGCAGAATAGGCGGCGCGGAAGCCTCGGCCAGCTTTTCTCTGGCCTCGTCCGAAACATACGGGCAGTCATCGAGGCTCGCCTTACCGGATGCCAGGTTCATGGCAAATGCGAGACAGGTAGGAACCCCACATTCCTTACAGTTGGTTTTCGGCAGGAGCTTAAAGATCTGAATACCGGTTAATGCCATGTTTGTCTCCTTATACGGTTCGATGCCGGGCGGAGCGACCGATGGAATCCCCATCGTTTACCCTCACCGCCCGGCCGTTATTCGATTGGTCGCGGAGCGGAAAACGTCGATCGTTTTCCGCTCCCGAAGGCCCTGAAGCGGGACGGATTACCCGACGATGGAATCCAAATCAAGGGCCGGATGGCCTTTCTCCTGGAGCCAGGGCAGGATCTCCTCTTCGGTAACGCCCACGGTTTCGTCGGCGATCTTGTCGAGCAGATCGGGATGGCCGATTTCCTTGGCCCGGGCCTCGAATCGATCCCGGATTTCCTCTTTGAGCGCCTTGGGCATCCATACCATTCGAAGCAGCCCGCCATCCCCTACGATGAACTTTCTCTGGGTGATGTTGAACTTGGAGTGGCCCACGAACCCCGGCGAGGAGGCCCCGCCGCCCATAACCCCGGCCAGGGTGGTGAATTTCATGCCGCAGGGGGTTTCACCGGTGTACTCCCGATTGACGGTCATGACCCCGTTGCAGGAGGGGAGCATGGCCGCAATGGCCTCGCAGCACCCGCAGGTGGTCATCGGGTCCACGACCATCGAGTAGAAGTTGTAATGGGTGACGGCCCCGCGGGAGGCCTTGGAGACGAATTCGTTAACGCCCTTCCACTGCCCCATTTTCGGATCCAGGCATTCGCCTTTTTCGATCGGCTGGTTGGGGCCGGTGGGGTTGATCTGAAAGGCCGCCTTGCAGTCCATCCAGTTGTAAGCGCCGCACAGGCCGGTCCGCTCGGGGCTGACGGTGCAGACATGGGCCGGGGCGAAGGACTGGCACAGGGTGCAGGAGTAATAGGTCTCCACATCCTCGTCGGTCATTTTGTCGACCCGTTCGTCTCTGTACTTGTAGGCATTCCGGGCCTTATCGGTGATCTTGTCCACATCCGCTTTCTTGGTGTAGACGGTGACCTCGATCTTGTCGAGAATGGCGGAAAAATCCTGATGGAGCTTGGCGTGAAGCACCACGCCCAGGTCCTTGAGGGTAAAGCCTTTTTCCACCGCCGTCTTGCTGATCCGGACCCAGGCGATGTCGCGCTGGCCGGCGTGCATGACGCCCTGAATATAGTTGATCAGGTGATGAATCTGCCGTTCCAGGATGGGTTCGAAATCCTTCTGAAATTCGCGGCCGGCCACCTTCACGAAGATTGAGAGCGGGAAGACGTCGCCTTCCTTGATCTCTCCGATGTCGGGACCTACCACCGAAACCTTGCCGTCGTCGATCTCCTTCATGTCGGCGATCTCCAGATACTCGGTGCACTGGGTCTTGCCGCCGCCGGCCTGGGCGTAAAGGTCCTTGCCCCGGACCCGCTCACCCTCGTAAGCCGGACCGAAGGAGCAGGGGATGTCGATTTCGGAGACGGCCACTTTCAGGCCCCGGACCTCGACCGATTTGTCGACGATCTCTTCGTGGGAGATGTTGCCGACCACATGTTCGTAGGTACAGATACCGGTGGGCAGGATGGACGGAATGTCGGTGTCGGCGATGGTGGGGAAGCCCCAGTTGACCGAGCCGGCCGCCGCCGCCGCCCACTCGGCGTTGACCTCGCCCAAGGCGTTGATGAAGGCGAAGACGCGGTTCTTGTTGTACATCAGAATCTTCTTGTAGTCACCCGCCGGGACGCCGCCGAAGGCCATGGCCACGCGGTTGGCGAATCCGAGAGCGAAAATCGCCGATGAGATTTCCGGGCCGAAGGGCACGATCTTGGTATGCCAACCGATATCCACCCCGGCCTCCACCAGCTGCTCGGCGCAGGTGGTGCCGAACTGGTTGGCAGCCAGAAAGACATAGATGGAGCGTTTCTGGTATTCTTCAATGATCTTTTTGGCGGTTTCCGAATCCGGCGCTGCGCCTACGATGGCCACGAAACCGGGAGCGGAACCGTCCACGAACTCGACGCCGCGTTTACGGAAAATGGTGTCCTCGGCGGCACCGAGCCAGATTTTGCCGTTGTCCAGGTCGGTCTCTTCCGAAACGTAATAAAAATCGGGTTTTTCGAGATAATTGAGTGCTTCGTCGATCTCGAAGGCGAAAAGAGCGGCCATACCGGCGTCCAGCAGGGGTCCCAGGTAGGGCAGATGGTTGGAGCCCTTCACATGGGGAGGCAGCAGTTTACGGGCCACATCCAACGGCTTCTGCATATCCTCGAGAGTTTCGACCTTGATTCCCAGCAGGGAGTAGATGACCGGCAAATAATAGGCGGTATTGGGAAAACCGACCTGAGTGGTGGCGTCAAAGGATGCCAGGGCTCTTTTGAGGCGCCCCTGGACCTTGGATACGATATTGTAACCGCCCTGAATCGCGGCGAATGCAACTAATCTAGACATACAAACTTCCTCCTTCGTTGAGGATTTGAGTTAAAAAATACGCGTTGACTGTTCTGAACCGGTTCAGGCCTCCAATGCCTGCCGATCCGCAAACTCCATCATGACCCGATCCCGGTCCTTGTCGATGCCCAGCGCCTTCCGTTTTTTATCGATATGGGCGATCATTTTCCGGGCATGCTTGATGGGATCGGCTTCGAAGCTCCACATGCCGCCGTAAACCTTTCCCATACCTTCGAACGGATATTTCCGGAAGACCGGGGCGCCGGCGGTGGGGAAAACCGCACCAAAGTGTCTCTATCTTCCGTTAACCCAATCGATCCGTTCGACCAACCGATCGAGTCCGCTTTTCTGAATCTCGGCCGCGGTCATTTCGCCCTGTTCGGCGACACGCTTGGTGTGTTCCTCCGCCAGCTTGGACAATCGTTCTTCACGCTCTTTGGCCAGTTTCTGCCGGATTCCCTCTTCTTCTTTATCACGCTTGGCTTTGGCTTTGGCTTCGGCCTCTTTCTCCGCCTTCTCTTTGGCCTCAGCCTCGGCCTTGGCTTTGGCTTCAGCCTCCGCTTCCGCCTTGGCCTTGGCTTCGGCTTCAGCCTTCTTGCGGGCCTCCGCTTCGGCCTGACGCTTGGCGTCTTCCGCCGCCTGATCGACCGGTTTGGCTTCGGCCTGAGCCTTGGCCGCCTCGGCCTGCTTTTTGGCGTCTTCTTCCGCCTTGGCCTCTACGGCCGGTGCAGGTTTGGCTTCGGCCTTGGGTGCGGCCGCTTTGGGCGCTTCCTTCGGTTTTTCCGCGGCTTTCGGCGGGGCCTTCTTGGCGGGTGCGGGCTTTTTCTCTTCCTCTTTTTCGATGGTCAAATCGGGCTCAGGGGCGAGTTTCACCAAATCGATGTCGGACTCGGGAAGCTTCTTCTGAATACCGGCCACATCGCCGACCGCGCCGCCGTCGACCCCCAGTTCGATGAAGGCTTTGACCATACGAACGCTTTCCGGATGGCGAATGATCAGTACATCCGAGCCGGATACCAGGTAGGAGACCGCTCCCACCGCTTCCATCAGAATAGCGCGACGCTCGGGATCACCGATGGTGGGGTCCTCATCCAGCGGCTGTTTGGCCTCTTTGCTCTTCCAGACCTCGAAGCCAAGATTATTGATCAAGGGATACTGAAGCTTGTCGTCCCCCTGGTTCATGGCCGCCATTCTCAGCCGCTCCATTACCGAGTAGGAGTATTCCAGACCATAACCGAGACCGCCGGTGGTGGGGTCGACGATGACCCGGTCCATGGGCATGCCGAGGTTTTCGAGCAGGATGTTGACCTGTTTGGCCAGGTTGACGTCGATGGGAGATGAGGAAATCACGGTGTGGCCGAAGCCCATTGCCGCAGCCCCGATCCCTTTATGGTTGGCGTCTTCCACCGGGCCCAGAATCAGGTTGGCGCCCTGGCAGTCTTCGGCGATCTTCTTGAGCACCGCTTCGTCTTTCTGGGGCGCAGCGGTCCCCCAGATGATCAGCGGAACGTCTACAGCGTCCAGAATCTTTTTTACCGTCTTGACCGCATCCTCGGGACTGGTGTCCTTGTCGTTGGGATCGGTGCTGCGAAGCATAAGGGCGATCATATCCGCGCCGTACTCCTCCACGCATTTCTTGGCCCAGGCGGCGGGATCATCGATCACGTCTTCAAAGGGTTTAACCGCGGATTCGGGCCAATCCTCCGGTTTCATATCCCACACTTCCATGGCGATTTTCGGCTTGTTGGGCATCTCCCCTTCAAACTGGTAGAAAGGATAACAGGTTTCGCCGCCGACCTTTACCGCTTTGTCGCCTTTTCCGAGCGTAACCTCTTTGACAGCACCGGAATAAGATTCCTTAAAGAATTGAAAAGCCAATTTCATACCTCCTCTGAATGTTCGCCAGTTTTCAATCTGAACATTACCTTAACCCCTGACAGACGATGACAAAAAAAATGGGCCCGGCATATCAGCCGCCGCCCAAAAATCAATCAGCCCCCTTTCTTTTAAAAATAATATGCCATATAGAACCTTGCACAAGGTTTGAATCCGTGATTATTATATTTTCAGCCGGTATTAACAGAATTTTTTCCACCTCAGAAGCCTCTATAAACCTCACATTTCTTATTAATACGAAAGAGGCATTATATGTAATGATATACGGCTTGTCAATATTTAGCTTTTGAATTTAGCCCGTTAAATATCGCTTCCAACGGGGGGTCGGCGCCGGCCCGAGTTGGAGAAGGCTTTCGATTTTGAGCACCGGCCGATCGACGGCTGTTCCATTATATAATGCGTTTAATCAGCATACTTGATACTGATACTTCGTCCGCTCATTCGAATTTCAGCTCCGGAAAGAGTTTTCACGCGTTTCCATCGAGCGGATGAAACGTCACCCGCTCCGTCGGGGGTACCGAGCGACACACATTAAATGTTTAAGAAAGAGGATGGATTATGGTTGCCACAAGTTACTGGGCTGATGATTATGTTGAAAAAACCAAGAGCGCGGAAGAGGCCATTCGGCTGATTCGGCCCGGGCATCGGGTCTTTATCGGGTCTTCCTGCGGAGAGCCCCAGCACCTGGTAAACGTGCTGTCGAAGAACTCCGAAATCCTCACCGACCTGGAGATCGTCCGCCTGCTGGCCTTGGAGCGGACCCCGCTCACCCTGATCGCCAACAAAAGCAAAACCCAGAGCATGAACATCCGCTCCTTTTATCTGGGTTCGGGAAAGGTCCGGGGGGTGGCTGAAAACAAACGGTTCATCACCCCCATCAATCTTTCGGATATTCCGCGCTTGTTCAAAAGCCGAAAAATGCCCATCCATGTGGCCCTGATTCAGGTGACCCCGCCGGATGATTTCGGCTGGCTCAGCCTGGGCGTCTCGGTGGACATCACCCTGTCCGCCGCTTTGTCGGCGGATCTGGTGATCGCCGAAGTCAACCCGAAAATGCCCCGGGTGCTCGGCCAGAGTTTTATTCACGTCAACGACGTGGATGTCTTCGTGGAGCACGAGGAAGATGTCTTAACCATCGGGGACCTTCCGGAGATGAAAGCGGCCAACACCATCGGCAAACTCATCTCCCGCCTGATCGACGACGGTTCCACCATTCAGATCGGCCTGGGCACCACTTCCCAGGCCACCCTTCTGGCCTTGGCGGAAAAAAACGACCTCGGGATTCATACCCAGTATCTTACCGACGACATGATGCACCTGGTCGCCAGGGGGGTCATCACCAACCGGAAAAAGGGATTCAACGACGGAAAACTGGTGGCCAGCAGCGCCATCGGCACCCAGGTGCTGTATGAATTCCTCCACGACAACCCGGCGGTGGATTTCCGCCCCTCCGACTACGTCAACAATCCCGGAATCATCTCCCGGCACCACCGAATGGTCTCCATGAACGTGGCCATGGCCATGGATCTGACCGGTCAGGTGGCCGCCGACGCCCTCTCCCACAACTACTATTCCGGGGTCACCGGCATGCTCGACTTTGTCAGAGGGGCGGCCCAGGCCGAAGACGGAAAATCGATCATCATGCTGACATCCACCTCGATCAACGACGGAAAAAGCCGCATCGTTCCCATGCTCGAAGACACGGCGGTGGTCGTCCCCCGGGGGGATGTCCACTATGTGGTGACCGAATACGGCGCGGTCAATCTTTTCGGCAAGAGCCTTCAGGAGCGGGCCATGGCCATGATCAGCATCGCCCACCCCGATTATCGGAATGAGCTGTTTCACAAGGCCAAGGAGATGGGGCTTCTGGGAGAAGATCGGTCTCTCAGCGAATCGATGCACGGGGTCTACCCGGTGGAACTGGAAGAAACCCGCAACATCAGCGGCCGGACCGTGGCCATTCGCCCTTCTAAACCGGTGGATGAACGGCGGATTCAGGAACATTTTTACAACATGGACACCGACGACATCATCTCCCGGTTTTTCCATGAAAAACACAGCTTCGTTCGAGACGACCTGGAAGACCTTCTGGAAGTGGATTACATCAAAAACCTGACCATTGTGGCCGTGGTCGGTGAATTCGGCTTCGGAAAGGTGGTCGCCGTGGGAGAATACTTCCTGAATCCGGCCAATAACATGGCCGAAGTCGCCTTCTCGGTCGACAAAGAGTTTCAGGGCAAGGGGCTCGGCAAAATCGTCATCAACAAGCTGGCCGAGGCCGCCCGGGAAAACGGCATTGCCGGCTTTTTCGCCTATACCTCCACCGGAAACAAGGGGATGATCCGCCTGTTCAAGAGCCTGCCGTATAAGGTCAAGACCAAATTCGAGGAAGACATGATTTTACTCAGCTGTCGATTTGACGAATTGGAATAAGGACTTACATTGGCTTAATGGGATAATATCAAGGAACACCCATCTCTCACATGAAACCGATGAAGGAGACAGACATGAGTAAACACAGGGTTAAATTTCTTCCCCATGAGCGATCCGCCGAGGTGGAGGACGGAGAAATCCTCCTCCGCGCGGCCATGGATGCCGGGGTTCATATCAACGCCTCCTGCGGCGGCGAAGGGGTCTGCGGAAAATGCCGGGTCATCATCGAGGAAGGCGCCGTGGAAGGGGGCGCCTCCGAACGGCTCAAGCCGGAGGACCTCGAAAAAGGATATCGGCTGGCCTGCCGGGCCGCGGTCAAGGAGGACATCCTGGTGCGGGTGCCGGTGGAATCGGATATCGACGCCGGCGTTCTCAACATGCAGGCCACCCCTCGCAAAACCGCCCACATCAAGACCTTCGATTTCGAGGAATTGAAAGAAGCGGGCCTGTTCATCTCGCCCATGGAGAAGATCTACCTCGAACTCCCCGAACCCAATTCCCAGGACCACCTTCCCGACGTCACCCGGCTGGTCAGCTTTTTGAATCTTCAGCATGACGAACATCGACTGGTGGTGGACCTGCCGGTAATTCGGAAAATTCCGGATACCCTTCGAGAGGAAAATTTCCGGGTAACCGCCACCCTGGCCCGTCCGGTTCGCAAAGACGGCCAAACCCACATCATCAACCTCCAACCGGGAGACACCACCGGTCAAAACTATGCGGTGGCGGTGGATATCGGCACCACCACCGTCTACGGTCAGCTGATCGACCTCAACAGCGGCAAGGTGATGTCCGAATACGGAGAGTTCAACGGGCAGATCAGCTACGGCGAAGATGTCATCACCCGGCTGATGTATGCGGAAAAGCCGGGCGGCCTGGAAAAACTTCAGCAGGTGGTGGTGGGTACCATCAACAAAATCATCGACAAGCTGGTCAGCCGAGCCTCCATCGACTGCGACGCCGTTTCGTCCATGGCCCTGGCCGGCAACACCACCATGACCCAGCTGTTTTTGAAGGTCAACCCCCGGTACATCCGACGGTCCCCCTATGTGCCGGCCGCTACCATTTATCCGCCGATTCGGGCCAATGATTTGGGCATCGAGCTGCCGGAGCATGTGACCGCCCTGGTCTACCCCCAGGTGTCCTCCTATGTCGGCGGAGACATCGTAGCCGGAATCATGGGCTCTCGCATGTACCAATCCGAAGAATTGATCCTTTATCTGGATATCGGCACCAATGCCGAAGTGGTGGTGGGCAACAAAGACTGGTTCGCCTGCGCAGCCTGCTCCGCGGGTCCGGCACTGGAAGGAGGCGGCATCGAATTCGGAATGCGGGCCGCCAAAGGGGCCATAGAGGATTTCTCCATCGACCCGGTCACCCTGGAACCGATGAACCTGACCATCGGGAATGTGCGGCCCAAGGGGATCTGCGGGTCCGGTTTGATCACCATCGTGGCCAACCTGTTCGAACTGGGCATCATCGACAACAGCGGCAAGTACAATCAAGACCTGGACACCCCGAGAATCCGGGAGCGGGACGGAGTGTGGGAATATGTCCTGGCCTGGCAGGACAACACCCAGATCGACCGGGATATCATCCTGAGTGAAATCGACATCGAAAACCTGATCCGGGCCAAAGGGGCCATCTACAGCGGATGCCAGACCCTGCTCGAAGAAGTCGGGCTCACCATTCAAGACCTCGACCGCATCTATCTGGCCGGCGGGTTCGGCAGCTTCGTCGACCTGGAAAAAGCGATGACCATCGGACTTCTGCCGGAAATGGACCCGACCAAGATCACCTTTTTCGGAAACGCCTCTCTGATGGGGGCACGAATGGCCGCCCTGACCAACAGGTTGCGTCGGGACGTGGTGGAGGTCACCAAAATGATGACCAACTTCGAACTCTCGGAAACCCCTTCCTACATGGATCATTATGTGGCGGCCCTGTTTCTGCCCCATACCGATATAGATCTTTTCCCTAAGCTTAAATCCCGGCTCAAGAACCGGGCCTCGGTTCGGAAGGGTTGACCCCACAAGCACATTGAGAACGGGCATTGCCAGGAAGATGCCCGTTCTCTTCTTCAGGGCCTTCCGCCTTCACCGGCCTCAGATTTTTCCGAAGTGGAAAAGAATTCGACCGCCCCCCCAATTTGATATCCTGTTTAAAACCACCCCTTCATTTCTTTGTTGACAATTCATTCACCGTTGTTTATACAAGACGATAAGCGTCGTTTATTTTCGAAACTGAGGCACTCCTGAGTTATCCCGCCACGAGCCACTGTTGATCCACGAACTTCATTTCCGGGACTGTTTCCGACACACCCTTGCCGGTTCGGTGCCGCTGGACCAAACGCTTTGCCTTCGGTCCCTTTAAGGGTCCGCCCGTATAGTATAAATGTTCTATTATCACCTGAGGAGGTGCTTATGAACGCCATAACCCAACGGGCTTTTTCCCGCAATCGGTATGTCGCCCCGATTCTATTTTCCGATTCCAAGGAAAAACAGTTTCGTGAAGCTGTCATGCACAACAGCAGCGTGGGCGGAATGTATTTCGAAAGTCGCCACCCGGTTTTTCCCGGCACCGGCCTGGTCATCCAGCTGGTGGATCTTGCCTCGGATCCTTACTGGCCCGAGGCCTGCGACAGCTATCTGGCCGATACCCGCTGGTGTATCGAAAAGATGGGAGACGACCACCCGGTCTACGGCGTCGGGGTTCGGTTCGTCATGTCCACCTGTACCCAGTGCGGCGCCCGAATACGGCACTGCTGCCTGGACGGGGTGGATCTCTGCCCGGAGTGCCAGGAAGACATTTTAACCATTTCCGACACCAAGCTGAGGGGGTGCCTGGAGAACTATTACTTAGGCAATGTTTTGTAGCGGATGAGGAAGCGGTTCCATGAATGAACGGCGGGCTTTCCGCACGAAGGACGGAATCATCGGGAAAAATAAAAGTCCGACGCCTCCGTCCCTCGTTCGAAAATCCTAAGCGGCTGTTTGGGCACGGCTATTTAGGCGCCTTGGGCGGGCTGACCATGGCCTCGCCGTCCAATACCCGGGTGCCGTCCTGATTGGTGCAGGTGGTTTTGAGGCGGACCCGGTTTTTATCGGTCGTCACCTCGATCACTTCGGCCCGGGCCGTGATGGTGTCGCCCATGCGGACCGGTGCCAGAAACTTGAGTTCCTGCTTGAGATAGATGGTGCCCGGCCCCGGCAGATGCACGCCCAAAATGGCTGAAATAAACCCGGCGGTCAGCATTCCGTGGGCGATCCGGGTTTTGAAGAAGGTTTTTTCCGCATACGCTTCATTGATATGGGCCGGGTTCAGGTCACCGGTCACCCCGGCATACAGGTACACATCCGATTCCGATACGGTTTTGGAGAATTCTGCCGAATCCCCCACCTGAATTTCACCGATGGTTTTTCCGATCATGAGGCCTCCTTCCTTTGCGCTGCGTATCCGTTAAAACCACATGCGATGGCTGAACACATCCTGTTCCAGGTCCTTTTTGTCTTCTTGCAGGCTCAGGTACATGGAGGCGTTCTGAATGGCGATGCCGCCCTGGCTGGCCAAGGCCTCCACCAGAATGATCATGTCTTCGGGAAAATCCCGCTCCGTCTCACTGCACAGCCGCATCACCCCGATGACCTCTTCCCCGACCCTGAGGGGAACGCAGAGCATGGAGACGATCCCCTCCTTCTTCATGGACTCCCGATACTGCACCCGTTTGTCGGTCTGAGCATTTTTAATCACCACCGTTTCACCGTCCAGAGCACCGCTCACGCTGTTGTCTTTGCTGACCGGCCCCTTGTTGAGGAACTCTTCGCTGAACCCGTAGGTGGCCACCAACTCGAGGGTACCGGAATCTTTGTTCACAAGACGGATATTGACCCCTTTCATGCCGAAGGTTTCGGCCAGATCGGAAGTCAGGATGTGAAGGATCTTCTGAATATCCAGGCTTGAATTGATGCTGTCGGCCATATCGTGAAACAGCAGGGCGTTTTTGCGCATCCTTTCCACCAGCCGGGCATTCTGAATGGCGATGCCGCCTTGATCCGCCAAAGCGCTCAGGAATTCGATCTCATCCTCTGAAAACTCCCGAACCTCGGCGGTATACAGCGACAACACCCCGATCGGCTTGGCCTCCACCATCACCGGAACCACCAGAATGGAGGCGATCCCTTCGGCCTTTTTGGCTTCACGGTTTTCCATCCGAGGATCGGAGGTCACATCGCTGAAGGCCAGATGCCCCTTTTTCACCAGCTCGTCCACCAGGGCCTTGCCCCGGTAGGGGTCCGCATGAAGATAGTTCTCTGACAATCCTTTCTGATAGGCGGGAGAGAACATTTCTTCTTTCACCTGATCGGCCAGAAACAGACAGGCGGCCTTGCCCTCCATGGTATCGATGGCGCTTTGAACAATCAGATCCAGCAGTTCATCCCGGTTTAACGTCGAACCGAATGCCTTGCTGATCATGCAGAACGTCTTGAAGTAGTCCTTTCTAACGGTCATCTTTCTTCTCCTTGTCGAACAGCATTCGATGTATCCTTATGAATCGGCGCAGAAAACCCACGGGTCTTCGACCTTCTCCTTCTATTTTTTGGCTCGCTTGGGTTTGGAACGGGCGGCGGCGGTATCCTTCTTGATTTTGGCCTTTGTTTCGGCGCCTTCGGCTTTGGTGGTCTTGGCCTTGACGCTGCGGGTAGCAGCCGTTTTGGGGGCGGCGGTTTCGGCGGCCGGTGTTTTCTTTTTTCGGGTGCGGGTCGCTTTTTTCGGGGTATCTTCACGCTCCCTCAACCAGCCGGCGATTTTGGGGGCGAACAGTCGCTGGCACTTGGAACTTACATAGATGCCGATATGCCCGGTATCGAGGCAGATATCCTCTTTGTCTTTGCTGCCCACCTTTTGGGTCAGATGTTCACAGGCTTCGGGCGGAACCAGATGGTCGAATTTTCCATAGATGTTCAGCAGCGGCATGGTGATTTTTTTGAGATCCACTCGCTTGCCGTCCAGCTCCAGCTTGTTCTGGATCAGGAGGTTTTTCTGGTAGCATTCCGTTATGAACTGCCGAAAAGTGGTCCCGGGCACATCCGGACTGTCGAAGATCCACTTCTCCATTCGGACGAAATTTTCGACAAAATCTTTGTTGTCAATATGCTCGAAAAAACCGACGTACTTATCGATGATGAGGCGGGCCGGATTGAGCAGCAGAAATCCCAGGTTCATCAGATCGCCGGGCATGTTGCCGTAGGCGCTGCCCATGTCGTAGGCATGGGTGTTCCGCATCCAGATGTGCAGAAGCCCGGTGTCGGTGTCGAAATTGGTGGGGGTGACGGTGGTAACCAGGTTTTTGATCTTTTCCGGATGCAGCGCCGAATACATCACCGAAAAGGCCCCGCCCATACAGATGCCCATCAGATTCAGGTGGGGAAGACCATGCTTTTCCAGAATGAAATCGATCACATTGTCCATATACATATTGACGTGGTCGTCGATGGTCAGAAACTGGTCCTTCCGGGTGGGATATCCCCAATCGATCATGTAGACCTCGATCCCGTTGTCCAGAAAAGTCTGAATGACACTCCGGCCCGGCTGAAGGTCGAGCATGGTCTCACGATTAATCAGTGCGTAGACGATCAGGAGCGGATACTTGTGCGTCACCTTTTCGGGCTTGTAATACTTGACCCGCATTCGATCCTCTTCATAGACCACCTCGAAAGGGGTGGTGGATAGATCGGTCTCCAGGGGACCCAACAGCACCTCCGAGGCTTTTTGGGCCCGGCTCTTGGCTTGTTCGGTATTCTCGGTCAGCTTTTTAAGAATCAAATCAACGGCGATTTTGGGTTCGCTCATATGCATCCTCCTTTCCGTAAACCGTTACCCCTTCTTGGGGGAAGGCCGGCCGTCCACTTGCTTGGAAAGCGCCCTCACCTTCTTTTTCAGGTGATAGATTTCTTTGTAAAGTTCATCCATCTCCCGATTGGTGGGGATGGGCAGACGCTGCAACAGGTCACAGACAAACGCCTCCTTGGCATCCCGGTACTGGACCAGGGAACTGATGGTCTTGTCCATCACCTGGGTGTATTCCGGAGACTTGAGCAGGGTCATGTAGTGGCCCTCGAGTATCTTGACCCACATTTTATAGTATTGGTTGAAGTCGTCATGGATTTCACCCGTTTCGGCCATCTCCTCGAGTTTTTCCTGCATCACCCCGGCGGTCTTCTCGATCGGTACATAAAACATGTACAGGAATTCGCTAAGGGAGGTCTGGAACAGGTTGTGTTTGTCTAAGTAATCGTTGAACCGTTCCTGATAAAAACGGGTCAGCCCCAGGGAAGGGACCTTCAGAAATTTTTGGAACTCTTTTTCATAGAGTTCCCGAATCGCCCGAAAGGTGTCCTGGTCGATGTCTTCGAAATTGTAGGCCTTGCTCTGCTGCCCCATTTTGGCGGCCCGCTCCATGAACTGCTTCTGGAGTTCCTGGTAGCCTTCCATGGCCTGCTTCATCATCACCATGGCCAGATCCGGGACCGAATCCATCCCTTTCATCATGGCGTCTAGATTTTCCGGTTTGCTGAAGGATTTCATCAGCGATTGAAAAATCTTGCCGCCGGCCTCGAAATTCTTTTGAGCCTTGCGGGTCGGTCCTTTTTTGGCCTTTTCCCCGGCATCGGTGAACCCGGGAAAGCCGAACGGGGTAGATGCCTCCGGTTGAACCGTCGCCATGTTCTGCCAGAAATCCATGGCCGATTTCATCCAAAACGAAAACATTTCTTCCGGGGTCGTTTGATGCTTGTCATCCATAAGCTGCTCCGTTTCCTCCCGAATGATGGTCTCTTCACACCCTATCGCACTGGATTTTAAGGTTTAACCACACCATAACGCAGCGGGGGATCAAAAACAAGCCATAAAACGGAATTCCTTCATTTATTTTCTTCTTTTTCAGATATGGTATGATCCCAAAAATAATGAAAGGGAGTCATTTTCTTAACGTTCTTTTCAGTCCGCTTGGACAGATCCATCCCCATTTCCAGATAGGAGGTGAACTGCTCCTCCATGTTGTTTTTATAATAAAGGTAGCTGTCGATGATTTTTTCCAAATATTTCTCGAAAAAATCATTCAGAACGTCTTCGCCGAATCGAATGATCAAATGGAGGAGGGATACCGGCAGAAGCGCATTGTTCTTTTTGGCGCGCTCCATAATGATCTGACTCAGGATAAAGGCGGTAACATCCTGATTGGTTTTCAGATCGATCACTTCGACTTGAACCCCCTCTTTGATCATTTTCGCCACATCCTCCAGAGTGACATAGGCGCTTTGTTCCGTATCGTACAACCGCCGGTTCGGGTATTTCTTCAACACCTTTTTATGGACCATTTTTTTATTTCCCAAGGCAAAAAGTGACTGTGACACGTTGCAACAAAAATCATTGCTTTCGGCTTCAAATAGAGAATGATTCTATATAGGGAACACATACAAAGTCAAGGTTTTTCAGAGCATAATGGATCGATTCAGGGTTTCTGCCGTATTATTGTGCAATGCAATATTTTTTGCTTGACATAGTTTTTAAAGTCGCTATTATATCAGTCAGCACATCGAACATGAGTGCACTTTTTTTTTATCAAACACCANAACAAGGGAGGCCAAAGTATGGAACAAGGAAAAATCGCCAAACAGATGCTGTCGTATCAGAAGAGTCTTTTCGAAAGCTCTTTCAATGCCGTCTGCACGGTCCAGGATCAAACCGAGCAGATGACGAAAACCTTCATCGAACAGATGCCCTGGATTCCCGAAGAGGGAAAAAATACCCTGAAGCAATCGATGGAGACCTATAAAAAAGCCCGCGCCAATTTCAAAAAATCGGTTGAAGACGGCTACGCGCAAATAGAAAAACTNTTCGAAGGAAAATAGNTCCTTTCGACGGCCGGCATGACCCTTTGAATACCCCGACCATTACCCGATCAATGTAAAGAAAAAGGAAAA
>JGI12210J13797_10297602_pt1 | contig 17050 bp, 10 predicted proteins | sample ElkSlonscriptome_3_FD_13797 | JGI IMG/M metagenome (IMG submission 13797)
ATTGGCCACACCGGCTCCGTCTTGTCCGCGATTGTGCTGCTTCTCCATCAGGAGATACAGTTTGTTCAGGCCATAGAACGATGTCCCGTATTTTTCGCGGTAAAATGAGAGTGGTTTCTTGAGCCGGAGAAGTGCTATACCGCACTCGTGTTTGATCGGATCGCTCATGAATTTCTTAGAAAGCGCAAAGGTAGTTGAATAAATCAGAAAGTAAACTAGTGAAAAAATCTTCAGAATTGTAAAGAATACCAATAATAACCGTACCGAGAGTGTCAACCATTTAGGACAAAGGGCGTCATAATTGTATACCTTTAAAGCTCTTTCTTCGAGACAATGTTCCCTCCGCCAAAGCATATATCCTTATTTGCCCTTTTGTTGGTCGTTTTTCAGTCGGCCACGGCCGGGATAGATCCGCGTCTGATAGAAAACAAAGGTCAATGGCACGAGGAGGTTCACTACAAGGCTTTGACCAATGGCGGCTACTTCTTTATCGGCGAATCCGGAATCACTGTTCAGCAATTGGAACAAGGATTTTTTGATCAATTCCACGACTTTATACAGAAGAATTCGGAAGATGCTCTGGCAAATACGCACACACTGAAATTAGAATTTGTCGGAGGAGATTTTACCGATTTTCACGGAGTCGAAAACTTGCATAGAACCGATAATTATTTCATCGGGGATAATCCGGACAAGCACGCTAAAGGAGTTCGATCTTTCCAAAGAGCGTATTACAACAATATTTATTCGAATATCGATTTACGGTTTGACATCAAAAGTGATCGATTGAAATACGAGTTTCTCGTTGCTCCATATGCCGATCCAAATGAGATCAAGCTCAGGGTGAATCATGCTGAATCAATTGAAATTCGCGATGGTCGATTGATTTTCAAAACAAGCATTGGAGAAGTTTACGAAGAGCCCCCGTTCGTTTATCAACTTGATGAATCCGGCGGAATCCAACGAATAGAGTGCGACTATCTTTTAGATGGAAATACGGTGACATATGAATTCCCTGAAGGTTATGACCCCAATCGCGAACTCATTATTGATCCCGAAATTTCGTTCTCAACCTATGTCGGTGCGTTTTCCGATAATTTTGGATTTACGGCAAGCTATGACAACGATGGCAATTTGTATGGCGGTGCCATCGTTTTTGCCGCTCAGTACCCCATAGTTGGAGGCCCTTTTCAGATCAATTTTGCGGGAGGGTCAATAGACTGTGGTATTACCAAGTTCAGCTCTGACGGAACTGAATTATTGTACAGTACTTTTTTGGGTGGATCAAGCAGTGACGCACCGCATTCTTTAGTCGTAAACGATGATGACGAGCTCTTTATTTATGGTTCTACGGGGTCATTCGATTTTCCCACAACCGGGGGAGCATTTCAAGAAAGTTTCGGTGGAGGAACGCCGTTGGAGTTTTTGAATTTAAGCTATGGGGGGGGTTCTGACATTTTTGTGGCTAAAGTCAGTCCGGAAGGGTCTGAATTAATTGCTGCTACCTACATTGGTGGGAGCGGAAATGACGGTCTGAATATCTCGCCTGAACTGGAGTTCAATTTCGGAGATCGATTTCGAGGAGAAATTGTAGTAGGAAATGAGGGTGATGTTTATGTAGCTTCGGTAACAGGCTCGGTCGATTTTCCCGCAGTAAATGGTTTTTCAAACGCATTCAACGGAATTTCGAATGGAACAGTTTTTCGCTTAAGCGAGGACTTGTCGAATTTAGTGTGGTCCTCTTCTACCGGTGGACAATCAGCAGAGGCCGCCTATGGCGTGCAAATTAGCCCTGATGGAACCATTTTTATCACGGGAGGAACAACTAGTTCGAATTTACCCGGAACGGCAAACGGAGTAAATTCAACTGCCAGCGGTGGAGTGGATGGCTACGTCATGAGAATTAGCGCTAATGGAGCAAATCTGCTAAATGCAACTTACACCGGTACCATCAACTTTGATCAGACCTATTTTGTGCAACTGGATACTGACGGAGAAGTTTATGTCATCGGACAAACGCTGGGAAATATGCCTGTTTCCGCTGATGTATATTCAAATCCGAGCGGGCGACAATTTGTGCAGAAATACAACAGTGAGCTCACAACTCTTGAATGGAGCACTACAATAGGTGGCAATAACGGTGAAATCAACTTTTCACCTTCGGCCTTTTTGGTGACCAATTGCAACGATATCTACATCTCAGGCTGGGGAGGGTCCACAAATGATTTTGCCCAAGCAGGAGGAACGACGTTTGGCTTACCTACAACTCCGGATGCCTTTCAGTCCAGCACAGATGGAAGTGATTTTTACCTCATGGTACTAAGTGAGGATGCACAAGAACTCACTTACGCGACGTATTTCGGAGGAAGCCAAAGTTCAGAGCACGTTGATGGGGGCACCAGTAGGTTTGACAAAAACGGAACAGTGTACCAAGCGGTTTGTGCGGGCTGCGGAGGATTGAGTGACTTCCCCAGTCAACCTGGTGTATGGTCTCAAACAAACCCCTCTTCAAACTGCAATTTGGGCGTTTTCAAATTCCGTTTGTCTTCGGTCTCAGCACTGGCTGAAGTAGACTTCGCTACCACTCCTCTCTGTGAAAACCAACCGGTAGTTTTTACTAATCTCAGTGAGGATGCTGATTCGTTTCTTTGGGATTTCGGTGACAATACTACCAGCACGGAATTTGAGCCCACACATTTTTACGCAGAACCAGGCATTTATGAAGTGACACTTCTAGCTGAGGATAGCGAAGGTTGCTTAGGGCCTGACAGCACGATTATAGAAGTAGAAGTTCTTCCGTCACCCGAAATCGAATTCGACTTTGAAAATGTTCCCATATGTCCGGGAGAGCAATTGCCAGTTGGAGCCACAGGAGCTGATAGTTATTTATGGACTCCCGCTAGTCAATTCGATGATAACACTTTGGCCACCCCACTCTTTGTAGGAGACGAAACTATAACGATAAGCCTTACCGGCACGACAAGTTGTGGAAGTCAGACATTAGAAATCACAATCGAAGTCGGTACGGTCGAAGTAATTCTTGAGGAAGAAGTGTCCGTCTGTCCGGGGGAGTCGACCCAACTTAGCGCATCAGGCGGGGTAGAGTATTCTTGGGCTCCCGCAACGTTTTTAGATGACCCGACTGTTTCTAATCCTATAGTCACCGCGGATACTGATATCAATTATGAAGTTACCGTAAGCACAGAACAAGGTTGCGAAGGATCTGCAAATATGGCTGTTGTATTACTGGATCCACCTCCCGTGCTTTCCGGCGAAACCGAATACGCTACTTGCAACTCAATTCCCGTTCAGCTCGACGTTTCCGGTGGAGACAATTACACCTGGTCTCCCACCGCGGGTTTAAGCGATCCATCCGTATCAAACCCTACGGCTAACCCCATTTCTGCTACCGTATACACAGTGACTTCTTCTAATGAATGCGGAGATGGAGCTTTGGACATTCTGGTGAGAACAGAGGCCATCGATATATCGATGACCACAGATTCCATGGGCTGCTTTTTGACGCCTATTGCAGTCAGCGCAACAGGAGGTGATAGCTATCGTTGGCAACCCGAAGCTTTATTCGCCAATCCTGCTTCTGCGGAAACCAGTTTAGAAATTACCGGTACAACTGAAATATCCGTAATTGGATTCAACGAAGACGGGTGTTTTGATAAAGAAACCCGCTTGATTAGGATTTTTCCAAGAGAGCCCATTTATTTGGGTCTGGATGAGGTTATTCCATTTGGAGGGGAGGCACTGATTGAAGGATTTAGCAATTACCCGATTTTGTGGGAACAAAGCCCATACCTCAGCTGTCTGGACTGCAGAAATCCAATAGCATCTCCTCCGGAAACATCAACCTTCTACGCCACGATTGAAACACCTGACGGTTGTATTGAAAGAGATTCCATTTTAGTAACGGTGACCGGGAACATTTACGTACCCAATGCCTTCACTCCTGATGGAGACGGAATAAACGATTTATTCAAGGCTCAAGGAGTTGACATCGTCGAATTCAAGATGGAAATTTTTAACAGATGGGGAGAGCTCATTTATGTCTCCAATTCAATAGAAAATGGTTGGAATGGAAGTTCACCCGATAACGATTACTATGCTCCCGCTGATTCCTATCCCTATCGGATAGTAGCTAAAGAACATACGGGCGAGGTGTTTGAGTTGAAAGGAATGGTCAACCTTATTCGCTAGACAAATCTAGGATCCGTTTCCATTTTTTGCCCACAGCTATTGCAAGTTCTATGTTCTTCACTTCCGTAGAATTCTCTGAACCTTGGGAGAAAATCTTTCTCGATATTCTCCAGATTAAAGTAGGTCTCGTGCAATTTATTGTTGCAATTATCACAAAACCAGAGCAGACCATCTTGGTAATCAGTTCCTTTTCTTACCCTTTCGATCACTAGCCCTACAGAGCCCTCTGACCTCATCGGAGAGTGTGGAACTCGAGGAGGTAGAAGATACATCTCTCCTGCTTTTATAGGAACGTCTACTGCATTACCCTCCTGCTGAATGCGAACATTGATGTCGCCCTCCAATTGATAAAACAACTCTTCCGTTTCGTTGTAGTGGTAATCTTTTCGGGCATTTGGCCCACCAACAACCATTACGATGTAGTCTGTTCCTTCGGGATAGAGGTTTTTGTTTCCAACAGGCGGTTTGAGAATGTCGCGATTCTCATCTATCCATTTCTGTAGGTTAAAAGGTTTTGCGATACTCATTGACAAAGTGTTTGATGGAGCTTAAAGTTAGGTAAAATCAATTCGTAGTGAGGGTAAATTCAGTACGTCTGTTCTCAGCATGTTTCTCATTGGTGCAATAGGTTCCATCTTTGCACTCGTTCACTAACTGGCTCTCACCTCTTCCTTCGTAAGACAATCGATCTTCGTCAATTCCTTTTCTGATCAGATAGCGCACTACCTCACGAGCTCTCAGGTTGGATAGCTGTTCATTGTAGCTGCTCGGGCCTCGGCTGTCAGTATGGGATAAGATCTTGATCTCCGCTTTCGGATTTTGACGAAGAAACCCGTAGAGATTTTCCAATGACTCCTTAGAGTCAGAGCTGAGGGTGTAGCTATCAAATTGGTAATAAATGTTGGGAAGGGGAATGGTTTTCTCCGCCAGATCTCTCTGACGAAAGTCAATCCGCCATAAAGTGTCCTCAATAAGAACTCCCTCACTTTCGAATCCATGGTAAGCCGAAGTCATTCGAAGCTCTTTCGTTTTACTTCCAACAAAATAAAGACTATCAAGCGGGACTTGACCGAATTTAAATTGTCCGTCATCCGACGAATTGGTCTCAGATATGAGCTCATTTGACGAGCTGTAGAGCTTTATTTTATCACTTGTTTCATGCCCAATGGACTTCCCGGATAAATTGATCAAAACCTGTTCTGAAGTATTTCCCTTATCGAGGGATACAATTGTTTCAGAAACTTGTTTATCTAGTGACAAATCCTCTTCATCCCCTAATTGAAGAGAAGGTGGTGGCATGAATTCAAATACAAAAGAAGAACTCCCGTCGGGCCTTACCGTTTGCGTGGTATCACCCGAGCCATCGAGGATTACCAGTTTATCACGAAGATCGAAGAGTTCTTGATCAAAACGAAGCTCATAAGCGTGTCCCGTGATTAAACTTCCCAACTCAACGAAACCATCCTCGTCTACAGGACACTCTCTAATCAACGAATCACCCAAAGCTCTTAACTCTGGACTAGAAACGCCCGAAGTTTCAATGGTTGGGATAATTCCAAAAACCGTAGGTATTTCAATATGAGTTGAGGTCATCCAAGCTGCCTCAGGTCTGGCACGGGTGTAGGCAAAACTATTTTTCCCGGATATTTTCTGAAGGGACGTTAAGGGAGCTTTGGTTTCTCCGAGAATGTCAATTTCGATTTCGCCCGAATTTCCTTTAGTTGAAATCCGATAGGCTTGATCCCACTTCACATTTTCGATTACAAATTTACCCGTACTGTCAGTTTTAGCTTCTTTAATATCATCTCCCGTGCTTTCTTCCAAAACAACCAAAATTTCACTAAAATCTTCGCCTTCCTCAGTGACGGATACCACGGAGCCAAATAGATCAAAGAGTTCACTGTCGTCAACATTTTCTTCCACCGCCATGTCGTAGCTTTCTTGTTCTAAGAACTCAATTTTAAACTCCGAAGAGTCAGAATAGAATTCTTGGATTTTCTCGCCATCCTTGTCATAAGCAATCAACTTAAGGGAGGTATCAAAAACTGAATCCGTGCTGATCGTATAAAGTTCGCGCGTGAGCAAATTTGAAAGAGTCGCCTTTTTGCCCGATCTGCTTATCCCCACCATTTCATTTCCTTCGCTATCAAAAATACGCATAGTTAGCTCATTACCACTCATATCTTCAAGAGCAAGAACAACGGTATCAAGCTCGGTCGTTTCGGGTTGAAAAAACATCTTATAAATATCGTCACCACCATAACCATTTGTTCGGTTAGACGAGAAGTATCCCAGCTTGTTGTCTAGAAAATCAACTCCAAAATCGTCGTATGCAGAATTTATCGGAGCTCGCAGGTTGTACGGTTCACTACCTCTGAATCGCAAACTCACATAGTATAGATCAAGCCCTCCATAGCCGATATCTCGTCGGTCGGAAGAAAAGAAAAGTCTTTCATTTTTAATTTTCGGGTACAATTCATTTGCTGCTGAATTGATAGAAGGACCGGCATTCTTTGGAGTGGTCCACTCTCCATTTACCTTATCTGAATACCACAGATCGAGCTGGCCGTATCCTCCCGGTCTGTCGCTTGTAAAGTACATCCGTTGACCACCCTTGGCAAAAGCAGGATGCCCTGTGTTATAGGTTCCATTGTATTTAAATGGCTTCAAATCCTCTTCCGATCCCGACAAATTTGTAAAGTAGATATTCATCTTCAAATCGTAGAGCAATCCATCTATGTCTCTTAGTGTTGTGGCATAGAGTTCACTGTTCGGCACCTTCTCGATGGTTCCGTCATGGTAGTAATATTCTCTGGATTTTACCAGCATTTTAGGGCGACCAAATTTATTCTCAGAAACTTCTTCATTTTTATAAAATAAATGAAGACTTTGATTGGTAAAGGCCGAAGGATAAAGAACTTGAACTGTGAGATGATCGGCCACATAGATAATCCCGTCCTCAGTTATGTACGGAGAATACTCATTGTAAACTGTGTTAACTCCTTCCAGATCTGATACCGTAGTACCCGTATTGAGAGTATCCCATGCCAACAAATCCTGCGTTTTCTGTAGCCATTTCATTTCTTCTGAAAACTCACCCCCTTCACTTAACAAGCGCAAAAGATTCAAGTAAGCTCTGGAAAAATCATTGTTCGCAATCAATACGTCCGTTAAAAGAATTACCTCCTCACCAATCAGCGCTCCCTCAATATCCATTAATTCAGCTACGTCAAGTGCTTCTTGGTAGTTTTGAAGCATATAATAAGATTCGATGAGCAGCAATCCTGCTTTTCTATCTTTGGTCTTTCCCTGAAATGCTTTTTTAAGTGGTTTGATTGCTTCTTCATAACGCCCTTCGTTCAATAGCCTTTCTCCTTTTCTTGTTTGGGCTTCCGAAGGGATGCTCAGCAACAGGAAAACTAGAGGTAGGACGAATCGGATAGCGGAATAAAATCGATTTTTCATAGTTTGAGAGGGGTTGGAAAGTTCAGGGCCTTTCATTTCCGTAAAATTGGACTTCGATTCTTCTATTTTTTGCGTGTTCTTTCTCGGTACAATCCACACCGTCGGAGCAGTTATTGACCAGCTGCGTCTCGCCGTAACCCTCTGCCGATATTCGATTAGGTTTTATCCCGTTATTTAATAAGTAACTCTGCACGCTTTTTATTCTTTGACGTGAGAGTTGTAAATTGTATTCAGCATCACCCTTAGAGTCGGTGTGTCCGGACAATAGGATGGATACGTGCGGGTTATCATTAAGAACGGAAATGAGCTTCCCCAAAATTGCCTCAGATTTATTGTTCAAGGCCGCCTTGTCCAAATCAAAATAGATCGCGGGCAAGTTGAAGATTTCTTTCTCTTTTACCTTCACCTGAACGTTTGACTCGTTGGTAATTGTAATTATTTTATCCGTCTCTTTTAGCCTTATGTAAACGTACTCTCCATTTTTACCTGGTGCTATTTTCTCTATCACCTCTCCATCTTGATTGAATATTCTGATCTCAGAATTCATGTCTACAACAGCTGATGTGAAAGAATAGGCCTCGTCCGGCTTGACTTGCTCAAACACAAACTTTCCTGACTCATTGGTAAATGCTCGAGCTATGGTGGTTCCCTGCGCATCCTGCAGGAAGATTTCTACCCCATTATTCGACTTTCCACCAGAACCTACCAGCAGTCCGGCAATATCCACTGATAACACACTCTCATCCTCGTTGACTACTTTATCCAACGAATAGTCTTCCGGTGTCAGGAGCTCAAAACGGGCTTGGCCTGAATCATCAACGGTCAATTGTTCCATGAGCGCGTAGTTTTTATCGTAAAGAAATATCCGATCTCCTTTTTCCACTTTTTCCTCTCCAAAAGAGATGGAATAGTTCTCTAGCCCCTTAACACTGCTAAAAGTAAAACGTCCGTCCCCGTTGACGAAAGTGTAGTCCAGAAGGTTTCCTTCACTGTCCAAAAGCTCCACCGTATCTCCGGGCGCCAAGTTGGCATTGCTTACTTCTCCGTGAATCAAATCAAATAAGAGTCTCGATTTAAACGGTTTTACCTTGACCACTATATCCAAGGAATCAGGGTAAAGGCGATCCGTATTCAAATAGGCCAGCTCATCGTTGATGGTGTAGGGATTAAAATCATCACTCACACTATTGAGAGGTCGGCCCGGGTTGTCGGTAGCCCCGCTATACGAAAGCAAGACGTCATAACCACCTAAGGATCTGTTTGGATCGTTCGAAACGAAGTAAAGTGAATCTCCCGCTTGTGCAGGAAAAACCTCATCATATTCTGAATTTACTTCGCTTCCAAGATTAATCGGTTCGCCTTGCAACGCTTCTAAGTTCATTTTCCATAAATCCATCCCTCCATAGCCGCCTTCTCGATTAGAGGAAAAAATGAGCCAATTATCATTCGAAATCGACGGGTGAACATAGGTTGCTTTGTCATTAATCCAACTTAATAAGCTGTGGTTTTCCCCGTCCCAATGATAAATCCCGAAATCATCGTGAAAACCGCTTGAAGACAAAGGTGATTGATAAAGGGCCGTGTAATAAAGGGTGCTGTCTTCACCAATGCATGCCGGCCCCAACTGAAGTCTATGATTATTTTCTCTTCTCTTAAATTCCGCATTGATCAGAGAATAATAACCTGTTTTTACTCCTTTGGTCTCCATCACCGGTTTACTCTTCGTTTCTTTTCTAGGAAAGACACTTGAAACGTACTCTTTTTGGCGAACCAATACAGGAGCGTCAATCACCAAAAAGATCAAGCTCGATACCGAATCCAATCTTTCGAGGGCATTTATGGCATATAAGTCAGACTTCTTTTTTATCCCTAAAAGATTTTCCAACTCATCTTTCAGCTCATCGACTTTTGTACCTACCTCTCCTTGAAGAATTGACAACGCTTCGTCATATCGCCCGTTCCATTTTAATACCTGAGCGTACCGGTAATTGCCACAACTGTACTCGCCATTTACAACTAAAAGGCGGTATGCTGCTTTGTATTTTCCTTGCTCCAAAAGACCATTCAGTTTATCGCAAGTTGAATTTTCATTTTGGCTGAAAGCCTTCAGATTAAAAAGAAAAATGAATATGGCGAACACAGATATACGCATCGCTGCTAGAAGTTTCTTGAAGATTTTGACCGCTGCTTGTACAAATTGAAATCATAACCAATGAATATTTCGTGAGTTCCGCTCTGCTGAGAAAGGAGTTCATTGGTAGTCAAATCGTACGAATATCCAAAATGAAAATGATCGTTCAGGTAAAAATGGCCACTGAAAACCATTCCGAATTGATATCGGTAAGTGGCAGTAAGCCAGAATGCATTATTGAATCTTGCGCTCATGTTTGCATCAAATTGCCATATTCCATCCGTTTGAATCCTGACCAGCGTGCTCGGTTTCAGGTCAACTTTTTCTGAAATCTTAAACACGTATCCTCCAATGATATTCATGCTGGGCTCCAGCCTCGCATCTATGTAGTCGACCGAGGCCAAATCAGCACCCGTAAGATTCATAAGGCTCAAGCCGGCATAACCTTGAGTCGAAATATACATGACACCAAAATCAAAAGCGGGACGCCATTGACTGGCCTCATTAAAAAATGCCACCGGATCAGATCCATCGGGAAAATCTAGTTCGCTCCAATTGTAACGGTGGTTCAGTGCACCTCCGCTGAGGGCGAAAGAAATTCTGTTGTTACCACTCAGTCTAAGTTTGTATGAAACTGAGCCGTGTAAGGATGTGTGTTCTCTGGCTCCTACTTGATCGTTTTGAAACCAAAGACCAACAGCCAGATTCTTATTCTTTATGGGCGAATGTGCCGAGAAATATGCTGTTTTTGGAGCCCCTTCAAAACCTACCCACTGTGTTCTATAGCTCAGAGCTGTGGCCACTGAGTTTCGCTCTCCGGCGTAAGCCGGATTAATTGAGTACAGATTAAATATGTATTGAGAATAAAGCGAATGTTGCTGCCCAAAAGTTTCAAGGCCTAAAAGCATGAAGAGGAACGATATAATCAGCCAGTTTCTCATCTAATCAGCTCCACGTATCCCTTAAATGTTGATCCCCCGGCTTCTAAGACGTAAAAGAAAGTTCCGGTCAGTAACTTCTTTCCCGACTCAGACTCACCATTCCAAACCACATCATCATTGTTGTAGTTTTTGGCTGAAAACACCTTTTGACCCCACCGATTGAAAATATTGACTTCGTTTTCACTGTACTCCTCAAGTTGGATATTTTCAATAGTCCAGGTATCACTTTTTCCATCCCCGTCGGGTGTAAATGCATTGAATATGCGAAGAGCACAATTTGCCTCCGGTCCAGCTATTATTTCAAATTCTGCGGTCTCCTGACAGAATTCAGATTTCACCGTTACCGAATACAATCCGGGCAGCAATCTATCCAAACTATCCACCCCGGTGATTCCGTTGCTCCATACTATTTCATAGGGAGGCCTGCAACCTGTGATTTCAGATATCTTGGCAGCACCATCCGTAGAAGTGGGACATGAGGAAGAAAAGGTTTCTATTGAAATCTCCAGAAATTCATCAATAGCAGGCGGCTGATGAAAGCCTTGAGTGAGCGTGAGCTGATCGGATACCAAAGTCTGTGTAACGGCTTCTCCGATTGTTTGTTCCAATACTTGATTCCCGTTCAATAAGTGTGCCTCTCCCGAAGAGCCAATCACCTGTCTTTCTATGGCAATTTGTGATGATGCCAACAGAGAGAAGCAAAGGAATCCCGAAAGCATCAGAGCCCGATATTTGTTGTTTTTGATTATCAATTCGTAGTGTATTCAATTACAGCTCCATATACAACTTGTTTTACATCGTCGATGTCGACTTCATCATCCGATTCAGTATCGCTGAATCTGGCATATAACCGATATGAATAAGTGGAGTTATCGACTGTATTCTGATTCGTTATATTCATGTCAAATAGTCTATCACCACCCAATCCGGTCACGACCCCGGCTGAGATTACCTCATTTGACAAGTTGAAATCAGTCATGTCCTTTCGGTAAATTGTGAACCTCATAGTACTCGAGTCGAGATCTCTAAAATAAATCTTAACATTGGTGATAACAGCACCCTGAGGAAGGTGTAAAGGAGCCATAATTTCGATTATACCAGTGGTTCTCAACATGGCAAAAGGAGCATCGTCGTCAAAAAATTTTATCCCATTTTGAACTTCCAAATCTGTACCGATCATATTATCAGTCAATTCCCTGAAATCCAACGGGTCTACTGAGTAATAACTCGTAGCGGGCGTTGAAGTAATGGAGGCAGGCGATCTGGGCTGATATTCACTTTGAGCTGCATTGTAAACGAGTACCTGGCCATTGGTTGGTGCCGTTGCGCTTACATCGGAGCCCTGTATGCCTGTTACGGTGGCACCTGCATTTGAAAGAGTCAAATCACCCGTAACCGCTACTTGTTCGGCTTCGTCGGAGCTATTCCCAAGAAAGATGTGATTCTCTTGCAATTCAGATTGATCAAATGCACTCAAGTCCACGTCGGAGGCATCTCCGGTGAGGGATAAAGTTGAACCCGAAAGCGTTAAATCCTGGTTATCCGTGTTGTCCAAATATCCCGAAAGATCTACCGGTGTAGCAGCCGGATTATTGGTTATGTTCAGACTATTTGAGTTTAACTCAATCTCCTGCAGTTCGTTCTCGGGATCGATATCCGCGTCATCACCAATACCGGGCACCAAACTGAGATTGACCTCCGTTCCGTCTCCCGTGAGGGATAAAGTTGAACCCGAAAGCGTTAAATCTTGGCTATCTGTATTGTCCAAATATCCCGAAAGATCTACCGGTGAGGCAGATGGGTCATTGGTAATCGATAATTCATTTCCATTTAATTCAATGGCTTGAAGTTCATTCAACGGGTCGACGTCTGTTCCCGTACCGAGGAGATCAATCAGATCAACAGAATTTGGATCACCCGAAATAGACAATACCGTTCCATCCAATGTCAAGGCTTGGTTATCTGTATTGTCCAAATATGAAGACAGATCTACCAAAGTTTCATTCGGACTATTCGTAATCGACAGGGTATTTTCACTCAATTCCAGATCCTGTAATTCATTTTCAGGATCGGAGTCTAAGTCATTCACTGAGTCGGGTAGAGCACTCAAATCGATGGGTGTTTCAACTCCTGATATTCTCAGCGCTGATCCTTCTAAACTCAAGGTTTGAATTTCATTTAAAGGATCAGTATCATCATCTGTGCTGTTGGCACCTGTTGAGCTCGCGTAAAAAGCATACGGAACCGTGTTGAATGGAGTCTCTTGGAGTATGTTCAAGCCACTACCTGAATCTACAGACACGCGCAGCCAAATGTCACCCTCTTCCCATTGTATATCGCTAAAACTGCCGATTAGTTCATTGCCCAGACCTAAGCGAAGATTAACCAGCCCGCTTTCGCCCGTTTGAATCGAAGCGAACTCCTCGTGGTAGATAACATCTCCATTCGGGCCGTCGAGGAATTCAACTGACAAATAAACTGACTGATTTGAAATCGGAAAAAAGGAGTCTGAATCGCGGAGGATAGCTTGATAGCTGATCGATTGAGGGACTTCTTGAGCCCTAAGCTCAGATTCAATAAAAAACGACAAGAGACACATAGACAACGCGAACATGCGAAAACTGCCTGTGCCAATAAGTTTAAAAGGGGAAAACTTTGACATAGTTAATTCTCTCTTAAAATCCTGGTCCATCCATCGCTTCCGAGAGACAGCAAAACTGCAGTCTCGGGATTATTCTCGTCCAAAACCAAATTTGGCCCGGAAAAGTCAATATCGAAGCCGCCAGTGTCAATGGTTACATCTCCCGAAATGGCTCCGGTCTTCCTGATGAGATAGACTCTACCCTCGCATACGTTAGCCGGCGGCAAAAAGATTCCAAATTGGTCGTTACCCAAATTTTGGAAGTTGATCACAATCATGTGATCGTCGAACCCCACATTGTAGCTATCAACTTCTTGACTGTTTAAGACAGTCACATCATATCCTACCGATCCTCCGAATTGAATGCTACTGAGCCCGGCATCAGTTCCCACTCCAATACGCTCATTTACTGCGTTTATTAGTGTTTTATCTCCCGATTGAACATTTAAAGCGACTTGAGAACTCTCTTCTTCCACTACTTCCAAACGAGCGTCGGGAGCAGTAGTTCCTATTCCAATCTTTTGATTTTCGTTAAAGACGGTACTCTCTTCTTCATTTAATGTCCAATCTTCATCATCAGCTAACGAAGCCAAATTCACACTGTACGGTATCCCTGCTTCAGTGATTCTCAAAAAAGTGTCAATCAGCTCCAAGCCCGACTCCGGGTCAATCAGTTCATTCTCGGGATTTGGGTCATTATCAGCGACATTCAGCTCATCCAACGATATGGATACTTCGCTTCCATCAGCTTGGGTAAGGATGATGGCATTGGTTTCAGGATTATAATCGGCCGCGGAAATCAATTCATTCGTAGCATCAGGATCACCATCGTTAATGTCCAATCCTTCGAGAGAAAAATTCACTTGGTTTTCAGACTCCTGTATCGTAATAGATTGGGTTTCCGGATCAAAACCAGCTGAATCTATCAGTTCATTCGTTGGATCATTGTCTAAAGATTCTTCAGCATTTCCTGCAAAAAGTGCATAAGGAACGGACAAAAATTGTGAAGCCCCAAGGCTTTCTAAACCCGCTCCGCTGTCGACTTCAATCTCGTACCAAATATTTCCCGAAGACCATGGTATTGATCCAAAACTTCCCTCCGTTGCATCACCCCCTCCGATAACCAAGTTGATCAGCCCGAATTCACTGGTCAAAATACTCGAATGAGATTCTGAGTAGACGATTTCTCCTGAAGGGCCTCCATCCCGAATGGTGATGATCATAAAAACCATCTCGTTTCTGAGTGTCTGCCCGGTCTCACTGTCCCTCAGAACTGCCTGATAATTTATCCCTTCAGGTGATTGCGCAAAAGAAATATGACAAGAGAAAAAGACCAATAGAACTTGGAAAAACTTCGAGCGAAAGAGCTTCATAAAAGAACCAGTACAAAAGATTGAAACCTTTTGTAAAATACCTCATTTCACAGGTTAAAAAAGAAGGTGTTTCACTATAGATGCTAACAGAGCGACGTGAGTTATGGGACAGGGTAGTTAATTGATGGATTCTTTTCTCCCAAAAACTTTTGAAAACGAGCAATATCAACTTCGCTTGACAACTCATTTTCATCGAGAAACCATTTCACGAAATGATCCGAGAGATATGGTGCAAGCAAAACACCTTTGGTTCCTAAACCATTAAAAAGATACAGGCCATTTTCCTTCGGATGCATCCCCATTAGAGGTCTTCTGTCTTGGACGGTTGGTCTTATTCCCGCTTTGTGATCTACTACTTCATAGCTGCAGTCGAAGTACTTTTCAAATTTTTTGAGCAATTCTGTTTTGCCTGCTTCTGAAGGATCGTTGGTTTTATCCTTCCAATTGAAGGTGGCCCCCACTCGAAAAAGCTGATTCCGCAAAGGCAACACAAAAAAGCCTGCATTAAATGTTCGATCAAGAGATAGGTCAGGGCATTTAAGCGTTAAGACTTCTCCTTTCGTTAAGCCAAATGGCAGGTACGACCACCAATCACTTTCAGCGGATTGATTCCCACGGCAGTCGATTATGCCGGAAATTTTTTCCTTTCCTGCGCGCATTTCCTCCAACTCCTGACGTTCGGGAGTCAGTCCCAATTCTGCTTCAAAAAAGCAGTCTTTCTCCAGAAAGTACCGTCGAGCTGCCCTCAAGAAAACCGGGATGTCTAAATAACCGGCATGCCTGACTTCCCCTTCTCCAAATTCAGGCTTCCGTCCCATCGTGGACTCTAACTTAGGTGTAGGATTGAATAAATAAGGCCGAAAGCCAGGCAGATCGTTTTTCTCAAACCACTTGTCCAATTCTTGTTTTGAGCCATGAATTCGCCAAATTCGTCGTGGTTTATAAAAATCTGCTTGAAGGAGATTTTCCATTTGTGGATAAAAGCGCTCCAATTCATTGATAAATTCATCTGCCATCCAGCTTTTATTGATTCTCCTAAAAACGATCGGATTCCAGAGCCCTGCTGCCACCATAGAGCTGGAAGATTGATACCCATCGTCAAAAACGATAAAATCAACTCCTCTTTCGAGCAATCTGAGGGCGAGAATGGTTCCCGCAATCCCTTGACCTAAAATTGCTATCACTTTGCAAAGCTAACCTATACCGTAACAATGGCCAGAACAATAGCCGGAATTATGGCTAGAAGTAGAATGATAAAGTAGACGATAACAATGGAAATGGCTTTAAAAAAAGAGTGAAGCACTTTTTGATCGTAAACAACTTTTAAAGACCAGATGAAATAGAAAAAAAGAAGGACCGGGATAACGAAGAATGTCTCCACTTCGATCCAAAAGCTGATAAGCAAATAAATACTCAGCAGAGCAAATCCAAACGTATGGATGTGAAGCGCATTGACGAGGTGTTGAACGTAAAAAGAATTCTTTCTAAAATGAAAACCCGATAGCACCAGTGCGAAAATAGGCACCAAAAAAAAGAGAGAAATTGACGCTACACGGAACAACGAGCGTAAGAATGATTTGGGATCATCATTGGCCTTCTGCACTTGCGCATACATGAACTCTTCGATTCCCTCGCCTTCAAAGTCTTCTGTATCTACGCTTATAAAACTACCTGCTTGTTCATCACTTTGAATTGAATCAACGAGTAGCTTTACATTGGAGACCAGTAAGGTATCATTCTCAGAACTAAGCAAGCTATCAAGTATCAATGCTTTTTGCTCCTCTGACTTCTTTGTTGCAAACCCGAGATTTTCTGCATCGTTATTTACCGAAATTGACAAAAGAAAAAAGTAGATGAAACTGGTGAACAGGTACATCCTCAATGGAGCGATGTACGATTTTCTCTTCCCTTCGTTGAATTCTTTTGTCAGCCTTCCCGGTTTTACCATCAGCAATAAAATGCTTCTAAAGAATTTAGAATCAACCGTGAAGTAATCTTGGAAAAAATCGCCAATGAAGTCCTTCAAAGGAACTTTAGCTCCTTTCGTTCGCTGTCCGCATTGGGAGCAGAATTGATCTACCGGTTTCAGCTCGTTACCGCAGTTTAAACACTGCGGAAGATATTTTTGGATTTTGCCCATTTATTGCGGGCTGAAAGTAAGAAACGTTGGCGTGAATTAGACCGCTGCCAAAATATCTTTAACAATTGATGGAAGATAGTTGAACTCCTTCTCTTTGCTTACAAACCGCTTGGCTCCGATATTATAAGCTTCATCAATTGTCCATTCATT
>JGI12210J13797_10572421_pt1 | contig 17050 bp, 8 predicted proteins | sample ElkSlonscriptome_3_FD_13797 | JGI IMG/M metagenome (IMG submission 13797)
AAAATTTCCGGAAGGATTTTTAACTGAAGACCCCAAGGTCACCCGCCACACCGTGACCGGAGATCCCAAGGCCGAAACGATCGAGCAAATGGAACTGATGAGCATAGATTCGACCTCCTTGGGATACTTGGGATCCGACCACGAAGAGATCCTGCAAATCCCTCCACACTCGGTTTCGGTCTTCGTGCTGAAATGAAAAGAATTCGGAACGGCTCATATGTCTAGTCGATGACAGGTGTTTTTGGAAAAAGGCTTCCTTAACGCCCATCGCTCGTTAGAATTACAAAGCTGAAGCCCATTTCCCGCCATCCATTCTCGATCCGATAGAGAATGCGATTGACGCCTTTCCGAAAGTGAACCCGGCGAAGGCCTTCGTCGATCTTCCAGCCTTTGAGCCTGTCACTACTAATCCAAATCGGCAGGTCGTTGAGCCAGATGTTCGATTTGTCGTCGCTGCCGACCGCGACCCAGAGGTCGCATGCCTCGTCCATGTAAATCTCCGTATATGCATACCAGATGCCGTAGGGCTCCGATGACGCTGGCTCGATGAGCGGCTGGCGGGCTTGCATCCACTCCCACGCGATCTCGCGCCCATCCTTGCCGCTGTAGGCCGCGTCAAGGTCGACCACCGTTTCCGGCGGAAACTTTCGATTCAAGTTTATGCGGCTCGGATTGGGAAACGGCCCGATTGTGTGCCAGGAATCTACGACAAGCCATTTGCGGGGATTGCCATCTGTGGTCACGCTGCGGCCCAACTGAAAATTCTCTACTTCGAGTGGATCGTCTTGGATCAATTGTTCGTTGATCTCAGAAATTTCGCGCAAAGCGGGGGGAGGGGCAACGGAGGCTCCCGTCAGCTCGATCCGGGATTCCGGATCGCGTTGCAGCGCGATTTGTTTCATCGCTTCGGCCAGATCCTTGGCTTGGTTTTGCGCGTCCTCTTTCGCCAGTTCCTCGAGTGTGCGAATCATTTGGGAGCGCTGCTCGCGCGTTTCACCGAGCTCTTCGGCATTGATTTCCTTGTCTGGGTCGAACGATTCCTCCATCAGAATTTCTTCGAGCGTCTTGTCGTCCTGGAACTGGAGTTGCTCCATTAATTCCGACTCAATCACCTCGATTTCCAAGAGGAGGCGTTTGACGAGCTCGATCATCATTTCAACCTCCTGCTTTACCTTCTCGACCTCCTCCTTATGTTGTGCGATGCGTTGCGGGTTACTGAGTTTGCTCTCAAGGATTTCACGGTCGATGGGGCGGAGCGAGGGCATCACCGAATCAATGTTGCGATAGGCCTCTTGGTAGGGAATATCGCGTGCGCGGGAGAGCTGGATGGCTCGAATGCGCCGATAATACTCGGTAACGCCCTCTGTCGAAGCGACTGCATTATCGTAAAGCGTAGTGAGCGTCGGAACTCTGGTCTCATCCAGTGTGGATCGTCTACCTGAGGTGTCAGATTCGACCTCTGCGGGATCCCTGCCGGAATTGCTAATGGTCTGCGCCAGCCAAAGAAGTCCCTGAAGCGGCAGTTCCAAAACTGAGGCGGAGTGGATCTGGCCTCCGGGATTCGTGGCGACGCCTTCAGTGGGAAAACCTTTTAGTTTAACGGCCGCCGATTCGTTCTCTTTGATTTCGAAAGCCGTCTCGGCCGTCTGATTTGCCGACTCTTGAGCTCGGGTTGCGGCCTCTTGTTGCTCGATCATTTTGTCCAAGTTCTGACCTCTTTCCAGCAAGTGCCGCTCGGCGGCTTTTTCCTGCTCTTCGACATTGGATTGGTCGCTACTGATCCGGCGGTCCTGGCGCTCGATTTCTCGCTGAAGCTTTCTACCCTGCCGCTTGGCCTCGCGAATTTGATCTCTTGTTTCCTGATCTTCCGATTTCAGAGAATCGATCTTCGATGAATCGAAATTTTCGACGTTTTGCAGCTGATCTATTTTCGCACGGATTTCTTTGCGCGTGGTTTGGGCTTTTTCGATTTTGGTTTCTTCGGACTCGAGACTGACGCGCGCCTTCAGTAGGTTCTCCTCGTGGCTCTTCACCTGTTCTTTGAAATCCTCGGCGCGACGAAGGGATCTCAAGTAATTTTGGTTTGCGACGCGAAAGCCGCGCCAAGTCGATTGCACCGCGAACTGGGCCTCCTCCGCTGTGCGCTGTTGGCTAACGGAGTCTTCCGGTAAATCCAGTAATACCATGCTGAGGCGCATTTGTTCTTGAAGGTCCTGGAGATCAGCAAAGAGGGCCTCGGCTTCCTCGATCGCCGGATCTACCTGGCCGGTTTTCTTCGCTGCGGCCAAAATGTGTTTCAACTCTTGCTGCAGGGGAACGATTTTGTCCGGTAATTTCCGGAAGTCGTCCCGGGCGCTTTCGCGTTGGCTCTCCTGGAAGCCTTCAAAGCGCGTGTTGAAGGATTCGAAATTGCCTTGCATCCGTTCTTCACCAGCTTGCAGCAGGGCAACTCGGCGCATCAGCATTTCGGCCTCGGAGGCGCGTATATCCTCAATGACCCGCTCCAGGCGCTCATCGCGCATAGTGATCTCCGGTTGTTTCGGTGGCTCTTCTGGGGGGAAGATGATGGTTCGAGCAGGCGTAAATAAAATCACGAACACCACGATCACGTGGGCACCGATCGAAATCAGCCAGAATCGTTTCGCGCTATTCTCCTTCGTTGCCTTCGGCATTCTCGATCTTCCGGGTGTTGATGGCGACGTTCTCCAAGTTTTCGAAGCGGAGTAGGTCCAGAACTTGCATAGCGCGCTGGAAGGGTGTTTCCCGATCTATGTCTAGGCGGATCTTTATCTCCGGATTGGTCAGCGCGAAATTGCGCAAGCCGTTGTGCAGCATCGCTGTCGAAATACGCGAACCGTTTAAGTGGAAATCACCCTCCTTATCGATTGATATGACTGCAAAATTGTCGGGTTGTTGAGTCTCGATGGCCGCGGCGGAGTCGGGTAGGGTAAGGGGGAGTTCGTCGTCAATCTTCTTAAGCGTCGTCGCAACGAGGAAGAAAATCAGAAGGAGGAAAACGCAGTCGATGAGTGGTGCCATTTGCACTTCGATGCCTTCATCGTCTTTCAGGTCGATATTCATGGGCAGAAATCAGTTGTTTATGATCGTGCGACGATTAATCAGGCATCCGCGTCGGCTTGATCGGATTCGCGGCCTTTCATGAGGTTGCGCTTCATAAATTCATTGACCTCTTCCTCCAACTCGATCGCAAAGAGGGTCGTTTTGTTTTTGAAGTAGTGGTAAAGCAGAAGCATGGGGACTGCGACGACCAGACCGACTGCGGTGGTGATCAGGGCCTTTGAAATGCCATCGGCAAGAATTGAAGCGTCTCCCAGCGAACCGGCAACTGCCACGACCTCAAAAGATTCTATCATACCGAAGACCGTTCCCATGAGTCCGAGAAGGGGTGCGACAGCACCGATCACGGCCAAGGGGTAAGCTTTCTGAAGGTGTTTCCGCAAATCCCGCCCGGCAATGTCGGAGGCGATGGGATGGAGTTCTGGTAGTGGCGAGTTGCGGAAGCTGGCGAAACTCGCAAAGATACGCCCTGCGGTGCTCGGTCGGTTTTCGCAGGCCGTTTCGACCGCTTTGAAGTCTCCTTTGATCCAATTCTTTTCTACCTCTTCAAGCAAGCCGTCCGGTAAGATCGATTTTTTTCTTAAATTCGAGAAACGTTCTATAGCGAAGGTCACACCAGCAATGGAAAGGATCAGGAGAAGGAGAATTGTCACACCTCCCTTGCGAAGCTTTGCGAACAGCGGATCTCCTCGCCGAGGTTCGGGTTCCGGCTCTAGTGCGCTTTCTTCGATAACGGTCCCTCCTTCCTCCGAGACTTCAATGAGTTCCCGGGCGACCGCTCCTTCTTCCTGAGCCGAGAGGTATTGGGGGCTTGCGAGTAGCCCGAAAGATAAAGCAACGATCAACAAAAGAGAGTCGAGTTTTGGTATTCGAAAACGCATATACGATCTATTTGTGTTTTTTTGAGAGATACAAAGGCAAACGCGTATTATCCGAAGAGTGAAGACTTGGTAGCCGAATCCGACGAAGGAAGCACGTAGCTTTCTAATGCGGGTCCGCGACCTTTGACCTTATCCTTATAACGTGATCTGATGAGGAAGATCCTCATTGGATTTGGACGGATTCGAAGTTATCGAGGGCTTGGATGCCGGAGTCTTTGGCACCGGAACGGACTGCGATGAAACCGAACACGTCCGGGTCGTTGGCAAGGAAGGAAGCGTCGATCCCGCCAGTGATGCGGCTGGCCAGCGGATTGCCGATAGGGCGCCCGGAGGAGTCGGCCTCGTAGATGTGGGCCTCGCAGTCTGCCGTTGTTGTCGAGGTGTTGTAGTTGACGACGAGTTCAAGGATATACCAACTTCCGTCGACGAGGTCGGCCTGCACATGGCTTCCGTTGTTACCGTTAGGCGTGTTGTTGGGGTCACGCCGCCAAAGCTTCACGAATGGACGGTTGGCATCGCCGTTTTTCACAAGACCGCAGTAGACGCTGTAGTCGAGGGGATCGCCAGTGGGTTGACCGCCGATCCGGAAGGGTTCTCCGGTATCACTATTGATACCGACAAACAACGACTGCCCGCTGTTTTGGGTCGAACTCTTCCACTGGAAAGCCACCGAGACCATCCGTGAGGATGCTCCATCGCCGTCGCTATCCTTGCGGTTGGCGGTGGCATCGAATGAGGCATTACTCACGGCGACTCCGCCGCTGCCTCCTATACCAGCTGTCTGGCTGGCGTTAAATGAGCTCCCGCCGAGGAGGGTGAACTCATCCGCCAGATCGGAAGAGTTTTCGAAATCAATTAACCCATCCTCGCCAAGAACCGCGACGGTGAATCGATCGACCCGGTCGAGACCGGAGGCTCGTGCATCGCTCCGTCCTCCAAACATCGGATAAAGGGTGCCATCGCCGGCAATCTGGGGGTTAGTGAAGGTTGCAACGCGAGATGCGAGGACATTGCCGAGCGTCCCGGCTACGTCGGAGTCGAGCAAGTAGCCTTCGACCTGGTATTGGTCGCCGCCGAGGTTGATGACCTGCATTTCTAAATAATACCAGTTGCCGGGCACAAGTGGTACGCTCACGCTGCTTCCGTTGCGGCCGGTTTCGTTGGTCGGTGTGGTGTTATACACCTTGATAAACGGCTCGTTTGTCGGGTCGCTGCTTCTCTTCGTGACACCGACCTTGAATCCATAGTCCATAGCGTCGTCCGGATTGCCGAAATTGACGGGCTGGTCGGGATCGCTGATCAGGCCGACAAAGAAGGGAGTGCCGTTGTTCACACTCGGTGTCGCCCACTTGAAGTAGCCCGATACGACGACGTGGTCGTCACTGCCGGAAAAGGCCACAGGCAGCGTCCGAGTGTCGGAATTGCTGCCGTTCCAGCGTGCTGACCCGGAATCGTCCAGTCCGCCATTGGTTGAATGAACAAAGCTGTCCGCATCGGGACTGGAAAATTGAGTCAGATCGCTGGAAGCGTCGAAATCGACAACCGTAAAACCTGACCCAGAAGCTGCTCCATCCGGCTCAATATCTTGAGTTAAGAGCTGGATCTCTGCTGCTGACAGCGCTCGTTTATAAAGGCGAGCGTTGTCAATGGCACCCTCGAGTTTCAAACCAAGGTCGAGTCCGTCGCTACTATCGTTGATCGGCACCGAAATACTTTGTGAGACCATGGCGACACCGTCTCTGTAGATTACGATCTCGCTTCCGTTGTAGGTAGCGGCGTAGTGAGTCCATTGCCCAAACGTGTCGTCGGGATAGGACACTTGAATGGATTCCGAGGTTGAATTGCCAGTGTAAAGGCGCACGCCTACATTGCTTCCGAATGCACCGAACATGTAGCCTTCATTGTTAGATCCGGCAGCTTTTTCGAAGAAAAAATTGGTATTGGCCGCCATATCAGCGAACGATTTGTCAGCCTTGACCCAGATCGACATGGTGAATTCCTGTAAATTGAGACTTGAATCGATCCGGCCGTCGCCGATTGAGAGATGATTACTACCGTTCAACTGATAGGCTCTGCCGTCGCGTGCGAAAATTTGAGCCGGATTATTTTTCCATTGCCCTCGATTCCCGTAGGTAGAGGAATCGAGAATGCTTTCGTTCAGGACGTCTTCAAAGAGCCATTCGCCAACGAGGTCTGGCGCGGGATTTAGCCGAATATTGCCCCACGATGAATTGGTATCCTGAGTGGTTTGCGATTTCCAGGAGGCGAAGTCTGCGTTGGCAACGCCATTCTTCACGCCGAACCGGTTCTGCGATTGATCGTGATAGTACCGATTGCTATCAGCAAAGAGAGTATCCATCCACTCTGCATAGCGCACATTTGGCGAGTATGGGGCATTTGCTGAGTTCGCTTGACCATAAATCGCCCCCGTGTGAGTGAATATGTCGTTGTTGGCAATTGTCCAGAACGCTGTGCGGATCTCTCCCCCATCAACCTGACGAAAATTGTCCGTGATCGAAATCTGTTGATCGAGGTTATCGAAGATCAGGTTGTTTTCGATACTGGCATTCTGATTGGCTCCGCCCAAAATGCCATGGCGTCGATTTTTAGCAATCGTGCAACCCGTAACTTTGAAAGGTCCCTGACTTATCTCAAGGAACAGGCCGTTTGCGTAATTTCCCATGATTACGCAGTCTTCAATAAGAACATTTTCGAGACTGATATCGAACCAGAGACCGTGTTCATAGTTTCCGATCGATGTATGTCTCCGCCAGATGATGTTGTGCGCCTTAGTGACCTTTACGGCACCGACGGCCCATCCATCGAAACCGGTCATATAGCGGCGCCAGCAATTATAATTGGTGGTGAGATCCTCAACAATTGAGTTACTGCCCATTCCATGAATGCCATGGTAACCGTTGTAAGAAGAATTTAGATTGCGAACTGTGATGTCTCTAGCTCGTGTTTCCGTTAAACCCGCGCCATTGTTGTGGGTTAGAGAAATGTCCTCGATGAGAATGTTGCTGGCAATTTCTCTTTGGGAATTATTTCGGTAGCCCTTAACATCGAGCACTCCGCGAAAACCGCCGCGTAATTCCTGCGGGCCGTTTGGCTCCTGAAACGTCGATGCAGAAGAATTCGAATATCCCCATACCGAAAAATTGCGCAAAATGAGGTTATTTTTTAACGTGAAACTTAGAAACTGCTGGTGTTTGGAGACTTCTACGACCGCGTTTCCCGAGGAGAGATCCTCCGAGGAGATAACTTTTACCACTCCGTCGGAGGGGAAGCCCTTCAGGCCAGGATCGACGAAGAATGTGCCGGGTCTCAAATCACCCTCCGTGAGAACTTGTTCGTAGCGTTCTCCGTTGATAAATAGCAAATCAAACTTTCGGGATAGTAGTGGGATGAAATCGACTGCGGGCCCGCGGGCCATTGCATATTGGTTGTTTGAGAAGTGATCGACGCCGTTTTGCGTGACCCGGATCCGGTAACCGTAGAAGTGCAATTTTCCTTCGTCACCGATGTTCTTTACGTTGGTGTCAGTGTAGGAAATGATTTCATCTGCGGAGCTGACAGATGTAAGATCACTCCAATCGCCTTCCGCAATCGGATAAATGTTGTTCGCGCTCATTCTCTGGATCGTGTAGGTGACTGATCCGGAGGGAGCATTGACGGGACGCGCCCAACGCAGCGGGATCTGCCGGTCAGCACTTTCAGCCGTCAACCCTCTCGGTGCCTTTGGGTCGGTCACCACGTCACTCTCGCTGTAGCTGCCGACATAGCTTTCGCCCAGATCGGCAGTCCATACGTTGCTATAGGTATCTCCGCCAAGTGCCGACCATCCCGTATCCTGAGCCTGCGTGCCAAGGAAGAGTGTCTCTTCAGGGGTAATGCCAAGACCTTCGATAATCAGAAGGGTGTCCTGCACGTTGCCCCCAAGGTTCTTGTTGTCCTCGATAAACGCATTTAGCAGCAGATCCCCCTCTCGGTATTGCCCGGGCTCTATTGCGATTCTTACAGACTCGCCGAGTTTGAGTTTTGGGAGCGCTAGATCGAAAAGTGCTGTCCTAAGGGATGGAACGGGGTCGGACTGAGAGCCGCTGGCGCCAGCCGAACCGCTTTGGTCAACGTAGAAAGTGTGTGTGGTTACTTCAGAGGCGAATTGCGCACCTGTCACAAGGCTCGGGTCGAACTGGCCTTGCACGCCCCGCGCACCGAGAGGATGAGCGAGAATGAAAATCAGAGCGAAGGCAAGTGGAAGGAGCTGAAAGAATCTCGCACTCAAGAAGGAGGTGCCTGAATTGATGGAAAACGACGATTTTATCATGGGGTAGGATCGGGGTTAGTGATTTTGGCGTGAGAGCATCAGCGATCAGGTGCAGGAGAGGCTCCTCTGAGAATGGCTGATGGGAAAATTTCAGTCGAAAAGAATGAACGAGCACACTGTAAGGGTTATCGTTAAACCTAAAAATGTTATGGGCAAGCTTTTTTTTGATAAGGATCTTTCAGTCCTTGCCCGCGAAAAAAGAAGAAATAGAGGCGTCTACTACAAAGCTGTAAGAAGGATGATGAAAGCGATAACGCTTATGAACGACTCTCTTTGTAAATGATGCATTGATGTTCTGAGAGGGACGAGAGGAGCCCTTGACACGAAATAATAAGTTTAGCGATAATCATATTGTGAAAATTTGGCATACAACAGTTCCTTTGAGGTGGGAAGCGAGAGGTGGTTCCCTATGGTCGAGCCGTCTGGGTCCGATTCTCGCAGTCGCGCTCTCAGCGCTCTTCCCTCCAAACAGTGCCGCGGCCCAATCGGCTGAATCCGAAAGACCTCCCAATGTCATTATTCTTCTAGGCGACGATCTGTCCGCCAAAGACTTGGGGGTGTATGGAAACAATGACCTCCCAACCCCTAACCTCGAGCGTCTTGCAGATCAAGGCGTTCGTTTCGCGACCTGCTGGGCAACCCCGATCTGCGGCCCAAGTCGAGCCCAACTAATGACAGGTCGATACGGGTTTCGCACAGGCTGGTTCCATAATAGGCTTCAGCGCCAGGATCCACTATCGGATTATAATCCCACGCTTGGGAAATTGTTAAGAGAAGCCGGTTACCGGACGACTGTAGTCGGAAAATGGCAAATGCCCGGCACGCAAGAGCAATACGGCTACGATGAATATTTTATGTGGTTGGGTAACCACCAGCTCATTCGGGAACTCAAGCCGAAGTTCGAGGGACCGATCGAGAAAAAAGGGCACAAGGTGCCGGGACGGCCTGCCCGCTTTTGGCATCCAGCCCTCGTTCATGAAGGAGAACTTGTGCCCACCGGACCAGATGATTACGGGCCCGAACTCATGCTAAATTACATCAAAGATTTCATGGAAGAGAATATGGATCGGCCGTTCTTTGTCTATTACCCGATGCTTCTTCCTCACAAGTCATGGGACTTTGAAAATAATCGATATGGGTATCTGCCGGCTCCCGAGGTGGGGTCCGATGGGAAACTGACCGGAGAAAAGACCGGCACCACCATCGAAGGCAATGTGGCCTTTATGGACTTCATCGTTGGTGAAATCCTCCAACAGGCCGAGGATCTTGGTATTGCTGACGATACAGTTATTTTCTTCACAACCGACAATGGCTCAGGCGATTATGGAAAAGGTTTTCCCGGCGCCCACCAAGAGCGGGGGCCGCGGGTCCCTATGGTCGTTTCCGGCGGTGGCGTCGAGGCATTGGGAGAGAGCCGTGAATTGATTCAATTTGCGGATGTCTTACCAACCGTCGCAGATCTCATTGGGGTTGAAATACCCGGAGATTATATCGTGGATGGTGAGAGCTTCGCCGCACTGTTTATGGGGAAGCCCTTCGAGGGAAGGGACTGGATCTTCAGCTATCTCGGAGAACAGCGCTTTTTGCGGACCGAGGAATACCTCTTGGACGCCAACGGCGAACTCTGGTTCTGCGGTGATCGTAGAGACGAGAAAGACTACGTAAATGTGACCAACTCTGACGATCCGGAAGTTGAGGCAATTCGGGAAAAGTTCGACCGAATCCTCGCAGACCTTCCGAAGCCCAATCCGGAATGGGAAGAAACCCAGGGCTACCGTGAATGGATGGAAAGACGAGCCCGTAACAACTGATTCTTTACAGTCGCGAAGCGAGGAATCGGGTTAATCGGTTCAATAATGCATCACGAGCATTTTATGACAGCTAAACCGATCTACCGAGATGTTTAACGCGCTGCCTTTTTGCTCAAAAGGAATGTTTGTCCCGTCAGGCTCGCTTGTGATGCGCTGAATCGGTTTTTTCAATCGAATCCGGAGATCAATATCAACCAGAGGCGGGAGGTCCTCGATTAATTCAACAGCCATCCCTTTACCCGCAAGGTTTCCCCCGTCCAGGTCGACCGGGCTGCCGCGCTTGATGGCGGGTCCGTAAAGGAGGTGCAATACGTAACGATTCTCGGACGTTTGATGGCGCAAGCTGATCCGGGCACCACTGGGTAAGTTACTTTGGAACGAATGGTCTTCGCCAAGAAGTTGGTCGATCGACTTTTTGATGAACTCCTTGTAGGCGACTGCGCCGATTCGGTAGTAAATTGTGAAGATCGGGTGAGCAAAGTAGAGCGTATTGTTCGTCAGGATCGCGGCGTCGTAGCCGGATGGGTCTGAGTGGTGGGGAGTATGGCGGTGGCTGCAGAAATGTTTGAAGTCGCGGTTGAAATAGGGGTCGTAAATGTCGCCGAGCGATTTTCCTGTTGTGGCTTTGATGCGTTGACTGGTTCCATAGGTGACGATCGGATCTTCGACCAATTCGGGGGCGGTCTCGGCGATTGGCTTGATGTAATCAGGATTGAAAGGACTTTTGCCGCAATGTTCTGCGCCTAGGTCGAAGAGGAATGCATCTCTTTTTTGGTTGAGCCCGCTCTCGCCGGATAGGATCAGTTTCCCGCCTTGGTCCAAGTAGGCATCGATCTTTTCCTGTAACTTTGTGGAGATGACAAAGTCATCTGGGATGATGACGATCTTGTATGGATTGAAACCGCGTTCTTCATTGATCACGTCGAACAGAAAATGGCATTCCAGAAGTAGGCGCGCTGTTCCTGTATCTACGATATTGTTGAATTCGTTAGGCGGGTTGCCATGGTAGGATTCGTGAGAGAGTAGAGCGATATCGGCCACATTGCTGGTGTGCTCGCACCACGCTTCTTTGGCTTCAACTTCGCGGTAAGCAGAACCGATGATGCGGTAGGTGCTTGGGTTATACTCTGCGCTGGGGTGCAGTTGATCGCCTACACTGCACTTGGCTCCGAAGGCAATCATGGCGGCGCATTCGTAGCGAAGAGCATTTGGATGTTTGAATCCGCCAAATTCCCCCCAGGTGAGGTGAAATTTTCCGGTCATCCCGAGGTAGTCGTAACCGAGGTGCTCGCAATACTTCGCCGAAAGGGGAAAATGATCGTAGCCCCAGCCACCCGTCGGCAAGGATTCAAGCTCCACGTGGCTGAAGTATCTGAGATTCTCGACCTGATTCTTGAAAAGGTGACCGCTGTTATGAAAAAGCGGCATCTCGGGATCGTTTCGTTGGACGGTCTCAGTGGCCATCCGGTAGTAGCGCATACGACCGATTTCGGCACACTTCAATCGGTCTTCTTCGACGGTCGGATCCAGATCGTTTTCCTCCATTACCTGCAGGCAGGAACGACAGCAACAGGGATGCTGCTTGATGATATCCGTAAAGATTCCGTCTCCGTCAGGGAAAAGTTGCATGACCTCTTGGATTTGTTCGCAGAGAAAATCCAGGTAGAGGGAGTTGAAGCACATGCTGTGAAAACCCGGAGCCGTGATTTCCCGAGTCCAACCGAGATACTTCCCGTCCGCACCGATCGCTCTCCATTCGGGATGTAGACTGGAGGCTACGTTATGCACACCGGCTGTGAGATAAATTGGGACCTGAACGCCGATCTCGTGGGCCGCATCAATTTGCTCGCGCAGTAAATTGAACTCGAGATTGGGATGCATCTTCCCAACCTTCGTGGGGTGGTAGCTCCAGCCGTGATGGCAGCAGGCAAATGTCGTGATTGAGGAGACATGCGCCTCCTTAAGGGCCCTTTGATAGCGCTCCTTGTCGAACTTCGAACCGATATCCGGGATATGTTCGCTTGTGTGAAAGTCGAGATGGACCTGACGGAACGAGAGGGATTTCTTTTTAATCGCTCCCATTTTATGCCGGTCCCCCGTTTATTTCGAGGTGATAAATTGCATAGGAAGTTGGGGGGAGAGTCACTTCTCCTTGATCGGACAGTGGAAATTCCTGCAGGGAAGGGTGAGACGAAAGAACTGTTTGCCAACGCGATGAATCTTCGAGGGGAATCGGAGCTGTCGCCTCCGTCGCGGACGGATTGACCATGATCAAGGCTTCCTCCTTGGGGGACGTCCGGGTGTAGGCGAGAACCGAGTCGTCCGACGATGCGTGTAGAATCTTGAAAGTTCCCTTGCAAAAAACTGAGTCGTATTTCTTTCGAAGAGAAATCAGCGAACGAACGAACTCCAACAGGCTTTCTGTCTTACCTTTCTGAGATTCGACACTGAGACCAGCTCCATCGGGATCGACGGGTAGATAGAGTTCTTGGACATCGGGCTCTGAAAATCCGGCGTTTGGCTCGTCGTTCCACTGCATGGGGGTCCGGGCCTGTGTGCGGTTATACCCTCCTTCTTTATTTTCCACCCACGGGAGATTTCTCATGCCGATTTCATCCCCGTAATACAAGGTGGGCACGCCCGGCATCGACATCTGAAAAGCGTAGAAGACTTTCAGTTCATCCAAAGTTCTGCCGCTACTGAGACGGGGAAGATCGTGGCTTCCCGAAGGGATCGAAATGAGGCCGCCGGTCTCTTTACTTTTTTTGAGCAATTTTTCGTAAGGCTTCATGAATGCCGTAATATCGCCTTTGCCCGCAGCCCTGAAAAAGCTATGCCCGGAACCCGGAATTACGTTCGATCCTTCTTCGCTTCTCAGTAGATGAGTGTAAATTTGATTCCCGCTGTGAATGAGGAAGTCCAAGTCGAATCCGCAGGACAGGGAATGCTCGGGCTCGGACCATTCGCTAATCAAGAGTGCTTCCGGATGGTCCTCGTCCAACCACTCTCGAAAAGAACGCCACAGGCTTCGGACGGCGGTTCGCTCATCATCGTCTTGTTTGACGAGTGATTTTGCCATATCCACGCGGAAGCCCGCGACCCCGCGATCCAGCCAGAAGCGAATGATGTTCTTAATCTCCTCGATTAACTCCCGAACCTCGGGATGGTCGGTCGGAATTTGCCAGGCTTGGTCCAGTCTTCCGAAGCCGAAGTTAAGCGAAGGCTGGAAGTAGAAGAAATTGGAGTGATACTTACCCTCTCGCTTCGAGGATCCGGTGATGAAGCCAGCGTCCCCGTTGTGTGCAAATGTTCGGTCGCTCCAGATGTAGCGATTGGCTTTCGGGTTATCCGTGCTCTGGCTCGATTCGATAAACCATGGGTGTTGGTCGGAGGTATGACCGATGACCAGGTCCATGATGATCCTGATTCCCTTCCTTTGGGCGGCGGCAATCAATCGATCAAAATCCTCTATCGTTCCATACCGATCAGCGATGTCGTAGTAGTCCGTGACGTCATATCCTGCGTCTCGGAAAGGGGAGGGGTGAACGGGATTGAGCCAGAGAATATCGACTCCCAGCCACTGCAGGTAGTCAAGTTTCTCGATTATGCCAGGGAGGTCTCCGATGCCATCACCATTTGTATCCCGGTAGGTTTGCGGGTAGACATTGTAAATGATGGATTTTTCGAGACCGGCATGGCGGCGGTTTTGATTCTCTTTGCTCATATCGTCGGGATAAGTATTCGTTTTCATTTGTAGCTCTCGGGAGACAAAAGGTTTACTGTCTCAAAAGGATCCTCCTCAAGATTATACATTTCCGGAGGGTCGCATTCATGACTGATCCATTTATAAGGAGGAGAATAAAGGCTTCGGGTCATGCCCCCGAGTTTTTCGAGGAACCATGGCTCTCCCTTTTGCTCAAGCATTCGCTTCCGATCCGATATTTCTTCATTGATCTCGGATTCGGAATAGCCCGGCATACCTAAACTACTTTCGGAAACGATAAAATTACGATGATGGGCATCAGGTGATTGCAGAGCATGTTTGTAAGAGATTCCTTGACACGTATGCGGCGGATCCAAGTCAAGGAGATCAAGAAGAGTGGGAGTGAAATCGACGTTTTGGATAAGCGCCTCGTTAACAATCCCTTGCTTACGGCCAGGAGCCCGCCAGATCGTCGGAATTCGGATGAGATCTTCGTAAACTGCATTGGATTTTCCAATAAGCCCTCGGTGCCCCCAGAAATCTCCATGGTCCGAAGCGAAGATTACAATCGTATCTTCGGCCAGGCCTTGTCGGTCTAGGGTGTCGAGAATGCGACCTACCTGATCATCGACCATTTCAATCATTCCGCAGTAACTGGCCTGCACACGACGGATATCGTTTTCGCTCATTTGATCCAGGTTTAAACCTGCGTGCTGCAGAGCCAGCCGAGCCGGGCCCTGTTTCCAGAGTTCGGGATCAATTGCTCCGGGCATCCCTTGCGGTCTGGTTCTTGAAAACCGGGGCTCAGGAAGCACGTACGGAAAATGGGGAGCCTCGAATGACGCCCAAAGAAAAAACGGGCGGTCTGGATTCCGCTTATCTTCCAAGAACCGGACTGCGTGTGAGGTTTGCGCAAAAGCGGGATCGGCCTCCTCCGATTCGGGCTGAGCTTTATGAATCGCAGATTCGAAATAGGGAATCTCGCTGCTACGCCATTGGATGACTTTCTGTTCGGCCTCGGTCGGGGATGAGCAATAGGGCTTCGCCTCCTTTCCCCCAACGCCGTACAATTCAACGAAATCCCATGCGCGGAGCTCATCGTCTTTAAAAGCATGGTTTTTACCGGTCAATGCCAGTTGATAACCGGCTCGCCGTAACCGGGTAAAAAGGTGGTCGTCATCATAGCCCAGGATAATCTCATTCGCATAACATCCGTTTTGGTTGGCATCACGGCCAGTGAAATAGGTTGCCCGTGAGGGCATGCATAGCGGAGTGCAGCAATACGAGCGCGAGAATCGGCATCCGGTCTCCGCCAGTCGGTCAATGTTCGGTGTTCTTACGTAGGGGGAATCGGCGCATGAGAGAAAGTCATGTCGATGTTGATCCGTGAGAATGAATACTACGTTTTGCTGCTTCTCCATGTTAAGCGCCAGACGGTAGGATCACGCTCCGGCCTACGGAATCGTTTGAGTAAAGTTCCTGAATCGTCTCGGGTCGAAGGGCTTCATTGTAAATTCTTACATTGTCCAATGCACCCTCAAAGCCGCTCCCAACCGAAAGGCCCCGCTGGGCCGGCTCGATGTTTATATCGGTTTCTGAGTCCGCTACAACTTCCCCGTTACGGTAAATGCGTAGATTCTTGCCGTCATAGGTGACGGCCAAATGGATCCATTCCCCATAGGCGTCCTCGCTATAAGTCAGTTCTACTTTCTCGCCCGAAGCAATTCCGCCCTGCAAGCGAATTCCTAAGGTGTTGAGTTTCTGGTCGAGAACCCCGAAGCGGTAGCCGGAGTTTTCCGAGCCGACAGTCTTGCTTAGGAAAATGGGATGGTTCGCCTTCATTTGAGCCAGGGGAACGTCTGGTCTGATCCACAGGGACATCGTAAACTGCTTCAGATTCAGGCTGTCATCGCCCGCGGAATCGGCGGCACCAAATCCGTCGGAACCCTCCGGGTGATACGCCCGCCCGAATTTGCCCGGGACCCGATGATATTTTTCGTTCGGCCGGAATGATCCATCGTTAGCGTAAATCGAAGAGTCCAGAACCTGGTCGATTCGCTCCCCTTCGAATAGCCACTCGGCCACCAGGCCAGTCGGTGGATCCGTTCGCGGATTTTGCCAAAGAGAGTCCCCGTCTTGGCTCGTTTCTTCTCTCCATTGGGAGAAGCTGCCATCGTGAACGCCGTTCTTTAGAGAGAATCCCCGGTCTCCTTCGCTCTGGTAGTAGGTGTTTCCATTTGCCTTCAGCGTGTCCAGCCATCCGGCGTAAAATTCGTTTTTCTCGTAGGGTTTTTTGGCGACGTTCGCCTGTTTGATTAGCATCCCGATATGAGTATAAATGTCATTTCCTCGCAGAGTCCACGACTTCGACTGAATCTGCTCTCCATCAACCTTGCGATATCGAGACGAGACAGCGATTTGACTGTCGTGGTTATCGTAAATCCTATTGTTTTCCAGAATCGTGTTCTGAGCGGCTCCGCAAAGCACGCCCCACGAGCGATTACGGGCAATGACGCAGTTGCGAACGAGAAATGGCCCCGGGCTGATTTCGAGGAAAAGGCCGCGCATGAAATTATCTGTAATGATGCAGTCTTCGATGAGGACGTTTTCGAGGCTTATATCGAACCAAAGGCCGTGCTCGCGATTGCCAATCGCCGTATGGCGTCTCCATACGATGTCGTGGGCCTTCGTTACTTTTACCGCAGCGACATCCCATCGATCAAATTCGGTGAGATAACGTCTCCAGCAGTTATAATTGGTGACGAGATCTTCCATGATGGACTGCTCTCCGAAACCATTGATTCCGTGATAGCCATTGTAGGAGGAGTCGATTCCCCGGCCCGTCACCCGGTGGGCCTGCCAGAAACTCATGCCGATACCATTATTGTGCTGCGTATGCACATTCTCTACCAGTATGTTTTCTACGGAAAGGCGACGTGGACCCTCGCGAAATCCTTTTATATCAATGGCTCCACGTTGGCCGAGCATCTCGGCGACTCCTTTCGGGTTGTTGAAAATGGACGAGCCGGTGTTTGAGTAACCTTTTACTGAAAAGTTACGTAGGATGAGATTGTCCTTGCCGGTGAAGGCGATGAACTGCTTACAATTCGAGACTTCCACTTGATGCCCACCCGCCGCAAGGTTTTGTGCGCTCTCCACGGTGACGATACCATCTTCGGGAGTGCCCTTGAGTCCCGCTTCAACGTAAAAAGCTCCGGGAAACAGATCGGAAGTGCTAGTGACCGGA
>JGI12210J13797_12221803_pt1 | contig 17050 bp, 6 predicted proteins | sample ElkSlonscriptome_3_FD_13797 | JGI IMG/M metagenome (IMG submission 13797)
ACGAGTATCTTGACCGCATCAAAGCGCGTTTAGGAATCAAAATCCATTACCTCAGTGCCAAGCGTGGGTTTGACCACTGGCTTGATGTCTATGGGGGGGTACTTCCTTCTCCCAAGATGCGCTGGTGTACCAAGCAGATGAAGATTCTCCCGTTAGAGAAGTTTGTGGGTGATGACGAAGCCATCAGTTACATTGGTATCCGGGCTGACGAAAGTCGTGATGGATACATCTCTACAAAACCCAATATCAAGCCAGTCTTTCCGTTCAAGGAGCGGGGGCTAGTTAAGGCAGATATTATCCGTCTCCTTGAGGAAAGCGGAATTGGATTACCAGACTATTATCGATGGCGCAGTCGCTCTGGCTGCTTCTTCTGTTTCTTCCAACGCAAATACGAATGGGTTAGACTGGCAGAAGAGCATCGAGAGTTGTTTGATGAGGCGGTTAGATATGAGCAAAACCACAGTGACGGAAGAACTTACACTTGGACAGAGGGAGAGACTCTTTTAGAACTACTTGAGCGCAAGGATGAAATCATTGCTCAACATGAGAAGGCAATGGCTAGGGAGAAAAAAGCAGATCCTAATCGACCATTAGCTGAAGCATTGGAGGCAGTTTTAGATGATGAAGATGATGTTTTGCCTTGTTTGGCTTGTCACCTCTAATAAAAAGCAAAATTCAGAATTTAGACAAACTATCAACCCTGATAATTAGGGTAGGTGGTCTTATTTTTTGAGCGTGATTGGCAACCTTAAACTTATGTTAACGATGTAACTAATGTCTCTTAAATCGTCACTTTGTCAAACCTCCGAATGGATTAGATTTCTGCGTAGGTATGGACCAATTCCTCGCAATGACAATATGTACGATGAAGTGATTCAGCGTGCGCTCAGACGTAATAAAATTCAACCTATTGCGTTTGAAACCGAATATCTTAATGAACTGCTTGACAACTTTCGGGCAGCCGAGCCAAAGTCTGTTATCCTGACAGGAATAGCTGGTGATGGGAAAACCTACTACTGCCGAAAAATCTGGAAAAAATTAGGTGGTAATCCAGAAAATTGGAATCGGAATGACAAAGTTCACTCACTTGAACTTGGTAACAAGCAGTTAGTCGTGATTAAGGATTTGAGTGAGCTAAATCCTGAAGAAAAACTCACTATAATATCTCATGTAGCGGCTGCGATCACTGGACAAGACCCGACAAAAGTTTACCTAATTGCAGCTAACGACGGTCAGCTTATTGAGGCATGGACAGAGGCAAAAGAAAATGCTGGAGTCGTTGATGTACAGCAGGTAATTGAAGATATGCTTGTTGAGGAAATGCATGAAAAGGAAGGCTTTTCTGTAAAGCTTTACAACCTGAGTCGCCAGAGTGCCGCCGTTATCTTTCCCCGTATTTTAGATGCGGTACTAAAGCATCCTGGATGGAAAGGATGCGCTCATTGTGAGCAGCAGAACCTTGGCTGCCCAATATGGGAAAATAAATTACGCTTGGAAGGGACAGAATCTGAACACACAACTAAAGAACGGCTAACCGAGTTACTTGAACTTTGTGAACTCAATGAGATGCACCTGCCCGTGCGCCAGTTGCTTCTGTTGGTGGCTAATGCTTTGCTCGGTCATCCAGATGCCAAAGATAAGCTGCTATCTTGCCAGCAAGTTCCTAAAATTGTGGAGAAAGGAAAAGCCTCGATAGCCAGCCTGTACCGTAATATCTTTGGTGAAAATCTTTCTGAACGCAGGCGCGAATCTATTAGTGTTTTCAAAGTGCTGCGGAAGTTTGGCATTGGATCTGAGACGAGCAACCAAATTGATAACATTTTGATTTTTGGTGTAGACGATCCCGAATTGCAAGTTCACTATGAACAACTTGTTCTCTGTGATCCCTACTATGGTGCAGATCGTAACTACCAGATACAACAACGAGCGTATCTAGAAGGTGAGTATGCAGGCAATCGTGCAGATTTCTTGAATGCTTTGCAATCTCAGCGACAGCGATTATTTTTTACGCTACCCAGCGATCAGGCAACCGAACTAAAATTGTGGAGTCTAACAATCTTTCAATATGCCGGTGAATATCTTAGCAATGTTTACAAGGTTTTGTCAAAAGAACATAAAGTTTCTCAGTCAATTATTTTTCGGCTAGTACGGGGATTGAACAGAATTTTTACAGGCTTTTTAGTAAACAATCAAGATCAACTGATTCTCGCTACATCAGGAAGCTATTCACAAGCAAAAATAAGCCGTATCTACGAGGAGGTTATATCTGTACTCAAAAAGCGAGGCGAAAGTGTTTCTATCGAAATGGACAAAAACCGTCGCAAGCCGAGTTTAGTTGTTCGTCTCTCTCGTGAGGTCAAACCTGTATACTTCAACCTAACTCTAACTCGTTATGAATATCTCAGTAGAGTGGCAGACGGTGTGCTTCCAAGTAGCTTTTCTCAAGAATGTTATGAAGATGTTCTTGCCTTCAAATCACAGGTACTCAAGCGGCTTGCTTGTAGAAAGCAATTAGAAGGCGAAGACGAGGACTCAGAGGAATCAATGAGTATTCGCCTGCTAGACGTAAACAATGAAGGTATCGCCAGCCCACGCCCTTTGGAGATTTACATATAAATGACGGAGATTCTCCCACGACCACAGCCGATTGAGCAGACTACACTCACTATGTGGGTTGATGAATCGATTTGGGGGCATCGTCTATATGACGAGCAAACACCTTGGCTCTGTATTTTAGAGATGCTATGCATTACCCAGTCAGAAGCATACAACGGACAAGCTTTCGTAGAAAACGAATACAACAGACTTCAGTATTCCACATATCCTCGGCTTTACCTTCGCAATATTCTATTTAATAACCCTCAAATAGAAGCAATTGCCTCTGAAGGTTTAGATGATCCTGAACGTTGGCGTATGTGGATAGAAGCAATTGCCAGTAACGTAGGAGGTCTGAGTTCTCATAATTTTAGCTACTTAAAAACAAGATTTGCGTCGTTCAAAGACTTTGCCGAAGTTGTTAAATTTATTCAATCCAATGCTATTGAGGGAGACAGTAATAAGCGGTGGAGTTCACGATTTGTCTTTCCTTACGGACCGGATTGCCTTTATGAAGATCTTCGGATTAAGGGTTCTCAAATAACCAATGACCGTCGTTTTTTTGGGAGAACGGGTGAACTGTTGTACCTGATGCTATGTCGAAGCGGTCGAGGAGAAGCAATTTTATCGCACTTGCAACGACTAGGAATTATCGCTAGTGAAGATTCCAGTGATTACAAATGTTCCAAGTGGAATAAACTCGTTGTTGCCCTTCAGCCAGAACATGATCGCATCACAACAAAGTCAAGTGGTAGCCCACCTTATCTTCCATATGTTAAGTTATCGGAATACGAACGCCTCGCCGATGATTGGCTAAAAATCCTGGGCTGCAACCTACCTGACTATGACGCGCTACCCCACATTGTTACGATCACCGGACTGCATCTAATTATCTATATCCTGAGCCGCGCCAAGGCTGTCCTAAAAGAGCTAGAACAACCTCGATTTATACTTGAGATTGTTGCCCCGAGGAAGACAATTATTCGCGACTTAGCCTCGGACGAATACCAGAAAAACAACAGCCTGCCTCAGCGTGCGATCGAACACTACATCCGTGGCACAATCGAACTACCCGAATGGCAAGTCTGTCTAGAATCCTTTAATCCTTTTGAGGACGTAAGGGACTTGCTACAAGAGCGATTTGCATGGCCAGCAAAAGATGAGGAAGAGCTAGATGGAGTGGGTTACCCTGAAGGATTACTCGACAAACTGCGAGAGAAGGCAGTCAAGCGGCATAAACAACACTTTGCAAAGTGTCACGGTAGTTGGACACGCGAAATTGGTCTGTCATCTAGCAGAGGCAGCAGACGCACTCGCTATGCTCCCACCGATACCCTCCTAAGAACATTAGTGTTTGCTTGCGTTCCCCATCGTATGGAATTTCAGGATTTCCTAGAAAAGCTTTACCAGAATTACGGTTTTGTCATAGGCGATAAACAGGCAGAAGACATCATTAGTTCAGGCGATGCTGATCGCGAAGACTTTGCCGCCAATGCGGAACGATTAGAACATCGCCTAGCCAGTATTGGACTCCTCAAGCGTCTGTCTGACGCCTGTGCTTACGTCCAAAATCCTTTTGCAGTGGAGGTTAGCTGATGGAAGCAATTGAGCTAATTGGACAAGTTGCGGCTGATTTTCTCAAGGGTTCCATCAACGCCGACGAAACGACAGAAGGCGTCGCTCGTTTTTTGCTTGATCGCCTGACTGCCAAGCAGGTAGCAGCTATCTGCCGCACCATTCTGCAAGACTTCCACCTCTCGTCACTCATTACGATTAAAGTTCCGCGAAGCTTAGTACGAGACGACGGACTTCCTGATGACATTCTGACTAACGAATCGACTGTTCACCTCAGACACGCATCTTGTGATCGTTCAGCTCTACTGCTCGCGAGTACCAGTGACGATCAGGCGCAATCTCTCGGCGACATTACCCCCTTGGGCGCACAAGAACTTAAGGGACAGATTGACCTCTGGATTGACATCGCTGCGGCAGATTTGCCAATTTCTGATCAGCAAGTTGACTACTGGCGTAAAGCTCTAACTGGACTGCAAAAGGTGGGAACCCCTAGCTTGGAGCATTTTGCCCAGTACATTGTTGAGACTCGATCGCGCATTGAAGCCGAAAGTATCCCCGTTGTTGATGCTTTAGGGTGGGCGTTGCCTGCCTTGCGACTGCCTCGTGACTCGAAGTATTTCAGTGCTATTCCCGAAACCCAATGGGGACGAGCAAATCGTTGGGAGAAGTTATTTCAACAAGCCTTTGCCAAACGTGCTTGTCTACTGCTCAAGCAAACGCCAACGCGCAAACCCCTTGATGAACAAGACTTGCAATCTGCTTTTGAGAAAGTTAGAGAGGAGATTCGCGAAGAGGCTTATCCTGCGATCGCAGCATTTATCAGCAGCCCCGCAGGATGGAACTCAGAATCGGCAGCCCTAGCGCAGTTTGAGTGGGAAGCCGACAACATTAACCTGCTGTTCACTGGTTTGCAGGCACAGAAAACTGACATCGCATCCCAGACACTTGCATTGTTTGAGGACGAATATCCTGAAACTCTCACCGAAGGCGAAACGCAGTACCTGAATACGCTCAAGAAACGCAACAAGAAAGAGGCGCTTGACGAAGATCGCGAGTTCTACGATGCCCACCGTCATGAACTCGACACAAATCGCCCACTCAAAGCCAAGTGGGATAAGTTCGTCTACGGACAGCCGATCGAATGCAAAGATTTCCTTATCGGTTTACTGAAAGCCTTTGAACGCCTGTTTGAGCAGGCAGGCTTAGTGGAGGGCATCAAGTCGCTGAAAATTACGACACAAAAGAGTTCCGCTAAAAGCAAGTGGCTAGACTTAAATGCCGATGTCGGGCTGTACTTTTGCACACGCTATCGGGGCATTGAAAAGCTGACTAGCCCTTATATTGAGTGGGAAACGCACTGGCTCTTTAAGTATGATACGTTGCTAGAAAACAGCAAGAAAAAGAAGAAGTATCGTAAAAACGCTTCAACCGCCAAAGCCGCGACGGAAATCAAGTTTTATGTAGAGATGCGTGACAGTGAACAAAACCTAATTGCCAAGACGCAGTTGATTTGGAAAGGGAATCCCAACACCATTGGCATGGAATTGCACAACGATTTAAAGAGATTGTCGAAATATCCCTTCCAACTCTCTCAGGTTTCACGAGAACTCGTCAGCAAAAAGGGTCGCTTACAGGGAATTTCTCTGTCAGATGTAGGCACTTTAATGGCTGTTTATCGCCAAAATCGAGGGTCACTTATCGGTAAGTACACAGCGAAGAACAATCTAGATAGGACGTTACCAACCAAGCTCAAGGAAGCTGTCTCGGAAGGCAGGCTTTCCCAAGAAGCGTGTCAAACTATTCTGACAGCTTGGCAAGAGTTTACTGAGACTTACAAACAGGCGATCGCTAGCTTTCTCGATGCCGAACGTAACGGAATTGCTAGCCCCTACCTACTTCACCAGTGCGAAGCCTACGGGAAGTTACTCATGGTCATCCTAAGCCAAGCTAAGGGCGATCGTAATCGTTTGGACTTCTACCAACCCGTTCTCAACTTGGGGTGTGCGCGTGTTGTACGAGGCAAACCGGCTGCGATTATCGCACCCTGGCATCCCCTACGCCTTGCTGCCCTTGCGGTCAAAGCTCGACAGCTTGCAGGCTTGCTTAAGTACATCACTTCCACCTCCGAAGTGAATTTTGGCGATTCCCGGTTGTTCTTTGCTGATCTACAGAATGATCTTGCTCATCCCTACTATCCAGAAGTATGTATCGGGTATCAAGGACAACAGCCTGAACTGCTTGCTATCTCAGATACCGTGAATGACTACAGCTTGATGGAGTCTCCAACCAAAGACGAAAGCGAACGATTCACCAATGAAAATCCTGTTGAGGCGGCTGAAAAGCTATTGGGCTTGGTGCGCCGCTACGTTGGGTTGCTACCTCATGAGAAGACAAATCTGAGTGTTATGCTCTACCAGATTGACTCGATCAAGCTACCCCAGACAATTGTCAACAAACTCGGTGAAGAATTACAGGATGAGCGAGAAGAAGTCCGATGTCAGGTGATTCTGCGCCACAGGAACGGGCAAAAACTTGCTCAACTCTACGAGCAGATTCTGGAAAGCTCTGATGCCGATCCTGATGCTTTTATTGCCAGCGAAGTTTCGCAGGATTTTATGGCAAGGCTGCGGATTGCAGTGATGTCCAACGATGTACCTGCAACCAATCCCAGAGAAGGGAAATTTGCTGATATTGTCTTCCTGCAAGATACCATTTCCCGGCAAGCCAAAGTTACTTGGCAGTCTTCTCCCTTTGACAGGGCTACGCTAGATATTCTGCTACACTTTCCGGCACGTTGGTCGCGCAAGCGTCCTGCGGCTAAGGATGAATTGAAGTCTACTGTCTATCTCACCTGTCCAAAACAACCTACCGTTGGTCAGGCTTATCTGGACATGGTGTACAGCATAATCAATGGTGAAGACTGCACCTCAGAACAGCACTTCCTACCCGCACGTCAGATTTCTTTCCAAGAGGAAACAACCAAGACTATTTTCGATGAAATTCACCGACTCGGTGAGTGGGTGGTCAACTACGATGACTTGCTTGAACGACGGCAGTTGGTGAATCAAGGCGTTAAAGTCATTCGCTATCAGCAGAACCGTACCGACGAGCGCAACTTTTTGGTGTCCTCTGATGCATCACTGAATCTGCTGAAAGTTCTGGTTCGCAAGCGGTTAGAAGCTTTGAATCTCGGTATCGATAAAGAGCGCATTGATAAGCTCGTAGAACGCTTCATTGACGAAGCCAATGAGCTTTCTGGAGATATTGTGCTGCGGGCTGCCAAATGCGGCAGGTTTGCCAGCGAACTGATGGGTGTTGTGTTAAGCAAGGCATTGATTACTGCTGAGATGGGTGAAGAAAAGCATATCGGCTGGTACTTCCTAGATGACTATGCTTCTTGGTTGGGTCAGAAGGAGGGGCAAATTGCTGACATTATGGCAATTTCGCTACAGCACGTTAGTGATGAGCCTGTATTGAAAGTGATGGTATCGGAAGCTAAGTATGTAGATGTCACAGGATTAGCAGATGCTCGAAAAACCTCTCAAAAGCAGCTTCGGGATACAGTCGCTCGCATTGCCAATGCTCTTTTTATCAGTCCAAGTCGTCTTGATCGGGATCTGTGGTTGTCTCGTCTCAGCGATCTTTTGCTTGAAGGTATCGAATTTAGTGCCGATGCTCCACTGCCCATTGAACAGTGGCGAGAAGGCATTCGTGCAGGAACAATACGGATTGATTTATCTGGTTACTCTCACGTTTTTACCTCCGGAACAAACGACAGTGGTGTTGAGAGCGAACGGTTTGCCATCCCTAAAGTCAATCGCTGCTTCCAGGAAGTCTTTGATCGAGAATTAGTGCGTCGCGTCATTCTTGCTTATGAAACAGGGCAATCACTCTTCACTGTTCGAGAGCAAATTGGTGATGACAAGCCTTGGTCAATCTCTCAACCCTTACTACCTGCTAATAGAGTGACATGGGTTCTGGATATTGAAGAAGCAAGTCAAGTACCGACCCTAAATGTGACTCCAGTAGACGGTAATGAACCTACTGAAGACGATGAACCAACTCAGCCGCTTCAACTCCAGGTTCATCGTCCCACTTCTACAGACAATCTTGCTTATACAACTTTAGAAACTGATCATAAAAACAATTGGGCTAGTCCCGCTCTCATCAGATGGTGGCAAGACTATCAGACGCAGACAAGCCAGAGTGATGCTGCTTCTCTTGAATGGCTAAACGATACTGTCGCCAAGCTTAAAACAGCATTGATAGGATACCATTTACAAGCCAAGATACTCGGTCAGAGGCTAACACCCAATGCCGCAATTGTGCGCCTAAAGGGTTCTGATAACCTCAAGCTCGAAGACATTGAGAAACGGCGATCGCAGCTTCTAACAACCCATGCTTTGAAGGTGATTAGCGTCTACGGTCAACCGGGTGAAATTGTTGTTTCCATTGCACGTCCTCAACGACAAGTTATTTCTTTACGTGAAGTTTGGGCAAAACGTAAAATCAATCCCTCACCCTCTGGTATTAACCTCAGCTTGGTAATCGGAGTCAAAGAAATTGACGGTGAGCTACTCTACCTCAATTTGGGCAGCAGCTTTGAGAATCTTCAGCAACATGCACCCCATACACTGATTGCTGGAGCCACGGGCAGTGGTAAATCCGTCTTGTTGCAAAACCTTCTCCTCGATATTTGTGCTACGAACTCCAAAGAACTATCAACTATTTATCTAATTGACCCAAAAGCAGGTGTAGATTACGCCAACATAGAGGAACTTCCTCATTTACGCGAAGGAATCATCATTGAACAAGAGCGTGCGATTGAAATATTAGATGATTTGGTTTCTGAAATGGATTCCAGATACCTGAAATTCAGGCAACAAAAGGTTAGGGATCTACTGACATATAACAGTAAAGTTCCTGAGAACGAACGACTACCTGTTCTGTGGCTTGTCCACGATGAGTTTGCTGAATGGATGCTTATCGACGAATACAAAGAAGAAGTTTCCGCTGCGGTTCAACGTTTGGGAGTCAAAGCACGAGCGGCTGGAATTCACCTCATTTTTGCAGCACAGCGTCCAGATGCTAACGTTCTGCCTGTGCAGCTTCGGGATAACTTGGGAAATCGTCTAATTTTGAGAGTTGAGAGTATCGGAACGTCAGAGATTACACTTGGACAGAAAGGTGCCGAAAACCTTCTAGGTAAGGGGCATTTAGTAGCGCGATTGATGGGGGAATCAGCTATGATCTATGCCCAAGTGCCTTTGCTCACAGATGCTGAACTGGAATCTGCAACTGAAATGATTAAGCAACAAAACTAGATACTCACAGATTTAAATTAAAAAAATCATGAATAACTGGTTAATTTCCGATAACCAGGACTTAATTTACGATGCTCAAAGCAATGCTGCTGTTGATTATAATCTCTAACTGCCCTTTATGGTAGTCTAGGGGTGATTACTTCCTTGCCGTTGGTTTCATAATGTTTCTCCTTTTTCCAGACTGTCCATAATCCTCTTCAAGGCATCAGCCGTAAAAACATTTTGGCGCGGAATTGAGACAGTGACAGACGTTTGATTAGAGATAGCAGGTTGACCTTGCAATGACACCTCCTGATTGATATAACCAGTCATTAATGTTATCAGGTACTACAACAATCACGAGGATTAGAGGTGGATATTGCTGGAGAACTCTCAGTTCTTCATAATTCTTAACTTTGAGTGGATACTTCAGATAATTCTCATCTAGAATTGCTCTTGAAGTACATTTGAGTTGAACGTAAAGCTGAGGATTCCCCATTATGCCCTGCACACCAATCCCTGTAAAGATTAAGTCAATTCCCAGTTGATCTAAGGGCGTAGTTGTTCTCTGGAACGAGTAACCTGCGGCTGAGGCGATCGCATAAACATAAGCATAGCTGAATTCTTCTTTTTGGATGTTAATATTCACCCTGATTAAAGCTTCTACCCAGTTATCGCAAATTAAATTATGTCCCTATCCCAGCAGTCCAGCCAATCCCGCCCCATATACCTCGACTACCACTCTACCACCCCCACTGACCCCAGAGTGGCAACCCAAATGCTACACTACATGACTACCGCCTTTGGTAACGCTAGCAGCATTGACCATACTTATGGAGATGAAGCCGAACAAGCTGTCTCCCAAGCCGCAACTCATATCGCTCACTTAATCAGTTCATCCACCAAGGAAATTATCTTCACCTCTGGCGCAACTGAAAGCATTAACCTCGCCCTCCAAGGATTCGTTAGATTACACCATAGTAATACCTCAAAAATACCCCGCCTTGCTGTCTCCCCAGTGGAACATAAAGCCGTTTTAGACACTTGCAATACCCTCGCCAAAAAAGGATTAGCTGAAATCATTAATCTTCAGGTTGACTCCCAAGGTAGACTCGACTTGGATTATCTAGAAAATATATGTAAAAACGGCATTTCCTTGCTGTGTATTATGGCAGCCAATAACGAAATTGGCACGATTTATCCCATCCAAAATATCGGACAAATTGCCCAAACCTATAGGATTTCCTTCCTCTGTGATGCATCCCAAGCCGTCGGTAAAATCCCGATCAATTTTCAAGACTGGGGGATCACCTATCTAGCCATCTCCGCCCATAAACTCTATGGACCAAAAGGTTCAGGCGCATTAGTGGTGCGAAAAAAATATCCCCTAGAACCAATTCTCTGGGGTGGAGGTCATCAGAACGGTATGCGATCGGGTACACTTAATGTTCCGGGTATTGTCGGTTTAGGTGAAGCCTGTCGCCTGCGTCAGTTAGAAATGGCAGACGATGAAACCGCGATCGCATTCTCTAGAGATAAACTGCAAACCCTATTGCAAGACAGCATTCCCGGCGTTGTCATTAATGGCGATACCACGAACCGCCTTGCTGAGAATCTCCATATTTCTATTCCCGATATTCCCAATAGTGCAGTGATTGCCAGAATCCGTTCCCAACTCGCCATCTCCACTGGTTCCGCCTGTACGTCGGGGGTAGAAACACCGTCTCATGTACTGCGAGCGATCAAGTTATCGGATAATTTAATAGAGGGGGCATTACGTATCGGTTTAGGCAAATTCACAACCGATACAGAAATTAGTCAAGCCGCTGAAATTTTGTCAACAGCCGTTAGCAAAATTCGTCAAGCTATTGATGGAAATTAGACAAAAACCAAGCACCATTGTAGAGACGTTGCATGCAACGTCTCTACAAACTTGGTAATGCGATCGCGAATTCCGTTCCTTGACCGGGAATCGACTCACAGCGCAACTCACCCCCATGGCGTTCCACGACAATCTGATAACTGATGGATAATCCTAAACCTGTTCCCTTACCCACAGGTTTTGTGGTAAAAAATGGATCAAATATACGCTGATAAACCTCGGTCGGTATTTCTGCCCCATTGTTTCCCATATATATTACCACCTTTGAACTCCCCTGATTCTCGCTATCTTTCGACTCTTCCTTACCAGGAATGACAGCCGTGCGAACCCAAAGTTTGGGTTCAAAGTCCAGGTCAGTTTCCAGTTTCTCCTCTAGCGCATCAATGGCATTACTGAGGATATTCATAAACACCTGATTTAGCTGACCCGGATAACATTTAAGCTTTGGTAATTGACAATACTCTTTAATCACCTGAATTTGAGGACGATGGGATTGTTCTTTAAGTCGGTGCTGTAAGAGTAACAGCGTATTATCAATCCCGTCCTGAATATTGACCTGCTTGCACTCCGCTTCATCCAAACGAGAAAAATTGCGTAAGGATTGGACAATCTTAATGATTCGATTCGCCCCCTCTTCCATAGAGGCTAGTAGTTTGGGGAAATCGTAGGCAATAAAATCAACATCGATACTATCCAGTTCTTCCGCGATCGCGCTGACAGGTTCTGGGTAATGCTGTCGATAAAGCTGGACTAAGTGGAGCAGAGTTTGAGCATACTCCGTTGCTGGCTCGATATTCCCATAGATAAAACTGGTGGGATTATTAATTTCGTGGGCAATTCCCGCCACCATTTGTCCCAACGAAGACATTTTTTCGGCTTGAATCAGTTGGGTTTGAGTGCGTTTTAATTGATTGAGAGTGAATTCTAACTCCCGTGTTTTTTGCCGCTCTCGTTCCTCCGCCTGCTTGCGATCGGTGATATCAGTAATTGAACCAACAGCACGGATAGGATTGCCTATCTCATCCCAATGTGCCTGTCCCCGCACCAACACCCATTTATAACTTCCATCTTGACAGCGCATCTGATACTCTAGGGAATAATCAGGTGTTTCGCGGTTTAGATGCCGTTGAAAGGTGTCCTGAACTAAAGGAACATGATCAGGATGAATGTAACTCATCCATTTGTCAAACGTATTGATATCCTCATAGTCATATCCGAGTATTTCTAGACAACGGGGCGATAAGAAATGCTCATTGGTAATCAGATTATGATCCCAAATCCCATCATTATTGCCTGAGAGCGCTAATTGCCAGCGTTCCTCACTCTTTCTCAGTTTGATTTCTGCCCGTTTGCGCTCGGTAATATCTTGCCCAATGCCAATACTGGTGCCATCACTGAGGCGAATATTTGCCCAAGAGGTTTCCAGAATTTGACCGTTTTTAGTCCGCAGGCTGAAATCTTGCCATTTCCCGGACGCATTGAACATAAAGTTCAAAACCTGCTGACGATCTTTGGGATTGGGATAACATTCGGTTAACAAATCAATCGTATCCAATTCAGCTTTAGACCACCCTAAAACCCGTTCCACTTCTCGGTTCACTAATCGAATATAACCCGTGGCATCATAAAAACAAATCATCACCGGAATATGGTCAAAAATCTTTTGTAACAGTTCTTTCTGATAGCGAAGTTGTTCTTCAGCTTGTTTGCGTTCGGTGATATCGCGGGTAGAACCCACCATTCGCACCGGATATCCAGCCTCATCCCAGAGGGCTTGGGCGCGAGAGTGTAGCCACTTGTAGGTTCCATCCTGACAGCGTAGACGATACTCGATCGCGTAATGGGGTATTTTTTGCGCTAGGTAATCTTGTAGACTCTGATTCACCAAGGGAATATCATCCGGATGCAGATGGTTTTGCCATCCCTGAAAATCAAGTTTAAATTGAGCGGTATCGTATTCCAGGATTTCGCGGTAGCGATCAGAAATTAAGGCTTCCCCCGTGGTGATATTCCAATCCCAAATCCCATCCTGATTCCCCTGAAGCGCTAATTGCCAACGTTCTTCACTTTCCCGCAGGGCGGCTTCAGCTTGTTTGTGTGCGCTAATATCGGTGGCTGTGCCTAAAATTTGCTCCGGTTTCCCCTCTTGGTTCCAGGTAAAGACAGTCTCTCGACTAGACAGCCAGCGCCATTCCCCATTTTTGTGCTTAATTCGATATTCTAAATCAAAAACTTGGTCGGGTTTAGCCGTTTCTAGGTGCTGCAAATGGTGGAGAATTCCCGGTAAATCATCGGGGTGCATTAGTGTGACTAGAACATCTTCCTCCATTTGGATCACGTCTTCCGGTGTATAGCCAAGTAGGTTCTGGATTTTGCGATTAAAGTAAAGAATTTGCTTATTGATGCGGTCATAAATATACAAGATACTGGGATTTGCCTGAGTAATCGCCCGCAGCAACCGTTGATTTCCTTGCAGGGCTTCTTCAATCCGTTTTCGCTTGGTAATATCTTGCATTTGGGCAAGACGATACAACGGGTTACCCCGACTATCTCGCACCAGGGAAACGCTCAAGAGAATCCAGATACTATGTCCCTGTTTATGAATATATCGCTTTTCTAAATGGTAGTAACGAATTTCACCGTTGAGGAGTTGACGAGTATACTCACGTTCCGCCTCTAAGTCACTGGGATGGGTAATTTCTGGGCAAGTCTTGGCTAATAATTCGGCTTCGGAATAGCCAAGAATTTCACACAAGTAACGATTCACTTTCAGGAAATAACCATCGAGGGCGACTAACGCCATCCCACTAGCCGCGTAGTTAAACGCCTTACGGAAACAGTCTTCACTCTCTCGCAGTTCAGCTTCCATCCGTTTGCGATCGCTAATATCCCGCGCCACCCAGACAACCGAGTGTTCTGCGATCGGGGAAATACTGGCGCTAAACCAAACCTCTCGCCCCTGTAGCCGAAGACAGTAATCTAAAGTCAGCGTTTGTTGGGTTGCGATCGCCTGTTGAATCGTTTCCACCCATACTGAATCCGTTTCTGTGGGATCTCCTAACAATCCCTGGATTATCTGATCTATAAATGTTGTATCCTCATACAGACAACTTGAAGACGTGGGAATAACTTCAATCTCTTGAATCTGGTGATCATGAGTATTAATAACCAGGACGATATCCGTCATTGCCTCAAATACAGCCCGGATCTTGGCTTCAGAGGATTGAAATTTCGCTTGCAGTAATTCACGCTTACTAATTTCCTGTCGCAGTTGCTGATTTAACTGGCGTAATTGATAGGTTTGCTGATCTAACAAATGTTCTAAGGTATCCACGGTTTGATAAATATCAATGGGATTAATCGTGTTCAGGATCTGCGTCTGAGTAATTAAACCCACCAATTCTCCGGCTTCACTCGACACAACTAACCGTCGCACGCGATGCTGCTGCATGAGTTGATGGGCACTCCAAATCGAGTCAGTAGGTTGAATGAGTAATAAAGGCGTACTCATTACGGTGCTAACGGGGGTGTTCGCCAGATCCAATCCCAAGTTGCCAAACTGGACAATATCCCGTTCGGTGATAATACCAATTGGGCGAAGCAAGTTTTGATTGTGTAGGGGCGGGTTTAGGGAATTTGGTTGCGCTATTGATGGTAACGTTTCGTCAAAACCCGCCCTGACTGAATTTTGCTGGAAAACAGGGAAATCAGCCTCCTCAACAATCACCACACAACTGACTCGCTGTGCATTCATCACTTGTGCCAATTCCAGAATAGAGGTTGTCCCCATGGCGTGAATCACACGAGTAGCCATCACCTCAGAGACTTTTTTGTGGTTGAGTAAATCAACAGGTTGGAGAACATCCCGAATTGTTTGCGGTGTGATCACACCGATTAAGTTTCCCCTCTCTCCCACCACCGGAAGGTGACGAATTTTATACTGACGCAGCCGATTAATCACGATAACAATATCTTGGGATTCAGTTTCTGTGATCGTCATCACTGAAGTCGTCATCACAGACGCCAGAGATAAGGTTCGCCAGTCAACACCGGAAGCAATGAGTTGCACGGTATCTCGTTCAGTAAAAATACCTACAACCGGACTATTCGGCTGATGATTTGCTAGTACAAGTAGACAACTGCTGTGAGTCTGAGTCATCCGCGCTAAAGCCTCATCCACCGAGATATCGGGTGTCACGGTGGGAGGATAGCGATTGATCGCTAAACCATTGTTATGATTCAGTTTAAAAGCAGTAGCAATGCTCATGGAGAAGCGCTCCTGAAGCCAACGGTTTTTCTGTCTTCCTATTTAATTCAAGATTTCTAGACTTGTTTCAGGGTTTTATCTAATTTTTTCTCTCGATACTTCATACTGGCTGGCTGGGGCGATGATTTTTTTTCTGCGATCGCCACGAAATGACTTAGGATTAAACCTGTCAAATCCAATGAGTAAACCTTAAGTATAGACGACTTTTGGGGATATCTGTATTTTGTAGTCAGAGAAATACTATGGAACGCTTAATTTCTGCCTTGGGGCTGCTGGTATTCATCGGCTTAGGCTACGTTTTATCAGTCAATCGGCGGGCGATTCGCTGGCAACCTGTATTATGGGGAATTGCCTTGCAGTTAATTCTGGCGGTGTTAATTCTCAGGACAGCACCAGGGTTGGTTGTCTTTGAGTTTTTAGGGCAGTTAGTGACTCAGTTTCTGGATTTCTCTGATGCTGGGGCAAAGTTTGTCTTGGGTGAAAATTTAGAGGAGCGCTTTATTGCCTTCAAAGTTTTACCTACGATTATCTTTTTCTCGTCTTTCATCACGATTCTTTATCACTATAAAATTCTGCCCCAGGTGGTTAAGGCGGTAGCTTGGGTAATGTTCAAAACCTTGAAAACATCGGGCGCAGAAACCCTGAGTGCAGCAGCGAATATCTTTGTCGGTTCAACGGAAGCCCCGCTATTAATCAAACCTTACGTATCAACAATGACGCTTTCGGAGTTACACGCCGTCATGACAGGAGGATTTGCCACTGTAGCTGGGGGTGTCTTGGCTGCTTATATTTCCTTTGGAATTCCTCCCGAACATCTCATCGCTGCTTCGGTGATGTCCGCACCAGCCGCTTTAGCCATTTCTAAACTCTTGTATCCGGAAACAGAATCCTCGAAAACCGCTGGGAAAATTACCCTGGAGGTAAAGCCGACAACAGTGAATGGGATTGATGCGGCGGCGACGGGGGCGCTGGATGGGTTAAAATTAGCCGCCAATGTAGCGGCGATGTTGATTGCATTCTTGGGATTGTTAGCCATGGTGAACGGCATTTTGGGGTGGTTGGGTGGATTAGTAGGACTACCCCAGCTCACGCTAGAATCAATTTTAGCGATTATTTTGGCTCCCGTGGCATGGTTGATGGGCGTTCCTTGGTCAGATTGTGGTCAGGTGGCAATTTTGTTAGGAAAAAAGACGATTTTGAATGAATTTATTGCTTATCTGGATCTCAAAGCCTTGATTGAGCAATCTCAGCTATCGGAACGGTCAATTATTATTGCTACTTACGCCTTGTGTGGCTTTTCCAATATTGGTTCAATTGGGATTCAACTGGGTGGAATTGGCGGAATCGCACCGAATCGGCAACCTGATTTAGCACGATTAGGGGTGAGAGCTTTAATTGGCGGAACACTCGCTTGTTTTATGACGGCTT
>JGI12210J13797_10671344_pt1 | contig 17021 bp, 13 predicted proteins | sample ElkSlonscriptome_3_FD_13797 | JGI IMG/M metagenome (IMG submission 13797)
GATGGAGAGGGACCAATGAGTACTCAAGGGTCATCACCCTGATCCACGGGTTTGGCGTGTTCAGCGTAGAACTGATCGATCATCCTGTCTAAATCGGTCCTTGTGTTTTCAACTTCACCGATTACGAGGACTTGACCATTAATGAAACCATAAGCTTTGCAGGTATCTTCATCACACATGGTGATCGCGCAGGGTTCATTGCATTTGTAAAACTGATGCCCGGTGAAGGATGCTTCGTTCTGATCCGGTCGATCCGCCAGGGCTGCAGTGCTCAATAACAACAGGAATGCAAAACCAATCGAATTACTACTCATAAGAACAAACCCATGTCGTTGCTTGCCTCTGTATTAGGACCTCGATCAAACGGAATTGTTCAACAGACGGGAATTGCACTCAAACCCGCGACCCCTTTTACTCGATCGATCAATCGTTGAGACTCTGCATATCAATAACGAAGCGATAGCGCACGTCGGATTGCTGAACCCGCTCCCAGGCCTGGTTGACCTCCTGTATCGGAATGGTTTCGATATCGCAAACGATGTCGTGTTCTGCGCAGAACTCCAGCATTTCCTGAGTTTCCGGCAGGCCGCCAATCAATGAGCCGACCAGCTTGCGTCGCTTGAACACGAGACCGCCGGAATGCAGCGCCGGTTCAACCGGCTCGATCAGGCCGACCAGAATATAGGTGCCGTCATAGCTGAGCGTTTGCAGATACGGGTTCAAGTCGTGCTGGACGGGTGCTGTGTCGAGGATGAAATCCAGCGATTCCGCGGCCGCATCCATGGCTTCGGTATCGGTCGATACGATCACATGATCCACGCCATGTCGCCGCGCTTCATCGACCTTGCCGGCTGAGCGCGTAAACAGCGTGACTTCGGCGCCGAAGGCCTTGGCAAACTTGATGCCCATATGGCCCAGACCGCCCATGCCGACTACGCCGATCTTGTGGCCTTTGCTGAGGCCAAAGTACTTTAGCGGTGAGTAGGTCGTAATGCCTGCGCACAGCAACGGTGCGGCAGCGGCCGGGTCCAGTGCGTCCGGTATCGAAAGGACAAATCGGTCGCTGACCACGATGCGTTCGGAATAGCCGCCATAGGTCGGCGTGCCGTCGTGCAGATCGACGCCGTTATAGGTCCCGACCCAGCCCTTCTCGCAGTACTGTTCCAGTCCTTCGCCGCAGGCCGAGCAGCTGCGGCAAGAATCGACCAGGCAGCCTACACCGACACGTTGACCAATGTTGAATTCAGAAACGTCAGTGCCAACATCGATGACCGTGCCGATGATTTCGTGGCCGGGCACCAGCGGATACTGCGTCATGCCCCAGTCGTTATGTGCCATATGCAGATCGCTATGACAAATACCGCAATACTCGATATCGATCACGACATCATCCGGTCGAGCTGATCGCCGCACAATTGAAGTGGGTTCGATGCTGGACTCAGACGATTGGGCGGCGTAGGCTTTAGTCATGAAGGACTCTCCGGATCATTGGCTGTTGGGTACATAAACCGGTATTATGCAGTGCTGCCGCCGTTGAAGTCCAAGCAAGGCTGACGCGGCCCTATTCCAGCGAATTCAAGTGAATCCATGCTTCAAGCGTTCCGCATCTGTGTTCTGATCCTGTCCTGTTGCGCGGCAGGCCCCGTCATGGCGGACGATCAGTTAACTCCGGCCGACATCCAGGTCATGCGCATTGCCTACCCGGACCTGAAGACTCTGAAGACTTTGCGCCGCATGGATGGGTTTCGTGGACTGGACTGGCGCGAGGGGTATGCAGTATTCGAACTCTACCCACCTCAGGTTGATCAATACCGTCAGGCTGGCTGGAAATTACAGCCTGATGTTCAGCGCCAGGCCGCACTTGCGCAGTGGCTTGCAATGGACTACGAGCGCGCATTACGCGGCAACCCGGGGACGATTCCGGGATATAGCTGCTATCGAACCGTGACACAGACGATTGATGACTTGGAAGCCCTGGCCGCTGCCCATCCCGATTTGGCCGAAATCCAGGTGATTGGATCGACCTGGCAACAACAGCAAGGCAGCGCGGATGGCGACGATATCGTGGTGATGATCCTCCGAAATCAAGCCTCGCCTCACCCGCAGGCGCCGCTGGTCGTGATGGCCGCACAGCACGCGCGCGAGCTGGCGACGGCTGAAATCGCTACGCGCTTTGCCGAAACCCTGCTGCAGCAACAGGCCACGGACCCTGATATTCGCTGGTTGCTGGATCATCGTGCAATACACATCATTGCCCAGTTGAATCCCGACGGACGACGCCAGGTTGAATCCGGCGCGGCGTTCTGGCGCAAGAACAATAACGAAACCGCGTGTCCGGGCGGGAACCTGTCGACCTCCTGGCCGGGCATCGACCTGAACCGGAACAGCAGCTTTTTGTGGGGCAATCAGAGCTCCTCAGGCAACCCCTGCTCTCAGGTTTATCGCGGTACCGTCGCATCATCGGAACCCGAAACCCAATCCATTCAAAGCTACCTGGCATCGGTATTCGCGGCACAGCGTCCGGCCACGGATCTGACGTCGCCGGCACCGGACGATACCGAAGGCCTGTTTATTTCGATCCATTCGTTTGGCGAGCTGGTGCTACTGCCGTGGGAAGGATTGGGCGGCACCAACAACAACAATGCGCCGAATCACGATCAGCTGACTGTTCTTGGCCGCAAGTTTGGCTTTTTTACCGACTATGCGGTCGGGCGATGGCAGTTGCTGGGTCCGGCCGGTGGAACGACAACCGACTTCGCCTATGGTGAATTCGGCGTTGCGGCCTATACGTTCGAGGTCGGCACCACGTTTCAGCAGTCCTGCTCAAGCTTTGAACAAACAATCTGGCCGGTCAACCGGGATGCACTGATCTACGCAGCCCGCGCTGCGCGACGTCCGTACCAAACGCCGTTCGGGCCCGATATCGTCGAACTGAATGTGGCGCTTGATGGGGATCAACTGTCCATTTCCGGGCAGGCCGCTGATCACCGCTATTTCCGCGGCAGTGTCACAGAGCCGCCGGCCAGTGATCCGGTCGCCAATATAGTTCAGGTCGAAATCAGCCTCGGAGTGCCGCCCTATCTTGCGGATCAGACCTGGACTATTCCTGTCCAGCAGCCTGCACCGCAGGTCGAGTTTTCCGGTAGTTTGCCTCCCGGCATCCCGCTTCAACCTACCCAGCAGGTGTTTGTGGTCGCTGTAGACGCCGATGGAGCGATAGGTGTACCGGCAGCAGACGCAATCGATAGCGCGTTCTTTCAGGATGGGTTTGAGGCGCCTTGATGGAATCAACGATTGAACTGCAGTTTCTCGGCGCCACCGGGACGGTGACTGGCTCGAAGTTCTTGTTGACGACAGGGCAACACCGTGTGCTGATTGATTGCGGTCTGTTCCAGGGCTACAAGCAACTGCGGAAACGCAACTGGCAAGCGTTGCCCATCGATCCGAACACCATCGACGGCGTCATCCTGACCCATGCACACCTGGACCACAGTGGCTATCTTCCGTTGCTGGCCCGGAACGGATTTTCCGGACCGATCTGGAGTTCGGCAGCGTCCCGCGATTTGTGTCGTTATCTGTTGCCGGATAGCGGGTTTATTCAGGAAAAGGATGCCGAATTCGCCAATCGTCACCACTTTTCCAAGCACGCCAAAGCAAAACCGCTTTACACCCGAGCCGATGCCGAGCGTTGTCTCGAACAGTTCACCCCCATTCCGTTTGATCAAGACCTGTCGTTGCTGGACGGATTGGAATGCCGCTTGGCCCGGGCTGGGCATATTCTTGGTGCGGCAATTGTTCAGCTCAGGATTGGAACGCTGCGCATTGTATTCAGCGGTGACCTGGGCCATAGCGGCAGTGCCACGATGGTGCCGCCAGCACCGGTACCGCAAGCGGACTATGTCATTGTGGAGTCCACCTATGGCGATCGGGATCGTATGGAGGCCGAACCTGAGCCTGTGCTTGAACAAATCGTCAATCGTACTATCGCACGTGACGGGACGGTCATCATCCCGGCGTTTGCGGTTGGCCGGACGCAGTCGGTGTTGTTTCACCTGCACCGGCTGATGCAGGCTGAGCGAATTGCTCGAGTGCCGGTCTATCTAGACAGTCCGTTGGCCATCAGCGCGACTCAGGTGTTTGAAGATCATCCCGACGATCATCGGCTCAGCCCACACGAAGCGCAGCAGGCCTGTCAATTGCCTGAATATGTGCGCGATGTCGAGCGCTCCAAGTGGCTGTGTCAGGACCCAACGCCCAAAATTATCATTGCCGGATCGGGCATGGCAACCGGCGGTCGCGTGTTGCATCATCTGAAAAGCTATGTAGGCAACGCAAACAACACCGTTTTATTTACTGGCTATCAGGCCGGTGGCACGCGCGGAGCGGCGATGTTGAAAGGTGCTGAATCGATCAAGATCCATGGCCAACGCTGGCCCGTGCGAGCAGAGGTTCATCAGCTGGACATGTTGTCGGCGCATGCCGACCGTGGCGAATTGCTTCAATGGTTGGCGAGCGCAGCCCAGCCACCAAAACAGGTCTTCATTGTTCACGGCGAGCCCGATGCGTCTGAACAGCTACGCGTGGATATTCAGGATGAATTGGGCTGGAATGCAATGGTGCCCGAGTATCAACAGCGGGTTACTCTGAGCTGAAACTTAATGAATGCGCTATCAGCAGGCTGGCTTGAACGGAGCGATCAAATTATGATGACTCAGGACCGGGTCACTGCATATCAGGAGGTTTCATGATGACAAGCCGGACATGGAGGAACAGCGTTCTTGTGTTCATCCTGCTTCTGCCGTTGGTCGCTTGGGCCTGCTTCACGTCGCAACGGGCGGCCGAGCTCGGCAAGCTGCACCCGGATATCGATTTTGAAAGCCTGGCCCACCATATGCATGGTCAGGAACTGGTTGAATATAAATTTCCTGGTCCAATGGGCTGTGTCAACGGCATGTCTGATATTTTCCCCTGCGATGGCGTTGAGTTGGCCGGGTGGCTTGAACTACCCGAGTTGGATGGCGGTTCAGGTGCCGATAGCTGGGGCTGGAAGGACGAAGGCACGGGCCGATATTTCGCCTTGATGGGCCGATCCAACGGCGTGGCGTTTGTCGAGGTGACCGATCCTGATCAACCCGTATACCTCGGCAACCTGCCGCGGCCGCCGGGTGTTTCGGCCAGCGTCTGGACCGATATCAAGACCTACCGCAATCATGCCTTCGTTGTTGGGGATCAAATTATCGGTCAGGGTATCCAGGTCTTCGACCTGACGCGTCTGCGCAACGTTCAGAATCCGCCGGTTACGTTCACGATGGACGCGCAGTACACCAACTTCAATTCAGCGCACAACATTTCCATCAACGAAGAAACCGGTTTTGCTTATGCGACGGGCGGCGAAACCTGTGCCGGCGGATTGCACATGGTGGATATCCGCCAGCCGACCAAGCCTGTATTTGCCGGTTGTTTCAGTGATGACGGCTACACCCATGATGTTCAGTGCGTGATCTACCGAGGGCCGGACAGCCGCTACCAGGGCCGGGAGATCTGCTTTGCCAGCAACGAAGATTCGGTGACGGTCGTGGATGTCAGCAACAAGTCCGATCCGGTCATGCTGGGCCGCCATACTTATAACCAGACTGGCTATACCCATCAAGGCTGGCTCACCGAAGACCAGCGCTACTTCGTCACCGATGATGAACTGGACGAAAACTCGCTTGGCTTTACCGGAACGCGCACGCTGGTTTTTGATCTTCTGACGCTGGATGACGCGCCTGAACCGGAAGACTATATTGCCGAAGGCCAGGCGATTGACCACAATCAATACGTGATCGGCAACTATACGTTCCAGGCCAACTACAAGCGCGGACTGCGTATTCTGCGCCTGGACGATCTTGATCAGGCAGATCTGACTGAAGTGGCCTACTTTGATACTTTTCCTGCTGCTGATGGGCTTGGCTTCAGCGGTGCCTGGAATGTGTATCCATTTTTCGATAACGGGACGTTACTGGTGTCCGATATCAACCGGGGCTTGTTCGTGCTTCGCGTGACCGAACCGGAACTGGTGCAGCTGCTGGTTCAGGATTTGTTCCGCGATGGTTTTGAACAGGCTGCGAAGTAACCCATCGGATGGCTTCAGAAACCGATTCCCGCAGGACCCGCGATGAATTCTATCGAGCGCCCGATGCCGAGGTCGGGCCGTTCGAGTTTTCCGAAGCGGTCGTGCGCGTATTTCCGGACATGATTGAACGCTCGGTACCGGGCTATGGTCTGCTGCTGGAGCACACGCCATTGCTGGTTCGCAATGCCGTTCAGCCCGACAGTTACGTGTATGACCTCGGCTGTTCGCTGGGTGCAGCCACGCTGGCGGCGCGCCGGGCCATTCCGCTGGATGATGTCCGCATCATCGCGGTCGATTGCTCCAGCAGCATGGTGCAGCGCTGCCGGTCGATCGTCGCGGCGGATAATTCACGCGTGCCGGTCGACGTGATCGAGGCCGATATTTCATCGCAGGAGATCCAGCAGGCCTCGGTAGTGATGCTGTACTTCACGCTGCAGTTTGTCGCAAAAGAACAACGTGACGCGCTGATTCAGCGTATCTACGATGGACTGCTGCCGGACGGCATTCTGATCCTGGCGGAAAAGCTGCAGTTCGAGCCTGAACATCAGCAGTGGTTGGATCACCATCACCACGATTTCAAGCGCGCCCAGGGCTACTCCGACCTTGAAATTGCGCGCAAACGCCAGGCGCTCGAAAACGTGCTGGTGCCCGAATCCATCACCGAGCATCGGAACCGACTCCAAAACGCAGGCTTCCGTCAAGTTGTTCCCTGGTTTCAGAGCTTCAATTTTGCGGCGCTGACTGCGATCAAATAATGCTGGATTGGACGCGTGAACTCGAGGGGCGGCTTGCCCCCGAGACGGTCGATCACCTGCTGCCATTGATTGAAGCGGCAACCGCACCGGGCCGACATGGTGACTGGCCGCGCTGGCAGGCGGCCCTTGAACAACTGCCCGACGTCAATTCGAGCTGGTCCATTGAAAACGGCGTGTTGGTCGCCGGCGACTGCCTGGCGAGTCCGAATGATTTGAATACGCTATTGTCTGAATTCATCCCCTGGCGCAAAGGCCCGCTGAACCTGGCGGGTGTTCCAATCGATACCGAGTGGCGCTCTGACTGGAAGTGGAATCGGCTGGTATCCAGCATGGACCTGACGGATTTGCGAATCCTCGATATTGGCGCCGGCAACGGTTACTTTGGCTACCAGATGCTGGCTGGCGGAGCGCAGCAGGTCATCGCCTGCGATCCGACGCTGCTGTTTTTTGCACAGTACCTGGCCATCCGGCACTTTTCCGGCCCGGTCAACAACCTGCTGCTGCCGATTCGTTTCGAACAGATCCCGCCGCGGGCTGATTTTGATTGCGTGTTTTCGATGGGCGTGCTGTACCACCGGCGTGATCCGATGGCCCACCTGCGTGCAATCATGGATCATCTCCGAGTGGATGGGCGCCTGTTGCTGGAGACGCTGACGATTCCGGGCGATGATGACGGTGAGCTTGATCCGCCGGATCGCTATGCCAATATGCGCAATGTGCATCGTTTGCCGACGGTGACGCGACTGGTCCGCTGGCTGAAAGCGGCCGGTTACGTTCAGGTCCAACCGCTTGACCAGACGCCGACCACAGTCGACGAGCAGCGAAGTACGCGCTGGATGCCGTTTCATTCGCTGACTGAGGCGCTGACGGAAGAACAAGCGTTGACCATCGAAGGCCATCCACCACCCGTCCGAACGACGATGCTGGCCAGGAAGCCCAAGTGACTGTACTGAGTCGTCATCAGCGACCACAACTTATGGCACAGGACATTTCAGGTCCTGGTCGTCAAAAATAACCACCAACGATTCCTATATATGAGTAACCATTATGAAAACGCCACATCGCTTTGTTTGCCTCTTGCTGTTGACTGCTGTATCCACATCCATCATGGCTGACGACGACCCCTACCTGTGGCTGGAATCGGTCGAGGGTGAAAATGCGCTGGCTTGGGCTCGAGGCCAGAACCAGCAATCCCTCGAGTATCTGGAAGCACATCCAGCGTTCGACTCGATTCACGAGCGCGCGCTCGAGATTCTGACGTCGGATGATCGCATCGCCTACCCGTCGCTAATGGGTGGGGCAATCTACAATTTCTGGCGTGATGCGGACCATGTGCGCGGCATCTGGCGCACGACGTCGCTGGAAGGCTATCGAAACGAATCGCCGGGCTGGGATACCATCCTGGATATCGATGCGCTGGCCGATCAGGAAGAGGAAAACTGGGTTTGGGCCGGCTCGGGCTGTCGCTATCCGGACTATGACCGCTGCCTGATTGGTCTGTCGATTGGCGGTGCCGACGCGGCGGTGCGGCGTGAGTTTGATCTGGAAACCCGCCAGTTTGTCGAAGACGGCTTCGTCTTGCCTGAATCCAAGAGCAGCCTCGGTTGGCGCGATCGCGACAGCGTGTTCTACGGCCCGGCATTCAGCCCGGAGCAGGTAACCGATTCCGGTTATCCGCGCACGGTGCGCATCTGGCAACGCGGCACGCCGAAAGAAGAATCGGTGCTGGTCTACGAGGGTGAACAAACGGATGTGGCGAGTTGGGCGACCCGCTTCTGGGACGGTGATGACTACTACGACATGATCATCCGCGTGCCCGATTTCTTCTCGCGCCACTACTACCGCTATGTTGACGGTGAAGTGCGTCGGATTGATATACCTTCAGACGCCAATCTGGTCGGCATGCTGAACGGTCAACTGCTGGTCGATCTGAAATCCGACTGGACGGTCGGTGATCAAACCTTCAGCCAGGGCGCGCTGGTGGCCGGTCCATTCGAGAGCTTTGAAGCCGGCGAGCCTGAATTGACGGTCGTCTATCAGCCGGGCGCGCGCTCATCGATCACGGCTGTCAGCACCACGGATTCAACGGTGCTGGTCAATATCCTGGATAACGTGGTCAGCCGCCTGGTCCGCTTCACTCATGAGGATGGCGAGTGGCAGCAGCAGGCGCTGGATGTACCCGAACTTGGCACGATCAGCGTTGTGACCGCTGATGATCGTTCCGATCGATACTTCTATAACTACACCGGTTTCCTGACGCCGAGCACGCTGTACGAAGCCGACGCCATGGCCGATACGCATCAACAGGTACGTGCGGAACCGGCGTGGTTCAACAAGGACGGCATGCAGGTCGCGCAATACGAGGCGGCCTCGGCCGATGGCGAAAAAATCCCGTATTTTGTCGTTACGCCGGATGGCTTTGTAGCCAACGGCACGTTCCCGACCCTGCTCTCGGCGTATGGCGGTTTCGAGGTTTCTCGCCGACCCTTTTATTCAGGCATCACCGGCAGTGCCTGGCTGGAGCGCGGTGGGGTCTATGTGCTGGCCAATATTCGTGGTGGCGGTGAGTTCGGCCCGCGCTGGCACCAGGCCGCGCTGAAAGAAAATCGCCAGCGCGCGTTTGATGACTTGATTGCCGTGTCGGAAGACTTGATCGAGCGTGGTATTACCTCGTCTGAACACCTTGGTATCCAGGGCGGCAGTAACGGCGGCCTGCTGGTCGGTGCAGTCATGGTCCAGCGACCGGATCTCTATAACGCCGTCGTTTGTCAGGTGCCGCTGCTCGACATGAAGCGCTATCACCTGCTGCTCGCCGGTGCCAGTTGGATGGCCGAGTACGGCGACCCGGATGATCCCGCGCAGTGGGAATACATCAGCGCCTATTCGCCGTATCAGAATGTGTCGGCCGACGCTGATTATCCGAAGGCCTTCTTTACGACTTCGACGCGCGATGATCGTGTTCACCCCGGCCACGCGCGCAAGATGGTGGCCAGGATGGTCGACCAGGGGCACGACGTGCTGTACTACGAGAATATCGAGGGCGGCCACGGCGGGGCAGCCAATCAGAAGCAGCAGGCGTATATCAGTGCGCTGATGTTTGCGTATCTGCACGGGCAGTTGGCTTCGAACAGCCAATAAGCTTGAGCCTCCATACGAGCCAAATGGCCAGCAACTGCTGGCCATTTTTTGTTTGGCTTATGAAAATCTAAACCATTTCGCCGCACGGCTGCGCCGGCTAATGAACGGATCTTACAATAGGTTTAAAAGTCAAAGGCAGTTTCGCCGCTCGCTGCGTGAGCTGATGCGACTGACCGCTTGTCATCACAATCGTGTCTTGCCAAAAAAGTAAGCAAAAAACTCGCTTCATAACAGCCACCGGGAGTGCTTTCTATTCGATCGGGGCAATAATTCGGCCCGTGCCTTTGTTTAAGCCTTTCGGAGACTGTCTTGCTATTGCTTAATCTTAAGGGCTTACAAGCCCGACTCATGGGTTGGTTTGGAACCAGAAGCACTTGTGGACCGAACATTTAGGTTCTTGCAGGGTAGAGGATAGGTTTTGGGTTTGGTTTTGACTGTGACTTTGACCTTGGTGAGCGTGTGAGCCGCCGAAGCGCGGAGAGGCGGGCGGAAGGAGGCGAAAAGGTGTCTGAGCGCAAGCGAGTTCTTTTCGCCCCGCCCGTATCGAGCACTGCAGGGCACCCAGCGCAGCGCGCTGGGCGGTGAAGTCGCGGAAAGAGTTTTGCCTACTTTTGATCACAAAAGTAGGACGCAACAGCCCGCGCAGCGGGCGGCGGAATGTTTTTGACTTTGAAGCAAATCAAACAAACTATTTCATCAGCCGGCGAAGCCGAGCGGCGAAACGCCTTAGATTTTGATTTTGACTGTTCAAGCAACTGGAACTGTGGTTAGTCGGCGAAACCACCTTTTTACTTAAAGAAAAATACAAGTCGCGGAAAAATTTTCTTAAGTATCAAGTCAAATTTCAACGGTAACCATGGATAACAATCGCCGTTAGATCAGCCACCGACCGACTGCAATGTATTTGCAGCCGCCATTAGAAGTGTGATATACCTCACGGAGCAAGTTGGGGATTTTAAAAAACTAAACAAATCTAACTGTATAACTGAGGGTATATCAATGAAGAAGAAACTACTCACTGCCGCCACATCGGCGGCGCTGTTGCTGTCTGCGTCTATCGCGCTTGCAGACGACCATGAAGAAGAAACCATGAAGCTCACAATGGGCGACATCAAGGTCAAAGTGGGACATGGCGGCGAGTTTCGCAGCGGTCTGGCAGCCTGGAAGGAATGTCAGATGGAAAATGACGGCACTTCGCAATGGAGCACGTTCGAACGCCAAGATGGCGAGTCGGGCCACTACTACGTAAATTTCCGCATGTCCAAATGGGGTGATATGGATGAGGACAATCCAGCGGGCGAAGCTTGTGGGCCGGTTGTCCAGGAACAGATCATGCCGCATATTGAATCAAGTTCCTGGCGCTGGGCCGAAAGCATGCCGGAGATCAGCAAGGATGAAGGCACGGGCAATATATTCCTGGTCTATTACTTCCGCGTCAGTGATGGGATGGCATTCAATGATGCAGTGAAACAGATGTCGGATGCAGTCGCAGCCATCGAAGGCGATCAGGGTGCATACTGGTACGAGTTATATGGCGGCGATGAGCATGCGGCCGACTATATCGCCGCAGTACCGTTCGAGTCCTATTCGGAGTGGGATAGTGATGACCCGGGTGTCTGGGAAATGGTCAACGAGCACTACGGCGAGGAAAAGGCTGGCGAAATTCGCAGCATGTTCCGCGATAGCCTGGATGCAGGTTGGGACTACACCTATGAGCGGATCGATGAGCTCAGTCACATCGCTGAAGATTAATATCAGCCTTCAATAAAGCATCGATGGCCGGCCCTTGCCGGCCATTTTTTTGCCCATGGTCTATTCTTGATGCATTATTAATGTTTTAAAACAATAGCTTAAGCAGTTTTTGCAATGTGTTGCATTCAATTCCGGTTATAGGTTATTATTTCTTCTGGTTGGATTGGATTGCTGATCAAACCAAAACGATAAAAAATGCATCCGATCGTGTCGCCATGAGCACGCAGGATGCTCAAAGAAACATCGTATTCCGGGCAGGCTTCGCGCCTCGCCCGGATTTTTTTCGCCGTGTTTTGGGCTTGCGCCGTCGATTCGCGCTGCTTTGAGATTTGCATGCGGGTCGGTGTACACTTGGCCGCCGTCCTCACCCTTGGGTCTCCATGTCTGCCCAGCCCCGTCATCGACAGTTTCCCGGCCAGTGGCTGCATCGCCTGCATCGGGCGTGGTTGTCACTGTGTCGACGCGTGCTGCACTGGTGGGTGCGCAGTACGGTGTTGCCGGAAGATGTCAGTGACTACACCATTGATGACGACCAACCGGTGTTGTACCTGATGGACAACTATGCCCTGACCTCGCTGCTGATCACCGAGCAGATTTGTCAGCGTCTCGGCTGGCCATTACCCAGCGACTGTTTTGTGCACGATGAGCTGGACCTGCCGCGCAGCTATGGTGCAGCCCGACGTTATCAGGGCCTGCTGATCCGCAGGCTCAAGCGCCGTCGACATTCGCGCATGCTCGAAGCGCTGGTCGATGCTGTCCATGCCGGCCAGTTGAAGGATGCCCGCATTGTGCCGGTCTCGGTCCTGATCGGACGTGCTCCGGAAAATGAAGATTCGATCACCAAGATCCTGTTTTCGGAAAACTGGGATTTCGGTGGACGTTTCCGGCGTTTTCTATCGACCATCATCAACGGACGAGCAACCTTTGTCCAGTTTGGCCAACCGGTCAAACTGACCGAGGTCATCGACCCTGAAACCAGCGCCGAGATTGATTTGCGCAAGATCAGCCGTTTGCTGCGCGTGCATTTCAAGCAGGTGCGCACCGCGGCCATCGGACCGGACCGTTCGCATCGTCGCACGCTGGTCGAAAGTGTCGTTCAGTCCGACAGCGTGCAGCAGGCGATCGAGGCCAAGACCAAGCGCGACCAGGTCGAGCGCCACAAAGCCGAGGCCGAAGCGCGGAAGTACGCCTTTGAAATTGCGGCCGACTACTCCTACTCTTTTGTCCGGATTGCGGAATTGGCGTTGAGCTGGTTCTGGAACCGCATTTATCGCGGGGTGCAGGTATTTCATTTCAGCCAGTTTCGTGAGGCTCAGGAAGGACACGAAATTGTCTATGTGCCCTGCCATAGAAGCCACATCGACTACATGCTGCTGTCGTTCATTCTGTACCGCCGTGGTTTCGTGCCGCCGCATATTGCGGCCGGCATCAACTTGAATCTGCCGATTGTCGGGCGCTTTCTGCGATTTGGTGGTGCCTTCTATTTAAGACGCTCATTTCGAGCGCAGCCGCTGTACTCGGCAGTATTCAATGAATATGTCCGCACCATCCTGGCGCGTGGGGTATCGATTGAATACTTTGTCGAGGGCACGAGGTCAAGGACCGGTCGGTTACTGCCGGCCCGGGGCGGCATGCTGTCGATTACGGTGCGGGCATTCCTGCGTGACCGCAAGCGGCCGTTGATGTTTCAGCCGGTTTACATTGGCTATGAGCGCCTGGCAGAAGGCGATTCCTATATCTCGGAATTGTCCGGCGCGCAGAAAAAACCGGAATCCCTGTCGGATTTCAAGAACGTCATCAATATCCTGCGCAAGAACTACGGCCAGGTCCAGGTCAGTTTCGGTGAGCCGATTCACTTGAATCCGGTGCTCGAGGCCATCTGCCCGGACTGGCAGGAGCAGGTAGCGTCCGACAACGAAAAACCGCTGTGGCTACCACAGGTCGTCGACACGCTGGCCGAACAGATCATCGTCAATATCAATCGCGCAGCCCACGTCAACCCGATCAATTTACTCGCCTCAGCCCTGCTCGCCACCCGCAAACAGGCACTTGATGAGCGGGATCTCGAAACCATGATCGGCGTCTATCAACGACTGATCAAAATGACGGCCTACTCGGATCGCATCAGCATGACCGAGCTGACGCCGGGCCAGGTCATTGAGTACGGCCTCGACCTGGGTATCATTCATCGTCAGGAGCACGCGCTGGGCGACATCATCAGGGTCGATCAGAAAAACGCGGTGCTGTTGACCTACTTCCGCAATAACATCTCGCACCTGTTGGCTATGCCCGCATGGATTGCCTGCTGCTTTCTGAACAACCAGCGCGTGCGTAAAACGCGGATCCGTGGTTTGACCGAGGCGGTCTATCCGTTCCTGAAAAGAGAGTTGTTTCTGCCATGGGCATCCGAGGAAGTACCGATCATTGTTCAACGCTGTACGGATGCATTGATTCGGATGGGACTGCTGGGCATGAGTGGCGACTATCTGCAGCGAACGCCGGGCGGCTCGGACCAGAGTTACTACCTGCGCCTGGTCGGCAATGTCATGCTGCAGACCTTTGAGCGCTATTACATCACGCTTGCGATTCTGGCCAAGAATGGCTCCGGCAAGCTCAGCCGCCAGCAGCTCGAACAATTGTGCAGCCAGAGCGCACAACGGATCTCGCTACTGCACCATTTTGAAGCACCCGAATTTTCGGATCGGACGCTATTCAAACGCTTCATCGACACACTGCAGGAAATTGGCGTGCTGGAGCGCAATGATGCCGGCAACCTGACTTACGATCGCCGACTGCAGAATTTCGCGCGCGATGCGAAGTTGGTGCTGGATAAGGAAATACGTCACACCATTATTCAGGTATCACCCACAGTGCTCGAGTTGCAGTCCGACGATACGAAGACCTGATGGTTCGGGCTCGATCCTTCCAGCCGGCTGCTTGCTGCTAGAATGCGGCCATGAGTTCGGTTCCCTCAAGCAGCATCAACATCAGCGAAAAGCCGAGACTGACGGCTGAAGATTGGGAACAAGCGGCGCTGGATCTGATTGCCGAGAAAGGCGTTTCGGGTCTGGGTATCGAACCGTTGGCCCGACGGCTTGGTATTACCAAGGGCAGCTTCTACTGGCATTTCGATGGTCGCGAAAATCTACTCACGCAAGCGTTAGCCCGCTGGGAACAGCAGGATATCGAGAACCTCGCGCGGTCGTTGGGTGACGGCCTGCCGGCCGAACAGCGCTTGACCGAATTCGTACTCCGAACCAGTCGTCAGAATCGAAGTCATGAAATTCATGCCGCGCTATGCGCTGCCAGCGACCATCCCAACGTGAAGCCGGTTGTCGAGCGCGTAACGCAACGCAGGCTCGACCACATTGCGCGAGCCTTCCGAGAGCTGGGCCTGGATGAAGCGTCTGCTCGACACCGTGCTCGTCTGACCTACACCAGCTACGTTGGGTACATTCAGCTACAGGCGCGGGGCATGACGCCGGAACGCAACAGCACGGAGTTCGATGACTATATCCAGCACGTGATCGGAACCTTGATTGCACCGGATTGACGGCATATTCCACGCTGCATAAGAGCCATCCGATGGATCGACCGAACGCCTCCATTGTTGAAATTCTGACCGAGCTGCGCATCGAGCACCGCGATCTGGACACGGCCATTGCGCGCCTGGTTGAAAGCCATTCGGCCGATCAGATGCAGATCACCCGGCTCAAAAAACGCAAGCTCCGGCTGCGCGACCAGATTACCTACTGGGAGTCACATTTGATACCCGATCTGGACGCTTGAAATCAACAGATTCCGGGCCGTAAAAATCCCGCCATAATCCATTGACGCCAGCCGATTCCGCCCCCATACTGTAGCGTATGGAAGCAATTCGTAGTTTGAATGACCATGAAGTCCGCCGCCGACAAATCTGGACCGATGACGGCGTACGTCTGGATGTCCGTTATGTTGGTCATGAGCGTGCGCAGTGCGTGCTGTTAGCCCACGGATTTGGTCAGACCCAGTTTTCATGGAATGAAACAGCCCGTTATCTGGCCGCAGCTGGCTGGCAGGCGGTCAGTTACGACGCCCGTGGCCATGGAAATTCAGATCGTTCACCGACCGGCAAATACAATTTCGATACCTTCATCGAGGATTTCCGTCGGGTTTGTTCATCATTGCCGCATCCGCCGATTCTGGTCGGCGCATCAATGGGCGGCCTGACCGGTTTGCTGGCCAATTCCGAAAAGCCGATTGCAGAGCTCAGCGCCCTCGTTCTGGTCGATATTGCGCCGCGCTGGGACGATCGGGGTGTCGAGGCGATGCTGGCCTTCATGCGCCAGAATCCGAAGGGCTTTGCCAGCCTGGATGAGGCGCGCGAACAGGTGCGTAACTTTCTGCCGCACCGCCGATCTGCGGCCACGGCTGAAGGCCTGAAACGTAATCTGCGTCAGGCCGAGGACGGACGCTGGTACTGGCATTGGGATCCGGCGATGCTGGCCCTGGCCGAGAAAAGCAAAAATCTGCAAACCCGCTTGAAGTCCGCGGCCCGCAAGCTGAAACTTCCAACCCTGTTGATTTCCGGCGGTCGCAGTGAGCTGATTGCCGAGGAACACGTTGACGAATTCTTGAAGCTGGCCCCGCATGCTAAGCATGAAAATGTGCCCGATGCAGGTCATATGGTGGCCGGCGACGTCAATGATCGATTCCTGCAAACCATTTTGCCGTTTCTGAAGCAGCACACTGCTGATGGAGTAATGAAATGATTCTTCTACTATTTGTTCTCACCTTGTTGGCCGTTGCGCTGGTTTGCAGTTTTCTGAAGGTCTCGCTGCTGACCTGGACTATTGCCACGGCAGTGACCTTATTCACCTTCAGTGTCTTCGGCGAGCCCGGATGGGTGTCGCTGACAATGGGCTGGCTTCTGTTTGCTGTCATAGCCGTGCCGTTGAACTATCTTCCCTGGCGACAGGCGTTTATCTCGGCGCCGGTGTTGAAAACCTTTGCTGGAATGGTGCCGCAGGTATCGGAAACCGAACAAGCTGCACTGGATGCCGGTACGGTCGGTTTCGAAGGGCAGCTGTTTACCGGCCGTCCGGACTGGCGTAGTTTGATCAACCAGCCATTGCCTGAGCTGACTGCCGAAGAGCAGGCCTTCATCGACGGGCCGTGCGAAGAACTGTGCGACATGATCAATGACTGGGAATTCACCCATGAATTGGCCGGTATTCCAGACGAGGTCTGGGATCACCTGAAGAAGCATAAATTTTTCGGCC
>JGI12210J13797_10790225_pt1 | contig 17001 bp, 13 predicted proteins | sample ElkSlonscriptome_3_FD_13797 | JGI IMG/M metagenome (IMG submission 13797)
CTTACGAAATAACGCTGATTCAAAAAGAATTAAAAAATTCAACCATGCAGGCACAGCCTGTGATTGGGATAGGCAATCTCTTTTCCGGTAAGAAGCGTTACAAAGTACAATTAGCTGAAACCGTGCGNGACGCAGACGATCTAGTTGTAGCCGAAGTCCCAAGAGCTGTTTTGAAAGGCTGGTTTGCACACGAGCTGGGGCATATCGTAGATTATGAAATCAGATCTAATCTGAATATGGTTGGTTATGGTTTGAAGTATGTATTTTCCGACTCGTTTAAAAAAGCATGCGAGCATCAAGCTGACAGCATCGCCATCGATCACGGTTTTCACGAAGAGATCATCGCTACAAAGAAGTTCATCTTACAGAATGATTTAATTCCCGAAGCCTACAAGGAAAAGCTCAGGAAATATTACATGCCAATAAGTGGTGTTGAAATGTGCCTGAAAGAAAATCCTCCGATTAAGCCGGATGTAGGTCTGTAACTTGAAGCAATTTTTTCATTCGCTCCTCTCTCATGACTTTTGGCGTTTTTACCTGACCGCCTTTTTGTTTGGATTGTGCCAGGTAATCGGTATAGGCTTCTTTCGTAAGAAAACTCACCTTCACTCCTTTTAGCGCCTTGCTTCTTGCAACCGCGTAGTTTTTGTTGGCCTCTTTGAGCGCAATATCGAGATCCTCCGCCAAGCTTTCCGAGTCGGGATGGTCATTGGCTACCAGCACCCATTGGTGAAAGTATTCTCCATTTTCGTTCTTTACCGCAGCAACCATATACTCGTTGATGCTTATTCCATGCTTTTCGGAAACCTCCAAAATAGCCGTATCCATTTTCTCTTCGGAAAGTTGAGAGCCCACAACATTCAAAAAGAACTTGGTTCTTCCGGTAATCTTTATTTGCGGTGGATCGAGGCTTTCAAATTTGATCACATCGCCAATAATGTATCGCCATGCACCCGCACAAGAGCTGAGAATCAAGACGTACTCCTCTCCCATTTTCACTTGATCGATGTTTAGTGATACGGGGTTTTCAAGTACATTGCCCATTTCATCTACGCCACGCTCGTCAAAGGGAATGAACTCATAGAAATAACCATGTTCAAGGGCTAGCTCCATTGCCATGGTGTTCGGCCGTGAGTTGAAGGCAATAAAACCCTCAGAGGCCAAATAGGTATCCATAATGACCAAAGGCTTTTTGCAAATGGCGTCAAAATCCTTTCGATACGTTTCGTACGCCACTCCCCCCGAAGAATAAACGGTAAGATTTGGCCAGATGTCGTGAATCGTCTCGAGATTGTTGACCTCGATAACTTTTCGCAGCATCAACAGCACCCACGAAGGAATTCCCGCAATACCACCTACATTCCATTTTGGTGCTTCTTCCGCAATTCTCTGCACGCGCTCATCCCAATCAGAGATGGCCGCTATCTCATTACCCGGCCTGTAGAAAATCTCGTACCAGTCGGGGAAATTGCTCACGTTGATCCCCGATATTTCTCCCTCAGAGAATCCTTTCTCATTCTTTTCCAGCTGCGCGGAACTGCTCAACATCAGGATTTCGCTTTCGAACAGCTCTTCAGGAAGGTCGTAATTCGGCAGTGAAGAAATCATTGATCGACCTACCTGCTTCATGCTGTCCAGAAAATCATCGGTAATGGGTATGCGCTTACTACTTTTGCCAGTCGTACCGCTGCTCAATGCGAAAAAATTGGGTTTATCAGGCCACGTAATATCGGGTAGCTGTTGTTGTTGCTTCCACCAATGCTCTTGCATTTTCTCATAGGTGAAAATGGGCACGGTATTTTTAAAAGCTTCGATTACATCGTCTGCCTTAAGCAACTCAGCGAAGCCGTAATATTTACCGAAAGCTGTATTTCGCGCTTTCTCCAGTAAGTTCACTAACTGATCTTCTTGTTTTTCACCAGATGCACCTTGTTTAAACTTCAGCTTCTGATTGAGGTCTATTCCGGCTTTTACAAGTTTTCCTATTATGGTCATGGTTCAATTTAAAACTGACCGGTCAAAAGCTGTGCCGAGACAAAAAATTCAAACACTTCCGAAACAAAGTGAACTCGGCTCAAGGGCAATAACTCACTTCTGCCCCTAGTCTTTCTTTTCCACCACTTTCTCCAGTGATAACGCATTCAGGCAAAAACGCAAGCCGCTTGGTGCAGAGGTCCGTCCGGAAACACGTGTCCGAGATGCGCGTCGCAAACATTACAGGTCGTTTCCACACGCACCATCCCATAAGAGTTGTCTTTCACGTGACCGATCACGTTATCTCGAATTGGTTGTGTAAAGGAAGGCCAGCCCGTGCCGCTGTCGAATTTCTCTTTGGCGTCAAACAACTTTGTTTTACAGCACACACTGCATATATGCCCGGTTCAAAAAGTGAACACGAATCTGAACTAAAGGCAGGCTCTGTTCCTTTGTGTCTGGCCACCCTGAATTGTTCTTTAGTGAGTAGCTCTTTCCATTCCTCATCTGTCTTTTCGACCCTTCTTGGCGGAATTAGGTTATTTGATCACATCGTTCCAATTCATGTTTATTTTTTTCATTAAATGGAGCGTTCTACTTTTCAAGGTGAGTTATATGTTCCAATTTAAAAACATCGGAATACCGCTTCATCAAACTTCTCAATTTCGGCTCAATGAAATTTTTACAGAAAGGCTTCTCGGGGTTTCTGTGGTAGTAATTCAAATACTCTTTCGAGTTCAATTTGAACTCTTTGAAAGGTAAAACTTGAGTAATAATGGGCCTGTCGAATTCCGGTTGAAGCTTTTCAATAGCTCGACGACTTGCTAATTCTTGATCCTTATTGAACACATAAATAGTTGAACGGTATTTGTTTCGCATAACATGCACCCCCGAGCAGCTATGCGAGTGAAGATGAATGGCAATTAAGTCGCTCAACTTTATTATGCAGGGATCGAACTGAAACAATATTGCTTCAGAGAAACTATCGTTTGGAGGATTTGATGCAATCCACCCCTGACGAACGTTGTCTACTCCATTAATAGAGCGAAATATCCCTTCGGTACACCAATGACAGCTCCCTCCTAGCCCAACTTTTGGGTTCATTGAGTAGCTTTCTCGTAGGCGCCAAAACGCTCAAAATGGCAGGTATACCCGTTGGGAACCCGAACGAGATAATCTTGGTGATCAGGCTCTGCCGGCCAAAATCGGGTAAAGGGTTCCAGTGTAGTAACCACCTTACCTGGCCATCGTTCTGAAGCGTTTACTAATTTGATGAAGTCCTCGGCAACCTTCTTTTCCTCTTCACTCTGAAAGAAGATGGCGGAGCGGTAACTAGAGCCGCGGTCGTTGCCCTGACGGTCTACCGTTGTGGGATCGTGAATCCGAAAGAAGTAATCGAGGATCGCTTCGTAATTGGTAACTGAGGAGTCGTAAACCAACTCAATTCCTTCGGCGTGTCCCGGGTGATTCCTGTAAGTGGGATTATCGTTGATCCCGCCGAGATACCCGACTTCAGTATCGACAATTCCGGGCCGAACCCTGAAAAGATCTTCCATGCCCCAGAAACATCCGCCTGCTAAGTATGCTTTTTTCAATTTTTCCATCTCGATTGATTTGTATTATAACAGATAATCCCCCTACAAGTTGTCAATGGGATACTCTGCATGTTACGATGAGGACAATTGGCTCCTTCTAGTGGTAACGGACATAACAAGAAAAATGCTTCCTCGCCGCTTATCCAGCGATTGGAAGAAATCAGGAACACAAAAAAATCCACTGCTCGCGCAATGGATTTCATTATTTTCAAAATAAAACTGTTATTTCTTAATTCTAACGTTAACCGCTACAGGACCTCGATCCCCCGGTTCAACGTCAAAAGAAACCAAGTTTCCTTCTTTGATTTCGTCTTCGTGTCTTGAAACGTGGGTAAACAGACTCTCTTGAGAACCTTTGACTTTAATAAAACCAAAGCCCTTGGAATCGTCAAAGAAAGATACTGTCCCTTCATTAACGGTCACTTCGTCACTTTCGCTTTTTGGTGGAATACCCAGGACGATGTCCTCCGCTTCAATCTCTTCTTTATCAGTAGGGTCCGGCGGAGTATCTACGATATTTCCTTTGTCATCTACGTAAGCGATCATATCGTCAAAACTAGTCGCTCCCTCCTCTTTGCGTTCTTCTTTGCGTTTGAGCTTTTCTTCTTTACGCTTTTGCTTCTTTTTTTCTTTTTCCCTCTTACTGAAGGATTCGTGTGATCTACCCATTAATAATATTTGGTGTTAAGAGCCCGAACTTTTCAGGCTCATCATGAAAATAGCATTTCTCAATGAATTGACAAAGGAAAGCTGAAAAAGTTCATTTTCAAACAGAATTCTTACCAAGTTTCGTTTTTTAATTCCCTGACCGCACGCATCACATCCCTCTGGCTTATTTGACCAATCAATTTTCCCTCGCTCATCACGGGAAAGCGTCTCACCTTTAGCGATAAAAACTTTTGGGATACTTCCAGAATTGACATATCCGGTGGAATGGTATGAACTTCTTTCACCATCAACTCCCCCACAGTCCCTACCTTATTTGGCGAATTGTTGTATTTCCCTCTTACCACTTCTTTCAAGCAATCACCTTCAGAGATTATTCCGACTAAATTTCCGTTATCATCCAGAACAGGGCCACCTGAAATATTCTTGTCCAGCAATTTTTGAAAAACTTCACCCATGTGTTGGTCGGGATGAAAAGTGACAAGTTTAGCTGTCATAAAGTCTTCAGCTTTTATTTGTTGGATTTCTTTTTGGGGAGCTTTGCGCACTCCGGTAAAACTTTTGACCATGGCTTTAAAAGGTTGATTTAATTCAATATACTAAAACATCTCCGAATTAATTTCGGTGGGTTAATTTTATTATCGAAAATCTTAAAACCGTTAACACCTTATGAAATCATTTCTCAGTGTCTGTTTTTTTCTTCTCTGCGCACCCCTATTTGCTCAGAACCCCGATGACGTGACCGGGCTATGGCTGGTTCAAGACAAAGATGCCCGGATACGCATCTACGAAAAGGAAGGAAAGTACTTTGGTAAAGTAACTTGGATCGAAGAGCCTTATGATGAAAATGGGAACCCTGTATCTGCCCCGAACGGCAATCCCGTTCTGGAAATGGAACTCATGAAGGGTTTTGTGTTTGAAGATGACGAATGGGTAGACGGAACTGTTTACGATGCGGAGACGGGCAAGACCTATTACGGTTCTATGGAGTTAGAAAACAGCAACACACTCAACCTTCGCGGAAGCCTGGATTCTTTTGGACTTATCGGGAGAACTGAAACCTGGACCAGAGTAAATGAAAGAGGCAATGAATGAAAAACGCGACAAGTATTAGATACCTGTCGCGCCGTTCATGATGGTAAGCATCAAAAATATGATGCTAAAGGGAGAGACTTAGTTGCTCAAAGCATCTTACGGATCGCTCGATATATTGTTTCATTCTACGAGTCATCCATTTTTATCGACTAAGGTTGATGGTTCCATTGTAACTCTGCCCCGAGTCTTTGTAGAAATATTCAATGGTGTGGAAATATTGACCGTCTATGGCGTCGTTGCCATTTTCGTAATTGCCTTCCCATATAAATGCCGGATCGTTGGTTTGATATACTTCCTTACCCCATCGATCATAGACCACACTGTTGAAATTGAGCAGACAGGGATCGTCCTTGTTTTCAATGGTCCAAAATTCATTCAGCCCATCTCCATTTGGAGTGAAAATATTTTGGATTGGCTCAATATTCCCCATAGTGGGCGTTGACACCGAAATGGGAACCTCAAGCGTTCTTGTGACTGATTTTTGACAGCTTTCTGATACAACGGTGAAGGTGACGACGTAAGGATCTACTTCAACATCGGGACAATCAGGTGTCCAGGTAAACTGACCAAAAACAGATTCGTTATTTGTAAAAAATCCATCAAATAAGGCATTGACCGTTACATCTGAAAAAACAGAACCACCCGCACTTAAACTGAGCGTATCATATGGATCAGGGTCCGTAACAATCACATCAAAATCAATAAAATCATCACCAATACTGTGATCAATTTCAAAACCGGGAAGGGGTAACTCGAATGCGGGTGCGTTTTCGGGTGGAAGGTTCAGGTAGAGAACCACGGTCTTTTCAACGGTTTCATCAGTTTTGCAGCTTTGAGATGTCCCCGAAAAATTAATGATATATGGTTCTTCGCGTACATCGCTACACTTGGGTATCCAACAGAGGTTGCCTTCGAGTTGGATCAACCCTTCAAGGGTGTCGATGAAAGCGGGATTATTTGTCAGGTTAAAAATTTCTGATGTGGCAGTAACTTTGAGAGTATCGAAGAAGTTCTCGTCGACGAAGGTAACGGGCATGCAAAATGTGTCCGTATCGTAAAATTCCCAGAAGATAGTATCAAAAGGCTGAACGAAAGTGGCGGGCTCATCTTCCGGAACAATAACACTTATGGGAACGGTGAATGTTACCGTATCCTGAACCTCGCAATTTGTAGCGATGACTTCAAAATCTACGAAGTACGGATCGTCCCTGACATCGTCACAAATTACATCCCAACAAAAGGGCAAGGTAACCGACCCTTGGTCTACTTCAACATTTAATTCGTCCACGTTGTCAAAGTCAAAAATATTCGAGCTTGGGTTGACGATCAATGTATCTGCCTCATTTGGATCGACGAAAACGAAATCGAAGCAATGAGTTGATGGATCGTAAAGATCGATTGTTACCTCCCCTCCGAAGGGCTCTTGAAGCAGGGTTGTTTCATCAACTTCAATAATCACATTCAAGTAAATATCCAATTCCGTGACTAACACCTCATTGGCGCAACCACGCGAAAAAGCGGTCAATGTAACCTTGTAAAGGCTGTCGCCTTCCAATAAATTTTCGCAGACAGGTGACCAGCAGAAATTTTGTTCAATAGTAGAAAAACCATCGGCATCTGGAAAAACAGCTTGCGGCATTACCGTACCATTCAGAATTTCACCTTCTCCTTGTAAAAACAATGTGTCTCCGTCGTTTGGATCAGTCACCACGATAGGGATACAGGTTTGAGAATTGGCCAACATATCAAAAATCGTGTCCCCGTCGGGCGTATTAATAACCGATGGTAAATCAAAAGCACAACCTGTTGACGTCAATTGCAGTTCGCGACGTACCGTTCCGATGAGCACTCCGTCTCGAAACTCTTGAACTTCAACCGCGATTGTAAAAACGCCTTGCAGATCCGGTTGTGCGGTAATCACCCCTGTTTCAGCATCAATAGTCATGGGTACTGCTCCCCCTACTTGGTTATCGGTCGTAAACCCTGCAGACCAAGGAACGAGGGCATAAGGTTTAGGAGAAGCGACCACGGGGTCTGCACCTGGGAAAGGGTTAGTGGTTGGGTTCGTTGATTCTCCTTTCAATGGCTCGGTGAATGAATACACCAAAGAGTCTCCGTCCGGATCCTCTACACCAAAATCAATGGTGTTTTCGCCATTGACACAGAGGTACGCTTCAGAGGGGTATTCTCCAAAAACAGGCGAGGAGTTTTGAAGAGCCGGGTCAGGAACGTCTATGGTGAAGACAAAGCCGAGATCAATACCTTCTAAATTGAGACTAGCCGTGTTTCTACAACACCTTTCTTTTGAAAGATAGTAGCCATTTGGATTATCGGGCAATTCAAACTGGGTTTGATAAACGCCAATTTCCAAACAAACGTCAGGCGTAAAACATGAGTTCCCTAGCGTGGGGATAATAGTTTCAAAACCTACAAATTGAAATCCAAGCTCGGGAATAATTTGGTTTGTAACGGCATCATAAACGGTAATGTCCACAACATTGTCAAAGTCGGCACCCCCGGATGCACAATCTCTGTACAAATTCAGTGTGGCTTCGAAAGTATTTCCCTCGATGTGTCTCACCGTAAAATCACCACCCGTAATGTGAGCTGATTTTGAAATAAAAGGGGTGCACACCATCAAAATGCACACCCCTAGAAACTTTGCCATGCTATTTTTCATAGCCGAAAAATAACACTATTCTACAATAGTCAGCTTATCTCGAAATAGAATGCTGTTTGCTCCTCTTTCTGAAACGGATACAAAGTAGATTCCCGAATTTAATCCATCTAGATTTACTTCGAGTCTTTCGCCGGTGAAGTCTTTATTCCACACCTCCTTGCCGCTGACATCGTGAAGTCTTAAAGTCAATCGATCATTGCCAAACTTCAAGTTATCGATAAACAGCACTCCCGAGGACGGGTTAGGGTAAACCGCAAACCCTTTGGCAGCACCGACATCATCCGTTGAAGTTGTCCCGACAGGGATTTCCATGGTCATTGAGCATCCTTCGTCGACCGTGAGTGTTACGTTATACACGCCAAATGATTCGTAGGTGTATGTAGGATTCTGCTCGGTAGAAGTGTTGCCATCGCCAAAATCCCACAACCAAGAGCTGGCAGCAGGAGATTCATCTGTGAAGGAAACGGTCAAATCGTTGTCTTCGAAGGCAAAAGCTGCAGCTCCCGTCACTTCAGTTTGTACTTCAACCAAGTCGCTTACACAACCGCGAGTTGACACCTCAACGTCGTAGAAATAGTAATAGAACTCAGGACCGGCAGGGCTTCCGATAATCGAGAAAACATCGTTGATCTCGTAAGGGTAGATTGCGCCGGTCTCATTTCTATAAAGGTTTGCTTGATTAAGTCCCATGGTATAAATGCCCGGTTCATCTATTTCGATACCTAAATCGATCCTGCCTGCACCGGTGAAATCAACGTCGACGATCAAGGTTTCATCAGGATTTTCAAGCGTGGACGATCCCTCCCATATTGAAATGGAACGGCTACCGATCCCGCCACTTACAATAAATACCGATTCAATGGTAATGGGCTCAAACACTTCGAAAATAATTCCTCCGATAAAAGCCGTTTCGTGATTACCACCTGTTCCGAATTCATTGTCCTCAGGACCGGCAAAATCTATTACCGGCAGTTCGGAAAAATTCTGCGCATAATATGTTTCACCTTCTGTTCCCAATGTTATTTCGAAATTTTCTCCGGTAGAAACTTGGTCAAATTCGGCATTCAACCAGCGAATGTCATTACCATCAGGTGAAGAAGAAGTAAGTTCTACTAATTCTCCGGCGCATCCTGATGCTCCATCGGCTTCAGGGTTGGAAGGAATGCTGAAATTTACCAGGTTTGACTGAACTGATTCATCCTCGCCCAGCGTGTTGGTTACCGTAAGTGAAACCGTGTAAGACCCCTGCTCCTCGTATTGATGTGTAGGGTTTTGTTCTTCGCTGGTGTTTCCATCTCCAAAGTCCCAAGACCACGATTGAGGCACATCTTCACTTGCGTCAAAAAATTCTACAAATCCGGTACAGCTCGATTCTGCAGAAACTATAAAATCGGCTGTGGGCGCTGTGAAGACTTCTTGACAAATGGGTGGAACATCGAAAGCAGCAACGCCATCGCTTCGGCTTCCTACTGTTCCTTGATCGGCGCTAAAGCCTAATCCTCTTCGGGCAAAAGCTTCCCAGATGAGACATTGATTTGCTCCGTCGTAAAGGAGTTCATCCGCGAGCAAAATCGCATCTCTACCATCTACGAATCCGGGGCCGCATGGCTGCAATTTCATTCCTTCGGTTACCAATTGCATGGCTATATTGTTTCCTGACGTACCGTTAATCAAGTCAGGATCGTAACCATATACATCGATCAGATCCCAAGTCATATCCCAAAGCATCGTACACCATACAAAACCTACACCATGCGGAATTGACAAACCCGGGTTGGAAACGGACGCGTATGTGAAAGCATTGACTGCAAATGAAGTGTCATAGGGCACGGGTCTTATTCCATTTCCATCGACAGGTTCTCCGGATGCAAAAGTTCCCATTGGTCTAAAAACGGGATTCTCTACACTGAGATCCATAGTCATCATGATGGCGTAGTAATCACTCCATCCTTCACCCATTTGTTCATCGCCTCCAAGACATCCTGCATTATTTGCTCCGCCCGTTAACCTGTTGGAAAGTCCGTGAACGTATTCGTGAATTATTATCCCATTGTCAAAGCTCCCGTCTTTCTGCGTGCTACCATCAGAATTTTCTAAAGTTACATTGACCTCTTCACCTTCACCAAGTTCATTCAACAAAATTTGGGCTACTTCAAAAGATATCATCAAAGAAGGAATATTCACCTCAGTGGACGTCCCTCCGGGAGTGATCGGGTCCTCACCTACGATGTTGTTGATGACGATCAACCCAGTGGCACCGGCTTGCTGAGCAAACAGTGCTTTATCTACAAAACTGCACCCACCGCGATAAAGTATGGCAATATTACCGCTGACTTCTTCCTCGTTGAGTATATCAGAGCAGCCATTGGTAAATGGAGTTTCGGAATCTTCTACCAAAACCAAGTTTCCTGTAAGTCCGTCAACGGGAAAACCGGGGCCGAAAGTTGATGAAGCAGAAGAAGGATAAGAATCGGCGATGGAAGCAGGTGCGTTTACCGTGAAACTGCCCGAAGCGGTTCCTGTATTCCATAAATACATTTGCATACGCGGGTTTCCACCATCACCGGGAGTTGCCATATTGGCATTGTTGAATCCACCGCCATCTTGAGCTTCTGCGCGAACGGCATCGCCGCTATCACCACCATTTCCGTAGTTATTTTCTTGAAAATTCCCGGAAGTTTCATCAAATCCGTAAACATACAGAATGTCGTGAATGACATTATTTGCATAAAATAGATTGGTAATCGCCGCATCCTGATAGGTATCGGGATTGTTCGAAATATTCAATGGGAAATCAAAATTCAACTCCTCGCCGCCTTCAGCACTTTGGCCGGGCGTATTGTTGTCGGCTGCATCCTCGTAAGCATGAACATTATTTCCTCTTGTAATGGTAAATTCAGCACCCGGCTCTCCATTGTCATCGTGCCATCCGAATGGTGAAGCAAGTGGAAGCCCCGGTTGAGAAACGAGATCTCTAGCTCCGTGGTTTGGGCTCTCTGCCGGAAATGGATATACATTGTAAACAGACCCATCTAGCGTAGTCCTTTTTGCTTTTACGATTTTCGTTTGAGTCGCGGAATGAACGCAACCTTCGATACCGCTCGAATGAGTGCCGGAGTGCGTGCAAGATACTTGCCAGTCAATTCTATCCAGTTCTTCACCCGACTGAGCGCTGATGATAAAATCATACCAATGTGTTTCATCGGGTAGGTCAACATTAAAATTCCAAGCCAATTTCAATTCTTCTTCGGCGGTGAACCAATAAACCAACTCTGCGCTAGTCTCATGGCGGTAGTTGCCTCCGTCAATGACCATGGTGTATTTGAAACCATTTACTTGCTGAACGGAAACATCTCCTTGGATTCCCAAGGTCGCTTTGGTGCTTTGAATAGCCTGATCTAATGAAATACTCAGCTCTGCACCTTCAGCCCGTGAATGGATATTTTCTATTGGATTTCCATTGAGATTAACCAATTCATTTCCACTACTAAAAGAAGCATTTATCGTAGAATTCTTAATTCGAATTCCATTGATGGTTTGGTTTAAATAAATATGCTCTACCCCGCTTAAAGTCGATACATGACTCGCGTCGACCTTTAAATCCTCAACGTCGGAAGGCTTTAAGTCAGGATAAATCGTTTGGAGTTGTCTGGAGATTTTTTCAATATTATCGTTTTGACCAACAGCACTTAACGACAATACGACCGCAATAAATGCAGTCGCCAAAGTAGATATTTTCATTCGTTACAAGTTTTTCGCGAGCTGAAAGATAGCCCATGCACTCTTGAATAACATGAAATTGCTTGTCGTGTTTATGACATCTATAGGATTGTTAAAAATTACGACACTTACCCAACCGATTTTCGAAAAGAAGTTAATTATCGACAAAAGACATTTCGAATCAGATCGGATGAAAACTGAAAAAGGCCTCTACGTATCGTGAAGAAGCCTTTGAAATAAGAGTAATACTTTTCTTAGCAACCGATTGTCCCATAAGAAATCACCAATTCCTGATCGACTTTTTCGCCTTTTTCGTCTTCGGCGGGTACCCATTGTTCGGAAAGGCTTTTCACAAGCTCCAACATGTCTTGATCAATTTTTGGATAACCACATGAATAGTCAACCCGGGCATTTGATACTTTCCCTTCTTTCGTAACGGTAAAATATAACTTTGCCGATCGAAGCTTCTTCTCATCCAGGTTGGAGGTATTCGCCCCATTATTTTCTCGAAAATAGTCGAGGAGTAAATTTTTACCTCCAATAAAAGCCGCTTGCTTTTCGGGTACGACGGTCATGTGCGGATAGTAAATGTTTTCGCCTTTTGACGCGGCTTGAGCATCCTTGGTGTTGAACTCTGCACGCAAGAGAAAGTTGACCGAGTAACCGAGTGAATGAATCATTTTCAGCTGCTCCGAAGTGAGGATCTCACTTTTCCCCGATGAGCTTTTATCGGTTTTACGTTCATTTTCTAAGATAATAAGCGTGGTTGATCGGATGCCATCCATTCGGTCAATTTCATTTTGATCGATAAAATCGGAGACCGAGGTGGCTTCGGCCAAGGTTTTTTTGGTAATGGGATTAAATCGTGGACCGAAGTCGTAGAAGAAATCGGTGTTTTCAACGGGTTTTAAAATGTTACCGGTAAACGCAGTCGATACAAACTGCGCGTTACAAGTTGTTTCAGCTTGTGGAACATAGGCATACTTGTCGTTGAGAATTCCATATGCAGCGAGACCGCCTGCGAATAAAATCGAACTAAAGATGAGAACGTGCTTTTTCATATCTGTGATATTTAGTGTTTGATCCAAATATATCGCGGTTGAATGGCGGAAGATTTAAATGGGTGTAAAAGGATGTAAACCGAATGTAAAACATTCGCAAAGTGCCATGAATATGGCAGTGTATGGATATTAAACGGTCTCTATCATGGAGTAAATCAGTGCCGCCAATATTCCACCTGTAAGTGGTGCGATGACGGGAATCCAAGAATAAGTCCAATCGCTTCCGCCTTTATTCTTTAAAGGCAGAATGGCATGCATGATACGTGGCCCAAGATCTCGAGCGGGATTGATGGCGTAGCCCGTAGGCCCGCCAAGACTAAAACCAATACCGATTACCAACAGCGCCACGGGCAAGGCATCTAAAGAACCTAACGAAACGGGCTCGCCCGAAAAGTTTCCTCCGGCGATAAAGAAGACCCCGAAAACAAGTATAAAGGTTCCGATGAACTCCGTTGTAAAATTCCAAAACGGACTACGAATAGCGGGTGACGTGCAAAAGGTAGCTCTAAGTGCCTCTTGATCTTCAGTGGCTTCGTATTGTTTTTTATAAGTCAACCAAACGAGGGTGTTTCCGAACATAGCGCCGAGCACTTGCGCAATCATGTAGCCGGGCACCAATTGCCAATCAAACTTTCCCGCAGTAGCCAATCCGATGGTAACGGCAGGGTTGATATGAGCTCCGCTTTCTCCAGCGCTTACATAAACGGCAACGAAAACGGCTATTCCCCAAGCGGTAGCTATTCCCACCCAGCCTAAGTCAGCTCCTTTGGTTCCCTTCAGCACCAAGTTTGCCACTACCCCGTTTCCTAAAAGGATGAGGATTGCGGTACCGATAAATTCAAATAGATAGGCCGTCATTCAGGCGCCAATATGAGAAAAATTATGAAAAATACTTCGCGGAATTTGACGGCGTAAGCTTAATGTGGGAAATCTTCAATCGAACGAAGCTCAGAAAAAACTTCGTTTATTAGCACGGGATCCACAGGCCTGGTCTGACCAAAAAGGGTCGATTGATTTTGGCGTGACTTTTTGCCTTAGGGCAAAAATCATGACAAAATCAAGTTGAAAGAATTTGATTAATTCGGGCTGAATCGTCCAATGATTAGTGAAGAATATATCCTTCCGCCAGCGCTAGATACTTTTTTACCTCCTCTTTGATTCTGGTTTCACCCCACCCCAATTCAGGCGCCATCAATTGCGCAACTGTTTCGGCCATTTCCATACTGGCTCGGGCATCGAGGAAAAGGGCTCGTACCCTTCTGGCCAAAACATCTTCGACTGTTCGGGCCATTTCTTCACGCACCGCCCAAACCACTTCGGCTTTAACGAAATTCAACCTCGGGTGAAGATTTTCACCCAACTCAGGATTTTCTTCGATGAGGGTTCTGATCCGATGACGATCTACACCGTAAAATCGAAGTTCGTCGTCCGCATCGACCTCTTGTTCAAAACCGTGAATGGACAATAGCTTGGTCACCGATGCCCGCTCGTGCAGCCCCGCAACAATTATGGCCTGATCAATGGCGTCCTCCCCCATTTTCCGATAGGTGGTCCACTTGCCTCCGGTCATCGTCAACAAACCCGAAAGAGAGACAATTATCTTATGTCCTCGAGAAATCTCTTTGGTTTTCTTTCCGCCTTCCTTCGGCGCGGAAAGCGGACGAAGTCCGGCAAAAATTGACAATACGTCTTCTCGCGATGGAGCTCGCGTGAGGTATTGCCCCGCCGTTTTGAGAATGAATTTGATTTCCTTTTCCAGGGCACGCGGTTCCAAAGAGGGCTTCTTGATTAAAGTGTCAGTAGTACCTACCACTACTTTGTCGTGCCAAGGCACAGCGAATAGGACTCGCCCGTCATCCGTCTTGGGAATTAAAATGGCTGAATCTCCCGACAGGAACTCTCTATTCAAAACCACGTGAACTCCTTGACTGGGAACAATGGTTTTCTTGGCTCTTTGGTCATCCATTTTCAGAATGTCGTCTACAAAAACTCCCGTGGCGTTAATCACTGCTTTGGCATTGATTTCGTATTTTTCTTGTGTTTCGAGATCAATTGCCTTCACCCCTTCCACGGAATCATTTTCGTTTTTCAACAAGCCATTTACCTGAAAGTAGTTTAACACCACGCAATCGTTATCGACGATGGACTGAGCCAAATTCACCGCCAGTCTGGAGTCATCGAACTGACCGTCTTGGTAGATAACCCCTCCGCGCAGTCCATTCTCCTTAATGTTAGGAATGGCTTTCATCGTTGCTTCCTTACTGATGCTCACGGATGGACCTAAACCGAGCTTCCCCGCCATCATATCGTACACCTTGAGACCGACGGTGTAAAACGGCCCTTCCCACCAATCGTAATTGGGAATGATGAACGTCTGATTGCTGACCAAGTGCGGGGCGTTCTGCCTCAGCAACCCTCTCTCATTGAGCGCTTCATAGACCAATGCGATATCGCCTTGAGCTAAATACCGCACACCTCCGTGAATCAACTTGGTGCTCCTGCTGGAAGTGCCTTTGGCAAAATCGGCCTGTTCGAGCAACAGAGTGTCGTAACCTCGACTGGCTGCCTCCAATGCGGCTCCGAGTCCCGAAGCGCCACCACCGATTACCAAAACATCCCAAGCTCTGCCTCGATGTTGCTTGAGCCGGTCGATCATTTTTTCCCTCTTCATCCTACCTTGCTTTCCCTTATTATAACCAATCTTTTGAAAGTTCCACTGCTTTCAGCCATCGCGCGTAATTCTTCTTTCGGTCTTCTTCCTTCATGTTGGGGTGAAAAGTGCGGTCCTCTTTCCATTGATTCGTCAAATCTTCCAATTGCCAAAACCCAACGGCAAGGCCCGCCAAATAGGCCGCTCCCAGAGCGGTAGTTTCGTGTGATTTTGGTCGAACGACATCAATATCCAATATGTCAGCTTGAAATTGCATCAAGGCATCATTTATTGCGGCACCCCCGTCTACGCGTACTTCTTTTATGGGAATGGCGGCATCGCCTTGCATTGCTTCCATCACATCTTTCGATTGGTAGCATATCGCCTCCAATGCCGCTCTGGCAATGTGTCCCTTTTCGGTTCCACGAGTAATACCTGCAATAATTCCGCGTGCGTACTGATTCCAATGCGGAGCTCCGAGTCCTGCGAAGGCGGGCACCATAAATACTCCTCCATTATCGGAAACGGATTCCGCCAGCTTCTCGATATCTTCTGACTTTCGAATAAATTCCATTTCATCACGCATCCACTGCACCACGGCTCCCGCGATAAAGATGCTGCCTTCGAGTGCGTAGGTCGTCTTGCCATTGATTTGCCAAGCGATGGTCGTGAGTAAATTGTTCTTACTGTCCACGGGGGTTTCGCCCGTGTTGGTCATCAAGAAGCAACCGGTACCGTAGGTGTTTTTGACCATTCCCGGTTCTATGGCCATTTGCCCGAAGAGGCTGGCTTGCTGATCGCCCGCGATGCCGGCAATGGGAATTCCGAAACTGCTCTCGCCGTAAACCTCACTGCTCGACTTGACTTCGGGCAGCAGACCTTTGGGAATGTCCATTAGCTGCATAAGCTCACTGTCCCATTGCAACGTGTGGATATTGTAGAGCATCGTTCGACTGGCATTCGTTACATCGGTCATGTGGAGTTTTCCTTTGGTCAGATTCCAGATCAACCAAGAGTCGACGGTGCCGAAAGCCAATTCACCTGCTTCTGCTCTTTCCCGAGCTCCTTTCACATTGTCGAGGATCCACTTCAGCTTCGTTCCCGAGAAATAGGCGTCGATGATCAACCCTGTTTTGGATTGAATCAATTCCGCATGGCCCTTTTTTCGCAACTCATCGCAATACCCGGAGGTTCTTCGGTCTTGCCAGACAATGGCATTGTGTATCGGTTTTCCCGTCTTTCGATCCCAAAGGATGGTCGTCTCGCGCTGATTGGTGATCCCGATGGCCGCGATGTCGGAAATATCGATTCCCATTTTTGCGGTCACTTCGGTAACAACCGATTTTTGAGAAGACCAAATTTCAATGGGATCGTGTTCTACCCATCCCGATTGGGGAAAGTATTGTTTAAACTCTTTTTGGGCAATGGCGATGATTTCTCCTGAGTGATCTACGACAATAGCTCGAGAGCTGGTGGTTCCTTGGTCGAGCGATAAAATATACTTGGACATTTTTCAGATATCAGTGATGAATGACCAATGTACAATTAGGAATTCAGAAT
>JGI12210J13797_10055695_pt1 | contig 16995 bp, 14 predicted proteins | sample ElkSlonscriptome_3_FD_13797 | JGI IMG/M metagenome (IMG submission 13797)
CTCATCGGTGCCAACTTCACCGCAATAGGTCACGACCAGCTTGGCGCCATCACCGAGCTCGACCGTCCATTCGCGGCTGCGCTGCCCGTTGCCGGTGATGCAGCGATCGAGCCAGATACGAACCGGCGTCGCGAGTGACGTGCCGTCTGGCGACAGCTCGACGGGCGCACTCGCGACCAGCCGCGCCGCCTGCGGAGTGCCCCACAAAATGCGCCCGTCGCGGGCGACCGAGAGCAGGAAACGCCGGGCATCGTCCAGCGCCTCCTTGGCGCGGTGCGTCTGGCGGGCGTTGGCCAAATGGACCCGCATGCGCACGATGACCTCCTCGGGCACGATCGGCTTGGTCAGATAGTCGACGCCTCCGGCCTTGAAGCCCTCGACGATGTGTTGTGTCTCGCTCAGGCCTGTCATGAAAATCACGGGGATGTGCTGCAGATCGCGTTGGCTCTTGATCCGGCGCGTGGTGGCGAAACCGTTCATTCCCGGCATGGCCGCATCCATCAGAATCACGTCGGGGGTGATTCGCGCGAGCAACGCCAGCGAACTCTCACCGTCGAGCGCAACCAGCACGGTCAGCCCCATGTTCTCGAGCGATTCGGTCAGCATGCCAAGGGTATCGGGCGAGTCGTCGACGACCAGGACGGTCTCGCGGGTCAGTGTGCGTAATTCAGTCATCGCAGCCAGGTACTCATCGCAACAGGGTCTCCAGCAGTTCACCGAGGCGTTTGAGTTGGAAACCACGGGTCAATTCGCGTAGTTCGCAGATGAAGTGTTGGTACTGCGGACTACGCTGCTCCAAAGCGTCGAGTTTCGCCTGCAATCCGCGAACGTGTCCGATCCGGACCAATTCCAGCAGATCCTCCAATTCCGCGGCCGGCGGTATATCTGGGGCAGTCCAGGGTGTCGGGCTCGGTGTGGTTACATAGCTTTGGCTGGGTGGCTCGGGCGCATAATTCCAATCGAGTTTCAGACATGAGCGCAGCTGCTCCAGCAGGACCGAGACCAATAGTGGCTTGACGACATAGCCGTCGTGAATCGGCGGGTCCGCTGGGCCATCTTTGCCGTCGGCGACGTCGGCCGAGACGATGACGATAGGCGTGCCATTAAAACCCTCGCTGCGCAACACACGCGCGAGTTCCCAGCCGTTCATGCCGGGCATGGAAATATCGAGCAAAAAGATGTCCGGCCGATACTGTGCGGCCAGGGCCCGACACTCCAGCGCGTCGGCAGCGACGATGACGGTAAAGCCGAGCGGGGTCAGAATGTCTTCGATCAATCCTCGGTGATCGGGTTCGTCATCGGCGACCAGCACGCGACGGCGCTCCCCTTGGTAGCCGACAATCGGTCGCGTGGGTTGCGGCAATCCGACTGGATTTGTGATCTCGGGCAGAAACAGCTTCACGCGGAACAGACTGCCTTGCCCCGGAACGCTGCTGACTAGGATTTCTCCGCCCATGACCTGCGTCAGCAGTTTGCAGATGGACAGCCCGAGCCCAGTGCCGCGCGCCGACTGAACCAGCGGCGAGTCCGCCCGCTCGAAGGGCTCGAAGATGCGCTCTTGATCATTGGCCGCGATACCGATGCCGGAGTCTTGCACCTCGAACTCCGCCACCTGAGCACGATATTTGACGCGCAGAACAACCTGTCCAGTCGCGGTGAACTTGATCGCATTCGACAGCAGGTTGATGAGGATCTGGCGTAGACGATTCCCATCGGTGCAGATCGTCGTCGGCAGCCTGCCGGACGACTCGAAGCAGAACTCGATCCCCTTCGCGGCCGCTTGCAGCCGGAACATGTCGTTGAGTTGATCGAGAAGGCCGTGGAAGTCGATCTCGTCGCGATGTAAGTGCAGTCTGCCCGCCTCGATCTTGGCCACGTCCAGGAGCCCGCTGATGAGTTCGGACAGGTGGTCGGCGCTGCGCTTGATGACCGCCAGCGCCGTTGTGCACTGACCCGGTATCGCTGGGTCCTTCTCCAGCAGTTGGGTATAACCGCCAATGACATTGAGCGGCGTGCGGAACTCATGACTGAGGCCGACGACGTAGCGGCTCTTTGCCAAATTCGCCGCCTCGGCTCGCTCTTTTGCCTGGTTCAGCAGGGAGTCGGTGTGCTCGTGTGCCTCGATCTCCGCCATCAGCATCTGCGTATGGCGAAAGGCCTCGTCTTCGGCGATACGACGGCTTTCGCTGGCGAGGATGACGAGCCAGGTGGTGACGCCCAGGCCGAGCATCGACAGAATAAACACCTTCCACAGGGCTTGCGCTACCGCGCCGGCGGGCACCGATGGATCGAGCGTTGCTTGAAAGTAGACCAGCCAGAGCATCGCGCTCATCAGACCGCTGAGCAACAACAGCAGGCCCAGATAGCGGCCAAGCCGCGAGTTCAAGCGTGTCACGAGCCTATCCGACAGCCCGGCGCGCATCCATGCAAGCGCCTGTTCCGATAGCCGCGACCCATCCTTGCACATGTCTCGGCAGCGCGCGTCGAGGGAGCAACACAGAGAGCAAATCGGACCCGAGTACGCGGGGCATGGGGCGACGTCTGGCGCCTCGAAGCGGTTGTCGCAGACGCAGCACCGTGCTGTGCCATCAGCCTCGGAGCAGGTCGCCGATGTTCTCGCCAGATAGTAACGGCCGCCCGTCATGACGGCGATGATCGGCGCCGCGACGAAGGCAACACCCAGGGCGATGAATGATGCCAGCGCCCGGCACAGCTCACCGAAAAGACCGGAATAGGCCAGCAACGCAATTGCGATGGCGCTCGACATCGCACCGACGCCGACGGGATTGATGTCGTACAGATAGGCGCGCTTGAACTCGACGCGCGCGGGGCTGAGCCCCAGGGGCTTGTTGACGACCAGGTCCGCGACCAGGGCACCAACCCAGGCGACCGCAAGGATGGAGTAGAGCCCGAGCGTCTGTTCCAGCGCCTTGTAGATGCCCAACTCCATCAGCATCAACGCGATGATGACGTTGAACACCAGCCAGACGACCCGCCCCGGATGGCTGCGGGTCAGGCGCGAGAAGAAATTCGACCACGCAATCGAACCCGCGTAGGCGTTGGTGACGTTGATCTTGACCTGCGATAACACAACGAAGGCGCCGGTCGCGGCCAGCGCTAGCCCTGGGTGCATGAACACCTCGCTGTATGCCAGCAGGTAGAGCTGGGCTGGGTCGCGCGCCTGCTCGGCAGGCACCAGCATACTGACGGCCATGAAGGCCAAAAAGGACCCCGCGAACATCTTCGCGGCGCCAAGGATGATCCAGCCAGGTCCCGCCGCGATCAGGGCGGACCACCAGGCAAGCCGGTGGCCTCGACTTCGAGGCGGCAGGAAGCGCAGAAAGTCGACCTGCTCGCCGATCTGAGCGGTCAGCGAAAAGACCACAGCTGAGGCTGCGCCGAACAGCAGGACGTCGAAGCCTCCGGCGGCGTGACCGGCAACGCCGACAAAGCCCGTCCAACGCTGGAACTGCTCTTGGCCCTGAAACGCGATAAAGAGAAACGGCAGCAGATGCAGCACGACCCAAGCGGGCTGTGTCCAGAGCTGGAAGCGGCTGATCAGCGTGATGCCATGGGTGACCAACGGGATGATCGCCAGCGCACTGATCAGATAGCCGATGGACAGGGGCAGCCCGAAGACGAGCTCCAATGCTGCCGACATGATGGCCGCCTCGAGGGCGAAGAAGACGAAGGTGAAGGAGGCGTAAATAAACGACGTGACGGTCGAGCCGAGGTACCCGAATCCGGCACCGCGCGAGAGCAAGTCGATGTCGACCCCGTCACGGGCGGCGTAGTAGCTGATCGGCAGGCCGGTTAGAAAGATCAGCAGACCGACGACCAGGATCGCGCTTGCGGCGTTAATGAAGCCGAAACTCAGCGTGATTGCGGCGCCGATCGCCTCCAAGGCGAGAAATGAGATCGACCCCAGCGCCGTATTGGCCACGCGCGCAGCCGACCACTTGCGGGCACTGACGGCAGTAAATCGGAGCGCAAAATCCTCCAGCGTCTGGTTGGCCACCCATTGGTTGTAGGTGCGCCGGGTACGCTGGATCTGCTGCGGCTTTCCCATACGATTCGTGTTTACTCAGGCAGTCGCGCGGAAGTAGGGATCAACTCGGACACCGACTGCATCCTTCCACCCTGCGGCCGTCACTCAGTGAACGTTAGTCCTGCAACGCTGGCGACTCTATACGTCAATTGACGTATTCAAGCCTTCGCTCCGCACCCGCATGCTCTTCACCGGGCCGCGTAGACCACGCTCGGTGGCAGGCCTGATCCGAAAGCCACTCATCCCGGCGCGCTCGACGTCTTGCACACCGCGCCAAACCTGACTTCAGAACGGTATTGCATCATGCTCAAACGACTTCCGACCTCAAGTACATGGGGGCTGATCGGTCCCGCACCCGGGCACAAGTTGCTCGGCGCCGCGCTTTGTGTGTTACCGCTGCTCGGAATGGCCGAGGCACCGCCAACCGCGGAGGTGAGCACGACCGGATTGGCCGTCACCGATGACACCGTCACGGTCGGCATCCTGCACTCGACGACGGGCACCATGGCCATTAGCGAGACCGGCTCGGTCCAGGCCGAAAAGCTCGCGATCGAGCAAATCAACGCGTCCGGCGGCGTACTCGGCCGACAGATCGAGATCATCCAGGAGGATGGCGCCAGCGACTGGCCGACGTTCGCCGAGAAGGCGAGAAAGCTGTTGGTCCAAGACAAGGTGGCCGCGGTGTTTGGTTGCTGGACGTCCGCTTCCCGCAAGGCGGTGCTACCGGTCTTCGAGCAGCACAACGGCATGCTCTATTACCCAACCTTCTACGAGGGCTTGGAGCAGTCTCCGAACGTGATCTACACCGGTCAGGAGGCCACCCAGCAGATCCTCGCCGGCATCGATTGGGTCGTTGAGGAGAAGGACGCGAAGACCTTCTTCCTGCTCGGCTCCGATTACATCTGGCCGCGTACATCCAACAAGATCGCCCGCAAACACATCGAGAAGTTGGGTCTGAAGGTCGTCGGTGAGGAGTACTACCCCCTCGGCCACACCCAGTTCAACTCGGTGATCAACAAAATCCGGTTGAAGAAGCCCGATGTCATCTACGCCATCGTCGTCGGTGGCTCCAACGTCGCCTTCTACAAGCAGTTGAAGGCCGCCGGGTTAGACCTTGACGACGGCAAGACCACGCTATTGACCATTTCCGTTACCGAAGACGAGATCCTTGGCATCGGCGGCGAGAACATCGAAGGCGCCTACGCGGCCATGAAGTACTTCCAGAGCCTCGACAACGACAACAACGAGGCGTTCGTCGCGGCATTCAAGGACAAATGGGGCGCGGACAGCGTCATCGGCGACGTGACCCAGGCCGCCTATCTCGGCCCCTGGCTGTGGAAGGCCGCGGTCGAGAAGGCCGGCAGCTTCGACATCGACAAGGTGCGCGAGGCATCCCCCGGCATCGAGCTCGACACCGCACCCGAGGGATACGTCCGCATCCACGAGAACCATCATCTGTGGAGCAAGACGCGCATCGGCAAGGCACGCGCTAACGGTCAGTACGACGTGATCTACGAGACCTCTGAGTTGATGGAGCCGGACCCGTTCCCCGAGGGCTACCAATGATCCTCGACGGCCGCTAGCGGCATAGCCGCCCACCGGTGCCGGCACGGCCGGCGTCGGTGGGCCTTCCGACTGATTCCATCTTTTCCGAGGAGTTGTGTCCCATGTTCGACGGCTACACGCTCGGCGAGCTCGGCTCCATCCTGGCCATGCAGGGATTTGCCGGTCTAACCCTGTTCTCCGTATTCGTCCTGATGGCGCTCGGTTTGGCCATCATCTTCGGGCAGATGGGGGTCATCAACATGGCGCATGGAGAGTTCATGATCCTCGGCGCCTATGTGACCTATCTTGTCTCCAATCTCTTCGCCGACAGTCTGCCCGGACTGTTCGATGCCTACTTCTTCCTTGCCATGCTGCTGGCGTTCATCGCCGCCGGCGCACTGGGCGCATTGGTTGAGTGGGCCATGATTCGCCATCTGTATCACCGACCGCTAGATACGCTGTTGGCCACCTGGGGGTTGAGCCTAATCTTGCAACAGCTCTACCGCACCGTGTTTGGCGCCCGTGAGGTTGGAGTAACCCTGCCAGATTGGCTCATGGGGTCCGTCCCGCTCACCGATCTGATCGAAGTCCCTATCAACGGTCTGTTCGTCATGGGCCTGACCTTGCTCATCACGCTCGCCGTCTACCTGTTGCTGTTCCGATCTCGCTGGGGTCAGCAAAGCCGGGCCGTGGTGCAGAACCGTGCCATGGCCGGGGCCGTCGGCATCAATACGTTCCGCATGGATCGCATGACCTTCGCGTTGGGGTGCGGTATCGCCGGCGTCGCCGGTAGCGCCTTCACGATGATCGGCTCGACGGGGCCGAGCTCAGGTCAGCTCTACATCGTCGATACCTTTTTGGTGGTTGTCTTCGGCGGGGCCCAAAGCCTGTTCGGGACCATTGCGTCGGCCTTCGTCATCTCACAGTCCCAATCGACGCTGGAATTCTTCCTGAGCGGCTCGATGGCCAAGGTACTCACGCTGCTGACCGTCGTCGGCATCCTGATGCTGCGCCCGCAAGGTCTGTTTTCTCTGAAACTGCGTCGCTGAGGAGTCTTCATCCATGCACGTCCCGCAATCCTCTGCCGCCGGCGGCTCCTTCTGGGTGGGCTTTGCGCTGCTGGCGGTGCTGATCCTGCTGGTGTTCCCGCTGGCCCTGGACAGTTTCCGGCTCAACCTGGTGGGGCGCGATCTCACCTACGCGTTCGTTGCCCTCGGGCTGGTCTTGTGTTGGGGCTATGGCGGCATCCTGAGCCTCGGCCAGGGTGTGTTTTTTGGGCTGGGTGGCTACTGCCTGGCCATGTTCCTGAAGCTAGAGGCATCTACCCCAGAGGCCACTGCCATCCAGTCCACGCCCGGTATTCCGGACTTCATGGACTGGAACCAGATTACCAGCCTGCCCTGGTTCTGGGAGCCCTTCAACAGCTTCCCCGTGGCGGTGATTGCCGTGCTCGTGGTTCCTGCTGTCTTCGCTTATCTCATTGGTGTGGCCATGTTCAAGCGACGCGTGAGTGGGGTCTACTTCGCGATCATCACGCAGGCGATCGCCGCCATCATGACCATCCTGATCATTGGGCAACAGGGCTACACCGGTGGTATCAACGGCATTACCGACCTGCGCACGATGCTCGGGTGGGATATCCGTACCGAACAGGCCAAGACCATCCTGTACTTCGTCAATGCGGCGTTTTTGCTTGGCGCGCTGGTTCTCGCGCGGTGGATCTTGAGTTCGAAGCTCGGGCGCATCCTGATCGCGATGCGCGGCAAGGAGGATCGGGTGCGCTTCTCCGGTTACAGCGTGGCCAACTTCAAGATCTTCATCTTTTGTGTCGCGGCAACCCTGTCCGGCGTTGGCGGGGCAATGTTCGCGCTCCAGTTCGGATTCATGTCGCCGTCTTTCGTTGGCATCGTCCCGTCCATCGAGATGGTGATCTTCGCCGCCGTCGGTGGCCGCCTGTCGTTGCTCGGTGCGGTCTACGGCGCCTTGCTGGTCAACTGGGCCAAGACCGCCTTCTCGGAGGCTTTCCCGGAGCTTTGGCTATTCGCTATGGGCGCGCTGTTCATCGTCGTGGTGATGGCCTTCCCGAATGGGCTCGCCGGTCTCTATGCAAGCTACGTCGCGCCGCTGTTCCCGCGTCTACGGGCGTGGGCGCAGAGCACCCGCGGCTCATCGAGTTCGGTCCCGGCGCCGGTACGGTCGGTCGCCGAATCGGAGGCGTGAGATGATCAAGCCAAAAAACTTCGTTCTCGCCATCGAAGGGTTGTCGGTCTCGTTTGATGGATTTAAGGCAGTCAACGACCTGTCCCTGTACGTGGATGAGAACGAGATCCGCGTCATCATCGGCCCCAACGGTGCGGGCAAGACGACGGTGCTCGATCTGATCTGCGGGCGCACCAAGGCCGACTCGGGCTCGATCCAATTTCGAGACAAGGAACTGACCAAGATGCGGGAGAACCAGATCGTGCGCGCCGGCGTCGGGCGGTTCTTCCAGAATCCTTCCATCTATGAAGACCTGAGCGTCTTCGAGAACCTCGAACTGTCCTACCCCCGCGGCAGGAGCGTCTTCGGCGCGCTGTTCTTTCACCGAGACGCCGCCGTGATTGAACGCGTCGAACAGGTGGCCGAAACCATCTTTCTCGCCGACCACCTGCACGAGACCGCTGGCGAGTTGAGCCATGGGCAACAGCAGTGGCTTGAGATCGGCATGCTCCTGGTGCAGGACCCGGCGTTGATGATGCTCGATGAGCCGGTGGCCGGCATGAGTGTCACGGAGCGCCGCAAGACCGCGGAATTGCTGCACCAGATCATCAAAGACCGCTCGGTGATCGTGGTCGAGCACGACATGAACTTCGTCGCCGACATTGCCCATCGGGTCACGGTCATGCATCAGGGAAGCATCCTGTCCGAGGGTTCGATGGAGTCTGTGCAGTCCGACCCGCGGGTGAAAGAAGTGTATTTGGGCCATTGAGCGACGGAGCTACGAGATGCTACAGGTCAACGATTACCGTGTTGCATATGGGATGAGCGAGGTCCTGCACGGGCTCGACTTCACGCTCGAACAGAACGAGATCCTGGTCGTCATGGGTCGTAACGGCATGGGCAAGAGCACCCTGATGCAATCGGTTATGGGCGTCATCCCGAGCAAGTCGGGCAGCGTGCGCATCGGTGAGACAGACATCAGCCGGCTAAAAAGCCATCAACGCGTTGCCGCCGGTCTCGCCTATGTCCCCCAAGGGCGTTGGATCTTCTCCGCCCTCACGGTTCAGGAAAACATCGAGACCGGGCTTGCCGCCTCCGGCCGGCGGCAGGTGCCCGACGACATCTACGAGCTGTTCCCGGTCTTACGGGAGATGCGCGGCCGTCGTGGTGGCAATCTCTCCGGTGGCCAACAACAGCAGTTGGCCATCGCCCGCGCGCTTGCCACCAACCCGAAGGTCTTGCTGCTCGACGAGCCCACCGAGGGCATACAGCCATCGATCATTCGCGATATGGCCAGGGTGCTGAAGCGCATCCGCGACGAGCGTGGACTGTCGATCATCGTCTCGGAGCAGGTGATCAGCTTCGCACTGGATGTGGCGGATCGGTTGCTCGTGCTGGAGAACGGAAACCTTGTTCACGAGGACCTGCGGGCGCAGGTCGATGAGGGCAAGATCGCCAGCTATCTGACTGTTTGAGATAAGGTTTGCAACGAGGCGTTTGGAACGAGGCATTTCGAACGGGGCGTTTCGAGCGGGGCGGGTATGGAGAGCCTGCCCCTGAGTCCGGTAAGGATGCGCTAAAACCCTTGATCTGCGCGCAAGCGCTGGAGTTGAACAATGACCGACAAGCTGATCACCATCGATCTGAGTGAATCGCCGTATTCGAATGACATGATCCACAACCGCTGGCATCCGGATATTCCGATGGTGGCGAAGGTCAAGCCGGGCGACGACTTCGTCGTCGAGTGCTACGACTGGACCGGCGGACAGATCAAGAATGACGACAAGGCCGAGGACGTGCGTGACGTCGATCTGTCCCAGGTGCACTTTCTCAGCGGTCCGATCGGTGTCGAGGGGGCGGAGCCCGGAGATTTGCTGGTCGTCGATATCCTCGACATCGGCGCCTTCGGCGATTGCGAGTGGGGCTTCAACGGTTTCTTCTCGCGCAACAACGGCGGCGGCTTTCTCACCGATCACTTCCCAGAGGCTCAGAAGTCGATCTGGGACTTCAATGGCATGTTTACGAGTTCCCGACATATCCCCGGCGTCGAGTTCGCGGGCCTGATCCACCCCGGTTTGATCGGCTGCCTACCCTCGAAGGAGATGCTCTCGGAGTGGAACAAACGCGAGGCCGAACTCTTCAACACGGACCCCAATCGGGTACCCGCGTTGGCGACGCTGCCCTATGCCGACACCGCCCACATGGGCCGAATGAGCGAGGACGCTGCCAAAGTTGCGGCCGCCGAGGCGGCACGCACGGTGCCACCGCGTGAGCATGGAGGCAACTGCGACATCAAAGACCTGTCGCGCGGTTCCAAGGTCTATTTCCCGGTGTACGTCGACGGTGCCGGGCTCTCGGTCGGGGACCTGCACTTCAGCCAGGGTGACGGCGAGATCACCTTTTGCGGCGCGATCGAAATGGCCGGCTGGATTCATATGCGGGTCAATCTGGTGAAGGGCGGCATGGCCAAGTACGGCATCAAAAACCCGATCTTCAAGCCGAGTCCGATCACGCCCAAGTACGACGACTACCTGATCTTTGAAGGCATCTCGGTCGACGAAAAGGGCAAGCAGCATTACCTCGACGTTCACATTGCCTACCGTCAGGCCTGCCTGAATGCGATCGAGTATCTGAAGAAGTTCGGCTATACGGGTGCGCAGGCCTACGCCATCCTTGGCACCGCGCCCGTGCAGGGACACATCAGCGGCGTCGTCGACATCCCGAACGCCTGCGCGACGCTGTGGCTGCCGACCGACATCTTCGACTTCGACCTGCAACCCAACGCCAGCGGCCCAACCAAGGCCATCACCGGAAGCGTCGACGTCCCGTTAGCGCCGGATCTGGGGGGTTGAAGCCATGCCTCTGTACGAATACGACTGCCCGTCCTGCGGGCCTTTCGACAAGCTTCGGCCCCTGTCCGTCAGCTCTGAACCGTGCGACTGTCCGGACTGCGGGTCCTCATCGATCCGCGTCATCCTGACCGTTCCCGCAATTCTCGGAATGGACTCCGGCCTACGCCGCGCCCACGCGACCAACGAACTCAGTGCCAACGCGCCAGAGGTCTCCAGCGCCGAGTCGCGGTCGCACAAGCACGGCCCCGGATGCAGCTGCTGCGGCGGAAGCGCAGGCAAATCCAGGACCGTCAAAACCGCCGATGGCGGCAAGACATTTCCCCGTGACCGGCCCTGGATGATCAGTCACTGATCCGGCGACCCTCCAGCCCGCATCAGACTCCCAAGGATGGGGCGTCGACTGTCTCCATTGCTCGACGGGTATCAACCCGGGCTATGGAACCGACCGCCTAACGCAAACAGCCCCGCGGTATTGCGGGGCTGTTTGCGGTGACGGTGAGTCGTTGTCGCCTGTCATGCCCGATCCAGGCTCGGCCCGCCGTCCACCTTCATCGACGTCAGAAGGCCAGATCCGGGTTGCCCTGGGCGCCGGAGTAGATGTGCGGTGCGTCGCCGCTATCGGCCGGTCCTTCGGTCATGACGTTGAACAGATCGGCGTTGCCCTCGGCGACGCCATGGTAGCGGTCGATGTGGCTGCCGATACCGGGCTGCACGGCGGTGGTCTCGACGGCGTTGTACTGACGGACCAGGTCCGGGTTGCCGGCAAAGCCCTTGTAGACGTCAGCGGCGCTGACGGTCGCGACAGCGGTGAACAGGGTAGCGGCGACGGCGGTGGTGATGATGGTCTTCATGGTTGGGTCTCCGGTGTTGTCGACGAGTAGTCGTCGCGTTGTAGGTCCGGCAGTTGCCGGGACTTGCCGAAGGTAATGCACCGCTTGTGCCAACGTTGGAATTTTAGAAGATAATCGTATTAATAAACAAAAGCTTGTGTTTTTCTTGCGGCGCGGCTTGCGGAACCTGACGCGGTCGTTGTAACGGTTCGTTACTCCGGCGGCGGGCGTCGGCGTAACGATGCGTATCGCTGCGCTGCTGCCATCGAATGCTGTATCGTTGCGGTGTATTAAGCCCCGCTGTTCTACAAGGACATCAGCATGACCCGTGCCGAATTGGTCGCCCGCCTCTCAGCGCAGCAGCACTACCTCAGTAGCGATGATGTCGAATTGGTCGTCAAGACGATCGTCGATCAGCTGACCGACGCCCTCGCCCGTGGCGAGCGCATCGAGATCCGCGGCTTTGGTGCCTTCTCTTTACGGACCCGCAAGTCGCGGGTTGCACGCAACCCCAGGACGGGCGAGTCAGTTGCCGTGCTCGCCAAGCGCATTCCGTACTTTCGCCCAGGCAAGGAGTTGCGCGAGCGGGTTGATTTCGCGCAATGACGACCTCCGATGCTGTCTTGCTTGGGCAGGTGAGGCGATTGCCGGAGAATCTTTACCCCATCGGATGACCGTCTGGCGATCCGTCAGCAGGCGCCCGGACGGCTCCACCAGTGCGACAGACGACGTTCCAGGACACGCGGCGGCACCCCCTCGTAGTGGGAGACATCGTTGAAGACACGCAGCCGCGCACGGGTGACACTCGCGAAGTCGAGGATGGTCAGGGCTGCGGGACTTTGGTCGAGCCGATCCCGATAACCTCGGGCATCGAAGCCCAGTAGGCTGCTCACCAGGAGCCGATTGGTTCCCTTGTGCGAGATCACGAGCACCGAGCGGTGCTCATGCTGCTGCACGATGCGGCGCATCACCGGCAGCGCTCGGGCCAGCACCTGGATGCCGGACTCGCCGCCAGCCGGGCCGCTCGTCAGCGGGTCTTCCTGCCAGGCCTCGTACTCGTCCGGATAGCCGGCCTCCACCTCGTCGCGGGTCTTGCCCTCCCAATGCCCGTAGTCGATCTCCCGGAGGTCCGGCTCGGTGAGCGGCTCCAGGTCATGCGGCCCGGCAATGATGCACGCCGTCTCCAGCGTCCGTCCCATGGGGCTGGCGTAGACGGCATCCAGGGTGTCGCAGCGCAATCGCTCGGCCAGCGCCGTGACTTGGCGACGCCCCTCGTCGGACAGGGAAACATCGGTGGACCCCGCGAAGCGATCCTCCGCGGTCAAATCGGTGGCGCCGTGGCGGACGAGATAGATGCGGGTTGGCATGAAAATTTCTCAATTACCGAGCTTACATGTCGTAGGCAGGTGCGGGTTCAGCAGCACCACTGCAAGCGGGGTAGCGGGTCACGGGGTCTTGCGACGCGGCAAGACGCTCGAGTGTCAAACCTGCTTGACATCCAGGTTCAACACCCGCGCTATCCAACGTCTGCAGCACCACCGTCGTCAGGCCCTCAAGGGCCAGATCGACCTGGGCTCCGAGTACTTCGTCGCCCGCTCGGTGCGACGCCGCGCTGGCCCGGGGACCGTGCGGGAACTGCGCCTCGCGTATGATGCCTTCATCGCAGGACGCTCCTGCATCGGGTATGGCTGCGGGATGTCCCGACCGAGGCTGGGGTGGTTAGTCTTTCGGTACACTCGGTCGAGCTGAAATCCCGGTGCATCGCGCTACACCATCTCTGCACATGACGGACGCCTTGATGACCGGCGAATTTCCCCGAGACCTGCTTCAATCCCTCTAGGCCGCCAGTGCCTGCATGACGGACATCCGCACGCTCGCGGGAGAGCTCGGCGATTGGCCCACGGCAGCGATTGAGCAGTGGCTGCGTGGACTCGTCGACGCGGGCGAGGCCCGGGCGCTGAGCAGGCTATTGCAGGTCTGCGCCTTCAATGAAGTAAAGCTCGACGCGGAGGTCTTGTGTTGTTCGATACGATCAGCGACGCTCGCGTCGATCTCGACCTGGAGCCGACCGGCGATCCAGCCGAGGCCCCGTTCGACTGGATCGAGGCGCGCGGTCAGCATGATGCGCAGACCCGCGCGGAGAACAAGGAGATCAAGCGCCTCCGCGACAAGCTGGACGAAACCCTGGTTGTGCTGGACGACAAGAAGCGCACCCTGCGCGAGACGGAAACCGCGCTCGGGCACCTCGTCTTGCTACCGGTTTCGAGTTGGGAGATATCGAATTTTCCGCATCAACGCTGAACGAGCGCAACGTGGTCTGTTCCTGTGGTAGCGCCGATCGTGCCCGGCCAGCGAGCTCGAACCCTGACGAGGAGCGCCCTTGAAGACCTTGCCGCACCTGTTCGAAAACAACCTCGCCTGGGCCGAGTCGGTCAAACGCGACGACCCCGACTTCTTCAAGCGACTGGCGCGCCAGCAAGCCCCGCGCTACCTGTGGATCGGATGCGCCGACAGTCGGGTACCGGCCAACGAGATCATCGGTTTGCAGCCGGGGGACGTCTTCGTGCACCGCAACATCGCCAATGTCGTGGTGCATACGGATCTCAACTGCTTGTCGGTGATCCAGTATGCGGTCGAGGTGTTGCGGATTGAGCATATCATCGTCTGTGGCCATTACGGCTGCGGTGGCGTCAAGGCGGCGCTGGAGTCGCACGATCATGGCCTCATCGACAACTGGCTGCGGCACATCCGCGATGTCGGCCGCTTCCATGCCGATGAGCTCGCGCGCCTCGGTCCAGCGCGGCGCCTGGACCGTCTGTGCGAGCTCAATGTCACCGAGCAGGTGACGAACGTCTGTAACACCACCGTCGTCAAGAACGCCTGGAAGCAGGGTCGACGCCTGATCGTCCATGGCTGGACCTACAGCATTGGCGACGGCATTCTGCGCCAGCAGGTACCGGAGATCGACTCGCTCGATGCATTGGCCGCGGCTCGCTGCGACGATGCCGGCTGGGTGGTCGCGGCGCCGCGCTGATCGTCGCGTAACGTGTCTATGAGCAACTTGTTTGGAGTTTCCGGCACTTGGCAGCGCTCATCGGTCGGCCTTCCGAGGTAGACAAGCTCCGCAGCCTGGTGGCCGTTCGCCGCGTTTTGACGACGTGACCTCAGCGACGTCCTCCGCCCGCCGCAAGCTGCGCTCGGCGACGAGCGCATGCTCTAAGTGGTCCTGCGTATAGCTGCAGGCTGCGGGGTCGAATAGCCTTGCGTGGGGAACATTCAGTGGCGCGATACAAGATGGTGCTCGCGTCGTATCCGGTCCGGCCGAGCAATAGGACCAAAGTCCCATCGCAAACACCAAATCAGCGAGGCACGCATGTCCCAAGCGACCGTTAAGCAGGCGCTCTCGGCAACCATTGCCGGTATCCAGAAAGACCCACGCACGGCGAAAGTTGTGTTTCGGGCAAGCAGTCAGCTTGAGGAAGACGTGCGCTGCTTAGCGCAAATCCGCGAGTTTCCGCCGATGGTGATCGATGAACCGCCAGCGCTCGGTGGGCAGGACGCAGGGGCAAACCCCGTGGAGCTCGTGCTCGCGGCGCTCGGCACCTGCCAAGAGATCATGTACGCCGCCTACGCCTCTGTGCTGGACATCCAGCTCGATGGCGTTCAGGTCAAAACACGTGGCTATCCCGACCTGCATGGACTGCTCGGCCTCGATGCGGAAATCCCGCCCGGCTTCCAACGTGTGACTTTCGAAGTTGACCTCCAAAGCCCTGCGCCCGACGCGGACCTACGCAAGCTCGTCGACATGGTTGAATCCCATTGCCCTGTGATGGACATACTGACGCGCTCGCTGCAAGTGGATGGCAAAGCGCGCGTGAACGGACGCGCCCTCGCGGAACAGGTGAGCAGTGCCGCCTGACAACGCTTAAAAGGGTCAGCCAGTTGCCGTGCGAATCCACTCCACCCGCTTGCGCATGACGCCGTAGTAGACCACCGGAATCACCACCAGCGTCAGCACGGTGGAGACGAACAGACCGAACAGCAGCGACACGGCCAGGCCCGAGAAGATCGGGTCGTCGAGGATGAACAAGGCGCCGGCCATCGCCGCGACGGCGGTCAGCGCGATGGGCTTTGCGCGGACCACGGCGGAGTTGATCACGGCCTGCTCGAATGGGCTGCCCTCGCGGACCTGCTGATTAATGAAGTCCACCAGGAGGATGGAGTTGCGCACGATGATGCCGGCCAGCGCGATCATGCCGATCATGCTGGTGGCCGTGAACTGCGCACCGAGCAGGGCATGGCCGGGCATGATGCCGATCAGGGTCAGCGGGATCGGCGCCATGATCACCAGCGGCACCAGGTAGCCGCGGAACTGCGCGACCACCAGCAGGTAGATCAGAATGAGGCCGACGCCGTAGGCCAGCCCCATGTCGCGGAAGGTCTCGTAGGTGACCTGCCATTCGCCGTCCCATTTGACGCTATACTCGTAGGGGTTCTCCGGCGGGCTCATGTACCACTGGGTCAGCCCGAGGTCGTCGCTCAACTGTCCGGCGATCTCGAACAGGCCATAGAGCGGGCTGTCGGTCTTGCCGGCCATGTCGCCGACCACGTAGACCACCGGCAGCAGATCCTTGTGATAGACGCTGTGGGCGCGCTCGGTCTCGATGACCGAGACGATCTCCGACAGCGGCACCAACTGCCCGCCCATGGAGCGTACGCGCAGGCTGAGTACCTGCTCCAGGTCGGCCTTGTCGGCTTCCTCGTATTCGACGCGGATGGGCACGGCGTATTTGACATTGGCCCCGTGCAGAAAGCTCATGTCCTCACCGTCGAGCACGGTGTCCAGGGCCTGCGCGACGCTGGCCTGCTCGACCCCCAGGCGGGCGGCCTTGGCCCGGTCCACCACCACCAAGAACTTGTCCGACGGGTATTCGACCGAGTCGTCGATGTCGACGATATCGGCGGTGTCGCCGAAGGCCCCGCGCACCTGCTTGGCGATGGCGATCTGCCCCGGATAGTCGATGCCGTAGACCTCGGCCACCAGCGGCGAGAGCACCGGCGGTCCGGGCGGGATCTCGACGATCTTGGCATTGCCGTCGTATCGGCGCGCGATGGCCTGCAACGGCTCGCGCAGGCGCACCGCAATGGCGTGGCTCTTGTCGTCGCGATGGTGCTTGTCGACCAGGTTGACCTGGATGTCGCCCAGATTCGCGCCCTCGCGCAGATAGTATTGGCGCACCAGCCCGTTGAAGTTGATCGGCGCGGCGGTGCCGGTGTAGACCTGATAGTCGGTCACCTCCGGCACGCCGGACAGGTAATCGCCCATCTCCGCGAGCACGCGGGCGGTCTGCTCCAGGCTGGTGCCCTCGGGCATGTCCAGCACCACCTGGAACTCGCTTTTGTTGTCGAACGGCAGCATCTTCAGGATCACCAGCTTATTGACGGCGAGCAGCACCGAGCCTGCGATCAGGATCAGGATGCCCGCCAGCAGCAGCCAGCGGTTGAGGATGCCCTTCTTGCC
>JGI12210J13797_10011673_pt1 | contig 16980 bp, 16 predicted proteins | sample ElkSlonscriptome_3_FD_13797 | JGI IMG/M metagenome (IMG submission 13797)
GTCGAATTTCACCCGCAAGGTCTCGCTTTTTTGAAAGTGCGACCCAATTCGAATGCTCCGGCGGCAGTACCTCACGAAGTGGGTCTATTTCATCAGCCCTACCGGAACCGGGGTTCCAAAACACAAGCTCCGTTGCGATATCATTTCTGGATCGATCTTTTTGCACCCTCATTTTGAACCCCAATCCATTCTCAATCTTTCGTGTGCCGATAGAAAAGCCGGCTCACAAACCGAGCAAAGGCTGTGCCGACTTTCATCGGAACAGCCTTTTCGAGTGATAGAGGTAACGGAAGTCATCGAGACTTTCGTTTTCCAGCGTGGGCGAAAGTCTTGGCAACTTCCGCGACTTCAGGATCCAACTTCATCACACGTCATTTAGCATGACGATATTTAGCGTGACGATGTCTTCGCTTGACGCTTTGCAACCGAATTCGATTTCGGTGGATTCGCTTTAGGATTTGGCGATTTTCGGTCGGCCATCAGACAGAGTTGATGGGTATCAATCGTCCCATTTGGACTGACCTGAAACGTTTCTTGCAACCCATGGACCGACTGGACCGTGTAGGTAAGGAGATTCATCATCTTTGAGTTTCCTGCTGAGAGGGATAGCAGCTTGGTTTGCTTGGCGCGGTTGGTGTTTGTTAAAGTATTCGCCAGGGACGGATCTTGTTTGCGAACAATTACTCGCGATTTAAAACATCCGTGACTGTGAGATACCGTTTTTGACGTTCATAGCGGTTGTCGCACGAAACTGATTTCGATGCAATGCTAAAAAAAGGCCGCAATGGCGTCGATGTGTCCTTTAGGGGGTGTTTATCGAAAGCTCATGTAACCTTGCCGTTTAGCTGGCATCGTTATTATTTCGACCCCCGATGTGCAAGAACTTGAGTTTAAAGAGGCTTTATAAAAAAAGACGTCGGTGAGATCTGCCGAGCCAAAATTTGCTCCCATCGGACAAATACGAACTTGAAGAAACCTAGCTCCTCTCAAGTTGCATTTCGAGAAATCGGAACCTGATAGATGCAAGCCAATAAAGACGGCTCCACTGAGAGCTCTCCCTGATGCGTCGACTCGCGGCCCCGGCCGAAAGTTTGCCGGGGTATTTTGCCGGGGTATGCGGCCACTGGCTCAAAGTCTTCTTCGTAGGTGTCAGCGTAGCGTCATCAACAAAAGGGGCCCATTACGCAGAGGGCATAAGCAGATACTTGACGAGACATCGCAAGCTTTTGGTCAACTTTCATGTTTCGAATAATGACCGTGCCATTCATGGATGGCACCAAACCGGCACCAAACCGATCACTTTCGGTTTTTCGCTAAACCGGCATGACATCGACGTTGACTTTCAACGATGTGTCTCCCCCGCCGATAATCACGCCTCGCATCGGGCTGACGTCGCCATAATCGCGTCCGATACAAATTGGAATATGATCGGTGCTGCAAAAGCACGCGTTGGTAGGATCGCAGTTGATCCATCCCAGTTTTTGGCCGCCGTAGACGCTTAACCAAGCGTGCGATTCATCGGCACCGACGAGCCGCGTCTGACCTTCCGCAGGCCGAGTCCGCAGATAACCACTCACGTAGCGAGCTGGCAAGCCGATCGATCGCAAACAAGCGATTTGAATGTGGGCAAAATCTTGGCAAACCCCCGCCCGAAATTGAAACGCCTCTTTTGTTTTGGTATGGACGTGGGTCGCTGAAGTATCGTAGCGAAAGTCTTGATGAATTCGCTTGGTCAAATCGAGTGCGGCGTCGACAATCGAACGGGAGTTGTCGAAGGATACGAGTGCATAGTCTGCAAACACTTTGTCGGAGATGACACGCGGTGAATCGAAGCGAAATTCGTGAATCATTCGCCCGGAAGCTCCGACAATATCTCTGGATTCCGATTGGATAGATTGCCAATTTGGCGAGTTCGCGACGCTCAAACACTTCGCCGCTTCGACAGTCACTTCACTGATGACGGTCACGGTTAAGTCGCGGTGCATCCGTTCGATGGCGAACGAATAGACACGGTTCCCAAAGTAGTCCTCGTGTTCTGTGACTCGTTCGGGATGAGGATCGATGGTGATGTCGGAAAAATGACAGGTGATCGACGTTCTCGTTCGAGGCTGCATCCGCAATTGATTTTGGCAAATCGCTACCGATTCGCTGTACCGGTAGGCGGTGCGATGTTCAATGCGATAACGCACCGATTCGTTGGCTATATTGTTGTCGACGGAGGGATTTGGCATGCAATTCCTAGCTAAGTTCTGATGGCTCTATACCGGTCAAGGCCCGCGTCGTTCCCGTGTGAATCAGGTATCTTGCAGCAATAGCATCGGACAAATTGGGTAATCCTTCAATCAGTTTATTGAGTAATTCCTGAAGCCGAAATCGCCTGCCCGACGGATTCACTTCGCTCAGTCGTACGGGATCCGCCATGCGTAGAGCGTGCAACAGACCGCTGGCCAATTTCTCATCCGCCCCAAGGCCTACAAGTTTTGCATCGGTCGGTAACTGGGTAATCAGCTCCCCTATTTGCTGCAACTGAAACCGTAGGGATCGTGGATTGGTTTCGTCGGTAACGAGCAGGTCAATCGTTGCCTCGGGACGGACCAAGTTCAAGTATCGTTGGCGATACGTCATCAGGCTATCGAGCGCATCGAGAACGGATTCGGAGAGAGCGGTTTCGCGCTCAATCGGCTGGACCAACGTTGCATCGAGCAGTTCCGCCGTCTGGTCGGCTCGCTCAATCCGGCGACCGAGTTGCAAAAATCGCCATCCATGGGTTCGGGTCGTGCTCTCATTTGCGATTCCTGCGAACGCCAGTAAATCGGTAATCAAGCGATTCAATTGTTCGATCAAGCGGCCCAAATTGTCAACGTCATGCGGAGCCGCGTCCTCACTATCCCGCCCGATCCGTTGGATAATCCGGTAGGCGTCAATCGAAATTCGATCTCGGACCGCACGTGCATTGGAGACAATCGATTGGATCGTCGACTGCAAACCACGTGGCTGGTTCTTATCGATCACCGAGTCGGGTAACATGCTTTCAATCTTCGGTAGGCTATTCGCCATTCCGTCGAGAGCGTAGCCAGGTTCGATTTGGCCGACCGCTGCCAATGCGGCCAACAAGCGTGGGATTTCCGGCAGATCGCGAAGTTCGTTTTCACCCGAAATACGAACCACGGTTGCTCGCAGCAGTCGCGTGATCGATTCGGCCCGCTCTGCATATCGGCCCAGCCAAAACAGATGCTCGGCAACACGGCTGGGCAATTCATCACCGCTTCGTTTTAGCCGAATCGATGCATCGGAAGGTTTCAAGAGAGTCAATTCCAAGTCGACCGATTGTTGGCTAGTAACCCAGCAATCCATCGTCAAGTTGCCGCTGGTGGTCGACCGCTCCAGTTCATCTTCGAGTGGGCTGAGCCGAGCAAGCGCTCCAGGCAAAACCTCGACTGCATTCTTGGATTGCAACTGGAAGCACCTGAGTGCAACGTGCCAGGGAATCAATTTGTCGCCAGACCAAACCGGAGTCGTACTGTGGTCAAGTTTTTGTTGTGCGACATACTCGTGAGGCTTTGCGTTGATTTCGGCGATTAGCTTTTCTTTCGCTTCGGTTGACATGGCCGACGGGATTTGCGGCGGCGTACCACTGACGGCGAACGCAGGCCGAATCACCAGCGTTTCGAGGTTGTTCAAAACAAAATTGCATTCTGCTTTCCCGCCACACCAGTAGGTTGCCACGTTGGGAAGTGTAAGGGGCTGCTGAAACAGAAACCGACTGGCAGCAGGCAAGAATGGCAGCAGTGCTGGGGTTTGCGCCATCACACTTCCGATCGAATTGACGACGGCAACATTGTCTTCGCGTATCGCGCGAAGAAGGCCAGTGGGGCCCTCGTTCGAAGTAGGGTCAAGTTCCAATGGGTCGCACTTGCGATCGGAAACATGACGCCACAACACTTCGATTGGCAACAAGCCGCCGAGTGTTTTTAGGTTCAACTCGCCGCCGCGGACCGCCAAGTCTCGGCCTTCGACCAAAGTGAAACCTAAGTATCGAGCCAAGTAGGCGTCCTCGAAATCACGATAGTTGTCACCGCCGGGGGTTAGCAAAGCGACACGCGGATTATCCCGAACTCGAGGTGCCAACGAACGCATGTGAGAGCGCAGAGAATCGAAAAAGCTAGCCAACCGCCGAGTGTTGCATTGGCGAATTAATTGCGGCAACACGCGACTGGTCAAAATTCGGTTTTCGAGCAGATAGCCCAGGCCGCTCGGTGCTCGGGTGCGATCACCTGTTACCCACCACGTTCCATCGTTGGCCCTGACGATATCGGTGGCAGTCACATGCAATCGTTTGCCGCCCGTGGTGGGCAAGTTGTGATAAGCTCGTTGAAAAAACGGGTTCGCCCAAAGCACGTCCGGAGGGATGATTTTTTCCTTGATCAGCCTTTGGTTGCCAAGCAGATCATCGAGGACCGCTTCGAGGAGCACGGTGCGTTGGGCCAACCCCGCCTCGAGACGTGTCCACGAGGGCGAATCGAGCACCAACGGGATCGACGACAATCGCCAAGGCCGAATTGAACGCCCTTCGTCGCTATCGACATTGAAGGTGGTTCCGTTTTCGTGTACCAACTGTTCAATCGTTGCCGCTCGCTCTCGGATCCCTTGGGGCCCAAGCGATTGATAGTAGTCCGCGATGTTTTGCCAGTGCGGACGGATCTGGCCATCGGGACTTTTGCACTCGTCATAGCGAGCTGGCGAAGCAACATAGTCGCTTATCGAGAAGGATGGGATGGCAGTAGTTGACAACGTGCGACGGACCTATTTCATAAGAAAAGAATAGCGAGATTTGTTAGCACCCCGCTACGAAACTCTTGACGAGTTCCGCTGCAAAGAATCATAGCCTCAAAGGCCCGAAAATGATGCATGCGACTTTTGTGTAACAACAATGGCCACTAAGCGATCCGTACCGAGCCAGCTTCGGCGACGATCCGCCGCACTAGCGTTCTCAGTTTTGGTGCCGCACTGTTTGCTGTTGCAACGATTTCGTCGACATTGGCTGGCTTGAGTGCGTCGGGCAAACACATGTCGGTAATCACGCTCAATCCTACCACTTTCAACCCACAATGCACCGCGACAATCGTCTCAGGAACCGTGCTCATCCCGACCACGTCGGCTCCGATCATTCGCAAGAACCGATACTCGGCTCGTGTTTCGAGGTTCGGTCCCGTGACGGCAACAAATACCCCTTTGTGCGTCACAATGTTTTCTTGCCGACCCATCTCGATCGTGCGATCGATCCAATACGGGTCGTAAGGTGCGCACATGTCAGGGAAACGTGGTCCAAGCCGATCGTCGTTGATACCGACGAGTGGATTATCGCCAAGCAGATTGATTTGATCTTCGATGACCATAATATCACCGTTTGAGAAGTACGGATTCAATCCACCGCACGCGTTACTCACCACCATCAATTCCGCTCCGAGCGATTTGAAGACACGCACGGGAAGGGTGATTTGTTTTAACGGATAGCCTTCATATTGATGAAAACGGCCTTCCATGGCCACAACTGGAACGCCAGCTAAATGCCCGCAAACCAATCTTCCTTTATGACTCGTTGCCGTTGAAGTTGGGAAGTGAGGAATGTCGCTATACTCGATGATCGATTCGACCTCGATCTCATCGGCTAGGCCTCCCAAACCAGTGCCCAAGATGATACCGACTTTCGGTTTCATTGCAAACGAATTCTTGATTTTTTTTGAAGCGTCTTCGATTTTATCAAACAAGTCCAACATTGTATTTTTCCATCCAGAAGGTTCGTGTCGCGAACCGGCAATAAGTATTCGCAAAGGGCAATCGTATCATAACGCCACACCGCAGTCGTCCGCGACCATCGACAATCGGTTATAGTAAGATTTCAACGAATTTGTCATGGATCATGGGTCATGGGTCATCGTCATGAGTGATGGTTCGGGTTTTCCTTTTCTTTCCTCCTAGTTCTTTTGCATGATGTCAGCACCGTCACCTGAAATTTTTGAAAAGCTTTCTTCGTTCTACTTGGGTCGTCATTTTGACTTGGACGCGGGCGAGCTTCAGGATGATTTGTTGATGGTCGACTCAAAAGATCTTTGCACGCACGCGATGTGCGTGGGGATGACGGGCAGCGGGAAAACCGGGCTGTGCATTTCGCTGATTGAAGAAGCCGCCATCGATGGGATCCCAGCGATCTGTGTCGATCCCAAAGGCGATTTGGCAAACCTACTACTGACCTTTCCCGAGCTACGACCGAGTGATTTCGAACCTTGGCTGCACGACGATGCTGCTCGCCAAAAAGGATTGACAAAAGCTGAATTAGCAAAAAAGACAGCCGACATGTGGCGAACGGGATTGGCGAGTTGGGGACAAACGCCAGACCGCATCGCGCGTTTGAAAGATTCCGTCGACGTGGCGATCTACACACCGGGCAGCAATATCGGGTTGCCGATGACCGTGCTCAAGAGTTTTGATGCTCCGCCTCCCGAATCGCGTGATGATATCGAGCTGATCGGCGACCGTGTGACCGGCGCGGTCTCAGGACTCTTGACGTTGATGGGCATCGATGCCGACCCGATGATTTCGACCGAGCATATACTGATTTCTTCCATCTTGACTCACCAGTGGCGTGAGGGCAAAGACGTTAGCATTGCACAATTGATCCGCTTCATTCAATCGCCGCCGATCGAACGGATTGGTGTGATGGACTTGAACTCATTTATGCCGATTGCTGAGCGTGGAAAATTGGCGATGCGTCTCAATAATTTACTCGCTTCGCCTGCATTTGCTTCCTGGCTGGAAGGCGAGTCATTGTCGATCCCGAAACTACTGCATACGCCGCAGGGAAAACCGCGATTGACGATCCTTTCCATCGCCCATTTGAATGACAGCGAACGGATGTTCTTTGTCACCATTTTGCTCAACGAGTTGGTGGCGTGGATGCGGATGCAAATGGGCACCCGTTCGCTCAGAGCGATGTTCTACATGGATGAAGTCGCCGGGTATTTTCCGCCCGTCAGCAATCCCCCTTCGAAGCCACCGATGTTGACGCTGCTCAAACAAGCTCGCGCCTTTGGACTCGGCGTGACGTTGGCAACTCAAAACCCCGTTGACCTCGATTATAAGGGCCTCTCGAATATCGGCACTTGGTTCTTGGGCCGTTTGCAAACCGAACGAGACAAGGCTCGTGTTCTTGAAGGACTTGAAGGAGCCTCTGGGCAAGCTGGCAGGCGGTTTGATCGTCAACGGATGGAGCAGATACTGGCGGGGCTCGGCAGTCGTGTCTTCTTGATGAACAACGTTCATGACGACGGGCCGAGCATCTTTCAAACTCGCTGGGCAATGTCGTTTCTGGCCGGGCCACTGGCACGAACCCAGATTTCGGAGTTGATGAAGGCTCGCAAGCTGGAAATCGAAAATGGCTTGCAATCGATCGCACCGGAGAAAGCCATTGACGTAGGGGAAGCCAACCCGGCAGCTGTCGCAGTGGTTTCTACTGAGCGACCGATCGTACCGGCTGGGGTCGAGGAACGGTTTATGGCAGCGATCCGAATGCCCGCCGAAGGTGCTCGGTTGGTCTATCGGCCGTCGCTTTATGGCGAGGCATCGATGCATTTTATCCGCAAGTCGGCCGATTTGGACTTATGGGAAGACGTCTCCTTTCTTGTGCCCTGTACGCGAGGGTTTCCCGACGACGTTTGGGAATCGAGTCTTCCGCTACCAGGTTCTGCGGAACAACTCGATTCGCCCGAAGACGGATTCACGTTTGCCGACTTGCCGACGGAGTTGATGGGCAAGGCGAAGTACCGATCGTACAAGTCGCAGCTAAAAGACTACGTGTACCGGCATCATCATCGATCGTTGTTCAAATGTAATTTGGTCAAAGGCTACGCACCATCGAACGACAAGAGCGAAGCGATTGCCTATTTTCGGCATCGCATCCATGAAGCGAAAGACGAAGCCGAACGGGAACTGCGAGACAAATACGAAGGCAAAATGAGATCGCTCGATCGAAAGATTAGGGCAGCCGAGCAGCGTGTCGAGGTCGAGCAGCAGCAGTACGAGACAGCGAAATGGTCTACGATCTCAAGTGTGGGTGCCTCGATTCTCGGCGCCTTCATGGGGCAAAAATTGGCGAGCCGAACGAACGTCTCAAAAGTGTCGACTGCCGCACGCGGTGCCAGCCGAGCGGCGAAGCAGCGTGGTGATGTGGGGCGTGCCGAAGAGACGCTCCGGCAGTTGGCTCTCGAGATGACCGAGTTGGACGTCGAACTGCAAGAAGAGATGGCGATGCTCGGTGAGCAATTCGATGAGCGAAACCTGGAACTTCACGAGTCCAAGATTGCTCCTCGAAAGAGTGACTTGAACGTTTCCGATCCGCTCATCCTTTGGATGCCATGGCAAATCGACGCAGCGGGGATCGCCACGCCGTTGTTCAGTTAGCTGCATTCGCTAAAAAGGCGTGTTTTCCAACAAGATCCACTACGGCCGACCCTAATTCTTGACTTTGTCAAAGCACGAGTGCAATTGCCCAAGCTTTGCCCCTTACACGACACCGATACTTGAACTTTTTTGGTGGGTAAACCCTTCTCTCTTGAGTCCAAGACGTAACAATAGGACCAACTGCGTCAAATTGTCCCTTTTTTTTGGCGGGTCGATTGGATGCGGGGCCATTTGTTAAAGAGTCACATCTTTATGGCCCACACGAAGCTAACCCTTTAGAGTCTTTTTGGAGAACACTACATGTCACGTTTGTTTTACGGATCGTTGATGGCTTTTGCCTTGGTTGCAGCCCCTTCCATCGCTGAGGACACTGCCGCCGCGGCCGAGTCGAGTTCGACGAAAGCTTGCTGCTCCGAAGCGAAGGCGGAAGCCTGTGCGAAACAAGAATGCAGCGCGGAAGGTACATGCTGTGCCGAAAAGAAGTGCTGTTCGGCGGAAAAATGCGCTGCCGGTGAATGCTGTGCGTTGGCAGCGAGTCTGAAGGAAGGCGACTCAATCGGTGCTTTCTATGTCACCAAAGTGGCCGGAGCCGCCGATGATGGTGTCGACGAAGGGCAAGAGCTTTGCTATCGCTGCCGTTACGGCTCGAGACCAATGGTTTTGGTTTTCGCTCGCGATACCGGAGGCAACATGCCCGAATTTCTCAAACAGTTGGATGCGGCGGTTGCTGAGCACGAAGACGCGAAATTGAAGGGCTTGGTGACCCTCTTGGGTGACGATACCGATTCACTTAAAGCAAATGCTGAGAAATTGGCTCAAGCTGCTTCGGCCAAACACGTACCCGTGGTCATCGCCAAAGAGACCAAAGCGGGTCCTTCGAACTACAAATTGTCATCCGACGCAGTGATTACCGTTGTCGTCGCAAATGACAGCAAAGTGGTCAGTTCGAAAACTTTTGCAGCCGACCAAATTGATGTCGCAAGCATCATGAGCGACGTTACCGGAATGCTAAACTAGTTCTGTAGATGGGGTGTGGTTCCACACCGTTCACAGCAGAATGCTAGCTGTCCCCAAGCTCAAACGAAGCCGATCTCTAAGGGGTCGGCTTTTTTTGTGGTTTTATGACGATTATTCGTTTTGGTTTAATCGTAACGGTCATTCGGGCCGATATAGGTTGGTAGATAGAATGCCCCTAGCGAGCATCCCTTCGATTTTTTGCTAAGCGATCCTTGACGCCCGTGCCGATACGGCTTAGACTCTCTTAAAGCGTTTAAGTTGAAATAGACAAAGGGTTTACATCGATCAAAATAGCACCAAATCGTGGTGTGATTTAGGGAGTCAGTCGTGACCAAAAAGGATATCGTGCGAACGATCTCGGAAGAGGTTGGGCTGACCCAGCAGCAGACGAAAGAGATTGTACAGAAAACATTTGATGCAATCATTGATTGTTTAGTACGCGAACGACGGATTGAGCTGCGGAACTTCGGTGTATTCGAAGTCAAACCGCGAGCGGCACGCAAGGCAAGAAACCCACGAACTGGAGAGCAGGTCGAGGTTCCGAGCAAGCATGTCGTCACGTTCAAGCCGGGTAAGTTCATGGAAGCCAAGGTGTGTGACTTGGATGAGTCGCCGCCTCCACCAATTGATTTGAAACAAACCCCAAGCCGTCCACCGAACACTTCGTCATCCGATGCCCCCAGCGGTCATTGGAACGAGGATTAGGTTGGGCTAGACCGTTCATGGAGGAACGATCGATGCGAAAATTGTCACGAAAATCATCGCTACGAAAGTCATTGCGACGAGTCGTGCAATTGACCATTTTGGCGTCAGCGATCACCAGTAGCGTCGGATGCTTTGTGCCGATCTACTCCGCTCGCCCAGAACGCCGAGTCCAACAATTGCTGTACACCTCCGAAGACCTGCGGGCGATGGTCGCCGAATGGGAACGATTCTGGTTCCTTGATTCGCCTAGTCACTTGACGCCGATTCGTACGCATGGCGGAATCATGTAGCCAATGGGCTGCGCAGCCGGTTGGATGAGTGGCGACGAAGCGAAAAATTGCCGTTGGATCGGACTGAGCAGCTTCTCTGGAATGAAAGCAAGCAATGAACTCCGAAAACGAAATTTTTCGTCTTATCGGCAAATAGTGACCTAGATTTGAAGGTATCGTCTTCAAACTCTTTGATTGCTACTTGCCATGTCTGCTGCTCCGATTCCGTGGAAACACGTCCGAAACATCCTCGTCATCTTTGCGCCCCTTTGGTTGGGTGCTGCGGTGGTGTTTGGATTCTTTGGCGTTTGTTACGGCTTGTTTCGTAGCGAAACGTATTCAGCCCGCTTGCCGCTATTGGTGCGCAGCGAAGCGTCAACTAGCATGATTGGCCTGGGCCGGTTCAATAGCCAAACCGAAATGAAAGCGGCCCAAGAAACGATTTTGGAAATGACGCAAAGTCCGGAAGTCGTTGGCGGTGCCCTCGGACAAATTGGTCCCCCGAGCGGCAAAGCGGAAGCCGATTGGCCATCGACGACGGTCATCGATGCCGTTTCGAGTGGTGGTGTCAATTTGTTAGCCCCACAAGGCTCCGACTTTGGTAATTCCGAAGTGGTTTACTTGAGTGTCAAAGCGGAGAACCAAGACCGAGCCTTCGCGTTTTGCAATGCCATGTTCGATAACTTGGCGAAACATCTGCGAACCATTCGGCACATCCGAGCCGATAGTGTGATTGGCGAACTTACTGACGCCCGAGATTTGGCAGCGGCAAGTTTGAATGAAGCGGCTTCTCGAATGCAGGAGCTTGAAACACAATTTCCAACCGATCTTGGTGAACTGCGAAATCTCAGCGAAGCGATTGCCAGCGAAGGGACCAACCGCCGAACGCTCGAAACAACCGAACACGAGTTACAAACGGCGGAATTGGAACTCAACAAACTGCTGGCGTTGCACCAATTGATGGTCGCTGGCTCCAAGAATCCCGATCATTTGCTGGTCAGTGGTAGCGATCTACTGACGCTTCAGCCTTCATTGCTGCGGCTGAAAGATGGTTTGATCGATGCTCAAATCATCAGTAGTCGATTGGCCGCCAGTCGTACCGAGCAGCATCCATCGGTCGTCCAAGCCCGCGCGACCGAAAAACAAATTCGTCGGCGGATGCAAGACGAAGCCGCGTCGGTCGTCGAAGCGATGAAACCGCTATTGAATATGGAACAGGCGCGTGTAACCAAACTATCGGAGAAGCGAGATGAGCTCAATAAAAGGCTCGAAGCATTGGCAAGCGTTCGAACCGAGTATGCAATCATCGATGCGGAAGTGTCACACCGAACGACGCTTTTGGAAGAAGCCGAGCGGGCATTAGCCGAGGCGCACGCCAGTCGCAAGGCAGCCTTGTCGACGGATTTGGTTGCCAAGCTTGGACCTCCGCAAGTGTCCGATAATCCTCTCGGTCCAGGCGGAACCATCGTTGCCATCGGTTCGACAACCGCTGGGCTATTGTTTGGTCTCGGAACTGTGTTTCTGATTGCACCAGGACCCAATGATCGCGGCCGCGGTCGCCGCTGGACCGACTTCTTACATGCTGGGGGGCGTCGCACTTCCGACCGTATCAATCCACTTGTTCATCCAGAGGTGACGCCTACGACGGGTGCACCTCCAAGTACCGACCGCCGCAGCAAACGCTGAATGGTTTTATGCCCTGACCGCTAGTTCTAACCCGCAACGCTTAGCAACAATGCTTAGGTGATGATCGAGATGGCCTGTCGCGAGCCAGGCAATCGCTCGAACCGATAATCGCTTTCCATCAGCAACTCCAAGTCGATCCCATGCTCGGGGAACGAGTCGCCGAAGCAGATAAACATTCGCTTGACGAAGTGCCCCGAGTTCGCCAACCAAATGGCCAAAAGGCCCGAGGCCAAAGCGAGACTCTGCATAGGCATTTTCGTCCCAGCCAACCAGTTCGGTAGCGTCCCCGGCCGCAAATCGCATAATTCGATATCCAAATACTCGTTCGGCATTCGCACAATGTTCAAACACTTGGCGAATGGTCCACGTGTAAGGGGAATGGATTTTGTCGACTTGTTCGGCACAAATACTGCTCGCCATCTCGCAAATCGTAAACAGTTGGCTCTCCATCTGCTCGATGACGCACTCGCCCAGAACCCGATCAATCAATTCTTGCTGATAGGCCGATGAGATTTCGCTTGGCATTGGCCGACGACTAACGTTACGATTCATACTCGATCCTCTCTAATCGGTTGCTCGTTCCAAGGCTCCTACCTTGAAACGCGATGCTTCGCAGGCTGCCGCCCGCCATCCTAGAGGCTGCCGCCTGCCATCGGAGTGAGTGAAGCGGGAGCCAACAAAGCATGCCCCCTCAGGAGGGAGACCGGAAACAAGCCCCGCCGGGTGGGGCGCGGGAAATAATCAGTGAATATTTTGCGCTGGCTATTGTAACGGGTAAAAAAATGTGCGTAACTATAGGTAGGCATCCTAGGAAACCTTACGGTTCGATAAGTCTTGTATCAACGAATGGAAATGAACTCCTGTGGCATCAGCCGTTGTCATTACCGCCCTGTTGCTCGTTGTATTGCTGGTGATAGGCATCATCCGGACATGTCGTTCGATGTGCAAGATGCGTTCGATGTGTGATGATGCGTTTGATCAATTATTCGACGCGATCCGGAAAGAGCATTTGATTTTAGATCATCTCGTCGATTCAATCCCCTCTCGATTCGCCCCCTGCTTGCAGACTCAAGTCACTCGTGACCGCATCAATGCCGATTCGATATTGAAGTCGGTGCTCGCAGATCCTCCGAATCGACTCCTACCGAAATCGTTATCTCAAGCTCAGTCTGATTTATGGTTTTCGATCGACCAATTGCTACGTTTGGCCGAGAAAGACGAAGACGTTATGAATATTCCTTCGGTCAATGCATGCCTAATCAGGTTGGCCGAGGCTCGTGAAGCGTCCCACCAAGCGATGCTCAAATACAACTGGGCGATTATCACGATGTCCGCCTTCACGGAGTTAAGCATCCCGTCGATGGTGTGTAGGTTGATCCCGAGCGAATCGAATCAGCGGTCATTAATCGATTGGACGCCAGACGTAAGTATCTAATGTCGCTCCACTCTCGTCGCTCCGCTCTCCGAGCGGAACGCGTCCACCGATTGGCTCATTCCAATTTTCGATCGCTAGACCTAAGACGCTATCCGCTCGGAAAGCAGAGCGGCATTTAGCTCCTTCAGATTTCTGGGGTTTTGTCCCAGGTCGCCTTTACCGACGCGAGATTGGCTTTCGGCTTCCATTCGGCATCCATCGCCCGCACGGATCAAGGCAACATGGACATCATCGACGAAGCGAAACAGGGGTGTGGTCCGAGTTAGATGGAGGTGGATACCGTGATCGGTTGTCTTTCTTTCCACAACCTTCCATTTCGATTGCTTGCCAGTCCATGCTTCAATTCGCTGAGCGACCACTTCCGCAGACTCGGAAAGCCGAGGTGGTCGGAGTTTGGGATCAGGGTGATCGTCCGCCAGTTTCGCATAATGAGTCGTCAAGTCACGGCTCCAGTTGTCAATTCGCAAACAAACCGCGACGATGGCAATTGCGACAATTCCCAGTACGATGAATCCAATCATTTTTGTCTTTTTTGTTTTCAAGTTTGAGCTAGTCACATGCCGAATGATCGATCGCTGTTTGCCGACACGGAAGAGGATAACCTAAAATCGGCTCAGCCGTTAGCTGCGCGAATGCGGCCAACTCGCTTGGCGGATTTCGTTGGCCAACATCAAATTCTAGGCGACGGGAAACTGCTTCGCCGAATGATCGATTCAGGACGCTTGGGATCGATCATCCTGTTCGGGCCTCCAGGAACGGGCAAGACGACATTGGCGCATCTGATCGGCAAAGAAACGGGCAGCCAAATCCGCAGTGTCAGTGCGGTCACCAGCGGCGTCAAGGAGCTGCGTGAAGTGTTGGGCTGGGCACGTGACGTGGTCTCCGCAGGCGATCCTCGGCCTATCCTTTTTGTCGATGAGATTCATCGCTTTAGCAAGAGCCAACAAGATGCCCTCCTGCCCGATGTGGAAGAAGGAATCGTAGCCCTGATCGGAGCGACAACAAGCAATCCCTACTTTGCCGTCAATGGTGCGCTCCTTTCAAGGAGTCAATTGTTTGCGTTGGAGGCTTTGACGGCAGACGACATTCGGCAAATCATCGATCGGGCGATCCAGGACGATTCGCTCGGGCTTGCTTCGTTTTCGCCAAAGATCGAGGAGCAAGCATTAGTCTATTTGAGCGAAGCGTGTGAGGGCGACGCACGCCGAGCCCTTTCGGCACTGGAAATCGCCGTCCGAAGTAACACGAAGAAGTCGGTGCCGATAACACAGCAAACGATCATCGAATCGATCGGCAATCGAATCGGCGGCTACGACGGAAGCGGTGACGATCACTACAATTTGGCAAGCGCCTTGATAAAAAGCATACGTGGTAGTGACGTCGACGCCGGTTTGTACTGGCTCGCCCGCATGTTGGAAGGAGGCGAGGACATTCGCTTCTTGTGTCGGCGGTTGATTATCTTGGCTAGCGAGGATATCGGGAACGCAGACCCTGCCGCACTCGGTATCGCGGTCTCAGCAATGCAAGCGTGTGAATTCATCGGTTTGCCGGAAGCCCAATTAACGCTAAGCCAAACGGTGGCCTATTTGGCGTTGGCACCCAAGAGTAACGCCTCGACGATGGCAATCGGATTGGCCCGTCGCGATGTTCGCGAAAACAACATCGTCCCGATTCCGAAACAGTTGCGGTGTGCGCATTATGCAGGTGCAAAATCGCTCGGACACGGTGAAGGTTATCAGTACAGCCACGATGCCGAAGGCGGAGTCGCAGCGCAAGACTATTTGGGCGTCGATCGAAGTTACTACCAACCGGTTGACCGCGGTTTCGAAATCGAATTGCAACAACGGATGAAGATCATAGACGAACAATTGGGCAAGTCCGAAAACAAATAACGACAATTGCATCCCGTTTTCACTCTTCACACCCCCCCCTCGCGAGTGTTGCCGCCAAGTCTTATAACAGGTCGCTCCGATCAATCGGAGAATCGATCAATCGGAGAATCGAAGAAGAACCCACATCCTCAGAAATCGGGTGCATTGACATGTTGTTTCTAGCCGCCTTTGTAGCGGGCTTGATTGTTTACGCCGCCTTTCGCGTTCTGGCGGGGTGCCTTTACACGGTTTCACCAGACCAACGGGCCGTCGTGACCAGCTTCGGTGCTGCACAGCTCATGCCTGGCACCGTTAACAGTGCTGCAGCGAATCCTTCGCTTAGCGAAGATGAAGTTCAACGCTACGAGTACCCGCAGGTCCAAGTGATCGGTCCTGGCGGTCCGTACTTCAAAATGCCTTGGCAAACGGTTCACAAAGTCACCGTCGCGACTCAATCCGTCGATCTGTCGTGGGATCCGTCCAAGCATCAAGATACGATTGAAGCGGTCACCAAGGACAACTTGACCACTGGCGTGAACGGTCAAATTCGTTACCGCGTGAGCGAAAGCAATCTTTACCCCTACTTGTTTGGCGTCAGCAGCCCTCTCGAACATGTGATGGGCTACTTCGTTTCGGTGCTCCGAGAACGAATCGCCAACTTTGTTGATCCGAAAGGTCAAAGCTTGCTTGATGCCACAGAACTCGAAACGGGCGACGGCGGTCGTGATGCGGACGCAGCTAGCAGCAGTGCGGTGGAGCTTTCCGAAGGCGTCTCGATCAATGATTTACGAAAGAACTTGCCGCTTTTGAACCAGTACATGGAAGAACAATGCCGCAACACGACCGCTCGCTACGGCATCGAATTGGATGCCGCGTTAATTACTGAGATCGATCCGCCAGCGGAAGTGGACCGTGCCCTTTCGGCGATCAATAGTACCCGTAACCAAGTCGCCGCCGACATCAGTACCGCTCGAGCCGATTCCGAACAGCAAATCACGATGAGTGCCCGTGCCGTCGAGATCGCCACGAACAACGCTCAAGCTGAAGTCGCTCCGCTGCAAGAACTGGCGGGAACCCTTACAGCGATCAAGAAAGAAGGTGGGTCGGCTTGCTTACAAGCTTATCTGCGAAACGCTCGCGTCCCCCTGTTCAAACGAGCGAGCCGATTCCTGATTCAAACCTCTTCGAACCATTTAATTGACAAAGGAGCCGACCAATGATCATTTTAGGTTTTGTTCTTGGCGTGGCTGTGATTCCGATCTTGCTAGGGCTTGCGCGGGCATTCGGACTTTACACATGTGTCGAAGAATGCGAATCACAAGTTTTTACGCTGTTCGGTAAAGTGATTGGGACGATCGATCGAGCAGGCTTGCATTTTCCAATCTCTTATTACGGCCCACGGGCGATGCTGATTCCTTTCTTTGGAAAAAAGTATGTCGTCAACACGGCTCTTCGCCAGCATTACCTGCGAAGCCAAATGGTCAATTCCGAAGAGGGAACGCCGATGGGTGTAGGGATTTGGTATGAGATGCAGGTCAAA
>JGI12210J13797_10236898_pt1 | contig 16973 bp, 14 predicted proteins | sample ElkSlonscriptome_3_FD_13797 | JGI IMG/M metagenome (IMG submission 13797)
GTCGCCGTTCATCGGTCTCCCTCTCCGAGCCAGTTGCTCAAGACCGAGTCGCGCGCCGCGATCCGGTGCAGCCGCTCCCGCGTCTTCTTGAGGCGACGCTTGATCGTCGCCAGGGACACGTCGCACGCGTCGGCCACCTCGCGCAGCTCCATGCCCTCCACGTAGCGCAGCACGAAGGCCACGCGCTCGGCCGCGGGCAGGCCGTCGAGCGCCTCGTGGGCCCGGACCAGCGCCGCGTACACCTCGGGCTCGAGGGCGTCGGGCACCGGCTGGTAGGGCTCGTTGCGCATGCGAAGGCTGAAGCGCCGCCGCACCGTTCGCCACCGCAGGCGCTTGAGCGCCGTGCGCACGGCCACCGAGCACAGCCACGTCGACAGCGCCCCCTCGTCCCCTCGGAACGAGCCGATGCTGGTGAGCGCCTGCAGGAAGGTCTCCTGCACCAGGTCCTCGAGCTCGCCGTCGGGCCCGAGCACCCGGAACAGCACGCGCTCCACCGCCCCCACGTGACGGTCGAACAAGGCGGCCTGGGCCGCTTGCTCTCCCGCCCGCAGGCCCTCGAGCAGCGGGCTGGGCTCGGCTAGGGGAGGATCGTGGTGAAGGGACACGGACATGCTCGCGGGAATCCAGGCGCGTTCTCGCATCAGTACCCCCACCCGACGCAGACGGCTCGCTCCGAGATCGCCGAGCCCGCCGGGAGCCCTACACAGCGCGCGAATCCGCGCAGGTGCCCCTCTCGCCAAAGCGTGGTTCCGGCTGGGGGGTGCCGTACCATCCCCCAAATGTCGATGCGAACCCCGTGCGCGCCCCTGCTCGCGCTTGCCTGCTGCCTTCCCCTTGCTTGCGGTGACGACGATTCCACCCCGGCCGATCCGGCCGGCTCCACCAGCACCACCGAGCTCGCCACGACCACCGGCCCGCCCGTGGTCGACACCACCGGCGAGCCCGATCCCACCGCCGACGACACGGGCCCGGACACCACCACCGGCACGCCCGACACCACCACCGGCCCCGCCGATGAGTCGTCGAGCGGCGGCGAGGACCCGCTGACCTTCGCCGGCGAGATGAACGGCTACCGCTGGGAGCTGCCCTGCGAAAACCCGAAGCTCACCGACACCTGCCCGTGGGATCCCGCCCTGCTCGAGGGCGCCATCGACGACCCGGCCGTCACCCTGCACCGCGAGACGGTGCTGACCTTCGGCGGCGATCCGGCCGTGGTCTACGACGTGGAGATCCAGATCCGCGGCCTCAGCGAGCCCAAGACGTTCACCGGCGGCGAGGTGCTCGAGGACCACTTCCAGATCGGCGGCGAGGCCGGCGCCAACGACTACAACATCTACGGGATCGAGGTGGACGACCCGGCGGAGAGCTACACCCTCAACCGCAACGAGATGGGCGTGGGGCACTACCTGTTCGTGCTCGACTACACGGTCACGATCCCCATCCGCGGCGGCTCCGAGGTGCGGCTGTCCATGATCGACCCGAACAACATCGCCATCGCCAACCCGGGCGGCGCATCGGGCATGGCCGAGCCCTTCGTGGTGCCGGACATCCCCCCGTTCCCCGACCCGTTCTTCGGGCAGTTCATCCAGATGGACGTGCTGTCGGTGACCGAGGGCGGCTGACGAGCCCCTCGCGCGGGCGGCCCCACTCGCGGGCGGCCCACGCGGTCTCGTCTTCGGGCGCCCCGGCGGCGCGAGGCGAGCTGTCGCGCCCGAGCGGGTCGACGCCGATCCTCTCGGAGACCCTCGGAGACCCTCGAGGCCTCGGGCCATGGAGCCCTCGGACCCTCAGGTGAGGTTGGTCAGCGGACCCGAGCAGTAGTTGGGGTCGCCGAAGACCTGCCGCTCGTCGCCGAACAGGTTGAGGATGGCGACCAGCAGGTTGTTGTGCGAGACGTCGGCCAGGCCGTCGTTGCGCAGGAACCGGCCGCCCCGCAGCCCGCCGCCGCCGCCCGCGAGCAGGAACGGCATGTTGGCCTTGCTGTGCGTGGGCGGCTGGGCCAGCTCGGACCCGAAGAACACCACGCTCTCGTCCAGCAGGCTGTGCCCGCCCATGTCCACCGCGTCCATCGCCGACAGCAGGTAGGCGTGCTGCTCGGAGTACCACACCATGATCTGCTCGCACTCCTGCGGGCGGAAGCCGCCGTCGTGCTGGTAGTAGTGGTGGTGCTGCATCAGGCCGAGCCACGGGAAGGTGTGCTTGGCCTCGGTGTCGCTCCACTGGAGCGAGGCCACCGGCGTCACGTCGCACGCCAGCGCCATCACCAGCATGTCCATCATGAACCGCCCCACCTCGGGGATGGCCTCGTCGGTGGACGTGTCCACGGTCGAGCCGTCGTCGGAGGACTCCAGGCCGGTCTGCGGGTCGTAGCCCGAGGTGTCGACCCGCTCGGGGACCGAGCAGATCGCGGTGGGCACGGGCAGGTTCTCCAGCGACAGCTCCAGCTCGCGGATCTTCTCCAGGTGCTGCTCGAGCTTGTGCCGATCGGCCATGCCCATGCCGGGGGCCAGGGCCTCGAAGCGCCGGTCCACGAGGTCGAGGACGGAGGCCTTGCGCTCGAGGCGGGCCTGGAAGTCGCCCTGCTCGGGGTCGAGCGAGCCAAAGAAGCCGTCGAACATGGCCTGCGGATCCAGCCGCGGCGGGATCGGATCGAAGGTGGCGTTGTCTTCGAAGTGGGCCGAGTTGATCGGGTGCAAGAGCCCATGCGACTTGCCCGTGCCCCAGCGCACCGCCATCTGGATGCTGGACTTGGGGTAGCCCTCGCCCAGCTGGCTTGCGATCACCTGGTCGATCGACGGGCCCTGGGCGTAGCCGTCGCCGCCCTGGCCGGTGCCGGTGAGCCACGCCACGATGCCCGCCTGGTGCTGCTCGCCCGAGGCGCTGGCCATGCTCAGGCCGTCGACCACCAGCAGCTTCTCGCGGATCACCTCGAGCGGCGCGAGGATCGGGCTGAGCTCGAACGCGTCCTCGGTGCCCGTGGGGCGCCAGCGGTTGTTGCCGTCGCCGTCGTCGATGACCGTGCCACCCGGGGTGTACACGGACACGAAGCGGCGGGCCTGACCCGTGCCGCCGGCTCGGGCCGGCCGCGGGGTGCCCATGATCTCCAGCCACGGCAGCGCGATGGCGATGCCACCTGCTCCCCGCAGCACTGCGCGTCGGCTCAGCCGTCGTCCCATGGCTACTCGCCCTCCGGTGCGAGGTAGAGGAATTCGTCGGTCTGCGTCAGCTCTCGCAGCAGCTGGACCACGTCGTGCCCCGAGGCGGTGAACGCCTCTTCCAGGCGGTCTTGGGTGCACGCGTCGTCCTTGGTGGTGCGGCGACCGTAGGCGTAGTTGGCCCACTTCTCCACGAAGCACACGTGCGTCTGCTCGGCCTCGGCGATGGTCTGGACCAGCTCGAGCGGCCCGCTCACCACCTGCACGCCGGGCACGCCCCCGCTGGGGTCGATGACCGCGCCGTTCTCGGTGTCGCGCCACTGGCCGATCGGGTCGTAGTTCTCCAGGGCCAGCCCCACCGGGTCCATGAACGCGTGGCAGCCCGAGCACGCCTCGTCTTCGCTGTGCTTGGAGTAGCGCTCCCGCGCGGTGGCCCCCGAGCCCGGATCGGGCGGCTTGACCTCCTCGAGGATGTCACCCTGCGGCAGCGGGATGTCCTGGCACAGCAGCTCGCGCATGATGAACGCGCCCCGCACCACCGGGTTGGTCTCGTTGGAGTGGATCGTGCCCGACAGCACGCCGGCCTGCGTGAGCAGGCCCAGGCGCTGCTCGGGGTCGAGGTCGACCTTCACGAACGCGTCACCCTCCACCCCGGGGATGCCGTAGAACTCGGCCAGCTCCTGGTTGACGAAGGTGTAGGGGGCCGTCAGCGCGTGGTCCCACGTGCCGGGGCCCTCGAAGATCTCGTACGCGAGGAACCGCTGGGTCTCCTCCCGCATCAGCGCGCCCATGCTCGAGGAGTACAGCGGGTAGCGCTCCGGGTCGCGCTCGAGCTGCGACAGCGCGCTGATGGGCAGCAGGTTGTCGAAGAAGAACCGCACCATGGTGCGCGAGCGCTCGTCGGCGAGCATGCGCTCGGCGTGGGCGGCCACGCTCTGGGCGTCGACCAGCTCGCCGGCCTCGGCCGCGTCGAGCAGCTCTTGGTCGGGCATGGTGCCCCACAGCGCATACGACAGGCGCGAGGCCATCTCGTAGCCCGTGGGGCGGCGCCGGCCCTGCTCGTCGACGAACCCCAGCTCCACCCGGTAGAGGAAGTCGGGCGACTGCAGCACCGCCTCCACCACCGTCGCGATGCTGGTGGCGAAGTCGGCCTGCGGCCGCACGCCGGCGGCCAGCTCCACGTAGGGCTCGGCCTCGCCGGCCACCAGGGGGCGCCGAAAGGCCCGCGCCACGAATTCTTCCACCAGCGAGGCCGCGCACGCGTCGACCTCGGCCGCCGCGGTCGACTCGGTGATGTCCGCCGCACAGGGCGACAGCTCGCCGAGCTTCTCCGGGGTCGCGGTGGCCCGCAGCGCGACGGTCTCGGCCACGGTGTTGTACTGCTCGGCCAGCAGGCTCGAGACCGACTGCGCGTTGGCGTCGTTGCCGAACCCGTTGGCCAGTTCCTCGCTGGGGAACGCGTTGCCCGGGTTGGTGTCGTCGCCCAGCAGGTCTTCGATGGTGTTGTTGTATTCGAAGCGGGTCAGCCGGCGCAGCGTGGCGCGCTCGGAGGCATCGACCCCGCAGCCCAGCGGCTCGCCGGTGTCGCCGTCGCTGTCGCTCCCGCCGCTTCCGTCGGAGCCCATCGAGCCCTCGCCCGCGTCGTCCAGCTCGCCCACCCCGGCGTAGCAGCTGCACATCGCCGAGAAGGCGACCACATTGATCGTGCGAACTACCCCCATCCCACGAGCAGCATGGAAGGCGCCGAGAGAACCGTCAAGCGTTCCGTCCTCGACGAGAGACCCGGCGTCGACTCGGTGACGCGTGACACCAAGCCTGCACGATGTGTAGCTCACCGCGCGCGATCCGGCGCGCGCCGAGGCCCGACAGCGGCACAGTGATTGCCGGTGTTCGTGCCTCGAACCCGGACGGCTGCGATCCCCGGGGCGGGGGGGATGGACCGCGATGCGGCTGAGGCTGGCGCTGATGTGCTAGATCGCCGACATGTTCGCTCGAAGCGCTCGGATACAGTGGACCCTCGTCTGTACCCTCGCAGGCACGGGAGCCTGCTCGGACGGCACCGGCAGCACTGGCAGCACCGGCAGCACCGAGACCGAGGGCTGTCAGCCCGGCACCGAGTACTGCGCGTGTCTGGGCGGGAGCGTCTGCGAGGGCGCGCTGGCCTGCATGGAGGGGTTCTGCGTCGATCCGAGCACGCCGGGCACGAGCACCACGAGCGCGAGCGGGTCGGGCGGGAGCACGTCCCCCGCCGACGGCACCACCGGCACCACCGGCGCCGACGAGACCGAGGGGCCGGGCGACAGCGACGGCACGCGTGGGTCCACCGGCGACGGGTCCACGGACACCGGCGGGTCCACGGACACCGGCGATCCGGTCGATCCCTTCGGCTGCGATCTCCTGGAGTACCCGGTCAACGTGGTGGGCGGAGGCGGATACGACACCGTCGTGGCGGCGGTCGTCGCCGCTCCGCCCGGCGCCACGGTCCAGGTCTGCCCGGGGACCTACGTGGAGAACGTCGTGATCGAGCGCGACCTGACCCTGCTGGGCGCGGGCTCCGACGTCACCATCCTCGACGGCGGCGGCATCGAGTCGACGCTGTACCTCGACCAGGCCGATCTGGCGCTCCAGGGCCTCACCGTCACCAACGGCGCGGCGCACCTCAACCCGCTCGGGGGCCCCGGCACGTGCGGCGGAGGGATCGCCATCGAGTACTCCAGCGGTCAGCTCGTCACCATCGACGACTGCGTGTTCACGAACAACCAGGCCACCATGGGCGCGGCGATCTGCTCCGACGGTTCCACGGGCTCGGGCGACGCCGACCTCGTGCTCACGAACGTTCGCATCCACGACAACGAAGCCTCGGCGAACGGCGGCGGAATCTTCGCCTACAGCGATCTCGACATGACCGACTGCGAGGTCTTCGACAACACCGCCCTCAACCACGGGGGCGGGCTTTATCTCTCCTACGGCGCGGCGACGGTCAGCGGCGGCATGGTGCGCAACAACGTCGCCGATGAGGGCGGCGGGGCCTACCTGCAAGACCCCTTCGTGCTGACCGTGAGCAACAGCGACTGGGGCGAGGGCGCGGCCCTCGAGAACGCCCCGGACGACGTGGGCTGCTACGTCGACACCTTCGGCTTCTTCGGAGCGAACGCGACCTTCAGCTGCAACGTTCCCGAGTACGACGAGTGCAGCTGTAGCTAGCCCCTCGGGCTAGTCCCTCGGGCTAGCAGCCCGAGTTCTCGCACGAGCACGCCGCGCAATCGAAGTCGGCCAGCGTGCCCGCCGGGCCGGTGCACGTGGCGCTGCACGCCTGCGGCCCGCAGGTCAGCGTGGTGGCCAGGCACGCGTTGATCCCCGAGCACTCGATCTCGCAGCCGCTGTCCCCACAGGTGATCGTGGTGTTGTTGCAGCTGTTGTCGCCCGAGCAATCCACCAGGCACGGCCAGCCGTCGGGGCAGACCACGCCTGCGTTGCACTGGGACTGGCCGCACGCGATGGTGCAGGCCCCGCCCGCGCAGCCCCCCGTGCACTCGGCCGGGCAGGCCCCCATGCCGGGCGGCACCGGATCGCACGAGCCCGAGCCCCCGCCCGAGCTCGACTCGCCCCCGCGGGTGGTCCCGGACTCACCGGTCGACTCGTCGTCGCCCCCGGTGGAATCGTTCGTGCCGTTGGTGGTGGTCGTGGGCGGAGGCGGAGGCGGAGGCGGAGGCGGAGGCGAGGGCATCGTCGTCCCCATCTCCCCGTCCGAGCCGCTCCCCCCGCTCCCCCCGCTGGTGGCCCCCGGCTGCATGCCCGCCGAGGTCTCCGGATTCCCGAACAACGACGAGTCGTCGTTCCCCTCCTCGGGGCAGCCCGCCAGCACCAGCAGCACCCCCACGCACCATCGCTTCGTCACCATCTCGGGCCTCCGCGTGGCCATCGTGCCGCATCGCCCGGGGCCGGAACCACTCCCTTCTCCCCCCGAGACCCCGCTTTCTGCGCGAAATCGCCCTTTTCGGAAGGATTTCTTCCGCATCTCGTCCTCTCGCCACGGCACGGCCCTGCGCTCCTGCTGCACGGCGACGGCACGACCTCGCTGTACAAGCACCTCAACGAGGTGCTCGTCACCCCCGGCGAGTTCGTGCCGCGCGGGTCGGTCATCGGGCTGTCGGGCTCCACCGGCTACTCCACCGGCCGCCACGCCCATGTCATGCGCATGGAGAACTGCGGCCAGCTCAAGTGCCAGTCGCTGCCCATGGAGTTCGTGGAGGCGGGGGTCCCCGTCACGGGCGACCTGGTGACCTCCGAGAACTGCCCCTGAGCCGCCGCTCCCGTCAGGCACCCAGCTCGCAGCGACAGGTCAGCGCGTCGAACTCGGCGGCGCAGTGGTTCTGCATCCAGACCGCGTCCTCCAGCTGCATGCAGTTCAGCCCCGACAAGCAGGCCAGCAGCTCCTCGTAGGCGCCCCCGCAAGTGTCCCCCACCGCCTGGGGCGGCGGCGTGAACGTGAAGTACGCCCCCCCCTCGCAGAAGTAGAGCATGTACTCGGGCGGATAGGCCACGTACTGCGAGAAGCCGCCGATGTAGTAGCCGGCGTTGGTGCACGCCACCGCCTGCGCGTTGAGGCTGATGCACTGCATCTCGATCCCGCCGGTGCCGGGCACCATGGGGATCATCGCGCAGCCGAGCATGTCGGCGAGCAGCTGATCCTCGCAGGCGTCGTACACCTGCTCTTGGGGGTCGCAATTGGCCAGGCAGGGACCGCCCCCCATCGCCTCGCACTGGAACACCGACGCCAGGTCGAGCTGGCAGACGGGATCGGCGTAGTTGAGGCTGTCGTAGCAGTACGCGGTGAGATACGGGATGGAGTAGTAGCCGTAGCAGGCGACCCACTCGGCCGCCCATAGCTCGCACAGCCCCGGCGGCGCCTCGCCCGACGAGCTCTCCTCGCCCGACGAGCTCGACGACGAGCTCGACGCATCGGTCGAGCTCGACTCGGGGACGCCGGTGGAGCCGGAGCTCGAGCCTCCGCTGCTCGGGTCGACCGTGGTGCCGCTCGTCTCGAGCGCGCTGGTCGAGCCATCCACGCCGCTGGTGGTGCCAATGCTGGTCGAGCCCGAGTCCGAGTCGACGGTGGTGGTCGTGTCTGGCGGCGCCCCGGTGGTGCCGCTCGGATCGGCGGGCGCGTCATCCGAGCACGCCAGTGGCAGAGATGCGGCCGTCAGCAAGAACATCCAGCGGTTGTAGTCGGAGCTCACGAGTCCATCATGGATCACCGGAGTTCGGGCTGACGAGAGAGCGCTCGGCGCCGCCTTGCCGGTAGCGGCGGGTACACTCGTGACCACCCGAGATGGCGAGGTCGGGGCCGACGTCGCGCCCGAGGCCCTGCCCTGCCCCTGCCCCGATCGATGATGGACGGCTAGGCGCCGCCGTCGTGGCTACTGGCGTAGTCTTTCAGCCAGACCTCGGCGCTCGCACTGTCGGGGAAGAACGCCTTCTTGTTGTTCCGCTGCGACTTGTCGAGGAGCGCCACGGCGGTGAGCACCAGCTTGACCAGCGTCCGCTGCGTGAACTGGGCGCCCACGATGGCGATGGCGCGATCGGGCAGGCGCTGCAGCCGGTCGGCCATCGTCCGACGCGTCGCGGCCGTCAACCCGGTCAGGTCGGCGACGTTCATCTCCCATATGAAGTACGGCTCGGACTTGATCTGCTCCTCGACGGCATCGAGGAACGCCACGGTCTCGTCGTCTTGGAGCTCTCCAACCGACTTGGACCGCACATAGCGAGGGCCCAACCACTCGAACTCGATCCCGCCTATCTTCTCCATGCGCGAATCTCGGGTCATCCTACCACAAGCGCGGCCCGGGTCCGAAACCCATCATGATTTCATGGGGCTCGTCTCTTCCGGAGACGCTCGGGGAGTCCGGGCCCCCCGGGCCCGAACCCGGACCAAGCCGGGACACGAGCGAACGCACGGACCGGCCCGCGACCCCCAGACCGTTCAGCCCGGCCTCGGGCCACCGAGCGCTCGGCGTGCCCTCTCCGCCGCGCCATGGCAACCGACCGGGGTCGGTTGCCATGGCGCGGCCACATGGTAGTCCGGCGATGCTCGCGGTACGGGCCACGGGAACACGGTTTTATGCCGCGTGAGACCGGTTGGACGCCGCAACGAAGAGGTATCCCATGACCAACGACGCGAAACGAGGATCCCGCAGATCCGCCCAATTCGGAGATCAGAACGTGACCGTGGGGACCGGTGGCGAGGTGCACCAGAGCGCCGGCGATGGCGTCCCCGTGATGACCACCCAGCAGGGCGTGCCGGTCTCCGACGATCAGAACTCGCTGAAGGTGGGCGCGCGCGGCCCCACCCTGCTCGAGGACCTCCACTTCCGCGAGAAGATGTTCCACTTCGACCACGAGCGGATCCCCGAGCGAGTGGTGCACGCGCGGGGCTACGGCGCCCACGGCTACTTCGAGAACTACGAGGGCCTGTCGGACCTCACCCGCGCCGACGTGTTCCAGCGCGCGGGGGAGAAGACCCCGGCGTTCGTGCGCTTCTCCACCGTGGCCGGCAACAAGGGCTCGCCCGACGTGGCCCGCGACGTCCGAGGCTTCGCGGTCAAGATCTACACCAAGGAGGGCAACTGGGACATCGTGGGCAACAACATCCCGGTGTTCTTCATCCAAGACGCCGTGAAGTTCCCCGACCTCATCCACGCGGCCAAGGCCGAGCCCGACCGGGGCTTTCCGCAGGCCCAGACCGCGCACGACAACTTCTGGGACTTCATCTCGCTGACGCCCGAGAGCATGAACATGGTCATGTGGATCATGTCCGACCGCACGATCCCGCGGTCGCTCCGGTTCATGGAGGGCTTCGGCGTGCACACGTTCCGGCTGGTCGACGCCAAGGGTAAGTCGACCTACGTGAAGTTCCACTGGAAGCCCAAGCTGGGCATGCAATCGGTGGTGTGGAACGAGGCGCTGAAGCTCAACGGGGCCGACCCCGACTACCACCGGCGCGATCTGTGGAACGCCATCGAGGCCGGCGAGTACCCCGAGTGGGAGCTGGGCCTGCAGACCTTCGACCAGGACTTCGCCGACCAGTTCGACTTCGACATCCTCGACGCGACCAAGCTCATCCCCGAGGAGGTCGTGCCCATCAAGCGGGTGGGCCGGCTGGTGCTCGACCGGGTGGTCGACAACTTCTTCGCCGAGACCGAGCAGGTGGCGTTCTGCACCCAGAACGTGGTGCCCGGCATCGACTTCACCAACGATCCGCTGCTGCAGGGCCGCAACTTCTCGTACCTCGACACCCAGCTCAAGCGCCTCGGCGGGCCCAACTTCACCCACATCCCGATCAACGCCCCCAAGTGCCCGATCCACACGTTCCAGCAGGACGGGCACATGGCCATGCGCAACCCCAAGGGGCGGGCCAACTACGAGCCCAACTCCTGGGGCGGCGAGCAGGGCGGGCCGCGGGAGGCCCCCGACGCCGGCTTCCGCTCGTTCCCGGCCGCCGAGTCCGGCGAGAAGGTCCGCGAGCGCTCCGAGAGCTTCGCCGATCACTATAGCCAGGCGCGGCAGTTCTACGTGTCGCAGACCGAGGTCGAGCAGGGCCACATGCGCGACGCGCTGATCTTCGAGCTGTCGAAGGTGCAGACCGAGGCCATTCGGTCCCGGGTGGTCTCACACCTGCGCAACATCCACGAGGACCTCGCCAAGGGCGTGGCCGAGGGGCTGGGGCTGGGCTCGCTGCCCGAGCCGGCCGACGCGGCGGTGAAGCCCCGCACCGATCTCGACCCCTCGCCCGCGCTGTCCATCATCGGCAACGCCCCCGACACCTTCGAAAGCCGCGTGCTCGGCGTGCTGGTGAGCGAGGGCGCCGACGCCTCGCTGCTGAAGGGCCTGCGCGACGCGGCCAAGGACGCCGGGGCCAAGGTCGAGATCATTGCGCCCCGGGTGGGCGGGATCGAGGCCAGCGACGGCAAGCACGTGGACGCCCAGGAGAAGATCGGCGGCGGCCCCTCGGTGCTCTACGACGCAGTGGCGGTGGTCGTGTCGGAGAAGGGGGCCGAGATGCTCGCCTCCAACCCCGACGTGCGCGACTTCATCAGCGACGCGCACGCCCACGACAAGTTCGTCGCCTACGCCGAGGCCGCCACACCGCTGTTCGAGGCGGCCGGGGTGACCATGGACGACGGCTACACCGCCCTGGGCAAGGCCGGCGACGCGGCCGGGTTCCTGAAGGCCTGCCGCGGCCTGCGCTACTGGGCCCGAGAGTCCGGCTGAGACGCAGGTGTCCACCCCGGGGCCGAGCCTCGCCGATCCTCTCGGCGGCGCTCGGCCCTCAGTTCGTGAGCACGGCGAGGCGTTGTCCGACATCACTCGAATCCATACACCATTTTGGTGGATCGATGCGGGCGCGTGACATGCACACTCTCGCGCGGATCAGAAGTCCATGCTCAGCGTCAGTCCGACTCGGGATCGCGACGGTACGGGGATGCTCAGCCTCGCGCGAGCCCGAGGTCGCTCGTTCGGTCGAGCATTCGGTCGATCCTGCCGACGCATTCGGATTGCCCCCCAGATGGTCAATCCAGCCCCGGCGGCCATCGTGATCACCCCCGGCACGATCAGGCCCGCGGCGATCGCCCGCTGTTGATCCCGCCACTCCGACAGCCCGGCGATGAATTCCTCGCGCTCGAGATCGGTGGGCTCGGTCCACTCGAACACCTGCTGCCGTCGCGTGGTGCGGCGGTCGATCTCTCCGAGGATCCACCCGCCCACACCGATCAGCGCTCCGCCGCCGATCAGCGCGACCAAGCCCAGCGAGGGCACCAAGACCAGGCCCGGGGGCTCGGGCGCGGGCGCGGGCTCGCTCGGCGGCCGCGGCAGCACTCTCGGCTCGGGAGGCGCGGACACGGTGGCCTCGGCCGGCGACGCGGTGAGGGTCGGCTCGGAGCTCGGGGATGCCGGCGACGTGCCCGATGCCGAGGCATCCGAAGCCGGCTGCGGGGGCGGCGGAACCTCGGCCGCGCGCGCTCGGGCCTGGGCCTGCTCGTGCAGCACTCGCAGCCGCTCCAGCTCTTCGACCAGCGCCTCCGGGACCGCCTCGGCCTCGCCCGCCGCGATGCCCCGCGCCCGCTCGGCCATGTACTCCTCGAGCAACGCGATGGGCTCCTCGATCAGCACCATCCGCTCGGGCTGGGCGCCTTGGGCCGCCTCGTAGACCTTCAGGGCGCGCTCCAAGGCCATCGTCCCCATCGTCTGGATCCGCTCGGTCTCGGCCAACGAGCGATGGGCCGCCGCGTACGAGCGAGCCGAGGCGACGTACTCCCCGGAGAGGTACTGCCGCTCGCCCCGGGTCATCAGGTCGTCGAAGGAGAGCTGGGTCTCCAAGGGTGCTTCGGTGCTCGGCTCGGCTCGCAGAGCCGAAGCCCCCGCGGAGGTCGCTCGGGCCGAGGATGGCCCCCAGCCCGACAGCACGAGCGCTACGCTCATCGCGAGCGTTGAGGTCCCAATTGATCGTCGATTCATGCTTCGTTGCTACTCCACGGTGAACTCGAGCTTGGTCTCTGCAGGCCGCGGGCGAAACACGGCCTTCTTCACGACCCCGATGGCACAGGTCGCGGCGTGGCCCGGCGGAGACGCAAAGGGCCACTTCACCTCGCCCTCGGCAGAAATCGCGAACCCCACGGTGAGGGATGCGTGGTCGGGTGACTCGATGCACCGCCGGTTGATCCGTCGCTTCAGTGTCCGCTCCATCGACGCATCACTCGGAGGACCCTCGGGGCGGCTCGGCCGCGGTGAGGATGCGGGCGCCCGAGGCGACGGCGCGGGGGCCCGAGGCCGTGACTCGAGGGGCGGCGGTGAGGCCTCGGGAGACCGAGGCGACGACGCGGGCGGCCGTGACTCGGGGGGCCGCGCTGAGGCCTCGGTAGACCGAGGCGACGACGCGGCAGGCGAAGTCCCGGGAAGTCGAGGCGCGTGCTTCGGCGCCTGGAGCAGCGCAGGGCCGGGTCGAGCCGGGGAGGGCGGCTCGGCGGTCATCCTCGGCTCTTCGTCGCTCTTCGCGGCCATCCGCGCCCCGTCGACGCCTCCGCGCTCCTGCATCCCCGGCCCCGCCCAGGCCCACGCCCCCGCCGCGACCAGCACCCCGCTCCCCAGCCACCCCAGCCACCGCCGGCGGCGTGGCTCCCGATCGAGCGCACCGGACTGCTCCATGCCGTGCAGCGTCGCCTCGTCCAGCGCGATGACCGTCTCTCCCGACTGAGAGGCGGGCTCGACGATCGGCGGGAGCAGCTCGCGTCGATCCATGACCACCGTCTCCGCCGTCTCGAGCTCGTCGTCCGTCATCATCGCCGCGCGCTCCGGCCCTCCGACCACGACCGCCGCGAAAGGGCCGACCGGGGCTGGCACGTGCGTCGCCGCCACCGGGGTCGGCACGCCCAGGCTCGACGACGCGATCGACGATCCAACGTTCCCCTCGCCGATCCCCTGCGCCAACGTGGTGTCATCCGTGCCTCCCTGCCACTGCATCGACTCGATGAGCGTCACCTGTGCCTCCGAGCTGCTGCGGTCGAGCTGTCCGGACCCCAGCGTGTCCCGGCCCAGCTTCGCCAGCCGCCGCTGCACCGTCTGCATGTCGGGCGGCCGGAACCGCGGCTGCTTGGCCAGCAGCTCCAGCACGAACGCCTCCACCTCCGGCGGCAGATCGGGCAGCCGGTCCCGCAGCGGCGGCACCGGGTCGGCCGCGGTGCTCCGCAGCACGTCGCGCGGCTTCTTGCCCCGGAACGGCACCTGGCCCATCAGCATGCGATACGCCACCACGCCCAGCGCATAGATGTCGGAGCTATGGGTAGCGGGCCCGCACAGCACCTCCGGCGCGGTGTAGCCGGGCGTGCCCAGCACCTGGTCGGCCCCCGTCAGATCGCGATCGCGGGTGCGGTCGTCGACCTTGGCGATGCCGAAGTCCACCAGCTTCACGACCTCCTCGCCGTCCTCGTGGGTCAGGAAGCAATTCGCCGGCTTGACGTCGCGGTGGATCACCCCGCGCCCGTGCACGGCCTTCAGCCCGGCCGCGATCTGCTCCAGCAGCCCCCACGCGCGCTCCCACGAGATCCGCTGGCCGGGCTGCTCCATCAAGTAGCGCTGGAGGTCCTGCCCCTCGAGGTACTCCATGACCGAGTAGCCACACCCGTCCTCCGTCTGGCCGTAGTCGATGATCCGCACCACGTTGCGGTGCTTGATCTGCGAGGCGGCCTTGGCCTCGCGGAGGAAGCGGGCGACGTACTCGGCCTCGGCCGCGAGCGCGGGCAGGAGCACCTTGATCGCCACGCGGCGCTCCAGCCGGAGCTGTCGGCCCCGGTAGACCGCTCCCATGCCGCCTCGGCCCAGCATCGCGTCGAGGACGTAGCGCTGTTCGAACTCGCGACCGATCAGATTCCTGAGCGCGGCCGAGCGGGAGAGATGAGCATGATCTCCAGACGACGACATCGGGCGATGTCGACTCTATCAACCACGCTACCGCAGCTCGTAGGCGAGCGACACGACGAGCACGAAATCCATGAAGGTGTCCCGAGTGTGATGCTCACGGAGTGTCGCGACACGTCCCGCCGGGGTCTTCATTGGCACGATGGTCCCGTGCCATCGTCCCCTTCGTGCAAGCCCAGCTCGGGCTGCTACGGACAGAACACGATGTCGTAGTCGAGACGCTGGTTGCAGGTGAACGACGTGCCCTCGCCCGCGTATGTGATCGCGTCGGGACACAGGCTCTTCCACAGCATGGTGGTCTCGTTGGCCTCGCAGGCCTGGCCGGTGCAGCACAGGTCGGCCATCAGGGTGCAGGGATCGCACACGGGGTCGGCCAGGTCGCCACAATCGACGCAGGAGGGGCACGCGCTGCAGGCTCCGCAGGCGCTGGTGCAGTACGCGATCTCTCCGGCCTCGTTGGTGCGGACCATGCCCTCCGGGCACACCACGTTGAGGTCGGCCGCGCAGCTGGCCGGGTGGCAGTCGTCGCCCTCGGGGGGCGCGGTGCTGCCCACCGGGATCATGGCCATGGGTAGGTTGAAGCCGTCGACCAGGCTCACGTCGTAGAGATCGAAGCCGTCCGACAGGGTGAACTGCACCAGCGTGCCGCGCCCCTGGTTGCCGTTGCTCTCGCAGACGTCGTCGACGCAGCCGGTGCGACCAAAGGCGCGACCGCCCGAGATCTCGGTGGCCGCCACCGCCGCGCACTCGCCGGGCAGGAGCGTCACGTCCACGTCGATGAGGCCTAGCGGGTCCTCGCCGGTCAGCCCCGCTCGCACCTCGCGATCGCACGTGTTGACCAGCCGCACGCAGCGAGGATCGGTGTCGGTGGCCTCGCAGCCGCACGCGCTGGCCGAGCCCGTGTCGCCCGAGCTCGACGAGCCCTCGCTGCCCGAGGTGCCGGAGACCGTACCGGAGTTCGTGCCGTCGGCGGTCCCCGACGCCACGGGGCCGGAAGAGCCAGACCCCGCGGCGGTCGAGCCCGACGAGGTGGTGGAGCCCATCGGAGCGCCCGCGACGATCGGATCGCCATCGAGGGTCCCGCACCCGAGCAGCAGCGCTGCGCCGAGACCGACCCGCCCCAGACCTCGGGTCGCCTCCCATGGGCCCTGCGCCCCACCGTGCCGTCTCACCATGCGACCACTCCGATCCCCAGCGATCCCAGCACGTGGGGTCGGCACCACGTGGCGGCCGGTCGCTCCGCGAAGCGCACCCGCACCGTGCGGGCGCAGACCGCCGCGGCCGCGTCGAGGCGCACCCGCACCCGGGGTGCCACCGCCACCTCGAGGCCGGCCGCGCCCTCGAAGATCGCATCGACCACCCGCGAGCGCGCGCCCTCGTAGCCGGGCGCAGGCACGCCGCTCATGCCCACGAACGCGGCCCCGGCCGTGATGGAGAGATCGGGCACCACCGTGGCGTCGGGTGGGCGCAGGGCCACCCGCGGGCCCGCGCTCACCCAGCCGGCCCGCACTCGCGCGCTGCCCTCGGCCGCGCGCACCTCGGGGGCGTGGAGCGGGACGTTGCCCACCAGCACCGCGCCCACCCACGGATGCGGGGTGTAGCGCACGAAGGCCCGGGCGTGGGTGGCCACCGGCACGCCGCCCGGGGCTCCGCCCACCGCCGCGCCGGCGCCGAGGGTGAGCCGCGGCCGGGGGCGACGGAGCGTGCGCCGAGCCGGGGCGCTCAGCTCCACGTCGGCCTCGGGCGGGGGCGGGGCCTGCTCGGCCTCGAGCAGGCTGGCCCGCAGCAGCTCCACCGAGCGCACCGCCACCTCGCGCGGATCGGCCTCGGTCTCGGAGGCCCCGAGCGCCAGCTGCCGCGACAGCCGCTTGCCCGTCATGCGATCGACGATGGTCACCTCGACCCGACCCCCCTGATCGTCCACCGCGATGACGGCCGCCGCCCCGTGGCGCTGGGCCAGCTCGAGCAGCGGATCGCCCTCGGCCGAGGGATCGGGGGGGCCGAGCTCGTGCACCTCCGCGGAGAAGCCCAAGAAGCGCAGCTCGGCGAGCAGGCGCGCGGTCACGTCGGAGCCGGGCGGGGCCACCACGGCGATCCGCTCCGATGCAGCCGGGGCCACCGGAGTCGGCGGGGCCACCGAAGCCGGCGGCGCCACCGAAGCCGACGCCACCACCGAAGCCGTCGCCACCACCGAGGCATCCGCGCCAGCCTGCGCCGGCCCCATCAGCGGTGCTCCTCGCCCGTCGTGGGCGAGCGCCCGCGCCGAGACCAGCCCAGCGGACAGCGACGCGGACACGACGAGCCCGACGGCGGCGAGCCGCGGACGTCCGCCGCGCCGCCGACCGG
>JGI12210J13797_10344177_pt1 | contig 16970 bp, 15 predicted proteins | sample ElkSlonscriptome_3_FD_13797 | JGI IMG/M metagenome (IMG submission 13797)
TATGAAGAGGGGCCAGAAAATCCGGATCGGTTTGCAGCAGAATGGGGTGCCAATCAGCATGAGCTTCGCGCCAGCGTGAAGCGCTTACCCGCTACTGTCGACATGCCGCCTGGCCTGATCCCCATCGCGATTGAAATCAGCGAGGTTCGCAGCGATAAACGCATCTTCACATTGCAAGCCTTGATCCCAGAGCGCTAACGAGTGTTATGGATTATAGACCATCATCCCCCGGCTCGAACAAGCAGCGAAAGGGTATGAGCCTGATCGAACTCCTGGTCGGACTAGCGGTCTCGTTACTGGTCATTGGACTACTGCTTTCCGCTCATTTGCAAACAGTGAAAGTTTGGTCGCGTTCGGAAATGCAAATGGCAAGATCGCGACAGATCGAGGTGGTGACCGAACTACTGGCTTCGGATCTCTCGCACCTCGTTTCTTTCCCTGGTGTGGCCTCCCTTTCCACTGTTACGATGCAGGACGCGACATTCGACGAAGCCGATCCCGGCAGCGGACAGCTCCACTTTTTGTCGGCCATTGAAAACCAGGGGTTGACCGAAGTTTGCGGAGTCTCTTATCGCTGCCAATGGGACGAAGTTTCCGGGGGATACGGTCTCTATCGCTACGTGATCGAAAGTGACGAGTTAGTCAACCGTCTGGCGGGCATTCAAGCCTCGGAAGAAGCCAGCAAGCTTCAGCCGAGTCCACTCTATCACTTAAATGATCGCCATCTGGACGGCGGGGAAAGAATTGCTGAGTATGTTTGGAATTTTCAGCCCGAGGTGCTCCGGGCCGACGGCAACCCATTGGCTCCGGGCGTGACGATCTACGACGGCAGCATGCCACGCGCTATCCGTGCCACATTCTTTGTGGCGCCGGCGACGCCGGAACTCGAACAACGCGCGAGAAATCTCGACCGCCCTTACTGGAACGTCCCGACGTCTCATTTCTTTCATCAAACGTTCGGGCAAACCGCCAGCCAGGCCGTCCGACAATTTCCCTTGCCGCGAGGGTGGACGCCTCTTGAGCCAGATCCTGACAGGAAACCCCCGAAAAAGGTCGTTCCGTGAAATCGTTTAGTCAGCCGGGAATTGATAAAGGCAAGCTGTGTCATAGCTGATAACGGGGGCATCCTCGCCTTCTCCGAACACCGGGCGAAGGCCAAAAATGGCGACCATGGAAGACTCAGCTTTGACCTCAATACCGCCATTGGGCAGGGGGCGATAGACTTGCGCCACGGCGGAGATTCGGAAACTCAGTGAACGCGTGGTGAGGAAAGGGATCAAATTCGCCAGTAACTCCTCACGGGTGCGGTCGTTGACTTGATCAGGCGGCATGGTGCCTGGAAGCATCTCGAGAGGGGTCTCCGAGATTTCCCCCCGCTCTAAATATAGGCCGTGAACACGAATGAATTCACGCACGCTCTCGATGAGGGCGTTTTCTTCCGCGTCGCTCAGGACATGGCCTGGAAGCTGTCCAGCCGTCTGAGAATCCGATTGGAACCGCCAATCGCGCAAAGCTGCACGAAGAGCGGCTCCGTCATCCCGCAGCACGCCGTTGATATTGATTTCGCCAGAGCTTTGTGGAGGAAGATAGCGGCGGTCCTGGAGCTGGACGCCAAATGCATCTGCTAAACGCCAGGAGGCCCGCCGCCAACCTGGAGAAAAGCGCCTTTCAGAATCCAGGGATTCGGGGCGACCGATTCGGAGCGAGCGTCCGCCAGTTCTTTCGTGTTCCAAATCACGCGAAGTCGAATACCGAGGATCATGAACAAAGCGCAACTCACCAATGTGTCGCGGCAAACGATCGAGAATCACGCTGGCCGCCGATTGCGCCTCGCCATCGAAGGGTTGGGAATCATCAGGCCACTGATCTCTTCGCCAGAAATCATTAAGTAAATCGCCCAGAGCCATGGACCCAGCTTTATTGCCGGTTTGGGAGATCAGCGACACCGGCGTGAAGGGGGTGTGTCTCTCAGATGCTTCTTCATCCGGGCCGGATACCGGAGGAACGGAAAATTCGAGCTGCGAAAGTAAGCCTCTCGGATCTCCGGTCAGCCGAGGGGGGAAACTGCCGTCCAGCCGAGAAGCGAAAAAACGAGAGATCGGTTCCAGCTGATCCTTTTCCCAAACGAATTCCAACGTCGACGATTTTCCCTCCTCTTGGTTCTGCAGATCGAGCAGGGGGAAGTAACCCCAAAGTTGGTTGCCTGCCCCCCACTCGACAAAGGTGTGGAAGTCTCGATCCCGCAAGGCCCCATCCCGAGCCACTCCCAGCCGGTATTGCGGTGAGGACTCTTTTTGCCGCTCGGACTCTTCCAGCTCCATCTCTCCCGAAATCTGGCGAGCCTCCTCGGCAACTTCGATGTATTGAAGCTTCGCCTCTTCCGCAATGAAGCGAGCCGAGTCTGCGGGGGGCAATTTGGCCGTGCTGATGATCGTCACCTTTCCAGCCGGAAACACCACGCCTTCGAGAGGAATCGTTAGGTCGGGCAGTTCGTGCGCGCCGGCGCCACCCTCTAAATCCGGCCGATCTCGAATTTTCAGCACCATTCCTTCGGGGGCGGAGAAATCTTTGGTGCTCATATTCAGGAACTCAAAGAAATGATCCACTGTCCCGTCGAATGGCATCGTGCCAGCCTTGACCTCCTTCGGTTGAAGGCGAAACCACCAGGCATGACCCAATAACAGGGGGATAGCTTCCTGGCCGACTGCATAGACGCCTTCCTCACGATCGTTCAACGGGAACGTGAGCCCCGTGTTTTCAGTCCCGAGCCAGGTCGGCGAAGAGTCTGTATCCAGTTGGTCTATAAGGTTGACGCCAAGGGTGTCCAGATAGCGGCGTTTCAAGAAATCGGCCTCTTCTCCGGCCGCCATTTGTTCGGGTTGAAATCGCTCCGAAAAGCCGGGCAACCGGCTGTTGACGATCCGGCGAAATTCTTGCAGCGCTTCTTCAATGCTGGTGGCATCCACGGCATCGACCTCGTTGAAAATAGATCCCAGATTAGCCCGCCGATGGCCGGTAGATGTCAGCTGGTTGCTCGAAGAAAATGTGGTGCCCGAATACCCCACCATTAGCGGGTAAGGCGGACTGGATAAACGAGGGAACCGATTGGGAAATGCTGGCTCGGATAAGGGATACCGATTTCTGAATTCGATGAAGTCTCGATTGATCGCTTCTCCCTCCGCCCGGTCCGACCAACCTTCCTCGCCAAACCAAGGCAGGGCCCCCACATGGAGATTCCTCGGCCCGCCTCGTTCTCCGCGCACAAAGCCGCCTTGCGGCCCATCCGCATTGCCCGCAACCGCGTAGTTCAGACGACTCGATTCATCATCCACGTAAAAGGCATACCGCAACCGGTATCCAGCTCTGTCGGCGGTGCTACCCGGCTGCACCGGCATTTCCACCCAAGCCGCCGGCATTTTCGGGATGGAATCAAATTTCATGCCATGAACCAGATCCTCATTAAGGTCGACCCACTGTGCGGGATCGGATTTCGATGCAGTCGAACGCAACGGGATTTCCCGGCTATCTCCACTCTCCAAATCAGCAGCTAATAGCACCGGGCGGACGGAATCTGCCGGCAAATCGAGGCTGGCGATCAGATCGTCATGTTCCGGCACATACCCCACCGCATGCGAAGGGGTTTGGGTCATTTCCGATCGAACCAGTTGGAGCCCGGCTTCTAATCCGGATTCAGCTAAGGCGCGGCTCTGCAGGCGCAATAAACGGTTTGCAGCCAATCGTTGGTCCAGAGAAACCGACGTCAGCATCCCCGTGATCAGCAACGCAATGATCGTCAAAATAAAGAGCGTGATCGGCAGAATGAATCCTTGCGCAGATTGCCCGCCAATCTTTTTCCGGGCAGCCATTGCCCTGTGCGGATCGCCTGGAAAATGCCGGCGAAAAAGTCCGAACAACGATCGGCTCAAGAATCTGGTGGCATTTTCGTGAATCTTCATCGAATAAATGCAGGATATGGCTCATTATTTTCCAAAGCAAGAGCGGCACTGCGGCGTTACGCTGGTGGAATTGCTCGTTGTGCTTGGAATCCTAACGATCCTCGGTTTCATTGCGGTTCCGGTATCGCAAAAGGCGATCAGTCGCGCGGAAGCTGCCCGGTGTTCTCAAAATTTACGGAATATCCATGTGGCACTTAGCCTTTATTTAAAAGAAGAAGGCCATTGGCCGCAGGTGCCACCCGAACTCGTCGCGCAACCCAAAGTTTACGGCGAAGCCTGGATGGAAAAATTGGAACCGTATGGGGCCACGATGGATGTCTGGATTTGTCCGACCATTAAAAAAGATCTGAAGGAACAGGATTTTAAAGATCCGGAAGACAGGCCGAGCATTCATTACACTCCGACCCCCTTCGACACCAAACCGTTGAGCCCTTATCGTTGGTCCACTCAGCCCTGGGCGCTTGAGATTGGTGACGCCCACGGATCAGGCGCCTTGGTCTTGTTTCCTGATGGCTCCATTGAACCCCTCAATCGGACCACCCGCCGGCTCGGAGGAAACTAACGGTCTGGAGCACGAGCGTTATGCGACTATTTTCTCATCTGACACCCATGTTCATGACTAACTCCCGCTCCTTTTCCATCCTCGCTCGAGCCATTTTCTTCCTGCTCGTGGCGTGTGTGATGCCGCTTCTCTCGAGCTGTAGCGGCGGTGGCCGGGATTTTGGCGATCCTTACCTGACCGAATACATCGGTCCGGACGGCACGATTCAGTATGCCGACGGTCGGCAACGCGAAAAGGCGCCGCGCCATCAGGGCGATCTTTATCAATGGAACGGCCAGGGCTTGACCGGGGAACCGCGGGTGGTGATCGATCTGACTCATCAACGGGCGGAAATTTATATCGGCGGGCAACCGGCTGGTTGGACGGTGGTCGCGACCGGGAAAGAAGGCCATGGGACACCTGCCGGAAGCTACCGGATCCAGGAGAAGATCGTGGATAAACGGTCTAATCTCTACGGCCAGATCGTCGATGGATATGGAAATGTCATCGTGCCTGACGCCGATTCCCGCACCGATCGTCCACCCTCTGGAGGCGCTTTTGTCGGCGCGCCAATGCCTTACTGGATGCGGCTGACCTCCAGTGGAATCGGCATGCATGCCGGGCCGATTCCGCAACCGGGCCAACCCGCCTCCCACGGGTGCATACGCATGCCGTATGAAATGGCGGTCCGGGTCCATAACCTGGTGCGGGTTGGCACGCCGGTGCAAATCGTGCGTTGATTGGCTTGCCTCTTTGGGAACGCTGTTCCTTGATCGTTTTTCAGGAATCCGAACATGCAGACAATCGTTATAGGCCACAAAAATCCCGACATGGATGCCATTGTCGCCGCTATTGGGTATGCACATTTGAAAACAGCGCTCGGTTGGGAGGAGGTGGTCGCGGCCCGCGCCGGGAATACTAACGCTCGGATCGATTATGTGTTGGAGCGGTTCAATATCGAGGCGCCCCTTTTCATCAGCGATATCTCACCGAAAATCCGGGATATCATGACGCGTAACGTCGTCTCCGCCAAGGAGAGCAGCACGTTGGTGAACGCCATGAATTCCATCGAACGCAAACAATTGCGAGGGCTACCCGTGGTCGATCGCAGGGAGCAGTGTCTTGGACTGCTTTCCACTTTTAAAATCACCCACTACCTGTTTCCCGCCGAGGAAGAAGCCGACACGGTCCGATTGGTGCCCGCCTCTTTGCAGGATGTCTTGAGTTGCTTCAACGCCACGCTTTGGTCAGGCGAACCGGATCATGACGAATACGAATACCGCCTGATGGTTGGCGCCATGCGGTATGAATCGCTCGCGCCAAGATTAAAGCGTTACCAACCCGACCGCGTGGTCCTGTTTTCCGGTGATCGGGAAGATGTCCATCTGCTCGCCATCGAGAGTGGGTTGAAAGCGGTGGTGGTGACCGGCGGGCAGAAACCGAGCGATCACGTCCTGGAGAAGGCGGGGCAGGCCGGGGTGATCATCGCGAGTTCGCCGTATGATACCGCCACGACTCTCTCACTGGCGCGGGGCGCCATTCGCGTGAGTCATCTGATTGAGGATCAACTCGATTCTTTCTCGCCCGATACCCCGGTCGAGAATGCCCGGCGTAAGGCCAGCGACAGTCCCGCTTATGTATTTCCCGTGGTCGATGATGACGGTGTGCTCTGTGGCATCATTTCGAAGAGCGATTTTTTGAAGAGTATTCCGCGCCAATTGATTCTGGTCGACCACAATGAGATGGGGCAGGCGGTGCCGGGTGCGGCGAAGATTCCCATTATCGAAGTCATTGATCATCATCGGATCGGCGGCTTCCATTCCGACCGGCCCGTCCTTTTCTGGAATAACCCGGTCGGCTCCTCCAGCACCATCGTGACGCTTTGTTACGAACAAAATGGCGTCGAGATCCCGCCTTCAATCGCAGGCATTCTGATGGCCGGCCTGATTTCCGATACGCTGAACCTCAGTTCTCCGACCACCACCGAGATCGATCGGCGGGTGATGCAGAAGCTTTCCAAAATCGCCGACGTCCAACCGGGGGAGTTGGCGGAACAGATCTTCGCGGTCGGCTCCCCACTGCTCACCATGAGCCCGGACGAAGCCGTCAATGCCGATTGCAAACAATACGAAGAGGAAGGGATTCGATTCAGTGTGGCGCAGATCGAAGAACTCAGTTTTAACCAATTTCACAACCGCAAAAAAGAACTGCTCCAGGCCCTGGATACTCATCGCGAAAAACAGAATCTGCAGATCGCTTTTCTTCTGGTGACTGATATTAATACCCAAAACTCCATCCTGCTCGCTCGTGGCGCTTCCTGGTTAATGGAAGATATCGATTATCCTTCGCGAGGTCCCTTCTCTTGGTGGATGGAAGGGGTCGTCTCTCGTAAAAAACAATTGCTACCTTACCTCCTCCAATGCATCCAGACCGCCGATCGACGTCATGAAATTCCTGATGAAGCGAAAATGGCTTAATGGTTTTCTCGTCGCCTCGTGGTTCATCGGCCTGACTCTGCTGCTCTCCGGCTGCGGGCAAGGGACAGATGAGAACCAGGGGAAAGAGCCACTGGTGATCGGCATGGAACTCGCCTATCGCCCGTTTGAGATGACCGATGCCAACAACCAGCCGAGCGGGATCAGCGTCGAAATGGCAAAGGCCTTAGGCAATTATCTTCAGCGCCCGATTCAGATCGAAAACATTCCTTACGACGGCTTGATTCCCTCGCTTCGCACCGGACGCATCGACCTGATCATTTCCTCAATGACCCGGACTCCCGAGCGTGCGGAGGCGATCGATTTCTCGGATCCTTACGTGCAGACGGGACTTTGCCTGCTGGTCAACCAGGATTCCCCGGTCCAAAGCTTCGAAGATCTGAAAGGATCCGGGAGGAAACTAGCCGTAAAACAAGGCACCACCGGTCATCTATACGCCAAGGACCGGATCGCTTCGGAGAATCTGCTGGTTCTCGATCAGGAAGAAGCGGCTGTGCTGGAAGTGGTCCAGGGCAAAGCCGACGCCTTCGCTTACGATCAGATGTCGATCTACCGGCATTGGCAACGAAATCCCGACACCACCCGCGCGCTGCTCGATCCATTCCGCGCAGAGACCTGGGCCATTGGCATCGCTAAAGGCCGGGAAGAATTGCTCGAGTCGGTGAATGACTTTCTCGAATCTTACCGTGCGGAAGGCGAATTCGATCGGTTGGCGAACGACTATTTACCGGAAGAAAAAGCAGCGTTCGAAAAACTCGGCTACCCGTTTCTGTTTTGAGCTCGGTCAGGAGCGAGCCTGGTGCCGGGTGGTTGCGGTCGCCCCTTGATCGTCCCGTCCGAGGTTGGCCGTTTTGGCTGAACGCCGCGCTGCTTTTTTTGTTGCTCACTTCCGCGACCGTCTTTTTCTTTTTTCAAATCGATTACCGCTGGGACTGGGCAGCGATTTGGGAATACCGGCAGAAATTCATTGATGGATGGCTGGCGACGGTCGTGATCTCCCTGGCGTCTCTGTTCATCAGTCTGCTCGTCGGGATGCTGCTCCTGGCCTTACAACGGAGTCACTGGATTCTCCTGCGATTGCTCGGACGGACGTATGTGGAATTGATTCGCGGAACCCCGCCGCTTGTGCAGGTCATTGTATTCTTTTATGTCGTCGCGTTTGGGTTGGGACTCGAGAATCGTTACGTTGCCGGCGTGCTGGTGCTTTCGGCCTTCTCGGGTGCTTACATCGGGGAGATCCTCCGTGGCGGAGTCGAATCGGTCGCGGGGTCACAACTCGACGCCGCGCGAGCGGTCGGGTTCGATCGGGTGCAAACGTGGCGGTTCGTCATTGGTCCGCAAGCCATTCGCCAAACTTTGCCGGCTCTGACGGGGCAGTTGGTGACGTTGGTGAAAGATTCTTCCTTACTCTCAGTTATCGCTATTCGCGAATTCACGAAGAACGTCCAGGAAGCAAATAATTTTACGTTCAGCGCGTTTGAAGGTTACGTGCCGCTCGTGCTTGGTTATCTGGTGCTAACCTTGCCGATTTCCTTCATGAGCCGCTGGTTGGAGGGCCGGTTTCGCTATGAAACTTGAGTGCCTAGGTTTGCGGAAACAGTTTGGCGAATACGAGGCCTTGCGGGGCATCGATTACCAGGCACCAGAATCCGCGCGCTGTCTGGTTGTGGTCGGCCCGAGCGGGGGCGGTAAATCGACTTGGCTCCGGCTCTGCGCTGGCCTGGAAATTCCGTCAGCCGGGAGTGTGTCGGTCGATGGCGTCGAATTGCCGCGTGATGAATCCGGACTCTTGCGGTATCGGCGCAGTATCGGGACGGTGTTTCAGGCGTTCAATCTCTTCCCGCACCAGACCGCTCTGCAGAACCTGATCACCCCGTTGGTGCACGTGCATCGGTTCGAACAACAACAAGCCCGCGATCGGGCTATGCAAACCCTCAACAGGTTTGGTCTCGGAGAACATGCCGAAAAAAAACCCGCCCAACTCTCGGGCGGGCAACGCCAGCGGGTGGCCATCGCCCGAGCCGTGGCAGCCCAGCCGCGATTCTTATTTTTCGATGAACCAACCTCGGCGCTCGATCCCGTTATGACCGGTGAGGTTCTCGCTCTGATCGAGGAATTAAAAGGGGAGGGTGTGACGTTGTTCGTGGTCACACACGAAATTGGGTTCGCGCGCCGCGCGGCGGATGAGGTTTTGTTCGTGGACGAAGGGCGCCTCGCCGCTTCCGGTCCAGCCGAGGCCACTTTGAACGATCCGCCCGTCGCCAGTTTTCGGGAGTTCCTCGCGAAAGTGCTGCAATATTGATGAAAACCAGTCACCTGCCACACCCATGAGGAGTCGCGGGGCAGCCATGCCGCTCAGGAATGAGGTTGGTCGCGGTAGCGGCGGCGCGCCAGAAGACCGAGCAGCGCGATGCTGACGAGACCCGCGGTCGAGGGCTCGGGAACCGCTACGAATTGTGCTCCGGTGATCAAGTAAGTGTTGTCGACGTCGATGTCGAAAGAGAATGTTTGGCTGGCTCCGCTTAGCCCGCTGAATAGGACGTAATTGCCGATGGCCGAGGGGTTAAGGCTATCGGTGGAAGTCGTTTGAATGTAACTGCCAGTAAAAAGAGAGCCGGTTGTGTTCGGGTTATTCGAATGGTAGAAAGTGGTAGTTCCATCAGAGGCACCCAAAGTCGCCGTGTCATCCACGGAAGCGGCATCGTAATCGAAATAAAAGTAAACGTCGTAGCCCGCTGCGAAATCGCCTGTGGTGGGCAGGCCGGAAAAACTCATCTCGGAATTGGGCGTATCATCAATCCGGAAACCCCGTTCGAACATGATCGAATCTGGAGTGTTGACTGCTGTATTGACCAGACTGGTTCGGTTTCCATTGCTGCCGGTCAGAGTGGCCGTCGCCCCGGAAGAAGAACCATCATCGAAATCTAAATTGACGTTCGTGAAATTCGGAAAGCCGCTTACTTCTTGCCAACCGACCCCAGGCACGGCGCCGACGCTATCAGTGCCAGAAACAGAAACATTGTTGCCGAGTTCCAGGTTAATCATTGTTTGGGCTTGGCCTGAATAGGGCAGTGCCATGAGGAAAAAACCGGTGGTGACGAGGAGGGGGAAGGCAGCCTTCATGACAGAAAGCTTTTCACAGGCGAAACGAGTTGCAACTTGTCAAAAACCTAAACGTTTTGGCAATGTCGTGACTATCGATGTCGGTCACCCTCCAGCACGTGGCTCTCGAAGCCGGGGTTTCCTTGTATACCGCCTCCTGCGCTCTGCGCGGCGCCGGCCGGGTGGCTCCAGCAACGGCGCAACGTGTCAGAGAGGTCGCCGTACGTCTGGAATACACGCCTCACAGCGCAGCGCGGTTGCTTCGCAATTCAGCAAAACGCTCGCGCGCTCTGGAACGCCAGATCCGTATCGCTTGGCTACATTTCCTTCCTCGAACGGACTATATTGAGAACAAAGCCACTCTCTTCGTGCAGCAGGCTCGTCGGCGTGGGTTCGACGCAGAAGTGTTTCGTTGGGTCGAACATGACCCCGATTGTTTGGGGCGCATGCTTTGGACCCAAGGATTTCAGGGAATCGTGGTCGACGCTCAAAGATACACAGAGAATGACTTACCTAAAACAATCGCACGATTTCCTTGGGATAAATTCGCGGCCATTAAATTGACGCGCGGTCTCGATGAGCTGGAGTTGCCGGTGGTTCGTGTCAGCGCATTCGAGTCGATGTTGCGTTGCCTGGAGACGGCGGCGGTCCGCGGCTATCGACGAATCGGAGTGGTGCGAAGTCCCTCCAGCTCCCGGATCGATGACCAAGCGCGCTTGGGCGCGATCCTGAGCTTTCGCGCCTCGCACGAAGCTGCCGGGGGCGAGGTTCAGAGTTTCGATGCACCCAGTTTATCCCCGTCCCATCAGCTCCCTGCGGGCATGACCCGTTGGTTGTCGGCTTACCGACCGGAAGCACTGATTGCTTTTCCGGCTGGATGGATTCTGCGTTTTCTCGAATTGGGTTACCGGTTCCCTCAGGATATGGGGTTCGCCAGCGCCGAGGTGCCCAGAACCCTGGTGGGTTTTAAAACGATCTGTAGCGGGGTCGGCAGCGACTTCGCTACCCATCTTGCCCCCACCCTGATCGACTCGTTAGAATTTGAACTGTTACAACGCGGGCATGGCCAGCGCGCCGAATGGGTGGAACGCTTGCTTCACCTACCGTGGCAGGAAGGCGACACCCTTCCATGGCGTCAGCAAGGCTGACCTGGCCTTCAAGCTCCGAATTCCGCGAGGTAAGGCCGGTCGGTGTCGGTCTTCAGTGTCCATTCGATCAGCGCCAGTTGGAGTTCCGCCACAATGTCGGCATGGGCCGGGTCGCCGTAGAGATTCTTCATCTCGTAAGGGTCTTCGGCGACGTGAAAGAGCTCGTTGCCGCCCGTCTCACGGATGACAAGTTTCCATTCCTCGCTCCGGACCATTTTCGCTCGGGCCATGGCATCGGGGCATTCCTGATAAACGAGCTGTTTGCCGCCGGTCGCCTTGACTTTCTGGCCACCTTTTTCTTGCCAGACGGGTCGATCGAATCGTTCGCGCATCGCCTGTTCATGTCCGCCATCGGCGAACACGTAATTCTTTGTTTTATGCCCTTCCAAGAGGGGCAGCAGGGATGTGCCATGCCAGACCCAATCCTGGGATTTTGTCATGCCGAGGTAATCGAAAATGGTGGCTGGAATATCGACATGCTCGCTGAGATGCGTGACTCGCTGACCTTCTGGAACCTCCGGCCCTTTCATGATGAACGGGACTTGTAAAAGACAATCCTGCAACGAGCCATCCCACTTTTCATTGATGCCATATTGACCGGCATAATCGCCGTGATCCGAACAAAAGATCACTAAGGTATCTTCTTCTAATCCCTGAGCTTTCAAGGCGGCCAACACCTGACCGACAAGCGTGTCGATGAAGGTGATCATGCCATAATAAACCGCCTGAATTTCGTTCAAAGCCTTCGCTGGGACATCATCGCCGAGCCGCCATTTGCGTTGGGCCCGGAGACAGAGGGTGGCGTTTTCCGGAAGATCATGAGGGAACGCGGTGATGGTTTCCGGATCATACTGAGAATAAAACGGTTCGTGAATCTCGTAAGCCGGATGGGGTTTGCTGAGATTCAATTGTAAGAAAAATGGTTTCTCCCGGTCGCGCATGCGTTCCAGGTAAAAGACGGCCTGATCCGCCCGGTTCTCGTCGCAGAATTTTCGTTCTTTGGTTCCGGTGACCAATCCGTTGAAATCGATCTCGCGTAACGCATCGAGATGATCGCCTTGGCGCGCTTCTCCCGGCGGATAGGTGCGATCCATCATCGCCATTTCTTTCAACGGACCTTTGGTAAAGGAGGTGTAATCGGTGACGCCAGCGCCCGGTTCATTGCATTGCTCACCTTCCCCATAGAACCAGCTCGATTCCCACACATGATTCAAGCCGAACACAGCCGTTTCGTAGCCCGCTTCCCGTAAATGAGCCCCTAAGGTCGGAACCCCTTTCGGCAGATGGTTCGGCCCCATGACGGTGCGTATGCCATCCGTATGGGTATATCGCCCCGTATGCATGGCGCACCGCGATGGCACGCATTTGGGGAAGGGAACGAAATGTTTTTCGAACACCGTTCCAGCAGCTGCCAAGGCGTCGAGGTGTGGCGTTTTCACATCGGGGTTATGCATGAACCCGGCGGAATCGGCCCGCATTTCATCGGCGGTAATCAGGAGAATATTGCGTTTCATTAGGGGTCGTTGACGGCCAGCATTCTCGCCGGAGGAGTTTGCCACGCAATGCAAAATATTGATTGCCATTGCGTCGAGCCTCGCCCCCGTTTATCGAACGGGATGTTCTTGCCTAAGTTTCTCCTCGTGCTCGGTGCCGTCCAACTGCTCCTGCTGTTTGCCATCGTTCCCGCCGGACGTGCTGAGCCCGGCGCAGAGGCAAACGAATCCGATCACAATCCTCTCCCCGCTTTCTGGCCGATGATCCCCGACGAAGCGACCGAACTGCAGTATCAAGCTGCGCAAGAATATCGCTACCCATTGCGGCAAAACAACAGCGTCGACATGCATCTGATGCTGATTCCGCCAGGCACCTTTCAAATGGGTTCCACCGAGGAAGAACGGGAATGGGCCAACGCCAACCGACCGGAATGGTGGTCCGACGAAAATGCCGACTTTTTTCTGAGTTTCGAGCAACCCAGGCACGAAGTCGTGATCACACGCCCTTTTCTGATGAGCGCCACGGAAGTCACAATTGGACAATACAACGAGTTCGTGCGGGCCACCGGTTACAAGACCATGCCGGAACGCGATGGCAAAGGCGGCATGTATTATGATAATGGCAAGCAGGAAGGACCCGAATACACGTGGCAGGAACCGAAGGAAGGTTGGGAGGCCACGCCCGATCACCCCGTCACCCAAATCACTTACCAGGACGCGGTTGCTTTCTGCGAATGGTTGACCAAAAAGGAAGGTCGGAATTATCGGCTGCCCACCGAGGCGGAATGGGAATGGGCCGCCCGCGCCGGGTCAGACGGGAAATGGTATTTCGGCGATGACGCCGCCGTGGCCGACGACCATATTGTGATGGGAGCCAAGCATCCCGCTCCCGTGGCCACCAAGGAACCCAATGCCTTCGGCCTGTTCGATATGCTCGGTAATGTCTGGGAAATGACTTCTGATTTCGCCGACCCCCAATATTACGCCAACTCACCTGCCGAAGATCCCACCGGGCCTGAAGAGGGCAATGCCCGCACCCGGCGAGGCGGTGCTTACGCCATGACCCCCGGCACTGAGCTGCGCAGCGCTTATCGGAAGCCGAACAAACCGGATTACCGCGGCTTGCATGTCGGCTTTCGCGTTGTAGCCGATGTGCCCGTGCAGGAGTAAGCCGCGTTTACGTCTCAGGGCAGGGGAGGATAATGATTGACAGGGGTATAATATGCGTTACTAAATAACGCTCTTGTTACCAACCTCGAAATGTCCTGACTCCACCGCCGAGCGCGTTCTCGTCTTGCTCGAAGCTGTCGCGGGCGCTTCGACCGGGTTGACCTTCAGCGAATTGCGCGCCCGGTTGGGGGATGCGCCGAGCACGACGCTGACTCGAGCGCTCGAACCGCTGCTGGCTCATGGGTTCCTCGAGAAAGCGCGTGCCTCGGGGCGTTATCAACGGGGCGAACGGCTCTCGATGATGTTGCGAGCGGCGCACGGTTTGATCAGTCTGGAAGAACGCGCCCAACCTTTGCTCCAAGAATTAGCGCGCCAGACGGGGCATTCGGTTGCTTACTTTCATTGGGATGGCGCTTGGGCCTACGTGAGGGTGAAGTGCGAGGTGGCCGAGAGCTTTCATTACGCCGTCCTCGGCCATCGCAACCATCAGGCCACCCACACTTTTTTACGCCCGATCCTGGCCTATCTCCCCAAGGAGGTGGTGTCCGATTTGGGTGTCCAGTTGCCTGCCAAAGTCCGTGATTCGATTCTCAAAGATGGCTATGATGCGCAGGTCGAACAGTTGCGCGGCAAAATTTACCGGATCACCGCGCCGGTCTTTGCTGGAGTGGAAGGCCCGATCACTGGGGCTCTCGGGATGACCTCACTCGAACTCGATTTTCATCCTGAAGAACACCAGCGACTCGTGAATCATGTCATAACGTGTGCGGCGCGGGTTTCTGAACAGTTCTCCTATCTCCCTACCCACTAACGATCCCTATGCCCAAACAACCTAACATTATCTTAATTAATTGCGACGACCTCGGCTATGGCGACCTTGGTTGCTATGATTCGCCGAAAAATAACACGCCCCATATCGACGCCCTGGCCCGGGGCGGCCTGAAGCTCACGGATTATTATACGGCGAGCGCGGTCTGCTCCGCGTCGCGCGCCGGACTCTTGACGGGGTGTTATCCGCAACGAGTCGGATTCGGTCCGCATTCCGTGCTGTTTCCGGGCAATGCGGTCGGGCTGGATCCCAGAGAAAAAACGATTGCCCGCCAATTGAAAGAGGCCGGGTATGCCACTCGGATCGTCGGCAAATGGCATTGCGGCGATCAACCAGAATTCCTGCCAACCCAACACGGGTTCGATGGATATTTCGGAATCCCTTACAGTAACGACATGGGCATCCAGTCGAACCGCGACGCGGAGACCAACGAAAAACGATTCTGCCCACTGCCATTGCTGCGCAATGAAACGGTGATTCAGGAACAGCCCGACCAACGCGGGATCACAGAACGTTACACCGATGACGCGCTGCAATTCATCGAAGCCAACCGGGAACAACCGTTCTTTCTTTACCTGGCCCATATGTATGTCCATGTGCCGTTGTTCGTACCTAAGCAATTCCTGGAGAAATCGAAGAACGGTGCTTACGGAGGGGCTGTGGAATGCATCGATTGGAGCACGGGAGTCCTCGTTGACCGGTTGAAACAACTCGGTCTTTTCGAAAACACCCTGATTATTTTCACGAGCGACAACGGATCCCGCGCGCGAGATGAAGGCGGCAGCAACGACCCGTGCCGCGGACGCAAGGCGACCACCTGGGAAGGGGGGCAACGCGTCCCGTGCCTGCTTCATTGGCCGGATAAAATCGCGCCCGGCACCACTCTGCACGACGTGGCCCGCGCCATCGATCTCTTCCCGACCCTGACGACGATGGCTGATGCCGGTGCCCTGCCGGAAGCCCCGATCGATGGCGTGGATCTCAGCGGCCGGATTCTCGGTGAGACCGAGAGCGTGCAGAATGACACCATGCTTTATTACCTTGGCAAACGATTGGAAGCGGTGCGGTCTGGCGATTGGAAACTCCATTTCGCCAAAGGAGGATTCGGCGGTGGTCACGAAGATCAAAAGGAATTGTATAATCTGCGCGACGATGTGGGTGAAAGCGTCAATCTCTACGAGAGCAACCCCGAAATTGTGGCGCGCCTGGAAACAATCGCGGAAGCGGCGCGAGTGGAATTTGGCGACTCCCTCCGGGAGCGGGAGGGTCGCGCCTGCCGGCCGATCGGGCGAGTGGAGGAGCCGAAACGGTTGACTCAATACCGGGATGATCACCCTTACATGATCGCCATGTATGACCTTCCCGATATGCCGACACTTTCAGGCTAGAGTGAGCGCACGGTTCCCTTGCCGAGACGGCCGCTTGTTGACATAACAAGCGTCATGCCGCAGCGCCTGATCATTGCCACTCGCAACCCGCACAAAGTCGAAGAACTCGCCGCCATGCTCAGTGAAAGCTGGGAAGTGCGTGGCGTCACTGCCTTGCCGGATGCGCCCGAAGTTGAGGAAACCGGGGCGACGTTTGAAGCGAACGCCGCATTGAAAGCCGTGGCCATTGCCAAGATCACCCATGATTGGGTCTTGGCAGATGATTCCGGGTTGGAAGTCGATGCGCTCGATGGAGCGCCTGGGGTCTATTCAGCCCGTTATGCGGGCGAGCATGCGACCGACGCCGATAACCGCGCCAAGTTGCTTGCGGAACTGGAGCAAATCGGAGCCCGCGGCAAAGAACGGACCGCCCGATTCCGATGCGCGTTGGTATTAGCTCGAGAAGGCCAAGTGGTCAGCACCGTGGATGGCCGAGTGGAAGGGGTGATCATCAACCAGGAAAAAGGAACGGGCGGGTTCGGCTATGATCCGTTGTTCGTGCCGGAAGGATTCTGCGAAACGTTCGCGCAACTGCCGCCCGAGACGAAGCATAGGATCAGCCATCGCGGGCGAGCCCTGCAGGAACTGCGGCCGAGGTTGGCCAGGCTTGCCTGAATGGAAGCGGGTGAGGGGGAATGGCGAAGAGGGGGCGCACGCAAATCGAAACGGAGTCATCTAATCAGCCGATGCAGCGTTCACACGGAGTCGCGGAGAACGCGGAGAAAAAGCTTCATGGCCGAGGGGGTGAGAATGTCAGGAAGGTTCATGACCAAACCGAGCGAGACCGGTCTGGGTGCCGGCCGTCCTGC
>JGI12210J13797_10788123_pt1 | contig 16968 bp, 16 predicted proteins | sample ElkSlonscriptome_3_FD_13797 | JGI IMG/M metagenome (IMG submission 13797)
TGCATTTCAGCACAGGCTGTCGTTGCTGGGTGCCAAAGCCCTTGCCGTGGATGATGCGTGCACAGCGAATGCGACGGTGGTGGCATTCCGCGAGGAACTCGCGCAAGGCGAGCCGCGCATGCTGCGCGGTGAGGCCGTGCAAATCAAGCTCGAGGCCCGCCGCGATATGACCCCGCTGAAGTTCTTGCAGCACGCGCTTTTGCATGCCGGGTCGGCAGAAGAGCAGGTAGTCGTGCGTCTCGACCTCGGATTCGGACAGCAGCGCAAGGTCCTCGTCGTCGTCCTCTGGTAGGCGTGGCCGGGGAATCGGCGCGGGGCGCCTGCGGTAGGGCTCGGTCTGATCGTGACGCAAGGGCTCTGCGCCTTCGATCTCGGCGCGAAATAATGCATAATCAGCATCCTGGAGTGGCTTTTTCATTTGGTCTATGATCCCAGGATTTGGCCCGATGTCGACCCGATGTCGAGTATAACAACCCCAGCTGGTGTTTCGCTCGCGCGTGTCCCGTTCAGGTATTCCAGGGTTTGGGGATTCCAGTATGATGAGAGGCCAATTCGCTCCCTTCGTTCCGCATCCACGGCGACCAGCGCTGCCTGATGAATATTCTACTCAGTAATGACGATGGTTACCGCTCACCGGGCTTGCGCATCCTTGCCGAAGCGCTTGGGCGGTTCGGCGATGTGACGGTGGTGGCGCCGGATCGTGATCGCAGCGGCGCCAGCAACTCGCTGACGCTGGACGTGCCGATTCGCGCCGAGCGGCTCGACAATGGCTACTTCCGCGTCAACGGCACACCGACCGACTGCGTGCACTTGGCCATTACGGGCCTGCTGGACCGGGAGCCAGACCTGGTGGTGGCGGGGATCAATCACGGACCGAACCTGGGCGATGACGTGATCTATTCCGGCACCGTGGCGGCAGCCACGGAGGGGCGCTTTCTGGGGCTGCCGGCTATTGCCGTGTCCATCGACTCGCATCAGCCCAGATATCTGGAGACGGCGGCGTTGGTCGCGGGGCGACTGGTTGCGGGGCTGCGCGGTGCGGAGATGAACCCCAGCACCATTCTTAATGTCAACGTGCCGGACTTACCGCTGGAGCAGATCCGCGGGCTGAGTGCGACCCGGCTAGGTCATCGCCACAAGGCCGAGCCGGTGACGCGACTGCTCGATCCGCGCGGGCGGCCAATGTACTGGATCGGCCCCGCAGGCACCGAGCAGGATGCCGGCGAGGGCACGGATTTCTTTGCGCTGCGCAATGGCTTCGTCGCAGTGACGCCAATCCAGGTGGATCTGACGCGACACGCCGCCATCGATCCGCTTGGCCGGTGGCTGGAAGGGCTGCGTTGATCGCTGAACTGGCGCATGCGGGGGTTGCCGCTGGCGGTTGCGCGACCGCGCCGCGGTTGCGCGAGCGCTTGGTACGGCGGTTGGCGGATGCGGGCATCGCCGACGCCCGCGTGCTCGAGACCATGCGGCAACTGCCGCGCCATCTGTTCGTCGACGAGGCGCTGTCAAGCCATGCCTACGACGACTCGGCGCTGCCCATCGGGCACGGCCAGACCATCTCGCAGCCTTACACGGTCGCGCGTATGACCGAGGCGCTGCTCGAATCGGGCGCTTGTTCGACGGTGCTCGAGATCGGCACCGGGTCGGGCTTTCAAACCGCGGTGCTGGCCTCGCTGGTGCGCCGCGTTTACAGCGTCGAGCGCATGTCGGTGCTGTGGCAACGTGCCGATGCGCGCTTGCGCACGCTGCGCCTGCGCAACGTGCGCTTGCGCTACGGCGATGGCAACCTCGGGTGGCCCGAGTATGCACCATTCGAGGGCATCCTGGTCACCGCGGCCGCGAACGGTGTGCCGCGGCTATTGGCGGAGCAGCTGGCGCCCGGTGGGCGTATGGTCTTGCCGATCAATCGCGGCAAAGAGCAGGTCCTTCTTCGACTGACCCGAAGCAGCGCCGGCTTCCGCCACGAGGTGCTCGAGCCGGTCACTTTTGTTCCCCTGTTGGGAGGAATCGCTTGATGCGCCTGTTCTCGAATCTCTATGACCGCGTGATGTCCTGGTCGCGCCACCGCCATGCGCAGTGGTACCTGGGCGGCTTGAGCTTTGCCGAGTCCTCGTTCTTCCCGATTCCGCCGGACGTGATGCTGGCGCCGATGAGTATGGCGCAACCGGCCAAGGCCTGGCGCTTTGCGCTGCTGACCACGCTGGCGTCGGTAGCGGGCGGCTTGTTGGGCTACGTGATTGGCATGTTTGCGTTCGACCTGATCCAGCCGCTGGTGGGGGAGGGCGGACGCTATAACGCGGCCTTCGAACGCGGTCAGGAGTGGTTCGACCGCTGGGGCGTGTGGGCCGTGTTCCTGGCGGGTTTTTCGCCGATCCCGTACAAGATCTTCACGATCACCGCCGGTGTGCTATCGATGGCGTTGCTGCCATTTGTCGTCGCCTCGGCGGTAGGGCGCGGGGCGCGCTTCTTTTTGGTGGCGGCGCTGATGGCTTGGGGTGGTGAGCCAATGGAGCGGCGCCTGCGGCCATACGTCGATACCATGGGGTGGGTCATGATCGGGCTGATCGCGTTGGTCCTGATCCTGCGGTAACGCAGGCCCCGTTGTTCAGTGGTGATCCGATTGAACCCGCACTCGCCGCCCCGAAGTGTTTCGACTGCCATGGCGGTGCTGTCGGCGCCAGTTCTGATCACGTTGCTGATCATGCTGCTCGGCGGCTGTGGTGCGGGCGGTATGGCGCCGGTGGACACGCGCAACGGCTACGGGCCCGCGCCGCCGGGGTTCTATCGGGTGCGTCGGGGCGATACGCTGAGTGAGATCGCGGAGCGTCAGCGTGTCGGTACCCGCACGCTGGCCAGTTGGAATGGCCTGCCGCCACCCTACAAGATCTATTCCGGCGCTCTGTTGCGGGTGAAACCGCCGGACGGCAGCCGTCCGGCGCGTACGCGCAGTTCGCGCAGGGTGGCGACGACCGGCAGTCGGTCCGCCAAGCCGGTCAAGACCTCGGCGCGAAAGCCTGCCACGGTGGCTGGTGCTGATGCGGCGAGTTCCGGAATCGATTGGCAATGGCCGCTGAATGGGCCGGTCAAGCAGGGATTCCGCGCTGGCGATCGGACCCGTTCCGGCATCCGAATCGGCGGCTCCGTCGGAGCGCCGGTGAGGTGTGCCGCCGATGGAACGGTGGTCTATAGCGGCAGTGGACTCAAAGGTTATGGCAACCTTATTATCGTTAAACATAATAGTCGGTATTTGAGCGCCTATGGCTACAACCGGCAACGGCTCGTTCGCGAAGGGGATAGAGTCAAGCGCGGGCAACGCCTTGCCGAGGTCGGGCAGGCCGCCGACGGGAACAGTCTGCTGCACTTCGAAATCCGCAGAGATGGCGTCGCCGTCGATCCCCTGCGGTTTCTGCCGGCGTCGCGTTGAGGTCCGTCGCTGCTCGGGGCCAGTTTGGAGGTGAGCATTCGAATCAGTCACTGGGGGAGACTCTATGCCAATGCAGAAGCAGGGCGAGGAAGCGGATAACCATTCCGTGCCGGAGGACGATGGCGTCCTGCTCGATCCTGACCCTGGTCTCATCGCGGATGACGACGCCGAGGTTGACGGCGATGGGCCATTGCTCGGCGACGATGGCGAGGAGACTGGCGGGGATGTGACCGAAGACAATGGCGTCGCTGAAGAGAAGATACCGCGACGTTTTAGCGCCGGCGACGCGGACTTCGACGCCACCCGACTGTACCTGAACGAGATCGGCGGCTCGAAGCTGTTGACCGCCGAAGAGGAAATTCACTACGCCCGGCTAGCGCAGCGGGGCGACGAGCCAGCGCGCAGTCGAATGATCGTCAGCAATCTGCGCCTTGTGGTGAAGATCGCGCGGCGCTACCTGAACCGCGGGCTGCCGCTGCTCGATCTGATCGAAGAAGGTAACTTGGGCCTGATCCGGGCGGTCGAGAAGTTCGATCCCGAGCGCGGCTTTCGCTTCTCCACCTATGCGACCTGGTGGATTCGGCAGACGATCGAGCGGGCGATCATGAATCAAACACGCACCGTGCGGCTGCCTATCCATGTGGTCAAGGAAATCAATGTCTATCTTAAGGCAACACGGATGCTGTCGCAGCAAGTCGACCACGAGCCGACGACCGAGGAGATCGCGGATCTGATGGACAAGCCCATCGGCGAGGTCAAGCGCATGCTCGGCCTGAACGAGCGGATTGCTTCCGTCGACACTCCCTTGGGTAAGGACGCGGACAAGCCGCTGGTCGATATGCTGCAGGACGACTCGGCGCATGATCCTGCGGACGACATCCAGGACGATGACATACACGACAACCTCGACCATTGGCTCGACAAGCTGAACGAAAAGCAGCGCGAGGTGGTCGAGCGACGCTTTGGTTTGCACGGTTATGAGCACTCCACGCTGGAGCGCGTGGCCCAAGAACTTGGTGTCACGCGTGAGCGTGTGCGCCAGATCCAGATGGATGCGCTTCGTCGGCTGCGCGACATTCTCGAAAAGGACGGCTTCTCGGTCGAGTCGTTCTTTAAATAGGGTTAGTGTTGGGTTTCCGGTGATTGTGTTATTGATGCTTGTCGAACAGGTTCGCTGGGCTATTGTGCTTGCAGGGCCAAGGGCCAAGGGCCAATGACCAATGACCAATGACCAATGACCAATGACCAATGACCAAAAACCAAGGGCCGCGATTGCGAAAGATTGCGTACCTTGGCCCTAGGCCCCACGCCCTTGGCCCTTCCCAGGCCCAGCGCGTTGGCGCCACGAAACTTGACGCATCTGCAACGATTCCGCGCTTTCAAAGAAATCGAGACCCCGCTGAGCGCGCGTTCCGCTTCGGCGCCTCGTCGATCTGAACCTCGTCATTGCGCCGCCATGGCTGGCGCCTGCACACCCGCGTTTGCGCTCGTGTCGCATGTTGCGGGCTCGCGGTTGCGTGCTGGCGTGCTTGGTGTTGCCCGGCGGTCGGGACCTCCATGCCCGGTCAACGGTTAACTCAGCTTATGCCCCTAAAAAAAGAAACTAAAAGAAAGTGTTAAAGCCCTCGGGTGATCACCGTGCAGGACTGACCGGGATCAATGAAAAGTGTGTGAAATGCCACAACGGGGCGTTTCAGTTGCCTGTGTCATCTTGACTTTCGATCCGCGATCCAGTGTTATTGCGGGCTGGTGCGTTGGGGACGATGCGCCGACAAAACCAGGGTTAGGAAACCCACACGCCTGTTCTCTTTTTCCCAGTTCGTTTTGGGGGTTCTATGGAAGCCACAGCTGATCGGGTAGCCGAACAGAAGTACAACTTCGACGTTGTGCGCTGGTTCACCGTCATGGCCGTCGTCTACCTCGTTGTGGGTGCTGCGGTCGGTGTCTACATCGCGTCGGAACTGGCTTGGCCGTTCCTGAATTTCGACAGTCCGTATCTGTCATTCGGGCGCCTGCGCCCGGTTCATACCAACGCGGTGATCTTCGCGTTCGGCGGCTGTACTCTGATGGCGACCGCCTTCTACACGGTTCAGCGGACCTGTGGCGTCAAGCTGTGGAGCGAGAAACTCGCCTGGTTCACCTTCTGGGGTTGGAACGCGATCATCGTCCTGGCGGTTGTCACGCTGCCGCTGGGTCTGACGCAGTCCAAGGAGTACGCCGAACTGGAGTGGCCGATCGACATCCTAATTGCGGTCGTCTGGCTGGCCTTCACGATCAACTTCATCATGACCATCGCCATCCGCAAGACCTCGCACATTTATGTGTCGAACTGGTTCTTCCTCGGCATGATGGTCATGATTGTCTATTTGCATGTCGTCAATAGCCTGTCCATTCCGGTGGGCATGTTCAAGTCTTACAGCCTGTTCTCAGGCGTGCAGGACGCGATGATCCAATGGTGGTGGGGGCATAACGCGGTGGGCTTCTACCTCACCGCCGGCTTCCTTGGCATCATGTACTACTTCGTGCCGAAGCAGGCCAACCGCCCGATTTACTCATACCGCTTGTCGGTCATTCACTTCTGGGCGTTGATGTTTGGTTACGTCTGGCTCGGCGCGCATCATCTTCAATACACGGCCCTGCCGGACTGGACCGGTTCGCTCGGCGCGGCGGTGTCGCTGGCGATGATCATCCCGTCCTGGGGTGGTGCCGTTAACGGAATGATGACGCTGTCCGGTGCGTGGGACAAACTGCGCACCGACTACGTGCTCCGCTTCCTGATCATCGCGCTCGCCTTCTACGCCATGTCTACCTTCGAGGGCCCGGTCATGTCGCTGAAGACCGTCAACGCGCTGTCCCACTACACCGACTGGACCATCGGTCACGTGCATTCCGGCGCGCTGGGTTGGGTCGCTGGTATCTCGATCGGCGCCATCTATCACCTGATGACGCGCTTGTGGCACACGGAGATGTGGTCCGAGAAGCTGGTTAACGTCCACTTTTGGACAGCGACCATCGGCACCGTGATCTACGTCGTCGCGATGTGGGTGTCGGGCATCATGCAGGGCCTGATGTGGCGGGCCTACGACGAATACGGCACGCTCGCCTATACCTTCGTCGAGTCGGTCGCCGCCATGCATCCTTACTACGCCATGCGCGCGGTCGGTGGTGGCATCTTCTTATTCGGCGCAATCATCATGTTGTTCAACGTGCTGATGACTGTGCTCAAGGCGACGAACGACGGCAGCCTGCGCGAAGCACGCGGCGTTGCACCGGCGGCGGCATGATTCCGACATGCCGCAGCAGACGTCCGGGCCGCGACAGAGATCAGAATAACGCAGGAGAAAGCTGACAATGGCAGACCACAATAAACCGCCGAAGGGCCTACAGGACCGCATGGAGCGCAACATCTGGGCCCTGCTTATCGTGCTCGCGATGGTGCTTTCGGTCGGTGGCATCGTCGAGATCGTCCCGCTGTTCTATCTAAAGAGTACCGAGGAGGCCAACCGCTTCCCGGAGATCGTCTGGAATCGTGACAATCCCGGCTCGCAGCCGATCGTCACGGTCGATGCCGAGGGCAACGAGCAGTGGAACTGGAAGGCGGGCGACGGCGTCCGTCCCTACACCGCGTTGGAGCTCGCTGGGCGAGACGTGTATCAGCGCGAAGGCTGTTACCTTTGCCATTCGCAGCAGGTGCGGCCGTTCCGCGACGAGCGGGAGCGCTATGGACACTACTCGCTGGCTTCCGAGTCGATGTTCGATCATCCGTTTCAGTGGGGCTCCAAGCGCACCGGTCCGGACATGGCGCGCGTTGGCGGTAAGTACTCCGACGAGTGGCATCGCCAGCACCTGATGGCTCCGCGCTCGGTGGTGCCGGAATCCGTCATGCCGAACTATCCGTGGCTTGCCGAGCGGCCGGTCAAGGGCTCACGCATGCAGCGTCATATGAGGGGCCTAAGGGCGATCGGCGTGCCCTATAGCGATGCTGACATCGAGACCGCTCCGGCCCTCGTCGAGGGCAAGACCGAGATGGACGCGATGATCGCCTATCTTCAAGTGCTTGGCACGATGGCCAAGTTGGAACCCGGCGTCGAATACCGGCAATAGCATGTTGGAGTACTTCCAAACCGATTGGGCGGCGATGACGACCACCGACTGGGTCGGGACGATTCTGACGGTCGTCATTTTCGTCCTGATGCTCGTTGCCTATTTCCAGGTATTTCGGCCAAAGAACCGGGATTCGCTCGAAGAGAGAAAGCATATCCCGTTCGACGACGATCACGCGGACATCGGAGAAAACGATGGCGGAAAATAACCCCTTTCCCGGCGAGAACAACACCGGCCACTTCTGGGACGACAACCTGCGCGAACTAAAGAACCCGCCCCCGCGGTGGTGGATGATCGCGCTCTGGGTATCACTTGCTTGGTTCGTTGCCTACACCGTGTTGTATCCATCCTGGCCGATGCCTTGGCGAACCACGGATGGCGACGGCTTTACCAAGGGTATTCTCGGCTGGACCTCGATCGGCGAATACAAAAAGGGCGTCGAACAGGTCACGGCAGTACGAGCTCCGTACGATGACAAGATTGCCGGCATGACCCCCGAGCAAATCTTGGAGGACCCGGGGCTGACCCAATACACGCTGGCGTCGTCGAAGGTGTTGTTCGGTGACTACTGCTCGGCCTGTCACGGCAGTGGCGGTCAGGGTAACCCAGGCTATCCGGTGCTGGCCGATGACGCCTGGCTCTATGGTGGAACCCTCGACAAGATCAAGGAGTCCATCACCAACGGCCGCAAGGGCGCGATGACGGCGCACGCGACGATCCTGAGCGAGCAGGAAGTCGATACGATGGCCAAGTTCGTTGTGGAACTCAGCGAAGGCGGCAAGGGCAGCGACGAAGGCTGGGCCATTTACAACAGTAAGGGCTGTAGCGCCTGCCACGGGCCGGCTGCAGATGGCGTCCTTGCCGAACTGCCGGACGGCACCATCGTGACGGTGGGTGCGGCCAACCTCACGGACGCAATCTGGCGTTTCCGGCCTGGGGGCTACGAGAGCGCCAAGCACACGATTCTCTATGGCGTCAATCAGCCTGGTGTCGAACAGACCCGTGACGCGGTGATGCCGAGCTTTGCCCAGCTCGGTCAACTTGACGGCAAGCTGACCCCGGATCAGATCAAGATGCTAACGGTCTACGTGCATGAGTTGGGCGGCGGAAAGTAGCCAGGTTTCGCTTGCTGGTCTTCACCTACGGCTCGTCAGAGACATGTCCGAGCCGCTGCGTGCACGAATGCTGAACACACGACAGCTGAACAGTAGAGTCAGGCGAGGAGGATAAAATGCACCTAGATGCCGTGTTCTGGGGTTCGATCATCAGTGTGCTGATTGCGATCGTCATTTTTGTTTATCTTGGCTTCAAGGTCGTGAAGCTGATGAATTTGGATGCCGAGCGGCACAAGAGCGAACAGCAATAATAAGGATCAGGTCAAGAACTAAACGCTAAAAGCGAAAAGCTAAAAGCTGAGAGGCGGAGGACAAAGGGGGATCTTGTATCCCCCTTTTTTTATATCCTAACCAACTGTTTTTCTCTGCTTTAGTTGCCGAATCTCATTGCTGCCCATGTGCTCAGAAGCTACGCTTTAAGGCATTGCCGGTTGCCGACATCGGTCGTGGCAACCGCGCCAGCGTCTACGGGATTTATCACGATGAAAACGAACCGAAATGCGGCCCACGATGTTGCCTTAGACGACATCTATGCCGAGGCCGAGCAGTGGCAGGTCAATACCGGAAATGAAACCATTCATGCCAAGCGCTTACCGGGCAAATGGCGCACCATCAAGTGGTTGGCGTCGTCCGTCTGGCTGGTCTTTTTTCTCGGACCATACCTGACGTGGAACGGAGGCCAGGCGGTGTTGTTCGACATCCCAAGCCGTCAGTACCATCTGTTCGGCGCAACGGTGCTGCCGCAGGACTTCTGGATGCTGTCGCTGCTGTTGCTGTTTTTTGCCATTTTGCTCGCTGTATTGACTGCGCTGGCGGGGCGAGTTTATTGCGGCTATTTCTGTTTCCAAACGGTCTGGACCGATGTTTTTACGTGGATCGAGGAGAAGCTGGAGGGTAAACCGGCTCAGCGCCGGAAGTTGGATGCGGCCCCAGCCAATGCGCGCAAGATCACGCTGAAGTTCGTCAAACATCTGACATGGATGCTGATTGGGTTCGCGACTGGCTTTAGCTTTGTCGCCTGGTTCTACGGCGCCGTTCCGCTTTGGCTGGATTTCTTCGTCGGGGATGCCAACGCCGCGGCCTATGCTGCGGTCGCGCTCTTTACGGTCGGCACCTACGTGCTGGCCGGCTGGCTTCGGGAGCAGACCTGTTTTTGGCTGTGCCCTTATGCACGCATCCAGGGCGTGATGCTTGATCGGCAAACCCTCGTGCCAACCTACGACGTCGACCGCGGCGAGCCGCGTGGTCGTATGAAGAAGGGCGAGACGGAACAGACCCGTAGCACTGGCGACTGCGTTGATTGCAATCAGTGTGTTGCGGTTTGTCCAACCGGAGTCGACATACGCCAGGGGCAGCAGGAAGGATGCATTACCTGCGGTCTGTGCATCGACGCCTGTGATTCGGTAATGGATAAGGTGGGTCGGCCGCGCGGTCTGGTCCGGTATGCGTCGCTGGACGAGATGGAGGGCAAGCCGGTCAAGCGCTTGCTGCTGCGACCGCGGGTGTGGGTCTACACCTTTATCCTGACGGTGGCGCTAATGGGCATCATCTATGGCCTGTCGACCCTGTCGGCACTTGACCTGAAGGTGTTGCACGAGCGTGCGCCGTTGTTCGTCCAATTGAGCGATGGTTCCATTCAGAACAAGTACACCCTGAAGCTGTTGAACAAGGCAAATGATGATCTGTTGGTGACGATTTCCGCGGAGAGTTCGGTGCCGATCGAGTTGGTTGGCGCTGAGGAGCCGTTCAAAATCAAGCATGGTGAGGTCACCCCGGCCATCGTCTTCGTCAAGGTCAAGCGAAAGGAGTTGGATTCGGAGCGTGTGCCGGTCACATTCTACGCGCAGGCGCAACTTCCGACCGGGGCGGATGTCTCGACAGAACGTGACAGTGCATTTTTTGGGCCGAGGCGCTAGACATGAATCGGGCTACCACCGCTGCTGTAAAATCGGGTTCCGCTTGGCGGAGCCCCTGGGTGATCGGCTGGATTGCGCTGCTCGCGGTCGTGCTCGCGGTCAACGCGGTCATGATCTTCCTCGCCTTCGCGACCAATCCTGGCCTAGTGCGTGCCGATTATTACGAGGGTGGCCGTGAGGTGGAACGTACGATTGCCTCGCGACTGGAGGAAGGACCGGGCTGGACCATGAGTATCGACACGCCGGAAGGTGTGCAGGCGGACCGGCCGACCGTGGTGCGCTTTGTCGTTGTCGACAAGGTGGGGCAACCGGCGACGCCCGACGCGGTCACCTACTATGCCTATAGGCCGTCGGATGTCAGTCTCGATTTTTCGCTGCCGATGGTGGAGGAGGCGCCAGGGCGCTATGCGGTCGAAGTGCAGTTTCCGCTCGCGGGTATCTGGGATACGCTGGTGGCAACGCGCTCCGGCGATAACGAATATTCACTCGGCCAACGTGTCAGCGTCGCGCAGCCCTGATCTCCAGCCGTCGTGACCGTCGTGCTTGATGGGACGGCGGAACCGCCTCGCTCGCCAGCCGAGCATGAATTGGTCGCGCGTTGCTTTCATTGCGGGCTGCCAGTGTCCGACGCGGCGCGGGAGACTGCCGTCGTAGACGGTGCTGAACGCCCCTTCTGCTGCAACGGTTGTCGCTCCGTCTGCGAGGCCATCTATGCCGCCGGTCTCGACGGGTTCTATCGGCGCACGCCCGAGGGCGAGGTGCTGGGTCCACCGCCGGAGCCGCCGAAGCAACTCGCCCTGTTCGACCTGGATGAGGTGCAAGAGGAGTTCGTCGACAGTCTCGACGAGACGCGCGAGATCAATCTGTTGGTGGAGGGCATCCACTGCGCTGCCTGTGTCTGGCTGATCGAGAATAGTCTTGCCTCAACCCAGGGCGTGCAGGAGGCGCGGGTCAATCTGACCGGGCGTCGGCTGCGACTTAAATGGGACAATCGCCAGGTCAAGTTGTCGCAGGTGCTGCGGCGACTCGCCGACATCGGGTACGCCGCGGTGCCGTTCGACCCGGATGCGGCGGAGGGCGCGCTAAGGCGCCAGAATCGGGCCCTGCTCTATCGCATGGCCTTTGCTGGCTTCGCGATGATGAATCTGATGTGGATCTCCATCGCGCTCTATGCCGGCGCCGATGAGGGCGAGTTCCGCGGCATGTTCCAGTGGATCGGCTTACTGATCGCGACGCCGACCCTTGTCTATTCCGGCTGGCCCTTCTACAAAGGCGCCTGGAGCGGCTTGCGTCAGCTGCACTTGGGCATGGATCTACCCATCGCCATTGGCGCGTCGATTACCTATCTGTACTCCCTGTACGTCACCCTGTCGGGCAGTGGCCACGTCTACTGGGACACGGTGGTGAATTTTCTGTTCGTGATCCTGGTGGGGCGCTATCTGGAAGCGATCTCGAAGCGCCAAGCGGTGTCGTCGACGCAGCGCCTGTTGGATCTGCAGCCGAAGATGGCGACCATTTTGCGCGACGGTGACGAGGCGGTGGTGCCGATTCGCGCCGTGCGCCCCCATGACATCGTGCTGGTGCGCCCCGGGGAGACCATCCCGACGGATGCCGTCGTGCTGGCGGGCAGCAGTCGTGTCGACGAATCCATGCTCACCGGCGAGTCGGTGCCGGTGCCGCGTGCGGTCGGCGACCAAGTCTCCGCTGGCACGCTCAACGGCTCTGGCGTGCTGCGTCTGAAGGTGTCGGGCGTACTGCGTGACAGCGCCTTGGGGCAGATCATCCGTCTGGTCGAGGAGGCGCAGGCGAGCAAGTCGCCGATTCAGTGCGTGGCGGATCGGATCGTGCCCTGGTTCGTCGCCGTCACGCTGACGCTGGCCGCGCTGACCTTTGCGTTCTGGTTGCGGCAGGACGTCGAGACGGCACTGATGGCCGCAACCGCGGTCCTTATCATCACCTGTCCCTGCGCCTTTGGCCTGGCCACACCGATGGCCATCGCCGTCGGCTCCGGACTCGGTGCCCGCAACGGCATCTTGATCAAGAACGGTGCGGTACTGGAGACCCTGTCGCAGATCGATCACTACGTCTTCGACAAGACCGGCACCGTGACCGAGGGCCGGCCCATGGTCACGCTGCTGCGGGACGGGGCAGGCGAATCGCAGATGGAGGCGGGTGGCGAAGTGCTAACCCGAGGGCGGCGTAGGGCATTGGCCGCGGCGGCCGCGCTGGAGCGTCTGTCGGAGCACCCGTTGGCCAGTGCGGTGATACGGCTTGCGCGTGAAGCGAAGATCGCCTACACAGCCATCCCGGTCGGCGAGGTGCGCGTTGAGCCTGGGTTCGGCATCGCGGGCGAGGTTGACGGCAGCACCGTCGTCGTCGGCAGCGCCGACTGGTTACGGCGTTGCGGCGTTGAGCCGGCGGCCTGGTCCGCGGAAAGATCGCCCGCAGACGGCGTAACGGCCGTGTCGGCCTCGCTCGGCGTAACCCCAGTGCACTGCGCTGTCGATGGTGCCGAGGTCCTGTGTCTGTCGATCGAGGATCGGCTGCGGCCGGACGCCACGGAGACCATTCGATTGCTGCGCGACGATGGCTTGAAGGTGACGCTGTTGACCGGTGATCGCCACGCCGTCGCGGAGCGTATCGCCGCCCAACTTGGCGGTATCGACGTCATCGCCGAGGTCTTGCCTCAGGACAAGGACCGCGTTGTGGCGGAACTGCAGCGTGGCGGCCAACGCGTAGCGATGATTGGCGACGGCATCAACGATGCCCCGGCCCTGGTACGTGCCGACGTCGGCATCGCCGTTGGCAGCGGTACCGATGTCTCCATTGCCAGTGCCGACATCGTGCTGATGAGCAACGAGTTAATGCGGGTTCGCGATGCCGGCCTGCTGGCGCGGCGGACGCTGCGGGCGATTCGCCAGAATATTGGTCTGTCCATCGCCTACAATACGATCATGGTGCCGTTGGCGATGGCGGCGATGATCACACCATTGATTGCTGCCGTGTCCATGCCGCTCAGTTCGCTGGCGGTGATTGGCAACTCGGCGCGCATCCGCGGTTTGTTCCATTCGGGGGCCCCGGCCGCCGTTCGTGCCAAGAACGCGGTGCGTCAATGAGCGGGGGCCTCTTTGCTGTGAAGGAGCCGCCAAACGACAACGGAACGACGCCGAGAAACTTGACTCGTCTGCGAGCCTGTGGCGTCCTCGAGACATCCCGCGTTACAGATCCGGCGCGGCGCCGCCGTTGAGCGCTACAGTACCAACTCTGCGAGGAATCCATGGAAGTTATCTACGGCCTCATTCCCGGCATGCTGATACTCGGCCTGGTGGCAGTCGCGGTGCTGTTCTGGGCCGCCCGCTCGGGCCAGTTCGATGATCTCGACGGCGACGCCCATCGTATCCTAATGGATGACGATCTCGAACAGCGAGACGCGCGACGGTTTCCCGACGCCGATGACTAGCTTGGCGATGCCTCGGACCGACACGGAGCACAACGTTCCGTTGCGCAAACGGTGCATGGCTTCGAGCGGGCCGAGCGCCGAGGGCCATGGGCCTCGATCCAGAACGACTGCGCATGTTGGCCCCAGGCCCTTGGCGCTCGGCCCTTTCCTTTGTAAGGACAGCGCGTTGTCGCCAAAAAACTCGCGAAAGCCGATGCAATGGCTTAAATCGTGTACGATGTCTCCTCGCTGTCACTGTTCTCGCGCGGTTCCGGATAGTCCGGCGCTTTGCTCGGGAATGAATTGGACTCGACGTAGAACCAGTGGAACTCGTTGGTAACGTCCTGCGCTTCGCCTAATGCGCCCAGCGTCACACGCTTACCAGTCTGGATGCCGACTGATGTTCGCTCCCAGAAGTTCTCCTGCGGCGGCGTGATCACGCCCCAGCCGCGGGTCGGATGGTGGATCAGCAACGCTGAAAGTGGTTTGCCGACGACCTTGATCTTGCCGGGCTCAGTCTCTGCCGCGGGGTTGCGTTTGTGCAGCGCGATCGGCGTTGCGAAGCTGGCGAGATACTCGATGTCGATGATGACAGTGCCTGCCTCCGGTCGGAAGATGCGGTTCACCTTGCCGATCCGGGGTTTGAAGACCTGTTCTGCGCCGAACCCGTAGGCCAGCAGGTTGCCGATGAACATGCGGTTGGTGAAACGTGTCTCCTGGGTCTTGATGCGCATCTGCTCGTTGTTGTCGTAGAGCACGTACCACAAACTCTCACGCGTCGCGGAGTCGTCGTCGCCGATCACAGCGGAGCGTCGCGCGAACATGTTCGACAGCTCCCGCGAGCGTTGCATCCGGCTGCCGCCGCGAAAGATCGATAGGAGGTGGGCACGGACCTCTTCGAATCCGGTGTAGATACGTAGATCACGATGTCGCTGCCGGCTGCTGCTCAGGTCGCCCCACTTGTGGGGTAGCTCGAGGTTTCTGTGCAACAGGTAGCCGGTGGCGGTCTGGTAGACGGGCTCCATGCGCGCGAGCCGCGGTGGCATCGAGAACTGGTTACGGTCGGCACGCGCCCGGGACATCTCGGCGTAATCCTTGCGGATGCTCGTGGCCAGTATGCCGTAGTCGATGGACAGCACTGGTCCCAAATCGGGTTGCGCTGGCAGCTTGCGTGCGGGCGGGCTTTCCTGATAACAGCCGACGACGAACAGATCCTTGTGCCTGCGCGCGGCATTGGGCTCGTAGTCGGAAAACGTGATGGCGTCCTGGATCGCGTTAGTGTACGTGTCGATGAAGAACTGTTCCTGCTCCGGCCAGGCCGAGTAGTCGAGGATGGTGTAGCTGAGCAGCGATGCATAGTGCTGGCGCAGCGAGGCCGTCGCGCGCGCGTCGATGACGGGCGCGTGGGCGGAGAGGGTATCGATGGCGAAGTCCACCGGCTCGCATGCGTGCATGGCGGCAAACAGAGTATTGGCGATGCGCGAGGTCGTCGGTGGCAACGGCATGTAGCGCAGACCGACGATGCGATGATGCAACTTGATTAGTTCCAAGATGCGGCAGGCGCAGCGATAGGCACGCGGTCGAGCCCGTACATACCAAAATCGGCCGCGACCGTAGTCCACGGCGAAGATTAACCGATAAGAGTCCGTCAAGATGAGCACGCCGCGCTCGAACAGTTCCAGTGTCGCCCGCCGTCCGTCCTGTTCCGGAATGCCGCCGCCCGCTTTCGCGATCTCGTCGAGCTTTGGGACGATCGCGGCATAGAGTGCGTTGGCGAGCAGTTCGGTCAATGCCATGCGACGCTTGCTGGACAGCGGGTAGTGGTTCAAATCGCGGGACGTGGACAGGATATGGCCGAGGAACTCGCGCGGCGTTGTGCGTTTAGAATGGAGTAGCGCTTGAAGCTTTGTTTCCGTGAGTGGCGGCTTGTTGCCGCCCCGTTTGGGCGGTAGTGGATCGAAACGAAGCGCGATCTTGCGTTCCGGTAGGTCCAGACCGAAAAAATTGCGAACGCGTGCTCGTTCGCGCTGTATCACTCCAGCGCCCGGAATCGGCATGCTTTTCTCCGCTGTCGTGTGCGGCGCTGGGTGGCTGCATGCGCCTTTGGGTGCGCCTCTGATGATGCGGCGACACAGCGCCGATCATCGCAAACATGCCATCCCCTTGGGCCTTCGTCCTCGGTCCTCGGTCGTCGGGCCGGCATAAGCACTGCAACCGGACGTTGATTACTGCACGCTGCCAAATGACTTGTCGACCGCGCCGGCCGGCGCGCGCAGGCCCGCGAAGCGGCAGCCCTGGGCCACCGGGCCACCGGGGAAGATGCCGTAGAGGTACTTGAGCCCGCCCTGGGCATGAAAGCGCTCTTCTAGCGCATCGTGCAGCGCGCGCACGTTGGGCTGTTCATGCTCGACGAAATAACGCTGCAGTGCGCCGATCACCGTCCAATGGTCCTCGGTGAGTTGCACGTTGTCCGCGATAGCGGCGGCCTGCGCGGTTTCTCGAGACCAGTCCGGGGGGGCATCGGGGAACTCCGCATCGAGATAAACGGTGCCTGGGTTCATGATCTCTTGCATGCTTTCGGCCATTTCCTCTCTCCTCAGTCGTTGTCGATGTCGCTTGGACTTCCAAGACGCTCATTGTACCTCGCAGCACAGTGGTAATAGACGCCGCGGTCGGCGTCAAGTGCGGCAACGCGTCCCATCGCTTGATTGAGGTCAGGCACTGTGCCGAAGCCCTCTAGCAGCATCACGCCGACGCCAACGAACACGACATCGAGCATTTGTGAATGCAATCGGCGGCGCCACCATTTCCAGATGCGCGCAAGGGCGTTGAAGCGGTGGGCCGGCGCTGCTGTTTCTGATGATGGTGCTGGCTTCGGCTCTGGTTTTTGCGCCGGTTCTGGCTCCGGTTCTGGTTCTGGCTCTGGCTCTGGCTCTGGCTTGGCTGCGAGCGCGGCTTCGATCTGAG
>JGI12210J13797_10235634_pt1 | contig 16950 bp, 17 predicted proteins | sample ElkSlonscriptome_3_FD_13797 | JGI IMG/M metagenome (IMG submission 13797)
CTTTAACCTCGCCCGCAGATGAATCGCAGGCTGAATAGTGAAAGTCCCTTCAGGACTGGGATGCGGTGGGTTATAGTCTTGAAGAGACTTGATGCCGTTAGCCTGCATTTCAATCGCAGGCAGGGATATGGGTGCGATCGCCCTCGGCTACTGCGCTGGCTTCGCTTCGGCCTCGCCCGCAGATGAATCGCGGGCTGAATAGAGAAAGTCCCTTCAGGACTGGGATGCGGTGGGTTATAGTCTCGAAGAGACTTGATGCCGTTAGCCTGCGTCTTTAGCCGCAGGCGGGGATTGGATCTTAGCGCCGCTAGACGGCTCCAAGCTATGGATAAGCGTCTGAGCGCTGTGATGGCGCTTCTGATTTTTTACGTATGCAATGGCATCTGGCAATTGCTTCGCTCCTAAAGAAAACACGCCATACTCCCGCTGCCATGCAAAACTGAGGTCTGGGAATGTTGCCTCCATGTGGCGAGAGCTGCCGCCCTTGATATGCTTTACAAAGCTGGAAATAGACAGTTTTGGCGGAATTGACACCACGAGGTGAACATGGTCAGTCATACCGCCAATAGCATGAAGGAGGCAGCCTAACGATTCTGATTTGGCTTCAACGTAGCCATAGAGGTCAGACTCGACGCTACTTATAATGAGCGGCAGGCGATCGCGAGTTGCCCAGACGATATGATAATACGTCCGCCAGAGAGTCATAATTACGCTCGTAACTATATCTACCCGCTCAAAATACCCAGTTCACAGCCTGAACTCCAGTCCTGAAGGGACTTCCCTTATTCAGCCCGCATTTTAATCGCGGGCGAGCTGCAAACGAAGCCAGAACATGACTTATGGCCGCCCCTCCCTCCTCACAGCCCAAGGTCTCGATTACCTATCGAGAGCGCACCGCCCAGTACTACCTCGAAGACTTGGGTAGCGATATCGGTGACCACATCGGCCTGGAGATGGTGCTGATTCCCCCGGGAAAATTCCGCATGGGGTCACCTGAAGATGAGTTGGGACGTCGGGATACTGAGGGACCACAGCATGACGTCACCATTGACTACCCCTTCTTCATGGGTAAGTATCCCGTGACTCAGGCCCAGTGGAAGGCAGTCGCTGCCCTGGATCAGGTTAATCGAGAACTAGCCAAAAACCCGTCCAACTTCAAAGGCCCGAACCGCCCTGTTGAGCAAGTGTCCTGGCATGACGCGGTTGAGTTCTGCGATCGCCTTGCCAAACATGCGGGTCGTCCCTACCGACTGCCTAGTGAGGCTGAGTGGGAATATGCCTGCCGTGCTGGAACCAAGACGCCTTTCCACTTCGGCGAAACTATCACTACCGACCTCGCCAACTATCGCGGCACCGATTGGGAAATTAATGAGAAGACCTACTCAGGAGCCTATGGCGATGGTCCCCACGGCGAATTCCGAGAGGAAACAACTGATGTGGGTCATTTTGATGTTGCCAATGCCTTTGGCCTCTACGACATGCACGGCAACGTCTGGGAATGGTGCCTAGACTACTGGCATGAAAATTACAAGGGTGCCCCTGTCGATGGTTCTCCTTGGATAACTGACGGCAAGAGCGCAACACGAGTATTGCGGGGCGGTTCTTGGCTCTACCTTCCTGAGGTCTGCCGCTCGGCGGTCCGCAACGGCATCAATCCGGCGGTCCGCAACAACGATTTTGGTTTCCGGGTGGTATGCGGGTCTGCGAGGGCCTCTAACTCAGCAGGATAAGACATTGCCCTCTGCTCTTTAGCTCTCTTGCCCTCTGCCGCCGCGCGGAGCGCGGTCAGTTTCGTACGCTTGTACTATGCTCACATCAGCGTCACCAGCTTCTGATACTGCCGCTCCTTGGAGACCCGCCTTACTTTCGCGGTGTAGGCCGGACGCTGCAGCTCTTTGCTCGGCAGCGTAGCTTGGAACTGGGCTACAGCGGCAGGGTTGGACTGCGTTGCCCTACCTGGTTCTGAGGCATTTTACCGGCGGCTGGAGATGATGGACCTTGACGCAGACCCTGATAAGGATGACTTGGTATACTTCGAGTACAATGCACTCCCTTGACCCCATGGACGAGCAAACTCAGGCTGAACAATATGCTTGCACCGGTAACCTGATGGACCTTTGCCACAATGAAGCTTAGCTGCGGGACGCTGCGCGAGCTGAGGATAAGTGCGAGGGCAATATTGAGGCTGGGGCTGGAATGCGAGGGTATGTGTCTCTCCTCCTGCAATTGAGTTGAAAACTCAACCTTAACGTCTGCCCATAGGCTTCTTATGGTCTCCTCAGGGTCTATCCATGGGAGACTCAGAGCCCTCCAGCATTATTGAAACTGTAGACAACAAGGCAACCACCACAGACCGCACCGGTTGCTATCCACAGACTTCAAGAAGGAAATCCACCATGAAACGCATTCTTACCGCTGCTCTCTCAATCGCCGCGATCGCTGCTATGACCTCTCCTGCAGCTGCTCTCTCCGGTCGTCATGCAGAGGAGTTCCACGAAGGGTTAGGTAACAAGCTGTCAGGTCGCTTTGAGCAAGAGTTTGAAGAAGGGCTAGGCAATAAGCTATCCGATCGCCACGCCGAAGAATTTTATGAAGGGTTGGATAACAACCTCTCTGGCCGCCACGCCGAAGAATTCCGTGAAGGACTGGGCAACAAGCTGTCAGGTCGTCATGCAGAGGAATTCCGCGAAGGACTGGGCAACAAGCTGTCAGGCCGCTTTGAAGAAGAATTTGAGCGGGGGCTTGGCAACAAATAAGCCGCGCAGGCTTGCCCCCCCTTTGGCCAAGTTAAGACTCGCCGAACCGGCTCAGCCTGTGAGTCAGCTGTTGCCATCGACCCACAGCAGCTGCACAGCAATGAGAGCGAAGCCCAGCGCCGCCGTCGCTTTGACCCACCGAATTGGCAGCAGCAGCGCCGAGGCATCCCCGAGCCACACGCCCAAAAAAGAGGCGAGCAGCAAAGCAGACACAGCCCCAAAGAATACCGGGCGCAGGGACGAGGCGCTGCCGCTGAGGGCGATCGCCGCCAGCTGGCTTTTGTCCCCCAGCTCTGAAATAAATACCGTAATAAAACTCAGCCCGAGTAAGTTCCAGTCCATAGCGATCCAGCTTACGCAACGTTATAGATTGACTACATCCCACAGCAAAAGTAGCGCGATAAACGCCAAGAGGGCTCCCGTCGCCGTCTCCAGCGTATCGACAGACACTCGGCGCGATAGCCATCGACCCACCAAAACCCCTACTAGCGTCGTCGAAATCAGCGCTGTTCCGGCCCCGAGAAAGACGGTCAACGGAGCTTGGGATTCGGCGCTCATCAGCAGGGTCGTGACCTGGGTTTTATCGCCAATCTCAGCGACGAAAATTGTGACGAATGTCGTGATGAAGAGCTGCAGCTCGCTGATAGGAGCGACATCTAAATCAGTATCTTGACGGGCCGCACTCGTACTGGCGACATCGGGGACAGCGGTGCTATCCCTAGGGTCTGAGTCTCCTGGGTCGGTTTGCGCCGCGCAATCAAGGGAGTCGGGTTCGGAAGAACTCAAGGCAATAGGGGTTGAGTATCTAGCTAGTTTGGATAGACCGGGCTAATGACGCAGCTCAGGGTACAGGGCTGCAGCCGCTCCAATCTATGGCTAACCGTGATGTGCCGTCCCATCTTAGCCCGAATTTGCAGTCATTTTGCCCGAGGCAGCATCTGTCAAATCTGTCTTTTTGATCGGCTGTCGTCCCTGTCGCGCCCTGTTGTGCCCTGTTGCGCTGCCGGGCCACCAGTCAATCAGCATCCTGGGTCCCATGGCTTGTCGGGGCGATCGCCCGTTGATATCGCGCCATCTCCAGACTGCGATCGCCGTAGACGCTGTCGATTTGCTCAATACAGCAGTCGATGGCAAAATCGCTCATTTCGTCTGGCCGGACGCCAAACATATCGTAAAAGACATCGGGCTCGACCCGACAAAATCGGGGACGCTCAGCATAGATGCGGCAGCGGCGAGACAGCTGATCGAAGTTAACGCACCAGCCATCCTCCCCCACCATGCTCAGGTAAAGCGTAAGTTCATCGTCGGAAAGGTAGTCCGCCAAATCGGGACGCTCCAACGGCTCAAGGTAGCAGCATGCTCCACAATGTTCGATGCAGCGCCAGGTCGCCATAACCGCATTAGTCCTATTAACAATTCAGCTTGATAAGCTCGGTGCCAGCACGTGGGGAAGTACCTGAATCGGGTAAAATGTGTTCCAGACTCTATCTCAGCAGTTCCATTTCTTCAGTTTACGTTAGGAGGCGTTATGGGTTTTGTGACAGATTTGCTCAGTGGCTTGAATGTTGAGGCGATTATTCAGCTGACCTTTGTTGGCATGATCATGATCTCAGGCCCCATTGTCATCTTTCTGCTAGCGGCCAGTCGGGGCGATCTGTAGCTTCGCGGCCCCACAGATTGCGCGGCCCCACAGATTGCGCCAGGGACAACCTGCGCCATCGCTAGATATGCCGTCCCCGGCATCAACACCTGGCACATTTGGTTTTCTAACGTTTTGAGATGCATTGATCTGTTTCGTCAAATCCTGATCAAAAAGTTCCTAGGATTTTCAGAGCAAAATGCTAAGATTGCCATGACTCTGCTCTGAGGGTTTGACGTGACTCATTCTGCAACGCTGACACTCCAGCCGCCAACGCCTCAGCTTGTCGATAACAGTCGGCTGCGGCTGTTTTCAGGTTCATCCAACATCACCCTGGCTCAAGAGGTGGCCCGCTACTTGGGTATGGATCTTGGGCCAATGGTTCGCCAACGATTTGCCGATGGCGAACTCTATGTCCAAATTCAAGAATCAATTCGCGGCTGCGATGTCTATTTGATTCAGCCGACCTGCCACCCGGTCAACGATCACCTGATGGAGATCTTGATCATGGTAGATGCCTGTCGACGGGCCTCGGCGCGGCAAATTACGGCAGTTCTACCGTACTATGGCTACGCCCGCGCCGACCGCAAAACGGCAGGTCGAGAATCTATTACCGCTAAGCTCGTTGCCAACATTATCACTGAGGCAGGAGCCGATCGCATTTTAGCGATGGATCTGCACTCGGCCCAAATCCAGGGCTACTTTGATATTCCTTTTGACCATGTGTACGGCTCTCCAGTGATTCTGGAGTATCTCGCCAGCAAAAATCTGTCCGATTTGGTGGTGGTGTCACCAGACGTCGGCGGGGTGGCCCGAGCGCGAGCCTTTGCCAAAAAGCTCAACGATGCTCCCCTTGCCATTATCGATAAGCGTCGTCAGGCCCATAACGTGGCGGAGGTGATGAACGTCATCGGAGATGTGAAGGGCAAGACCGCTGTTCTGGTGGACGACATGATCGACACCGCAGGCACCATTTGCGAGGGCGCAAAGCTGCTGCGGGAGGAGGGGGCTCGTCAGGTCTATGCCTGCGCCACCCATCCCGTCTTCTCTCCCCCAGCCATTGAGCGGCTCTCGGGTGGGCTGTTTGAAGAGGTAATTGTGACCAACACGATTCCGCTGCCTGAAACCAAGCAGTTTAAGCAGCTCACGGTGCTGTCAGTAGCTAACCTATTGGGAGAAACCATCTGGCGCATCCATGAGGATAGCTCTGTCAGCAGCATGTTTCGGTAGCCTATTGCCGTAGCGGTGCTTCCGGCGATCGCTCCAAGGGTTGCCTAGGGGCTTTTCTGCTTTGTTTGCCTAATGGTGTCAATCCAGGCATTTTGCAGGGCAATGCCCACTTGGGTGTTGAATGCCGCCATAAATTCTAAATCGGTAGCGTCAAAGCTAGCCTTCCAGCAGTCGGGGACAGTAGGCCAATGGGCTGGGTCATAGTCGGATTTGTAGCCGCGTCGCTTTTTGTTGACGAGCTGAGTCACCGCCATGAGCTCGCCGTTGTGGTTGAACACAGGCATGCAAAGTAGGCTGCAGGTCCGATAACCGGTCTGTCTGTCGGTTTTCTTTGCGGTGCTTGAGTTGGGCTGGTCGTAGAGATCAAACTGGATGTTGAGCGGTTTGCGGGTTGTCGCAACCTGTCCGACAAACCCAGTTCCCAGGGGAATCCGATACTCTTGCATCACTCCATCAACGTCTGCTATTTTCGTCCATAATTCTTGGTGTGCTCGATCCACCAGCCACAGCGTGCTGCGGTCGGCGTTCATCAGCTTTTCGGCCTCATCAATGACGCATTCAACTGTACTGTCCAAGTCAAGATTGCTGCGGCTGAGCAGCTGAATTGACGTCATCAGCGCCTTGGCGGCCTGCTGCTTTTGGGCCGCTTTGTGCAAGAGCTGGGACGATTTCAGCACGAATTGAATAGAGGTGGCAAATTCCTTGAAGGTGGCTATATCGGCCTCACCAAAGCCCTGCCGGTCGATTCTGTCCTCTAAGGGAGCGGCGGTGTTGGCGTCTTGCTTTAGCTTATTAAGGATTTGAACTACGGCGATCAGGTTATCTTGCTCATCGACTAGGGGAATAGCGAGCATCGTGTAGGTCCGATAATCTGTCTTTTTGCCGGTCTCTTTTGCCGTGGCAGAGCGGGGGTCATCGTAAAAATCAAAGGGAATATTGCAGATTTGCTTGGTTTGCCCAACCCGCCCTGCAATGCCTTCCCCCAAAAGGACGCGTATTCGCTCCCACGTGCCGTTTTCCCCCTCAGCCGCGATAGACCACAGCTCACCGGCATCGGCATTGACCAAAAAGATTGAGGTGCGGTCGGCGTTCAAAATTTCAGTTGTCTTCACCGTAATCAGCTGCAATAGCTTACGAAAGCTATCGTCAAATTCTTCGCTGTCTATCATCTGGTCAACCATAGATAGAGTCTGGGTAATTAGGCTAAAATTCTTCTCCAAACTGGGGAAAACGCTGTGGAAGCTCGATGGCGTCATATAGGTAAACAACCGCTGCAGCGTCTGGAAGGCCGTTTTTTGCTCTGCTGCTTGAGGGCCGCCACTCTCTGGGCTCTCTCCCAGATGAGGGCTGCTATATCCCATGTCGCTGAGAATTTGCTGGAAATTTTCAATGTCTTTTAAAATTTCTTGCCGATCTAGAACCTGGCTCGTGGTCAAAAACTTGTAGTCCGAGTGACTCAGGTTCTTGTCCACGGCCCACCCCAACGCCTTCTGCAGCGTTGTGCCTCTCAAAAGGTAGCGATCGCTTTGGTTATCGCTTTCCCAAGAACAGATGGCATCGCTGTAGGGTCTGAGCTTTGCCAGCTCCCGGTCGAGCCAGTTGCGATCGAAAACAGAACGATAGATTTTGTTGTAGACCCTGAGGCGATCATGTCGCTTGAGCACCAAACCCGAAAGCTGCAGCTGCAGCTGTTCAGCGCTCTGGCTGGCGGGAATGTCCCCCTCTTGTAAGATTGTGCCGTAGAGACCGAGGAGCTGAATGGTCTGCCGTTTGTCGTCCAGCACCCGATTGCGAATAGTTTTGAGGTGCTCAGGGTCGTCCTTCGCCTCCCAGTTTTGAATAATTCTGGATTCTACAAGAGCAGCGATCTGAGCCTTCTCTTGACCTGCCGCAATGTGCGACGGGGCCATTCTGACAAGATTGCAGAGCTTTTGCGTCAAAAATGGCTGTCCACCGGTCCAATCTAGAATCGCCTGCAGTACGGTGTGGGGCTCCTCGACTTTACCCACAAGGCCCTGTGCCAGAGTTTTGGCCTCGTGAAGCGTGAACCCGCTCAGATCTATGGGCTGACCAATGTTGAACGGCGTTCTCGTTTTCTCTCGAATGAGATCGGATGGCGTGGCTGAGCCAATCAGGCCAAAGGTGAGACGTTTGAAATTGGGGTTTTTTGCCCGATGGTTGTAGCAGGCGCGGATTATGGCAAAGAAATCGTCTTTGAAGTCCAGATTGGAAACGCTGTCAATTTCATCAATGAAGATCACAATATGTTGAGAGATGCCTGCTAGCAGCACCTGCCCCAGAAATTCCCAAAAGCACTGTTGCGGGGTCAGCAGCTGGCGATCGCGTAACCAGCCCGCCAAGTCGCCCAAGGGTTGGGGGTGGAACTCGCTATTGATATAACGGATCAGGCTGCCATACCATTGGGCCGATGTCACCCCCCACGTTCCAATGACAGTGATATCGACAGCGGCACAGGCAACGCCATCGGCCTTGAGCCTTTGCATCGTGCGAAGGCAGAGGCTTGACTTTCCCATCTGACGAGAGTTCAGAACATAGCAAAATTCACCTGCTTTGAGCCCTTGGTATAGCGCCCTATCAGCCTGACGCTCGACGTAGCTTGGTGCGTCAACGGGCAGGCTGCCCCCAACGTGATATTGATACATCAGGGGTGACGTGGGTAGAGGCATAGGTCTCGGACTTTGAGCGAAAGGCTAACGACGGCTGAATCAGCGGCAGCGGCCTGGGGTATGACAAGGGGGGCTACAGCGAAAGATTGAAGTGGCTGGCGAAGTAATCTTGATAAAGCTGGCAGCGAATCACCACCGCATTGGCTTTGAAGTTGACTAACCCCCGGCTATAAAGCTGATAGGCCTGGCCCGACTCCACCCGAATTGGACCGCAGTTAGCCCCGACAATCCGCTTAAAAGTCTCGGCAAGTTCAGGACTATTTTGCAGCGCGGCCAAATGCTGACGCAGATGGTTGCGATAGATACCGGCTTCGGTGGGGGATAGCTCCAACAGATCTGGCAGGGCTTTTTGCCCGTGGCTCTTTAGGTAGGTGAAGGCCTGCTCTAGCAAATAGGGATGCCCTCCCACTAAGTCGAACAGCTGCTGCAGATCGCTATCTTCAAGGGACAGCCTGTGGTTGTTGGCTAGCTGCTCACTTTGCTCCAGCGTAAATTCTGGCAGTTCAATGGCTTGGCCCACATTAAAGGGAGACTCGTTCACCCGCAAGGGCAGATAAACTTCAGTGGAATGCAGCAGCACCAAGCGCACCGCTGTCCAGCGCTTATTGACTTTGGCCAGCTCATGCCAGGCTCGCAGCAGCCCAAAAAACTCGCGAACAATCTCGATTTGAGGGTAGGTCAAAATGCAGTCTACCTGGTCGAGGCAGAGCACCAGCGGGGTTTCCTGGGCGGGCAACAGATGGTTCTCAAAGTAGTGGGTGCAGTTTTCCTTGGCTGTGGAGAACTGGCTGTCCCACAGATTTTCTAGGCGATTGGGCTGGTGTAGCCGTAGGCCAACGCTGATGCAAAACCACTGTAGGAAGGCCTCTAAGCTCTCTAGATGGGCGGCTTCCGCCATGTGAAAGTTAACAAGGGCCATGCGAAAATCCCGCTGCTGCAGCTGCAGCAGAACATAATTTAGCAATGACGTTTTTCCCATGTGGCTAGGGGCTTTGATGCGCACCAGCGCTCCAGGCTGGAGCAGTGCCTTGAAGCAGGTGGTCTCTAATGGGGGGCGTTCAACGTAGAAGGTTTTGAGGGCTTCTTCATCAATGGCTAAGGCAAAGCTGCCCGCATTGTCAGCGGCAGATTCCCCTTGGGGAACCTCGGCACTCGAATCGACGTCACTATCAAAAGCGGCGATCGCGGACATGTCTAGATTAAGCCTCTGACAGACTTCCAGAAAATAGCCGTGATCGACTGGCTTGCCGTTCAGAAAATTATTGACGGTTGTAACAGAGATTTCAAGATCCTTCGCTAGGTCAGCCTGCCGGGCATAGCCCTGCATCGGCAGCGCATGCTTGACGTATTCGACATAGTCACGACGAACCCTGAGTGATCGAGGCATGAGTTTTAGCTGCCCGCAACGTTTTTTGATTGTATAAGATCTAACTACGTCCTCCGAGAACCCCGATAGAAGTCGGCCACGGCAGTAACGCCACCATAAGTCCGCAAGAACTTGCAAAGAAGTTCAGCAGATTAGGTCCGGAACGCCCATCCCGCCGCGCTTTAATAGCGGTATGAACTTAAGTCGTGTTGCTGAAGCTTGTCTGCCTGAGCTTACACCGGCTCACCGAGCGCTCTCAGGGCAGTTATATCTGCATACGACATCCAGTTCTAATCAAAGGGTGCAGCTTAGTTACGAAACCAGTGGTTTACCGGTCTAAGCTGCCGTTTAGTCAGCGATCGCGCTTTCGAGCAGCAGCTCATGCTGTCTGCATCGGCACGTCGCGTAGTCATCCCAAACCCGTGTTAACCCTGATAAGAAGGACGCAAATATGAAACTAGGTGTAGATGCTGTTTGGAGACCCATGACCGTTCAGTCTGCCGTGGGCATCAATCGATGTAAGTCTGCGATTGAACAGAGCCATAAACGAATTTATGGTGTTGCCCACCTGCAAGACATGACGCTAGTCAATGTCAATGCTGGTAGAGTTCTTTCAATTATTGCATGCACCGATGCTCCCTATCATAATCTTGCACACACCATATCGGTGATTTCTGTCGGGCAGCAGATTTTGGAGGGTAAGCAGCAGCTAGAGGGGAACGTCAGTTCTCAATGCTGGATGGACATCACTACAGCTCTGATGTATCACGACGTCGGGTATGTCAAAGGAGCCTGTCGCCATGACCAGGTTGAGGCCCATTGCTACGTCGCTGCTGCCGATGGATCCATTGTGCAGCTAGACCCGTGCACCACCGATGCCAGCCTAGCCCCTTACCACGTGAGCCGAGGCCAGATTGTCGCAGAGGAGCTGATTGGCCCCAAGACCAATATCGATCTCGACGTTGTCAAGACTGCAATCGAATTCACGCGGTTTCCTATCCCGGCTGATGCTTCGTACCACAGCACATCCAGCTATCTTGGGCTGGTGCGTGCTGCTGACCTCATTGGTCAACTGGCTGACCCCGATTACCTCGATAAACTGCCCCACTTGTTTGAAGAACTATCGGAGACTGGGCAGGCCCAAACGCTGGGGTATCGTCATCCAGACGATATGCGTAGAGCATACCCGACGTTTTATCGCCAAGTGGTCTATCCCCATATCCAGCAGGCGCTGCTATATTTGAGCGTCACCCCCCAGGGACGCCAAACGGTAGGTAGGCTCTATGGCAACCTTGAGCGCAGTGAGCACCCCAGTGGCTTCCGTCAGATTTTCGTTGATGACTATGGACAGCTCAACTGAGCTAGCCACATCTAGAAAGAGGCAAGCCACCGCTCTAGCCCCAAGGGCGGGTGGGCTTGGTAAAAGCGCTATTCTTGATCAAAGACACCCTACGCCAAACCCGCCTCGACGCCCCATATGCCCCCTGCCATCCCCACTGCCCTCACCATCGCTGGATCTGATAGCGGCGGTGGCGCAGGAATCCAAGCTGACCTCAAAACCTTTGCCTTCCACAAAGTCCACGGCACCAGCGCTCTCACCTGCATCACCGCCCAAAATACCCAAGGGGTCGACCGGGTCGATGCGCTACCCCCGGATGCTGTGATGGCACAAGTTCAAGCCGTCATCAGTGATATCGGCGTCAGCGCCGCCAAAACCGGCATGCTGCTTAATGTCGACATCATTGCAGCGGTAGCACAGCAGGTTGACGCGCTGCCGAACCTGGTTGTTGACCCCGTGATGGTATCCCGCGCCGGAGCGCAGCTGATTGCCGATGAGGCGATCGCCGCCCTGCAGGAGGTCTTGGTTCCCCAGGCCACCATTGTCACCCCCAACCGCTATGAGGCCCAGATTCTCAGCGGCAAAGACATCAATACATTAGATGACATGAAGGCGGCAGCCCAGCGTATCTTGTCTCTGGGTCCGAAGGCTGTCATCGTCAAAGGTGGCGGCTTCGAAGGCGAACTGCGCGGCGTGGATGTGTTCTGCGAGGGCGATCGCCTAGCGGTCCTCAAAACCGAAACCGTAGACACCCCACACACCCACGGCACCGGCTGCACCCTCTCCGCCGCGATCGCCGCCAATTTGGCTTTGGGATACCCCATGGCCATCGCCGTGCAGCAGGCCAAAGACTATGTGACCCAAGCGCTGCACCATAGCTTAGCCATTGGGTCAGGGCAAGGGCCAGTGGGGCATTTTTTCCCACTGCTGACTCAAGCTGAAGCATGAGGAAAGCCTCCCTCGCTGGAGTCCTGCTCGGACTGACGATTGTAACGGCCCTCGTGACATGGCAGGGCGCTGGCACTCTCTCCCAAATCATCACTCAAGTTGGCTGGCGCATTGCCTGGCTGCCTTTGGTATATATGGCTCCGCTGGCCAGTGCGCTCTTGTCGTGGCGGTATCTGTTTCCTCCCGGCAAAGCCCCTCGCCTTGGGCTGTGCATTTACGGCACCTGGATCAACTATGCCGTCAACTGGCTGCTGCCCTTGGGACAGGTGGGGGGGGAGCTGGTGCGAATTCGGCTGCTGATTCAGCGACAGTTTGCGGCTCCCCTGGCGATCGCTAGCATCGTTGGAGACCAGACCCTGCAGCTCATTTCCCAGGCGATGTATGGGGTTTTGGGTGCCGCGCTGTTGGTATATCGCTATGGGCAAGGCCGTGAGCTGTGGACCATCATTGGTGGCAGCTTGGTGGTGCTCTTGGGGGTCAGCGGCATCTTTTACTGGATACAGCACCAGGGGCTGTTTTATCTGCTGTCTCGGGTGGCTCGCAAGTTCCCCCGAATGTTTAACGCCCCCAATGGTCAAACCCTCGAAGAGCAGGCTCAAGGGATTGACCTTGCCCTACGTGACCTGTATCAGCGGCGCGATCGGCTTGTGATGGCGGGTCTATGGCGAATTGTGTCTCGGGTGACGGCGGCGGCGGAAACCTGGCTTGTGCTCTACCTATTGGGGCATTCAGTAAGCCTTGCCGATGCTTTGATCTTGGAGAGTCTAGGGCAGGCTATTCGGTCCGCTGCGTTTTTGATTCCGGGGGGGTTGGGGGCTCAAGAAGGGGGCTTGATGGTCATTGGAGCGGCATTGGGGTTACCACCGTCTTTAGGACTGTCGCTTTCCCTTTGTAAGCGCGTGCGGGAACTGCTGCTAGGAGTTCCGGGACTGCTAGCGCTGCAAATGGAGGAGGGGCGGCGGATGATTCGGCTTTAGGCTCTCTGTGAAGCGGGTGGCGGGAATCGAACCCGCATCATCAGCTTGGAAGGCTGAGGTTTTACCACTAAACTACACCCGCGTAGCGTCCACCCACCCTAGCATACTTTCTCAGACAGTTACCCCACCTGGCCATCATTGCAAGTTGCTACAATTCTCGGTCACAAAGCCTAGAACTTAAGACAGGCGATAAAATCAAAAATGTCGACCTATGGCGGCCTGCCTCCAAACCATGCCTAGAACTCAGCGAAACGACAACTTCATCGATAAGTCTTTTACGGTGATGGCAGATATCATCCTTAAAATCATGCCTGCCAAACAGCAGGCCAAAGAAGCCTTTGTCTATTACCGCGACGGCATGTCGGCCCAGGCTGACGGGGAATATGCCGAAGCCTTGGACAACTACGAAGAAGCCCTCAAGCTAGAAGAAGACTCCTACGACCGCAGCTACATTCTCTACAACATGGGGCTGATTCACGGCAGCAACGGCGAGCATGACGTGGCGCTGCAGCTCTACAACGAGGCCGTCGAGCTCAACCCCCGCATGCCCCAGGCCTTTAACAATATTGCGGTTATTCATCACTATTTGGGAGAGCGGGCCAAAGACGAGAGCCAGGCGGAGGACGCCGAGAGCCACTTTGCTAAGGCGGCCGAGCATTGGCAGCAGGCCATTCGGCTTGCGCCCAACAACTACATCGAAGCCCAAAACTGGTTAAAGACCACTGGACGCTCTAAGATAGACGTGTTTTTCTAACCACAGGCAGTTCGACTCATGCTAGACCGAGAGCAGGTAAAAAAGGTGGCCTACTTGGCACGCCTCGCCCTCACCGAAGCGGAAGAGGTTGAGTTTACAGCGCAGCTCGGCGATATCTTGAATTATGTGCAGCAGCTCGATGAGCTCGACGCGGGGGATACTCCCCCGACGACGCGGGCAATCGATGTCAGCAACGTCACCCGACCCGATGTGAAGGAGTCCACCCTGGAGCGGGAGGTGATGCTAGAAGCTGCCCCCGAGCGAGACGACGAGTTTTTCAAGGTGCCCAAAATCATGTAGGGGCATCTGCTGCCATGCCCTACTGCTGCCATGCTCTACTGCTCACCGTCACAAGCTCCTCAGAAGTGGCCCGCAATCTGCAGTTGGCACCGCTATGGCAGCGGTAGTTTTGCGATGGCTAAGCAGCAGGCCGATACCGGCACTCAGGACGTATCGCCAAGAGAATCATCAGCAATAGTACCCGATATGGGTAATGCCACCGAGACAGTCTCCTTGCCATGATGAGGACAGGTTGAGGGAGCAAGCAACAAGCGAGACAGTCACCAACGCTTCGCCCACCGCTTACTCCCCAACAGCAACACTCAATCTACTCACGAGGATACCGTAATGACGACTGATATTGCTATCAAAAAGGCTGCCTACTCAGCTTCAGAAACCGAAACCTACTCCAAGAATATCTTGGGGCCCGTCGAGTTTACGCTGAAGAATCTGCGAGTTGAGGGTTTAGCTGGCGATGAGCCTAAGCCACCTGCTCCTGACCAGTCGCCCCGCATCATTGCATCTGACGAGGCGTTTGAGGCCAGCGTAGATATTGAGTTCAACAACACCCCGTTGACCCAGCTACTTCTCTGTCTCGGCACTCGCGTCACCATCTGCTTCTCGTTTGAGGGCGTTGGGGCTAAGGCGATTGAGGTCGATTTGGAGGAATCTGTGGTGACGCAAAAGGGCCAGCGCAAGCTGACCTTGACCTGGAGCGGCACTCCCGACGAGGCTGGCCTGACTTCTGGTTTCTATGCGATCGCTGCCGTTGCTACTATTGGCCCTGTTGAGCACCCCTGTGCGCCTAAATGTGCCTATGGCTTCGGCTATATCGCTAAAGCTCTGATGCAGGTCTACCCGGCGTTTGACGGCTCTCACTAGGAAGCATGGCGGTGAGCGCCCCACAGTGTATCTAACCAGTACCCATTAGCTGGGTCGCTCACCACTCCTAGAGTAGAGATCCTTGATTGACATCATCGCCCAGGATGCCCAGTCTTACCGCGACTGGGTATCCTATTGCCATGTTGGCATTGCTGACTCAGTACGGTCAAAGCCTTGCGCCAAGCCGCGATGTGCTACGAGTATTGGCTGTGCTCCGATGGGACGCGCAAAAAAAGATGCGTTTGTGACGTAGATGACTGCCGCACAAAACAGGAGAATCAATAGCCATTTTGGGAGCCTTAACTGGTTCATAAGTATCCGTAGGATCGGCTCGATAGTTCAAGCGAGCGGCAAAAACAGCTTCTCTAGCTGCTTTTGAACCCAGGCCACGGGATTACTGTCGTACTCATGGTTGATCAGGCCCAATCGCTTGAGGTGACGCTTTTGCTGCGTCAGTTCTTCTTCGTGGCGGCTCATCTCTTCCACAATCAAATCATACAGACGCGGCTGGCTCTGCAGGATTCGCTTAAATCCCTGGGGGCTGATGGCAAATACAGTTGTATCTTCACAGGCTTTGACCGTGACTGTGCGAGGAACCCCCAACATCAGCGAGAATTCACCGATAAATTGACCCGCTTCTAGGATGGTTGCCTTTTCGATACCGTCCAGCGTATAGCCGACAGACCCGCAAAGGATGATGTAGAACGCATCCCCTGGGTCCCCGACGTTATACAGAGTTTCCCCCGCGCTCAGGCGGCGACGGTGCCCTACTTCCACCAGCTTCCTGATCTCCACAACGGTACAATCGGCAAAGTATGGAACCTGGCGCAGCAGGTCGCGCACTGATATGGGTGTAGAGTAGTCTGCTCCTGGAGCGGGTGAACCATGGGTCCCCTGAGGATGATTGTCATAGTCCTCAAGAGAGGATGTCACTACCACATTGGGATTACGATGCCAGACATCGTATCGAGGAGTTGCCAGGCGAATATTGCGCTGTCTCAGATTGAAGTCGATAATAAAGCGCAGAGAACTTTCCGTTTTATGTTTGATGTCAACGCGATTGATCCACACCCACAAAATGAAGTCTAGCGAGTTGTCACCGAATCCCGTGAAATAGACTTCAGGCGGATGTTCGTAAGATACCGTCTCCTCTAAATAGGCAGAATCTAGCAAGGCTTCAATCACGAGCACCGGATCGCTTTCGTGAGCCACTCCCACAGGGATAGAAACCCAGCCTTTTGTGTCGTTGTAGGTCCAGTTGATGACTTTGTTGCTCACCAAGCTGCTGTTGGGGACAACGATATGCCGTTTGGTGATGGTGCGAATCACCGTCGAACGCAGGGAAATTTCGACGATGTAGCCAGATAGCCCCTCCCACTCCACAAAGTCACCCACTTTGAGCTTTTGCTCTACCAGAATGGCAACACCGCTGGTGAAATTCCGGGTCAAATCTTGTAGGCCAAAGCCAATGCCAATCCCCAAGCTGCCCGCTAGAACAGCCACTGATGCTAAGTTGATTCCGAAGGCCTGCAGCATCACTAAAGCTATCATTGCCCCCAGGCCATAGCTCAAGATGGTGGCAATGGACTCTCGGGTGCCTTGTCTTAGCCCCAGGTGGATCAAGACCTGGTTTGACAGAATCCGCTTAAGGCCGAGGGAAAGCAGCAGCGCTATCAGCAGCGCCACAAGAACCTGAGCGATCGCCCCCAAGGTCAAAGCAGAGGTGCCAATGGTCAGAAACGGCGTGGTTGAGATGCGTTCAAGGGTTTCAAAAAGCTGGAGCATTCCCTAGGGCGATCGTCGAGGTGCGTCTCATACGAAGCCTATGCTAACCCTGATTCACCTCAATATTGCACTGTCGCTAGATTGCACTGTCGCTAGATTGCATTGTCGCTAGGTCGTCATGAGGATCAGCACCACAACCCCCGCCGCCAGCATCAGCCCAGCAGGCATAAATTTGCGCGTCTTCGCCAGCCGCACCGCAAATACCACAACCAGCACTGCCGCAACGATCGCCACCAAAATCTGTCCCCAAGGGTTTCCGGCTAGCTCTAGCACCCCCCCGATAACCAGCAGCGCACCGCTGACCGCAC
>JGI12210J13797_10590640_pt1 | contig 16950 bp, 15 predicted proteins | sample ElkSlonscriptome_3_FD_13797 | JGI IMG/M metagenome (IMG submission 13797)
GCCAGCGCTCGCCGGCACGCAGCTGCGGCGGCTGCCGATACCAGGACAGCCGCGCCAGTCCCCGATAGGCCTGCGGCTCACCGTCCAGCGTGAGACGATCGATGGAGAACAGGAAGCGCACCGATTCGTCCCTTTGCTCCGGCAGCGACGCGACACGGCCCTCCGCGACCAGCGTGTTGCCGACCAGCGATGCGGGGAACGGCTCGCAGAGCACCTCGCAGACCTGGACATGCGCCCAGGAAAGGCCGAATGCCGCTGCCGCAAACGGCCCAGCCCAGCCCAAGGCTGAGGACGCGCCCCGGGGCGTCGCCAGCGCCGCCGCCAGCGCTACCGCCAGCACGAGCAACGGCGCTGGCAGCCACCAAGCAGGCAGTGTCGGCAGCAGGAAGAATAGTCCCGTGCCAAGACCGAAGGCGAGACCGATTGGCAGCAACGGAAAGCCGCGCGCTGGAATTGGGCGACGTCCAGGGTTTGGCTCGTCAGGCGGCTGGGCCGGATCGCGAGGCGACCCCGGAGGCGAAGCAAGGTCCATAGCGTTTAGGGCACGCAACTAGGCGCAACGATTCGCGGATTCCGGAGGTTCCGCGCTGGCGTATACTCAGGCGGCCACGGCAACCCCTCTCACCACGCCGCGTGCTGGCATCGAGGGCGGCAGCCGTCACAGCACCCACCGGGGTGGTGACAACGATGAATCCAGCGAAATTCGGACGATAACCGTGAAACGGTGGCTCAAGGGCATCATGCCCAAACCGCGGGAGATTCTGGACAGCAACCACCTACGCGTGTTCGGCACCCTGTTGCAGGACCCGAATCTGTGGCACCTGAACCGCCGGTCCGCGTCGGGTGCCTTCGCGGTCGGCCTGTTCATCATGTATCTGCCGCCACTGGGCCAGATGTTCATGGCCGCCGCGGCGGCGATCAAACTGCGTGTCAATCTGCCCATCGCGGTCTCGCTGGTGTGGGTCAGCAACCCCATCACAATCCCGCCCATGTTCTATCTGGCCTACGCCATCGGCGCCGCGTTACTAGGCAGGCAAATCCGCACCTTCGAGCCCGCCTTCTGGCTGGACTGGCACAATTGGCTCGGCGTTGTTGAGCCAGTGCTGCTGGGCAGCCTCATTTGCGCAACGTTCTGCTCAGTCGCCGGCTACCTGACCATCCAAATCCTTTGGCGCTGGAGCCTAATGCGCCAGCTTCGCCGCCGCCGCGCTCGCTATGCCGCCCAGGGCGCCAAGACGCCGTCGTCCAACCGCCAGATCTGATCGGCACGAGCTGCCAGATCGAGGTCGTGCGTGACGATGACAAAGCTGGTGCCAACCTCGGCATTCAGCTCCAGCATCAATTCATACACACCCTCCGCGGTATGCCGGTCGAGGTTTCCGGTGGGCTCATCGGCCAGCACACAATCGGGGCGAGTCACCAGCGCCCGCGCAATGGCCGCGCGCTGACGCTCACCACCCGAAAGCTCCGACGGTTTGTGCCGCAGCCGCGGCCTTAGCCCCACCCGCTCCAGGATCTCGGTGGCCTGGCGGCTCGCCTCCTGCGCCGCCATGTTGCCAATCAGCAACGGCATGGCCACGTTCTCGAGCGCCGAGAACTCCGGCAGCAAGTGATGGAACTGGTAGACGAAGCCTAGCCGTCGATTACGCAGCAGGCCGCGCGCCTTCTCCGACAGCCCCATCGGGTTCTGCCCGGCCCAGAGCACCTGCCCAAGCGAAGGCCGCTCCAGTCCGCCCAGGCAATGCAGCAATGTACTCTTGCCAGAACCAGAAGAGCCGACGATAGCGATGCGTTCACCACGCCGCACCATCATGTCGACGCCGCGCAGCACCTCGACCTCTTGCGGACCCTGGCGGAACGTCTTGCCGAGCCCGCGCGCCTCCAACACCGGCGCTGCCGCGCCACTGCGCACGGCGCCTGCGGCTTCCGCTTCCGATACCAAGGTTGGGGCCACCTCGTCGACGCCTTCATTCATAACGCAACGCCTCCGCCGGGTCCGTGCGTGACGCGCGCCAGGCCGGATACAGGGTCGCGAATACCGACATAAAGAAGGCCCCTCCGCCGATGCGCAGGACATCAGAGGCACGCACGTCGGACGGCAGCGCACTGATGTAATAGATGCTTGGGTCGAGAAACTGCACGCCGAAGGCCTGCTCGATGGAAGCGACGATGGGCTCCACGTTCCAGCCCAGCAGCACGCCGCCGACAACGCCCAGCAGCGTGCCGGCGAAACCGATGGTCGTCCCCTGCACCATGAAGATCGCCATGACCCGCCCCGGCGATGCGCCCAGCGTGCGCAACACCGCGATGTCTGCACGCTTGTCGGTGACCACCATCACCAGGGTCGAGACGATATTGAAGGCCGCCACCGCAACGATCAAGAACAGGATGATGGTCATCATGCGCTTCTCGGTGCGCAGCGCGGCAAAGAAATTGCGGTGCGCCTGGGTCCAGTCCGACACGCGATAGGCGCCGTCCAGGGTGTAGGCGATCTCGCGCGCCACCAGCGGCGCATCAAACATGTCGGTCAGCTTCATACGCACGCCCTCGGCGTTGTCACCGAGGCGCATCAAACGCGCCGCATCCGCCATGTGCATGAAGCCGGCGCCGCGGTCGTAGTCGGCCATGCCAACCTCAAACAGACCGACCAGATTGAACGCCTTCAGACGCGGCATCACGCCCACCGGCGTCGCACTCACCTGGGGGGTCACCACCGTGACCTTGTCGCCAACGCTGACGCCCAACACCGCCGCCAGCTCTGTGCCCAGTATGATGTTGAAGCTGTCTGGTACCAGGTCATCGACGGAGCCCACGACCATGTCCTTACGCAGGGCCGACACCGCGTCCTCCTGATCCGGCACGATGCCGCGTAGAATCGCCGCGCTGGTGCGCCCAGAATTCATCAGCATCGATTGGATCTCGACATAGGGCGCCGCGCCGACGACCTCCGGGTGCTGCCGCACCTGCTCGACCAATGCCGCCCAGTCGGCAATCCCCTCCGGGTCGCTGATGGTCGCATGCGATGCCATGCCCAGGATGCGCTCCTGGATCTCTTTGTGAAAACCGTTCATCACCGACAGCACGACGATCAGCGCCACGATGCCGAGCATGATCCCAAGCATGGAGATCAGCGAGATGAAGGAGATGAAATGATTGCGCCGTTTTGCCCGCGTGTAACGCAGACCGACGAACAGTGACAGGGGATGGAACATGGCGCGCGATTAGAGCATGTTCCGTCGGCAATGGATAGCTCAGAGGGGACCGACCCACCAGCACCAACTCGACGCGCGGCGGCACAAAATTGCCGCCGCAATCTCCGATAGCACCGCGCTTGTCTGTGAGATAAGGTTCTGGGCTTGACTCGACACCGCTTGTGCGACAGCTTGCCGCGACCGATGGACCAATTCCAAACGACACTCGACTCGGAGATACACTGATGGCGAACGAACCCCTGGCAGACCTTACAAACACGCAGTCCGCAATTTTTGGCGAACTCGAGAGAAACTGGGGCTGGCTGATGGCCTTCGGTGTCTTGTCGATCTTGCTCGGCACCGCCGGCCTCGGCATGACCTTCATGCTCACGGAATTGAGTCTGGTGTTCTTTGGCGCACTACTGGCCGTCGGCGGCGTGTTCCAGATTCTGGAGGCGATCAAGTGCCGCGGCTGGAAGAGCATCCTGTGGCACGTGCTGATCGCCCTGCTCTACATCGGCGCCGGTATCGTCACCATGCTACATCCGGCACTGGTGGGCATCTCGCTGACCCTGGTCATCGCCTACATCCTGATCGCAGTTGGCCTCCTACGCGCCTTTATGGCCTTCCAGATGAAGCCCGCCGCGGGCTGGTACTGGCCGCTGATCTCGGGCCTGGTCTCGGTCATCCTGGGCGGCATGATCCTCGCCCAATGGCCGCAGTCCGGGCTCTGGATCATCGGTCTGTTCATCGCCATCGAGCTGATCTTCCACGGCTGGTCCTATCTGTTCATCGCACTGGCAGCGCGCGCGGCGGCCAAAAAACGCCGGCAGAGCGGCCGCGAGCAAGTCGTCTGACAACTGCGGCAATGGGTACGGGGCGATCGCCACGTGCCCGAGCAACCGCCACCGGACCAGCGACGATGTCTCGACTTCCCGCTGAATGGGAACCGCAGTCGGCCGTGATGCTGACCTGGCCCCACGGCGCAACTGACTGGGCCGCCGACCTCGAGGCCGTCGAAGCCCTCTACGCGCGCATCGCCGCAGCCATCGCGCCGTGGCAGCGGGTGCTCATCATCTGCCACAACGAGTCGCAACGCGATCAGGTCCGCAAGCGCTTGACCGCGGCCGGCGTCGCAACGAGGGCGGTCTTATTGTGCATGGCGCAGAGCAACGACACCTGGGCGCGGGATCATGGCCCCATCACCGTCATCGACGACCACGGCAGCGCTTGTCTGGTTAATTTTCGCTTCAACGGATGGGGTGGCAAATACGCGGCGGACCTAGACGATCGCATCACCGCCACCCTGCACGAGACGGGTTGTCTGGACGGCGCCCGCCTGCGCAACAGCCCACTGGTGCTCGAGGGCGGCGCCATCGACAGCGACGGCAACGGCTCGTTGCTGATCGTGCGGCGCACCTTGATCGACCCCTTCCGCAATCCGAACTGGCGCCAACAGGACATCGAGGCGGAACTGCGCACGCAACTCGGCGCGAAACGCCTGCTGTGGCTCGAACACGGCCAACTCAGCGGCGACGATACCGATGGCCACATCGACACCCTCGCCCGCTTCTGCGACACCGAGACCATCTGCTTTGTCGAGTCCACCGACCCCAGACGTCCGGATCACGCCGAACTGGTGGCAATGCACCAAGAACTGCAGGCGCTGCGCCAGCCGGATGGCCGACCCTACCGACTGCTCCCGCTGCCGCTCCCCGGCCCAATCACCGGCAGCGACGGACGGCCCCTGCCCGCCACCTACGCCAACTTTCTAATCATCAACGGCGCCGTCCTGGCGCCAAGCTATAACGACCCAGCCGATAGCATCGCGCTGGATCAGCTGCGCCGGGCGTTCCCCAGACGCGACGTGCTGCCAGTGGACTGCTGTCCGTTGATCCGCCAGGGCGGCAGCCTGCACTGCATCACCATGCAATTGCCGGCGGCGTTAACGCTTTGACCTGGAATACGTGAGGCCGCTCCGCACTGAATGGGCGACTCGAGTCTCTTGTTGTCGTTGCAAGCGTTGTCGCCACTGAATTCTCGCTCCGCCTGAGGCGCATTGGAGCGCTTTGCAATCGCGATGGCGACGGCAGCCGATTCGCGCGCGGCGATCGCGGCTGCATGCCGCTCCCACAGGCGTGACGCCCTGCTCAGACAGTGAGGTATTCGCGAATCAGGTCATTGCCAAGCTCGGCGATGGGTGCCGCGGCCATAAGCCGGCCTCGGTCGAGGATGATAAAGCGGTCGGCGACACGGCGGGCGAACGGGAGCTTCTGCTCGACCAAGATCACGGTCAGGCCCAGTTCGTCGATCAGGCGACGGATGATGTCTCCGATCTCATGCACGATGTTGGGCTGGATGCCCTCGGTGGGTTCGTCCAGAATCAGCAACTTGGGATCGATCACCAGGGCGCGGCCGATGGCGAGTTGCTGTTGCTGACCACCGGACAGGTCGCCGCCGCGACGTCCCAGCATCTCTTTGAGCACCGGAAACAGCTCGAAGATGAACTCGGGCACCTGCTTGACGCCGTCGCGGCGTGCCGGCAGACCGATCAGCAGGTTCTCCTCCACCGTCAGCAGCGGGAAAATCTGGCGCCCCTGGGGCACGTAGCCGATGCCGAGTTCGGCACGGCGCTCCGCGGGCACTTTGACGATGTCGGTACCCTCAAACCGCAGACTGCCGCCGCGCAACGGTAACAGCCCCATGATGCACTGCATCAGCGTGGTCTTGCCGACGCCGTTGCGGCCCATGACGCAGGTGCACTGGCCCTCGGCGATGTCGATGTCCAGGTCCCAGAGGGTGTGGCTCTCGCCGTAGTATTGGTTCAGGCCGGTGATCTTCAGCATGGTGTCGTCGGGGTCAAAGGGCCTCGGGCCAATGGTCGTCAAGGATCTGTTCGAGCGTCCACGGACAATGGGCTGGGAATGCGTCATAGCCGAACGGTGTTTCGGCGACGGCGAGATCGCGCGCACCCAAAGCTGATCGCTCATTGACTTTCAGCGTTCGGCGTCGGACAAAACCGGCAGTCTACTCACCAAGATATACCTCGACCACCCGCGGGTCGTTTTGCACCTCGTCCATGCTGCCCTCGGCAAGCACCGAGCCCTGATGCAGCACCGTGACCCGTTTGGCGATGGAGCGCACGAAGTCCATATCGTGCTCCACCACCACCACCGAATGCTTGCCCTGCAGCGATAGCAGCAACTCCGCTGTGCGGTCCATCTCCTGATGGGTCATGCCGGCGACCGGTTCGTCGACCAGCAACAGGTGCGGGTCCTGCATCAGCAGCATGCCGATCTCGAGCCACTGTTTTTGGCCATGAGACAGGGCGCCGGCATCGCGACCCGTGTGTTCCGTTAGGCCGATGATGCCGAGCACTTCGTCGATGCGGTCGCGCTGGGTGCCGGTGAGCCGGGCGAACAGGGTCGGGAAGACCCGCTTGTCGCCGCTCATGGCCAGTTCCAGGTTTTCGAAAACCGAGTGACGCTCGAACACGGTAGGCTTTTGGAACTTGCGACCGACGCCGATCTCGGCGATCTCCGGTTCCGACAACCGCAGCAGATCGATCTTCTGGCCAAAGAACGCGCTGCCGCTGTCAGGCTTGGTCTTGCCGGTGATGATGTCCATCATTGTCGTCTTGCCAGCGCCATTGGCACCGATGACGCAACGTAGCTCGCCGGCATCGACGTAAAAATTGAGGTTATCGATGGCCTTGAAGCCGTCGAAACTGACGTTGAGGTCCTCGATGTACAGGATCGGACCGTGGCTCACATCGAGCTCAAGGTCCTTCACATTGACCAGGAAGTCGAAGGTCCGGTCCCTGCGCATGGACTCTCTGAACTGGAGCCAGGCCCGTTGCTGGTTGCTGAAGTCGAAGGTTCGGTCGCGGCGCAGCAGGCCGCCATTGTCGTGCGTGGAAGAACTCATGCCCCTGCCCTCTCGGCTGTTGCCTCACCGTTCGGGCCAGGGTCAGATCCTCCGCTCCGATCTGACGCTGAAGGCTCGGCCTTGCGGCGCCGCAGCTTCTTGAACAGCCCCGCGATGCCCTGCGGCAGGAACAGCGTCACCAGCACGAACAGCCCACCAAGGGCGAACAGCCACGCCTCCGGGAAGGCGCCGGTAAAGTAGGTCTTGCCGTAGTTGACGACGATGGCGCCGACTACCGCGCCGTAGAGGGTCGCACGCCCGCCCACGGCGACCCACACCACCAACTCGATGGAATTCAGCGGAGAGAACTCGCCCGGGTTGATAATGCCGACCTGCGGCACGTAAAGCGCCCCAGCGACACCGGCGAGCATGGCCGAGAAGGTCCAGATGGCGACCTTGACCCGGTCGACCCGATAGCCGATGAAGCGCGTACGTGCCTCGGCATCGCGAATCGCAACCGCGACGCGGCCGAGCCGAGAGGTCACGATCCAGCGACAGGCCACATAACCGAGCGCCAGCGCCAGCGCAGAGGCCAGGAACAGCCCGATACGCGTGGCGTCAGACTGTAAATCGAAGCCCAAAATATCCTTGAAATCGGTCAGCCCGTTGTTGCCGCCGAAACCCATTTCGTTTCTGAAAAATGCCAGCAGCAAGGCATAGGTCAGCGCCTGCGTGATGATGGACAGATACACGCCGGTGACCCGCGAGCGAAACGCCAGCCACCCGAACACGAACGCGAGTATCCCGGGTACCAGCAGCACCATCAGCGCCGCGAACCAGAACATGTCGAAGCCGTGCCAAAACCAGGGCAATTCCTTCCAGTCCAGAAACACCATGAAGTCCGGAAGCACGGGATCGCCGTAGACGCCACGATCGCCAATCTGCCGCATGAGGTACATGCCCATGGCATAACCGCCCAGGGCAAAGAAGGCGCCGTGCCCCAGGCTGAGGATGCCGAGGTAGCCCCACACCAGATCCACCGCGACCGCTAGCAGCGCATAAGTCAGATATTTGCCCAGCAGCGTCACGGTGTAGGTGCTGATATGCCAGGCACTGCCCTCCGGCACCACCAGGTTCAATACCGGGACCAGCAAGGTTACCACCGCCAGAACCGCCAGCATGATCTGGCCGCCAGTGTCGCCCTTCATGGAAGTCAGCACTCTCATCGCGTCAACCCTCCGCCGCACGGCCACGCTGCGGGAACAGCCCTCGCGGGCGCTTTTGGATGAACAGGATGATGAACACCAGCACCAGGATCTTGGCCAACACGGCTCCGGTCCAGGGCTCCATAAACTTGTTCGCCACACCGAGGGTGAGCCCACCGACCAACGTGCCCCAGAGGTTGCCGACGCCGCCGAACACGACCACCATGAAGGAGTCGATGATATACGCCTGCCCCATGTTGGGGCCGACGTTGGTGAGCTGCGACAAGGCCACACCGGCAACACCGGCGATGCCGGCGCCGAGGCCGAAGGTCATCGCATCTACCCGCGCCGAGCGGACGCCCATGGCACGCGCCATGGCGCGATTCTGCGACACGGCGCGCACCTGCAAGCCCAACGCCGTGCGCTTCAGGATCAGCAGCAGCGCGACGAACACCATCAGTGCAAAGATCAGCACAAAGATGCGGTTGAAGGTCAGCGTCAGCGCCGGGTTGATGGTCAGTGAGCCGCTCATCCAGCTCGGATTCTCGACGATGACGTTTTGCGCCGAGATCGCGGTGCGCACGAGCTGTTGCAGGATCAGGCTGATACCGAAGGTGGCCAGTAGCGTCTCCAGCGGTCGGCCGTACAGGAAGCGGATCACGGTGCGCTCAATGGCGATGCCGAACAGCCCGGAGACGACGAAGGCCGCCGGTATGGCCACGAACAGCGAGTAGTCGATGGCGTTGGGCATTGCTAGCTGCACCAGATAGGTGGTGTAGGCGCCGATCATGATCAGTTCACCGTGCGCCATGTTGATGATGCCCATGACGCCGAAGGTGATGGCCAGCCCGATCGCCGCCAGCACCAGCACCGAACCCAAACTGAGGCCAAAAAACAGCGTCTCGGCCATGCGGTTGAGTTCGAGCTTGCCTTCGATGACCGCCAACACCTCTTCGGCGGCGGAAACGACGGCGGCATCTTGCTCCACCCCCATCAGATCGACCAGCGCATTGCGCGCCTCCGGGTAGAGACTGCCCCGCAGCGCTTCCACGCCAGCGAGCCGCGTCGTCGGATCTTCGGACTTTAGGTCCGCGATGGCCAACGCCAGGATGATGGCGTCGCGCACGCTGGTCGAATCCTCACGCTCGAGCTGGGTGCGCAGCGCGGTGATGGTATCGGCATCATCGGTGCCAACCATTTCCAGCGCCGCCGAAAGCCGCACCTTGGGCTCCGGGCTTGCCAGCGTGAGGGTCGCGATATCGGTGCGCAGAGCGGTGCGCATGCGGTTGTTGACGGTAATTTTCTTCACATCACGGCGGCCGACAGGTCCGAGATCATCACCCGTCAGCGGATCGGTCAGCAGGTAGCCGTCTGCATCGTCCTGCACCAAGACGACGCGCTTGTCGTCCTTGCGGTAGTAAAGATCGCCCTTCAATAGGGCCTTCAGCACACCAACGACGGCGGGGTCGCCGGTCGCGGCCAGATCGGCAGCCGCCTGTTCCTTGATCCTGAACGATCGGTCGCTCAGGGAGGTCAGTGCCTCTTGCACGCGATCGGCCACCAACCGCTCGGCGGCCGGTTTCTCGGATCTTTTTATGGACATGCTCGGGTCGACCGGCTGCGCCGAAGCGTCTCCGGAAGGCGCAACATCATCGCCCGCGGATGGCGGAGTCGGCGCCTGTTGGGCACGACCGAACGGGGTAGAAGCGGGCTCGGCTAGATTGGGTGACAGATCGGCAGTCGCTGGTTCATCAGGCTGGTCGACCAATTGCACACTGGGCAGTTGCGCACTAGGCGGCAGCGGCTCCGCCGCGGCGGCAACCGGATCGTCGTCGGCGACGGCGTTAAAGACCATCAGCAGCGACAACGCGGCGCAGACCAAAGTGGAGCGCCGCATCGGCTTGGCATTCAGGGTGTCGGGCATGATCCGCGGTGGTCCGGTCGGGTGGAACAGGCTCTGTTGCGCAGAGCGCGGGGACGTGATGCGTACCGCTTCGAGCAGCCTAATGCTCACTCGACGCAAAAGGCCGCGAGACCGTCGCGTTCGACAGACGGCGGTCGGGTTTGGTCAAGCCGACATCCCGTCGGCCATCCCCTCTGCCGACGGGATGTCGGCTATCTGTGCTGCCGGCTCGCTGCCGGCAGCACCCGCGAGACTTACTCCGCAGCGGCGGCGCCCACACATTCCTCGGTCTTGGTGTTGTAGTTGCCGCAATTGATCGGATCGGTCCAATCCCCGACCAGGTCCTTGGAACCTTCTAGGTAGTCGGACCAGGCATCGCCGGGGACTTCGGCCTCGGTCTCCCAAACCACGGCGAACTGACCGTCGTCCTGGATCTCTCCAATCAACACCGGCTTGGTGATGTGGTGGTTGGGCAGCATCTTGGCGGTGCCGCCGGTGAGATTGTTGGTCTCGAGCCCGATGATCGCGTCGATGACCTTGTCCGGGTCCGTGGTGCCCGCCTTCTCGACCGCCTTGACCCAAAGATCAAAGCCGATCTTGTGCGCCTCCATCGGATCATTGGTCACCCGCTCGGGGTCGTTGATATAACCTTGCCACTCTTCGATAAAGGCCTCGTTCGCTGGGTCGTCGACACTCATGAAGTAGTTCCATGCGGCCAAGTGACCCACCAGCGGCTTGGTGTCGATACCGGACAGCTCCTCTTCGCCAACCGAGAAGGCCACCACCGGGATGTCTTCGGCGGAGACGCCCTGGTTGCCGAGTTCTTTGTAGAAGGGCACATTGGCATCGCCATTGATAGTAGAGACCACCGCAGTCTTCTTGCCCTCGGAACCGAACTTCTTGATGTCAGCAACAATCGACTGCCAGTCGGAATGCCCGAACGGCGTGTAGTTGATCATGATGTCTTCCTCGGCTACCCCGTTCTGCTTCAGGTAGGCCTCGAGGATCTTATTGGTGGTACGCGGATAGACGTAGTCGGTACCAGCCAGCACCCAGCGCTCGACGCCGAGCTCGTCTTTGAGGTAATCCACGGCCGGAATCGCCTGCTGATTGGGCGCCGCGCCGGTGTAGAAGACGTTCTTCGACGACTCCTCACCCTCATACTGCACCGGGTAGAACAGGATGCCGTTCAGCTCTTCGAAGACTGGCAGCACGGACTTGCGCGAGACCGAGGTCCAACAACCAAACACGGCGTCGACCTTCTCCTTCTCCAGCAACTCGCGCGCCTTTTCGGCAAACAACGGCCAGTCGGAGGCAGGGTCGACCACCACCGCCTCCAATTTTTTGCCCAGCAGACCACCCTTCTTGTTCTGCTCCTCGACCAGCATCAGCATGGTGTCCTTCAGCGTCGTCTCGCTGATGGCCATGGTGCCGGAGAGGGAGTGCAACACGCCAACCTTGATGGTTTCGTCGTCCTCGGCAAAGGTCGGGACGGTGGTGCTCAGGCCGAGCGCTAAACCGGCGCCTAGCAGCAGGGGCTTGATGGTGGTGCGTTTCCGCATAGGTAGAACTCCGAAGATTGGACAAATTGGATCGGGAAGTTCGGACTCTGCCGAACCACCCTACGCCATAAGCAATCTCCAAGCCAAACTTATAAGCCCTTGGACAAGAAGGCATCGATACCTCGCCCACGGACCTCGACCTGCACCACGCACCAGCGGGGTGCGATTTTCGCAGTAAGCGACGCGGTGAATGCGCTGCATTGGTGCAGCCCCACGCGAGGAGATTGCGACAGTATTCGCCGAGCGACCACAAGGGATGGTTTTGACCACGAATGACTCGAAGGACACGGAGAAGAAAAGGCCATAAGCTCAGCCTCTTGTCTTTATTCGTGATCTTCGTGTCGTTCGTGGTTAGCTCTCTTTTGCGTCGTCTCGGCAATACTTTCACGGTCTCACGTCGCCCGTGCCGCTCGTGTCGACCCGCATAAGAGGAGGGCAGTCAGGCCCGCTCAACCGGAAATGCAAGCACCTGGTCGATGTCTGTTGCACCAGTCGCGACCATCAGCAGACGGTCCAGCCCCAACGCCACGCCAGCGGTCTCGGGCATGCCCGCGGCGAGCGCATTCAGCAGCTCGGTATCCATGGGGACTGGCGTCAAATGCCGGCCGCGACGTTGTTCCAGGTCTTGTTCAAAACGGTACCGCTGTTCGGCGGCGTCCGTGAGCTCCTGGAAACCATTGGCCAACTCCATGCCGTCGCCATACAGCTCGAATCGCTCCGCGGCCGGGAAGACGCCGCCACGAATCCGTGCGAGCGCCGCCTGACTGGGCGGATAGTCATAGATAAAGGTCATGCCGTGGCGCCCCAGATCGGGCTCCAGACAATGCGACAGCAGCAGATCCAGCCACCCGTCAGCGTCCAAGTCCAGCTGCTCAGCGCCGGGCAGCCCCAGGCCAATCGCCGCGGTACGGCGCGCCGCGAGCGACGCGGACCAGGGGTCGAGGCCCAATCGGGAGCGGAACAGGTCGCGATAGCCAATGCGCTCCTCGGCCAAGGCTGGGCGCTGGCCGGGGCGCTGGTTCGGGCGATGGCCAAGGTGCTCGAGCACGCAACGCACCAGCGCGGCGACCTCGTCCATCAGTTCGTGCAACGTATAACCAGGCCGATACCACTCCAGCAGCGTGAACTCCGGGTGATGTCGGCGCCCGCGCTCATCGTCGCGAAAGACCTTGCAGACCTGATAGATCGGCCCGCTGCCAGCGGCCAGCAGGCGCTTCATCGGGAACTCGGGAGAGGTATGCAACCAGCGTGCAGTGCCGGTACCGCCAGGCTCGATGCGCAGGCTTTGCAGGGCAGGGTCGGTGACGGCGTGCCGGGAAAGGGTTGGCGTTTCCACCTCCAACACAGCGCGGTCAGCGAAGAAGGCCCGAATGCACGCCAGCATGCGCGCCCTCGCGACGAGCGCCTCGGGCTGAGCGCTCGGCCGCCAGCCGCCGCCGATCTTGTCCGCGCTCACTCCTCCCTAGCGCGGGAGACGTAGCTGCCGGTGCGGGTATCCACCTTGATCAGTTCGTCGATCTGCACGAACAGGGGCACATTGACCACGGCGCCGGTCTCCAGTGTCGCCGGCTTGCCGCCGCCGCCGGAGGTATCGCCCTTCAGACCGGGATCAGTGTCGGTGATCTGCAGCACGACGAAGTTGGGCGCCTCGACGCTTAGCGGCTGGCCGTTGTAGAGCGTCACCGAGCAGATGTCCTGCTCCTTGATCCACTTCGCCGCCTCGCCGAGGGCATTTGCGTCCGCCGTCAACTGCTCGAAGCTGGTCTGGTCCATGAAGTGCCACAGCTCACCGTCGTTATAGAGATACTGCAGCTCCGTATCCATGACGTCCGCCGCCTCCACGGAATCACCGGACTTAAAGGTGCGCTCAACGACTCGGCCGGTCTTGAGATTCTTGATCTTGACTCGGCTGAAGGCCTGGCCCTTGCCCGGCTTAACGAACTCGTTCTCGACGATGCTACAGGGGTCGCCATCCAGCATGATCTTGAGCCCGCCTTTGAATTCGTTGGTCTTGTAGGTGGCCATGTGCGTAATCTCCGAAGCTGTCGGGTAAATCGCGGAATGATACCGCGAATGACGCGGGCTTTGCCGCCCCCGACAGCGAAACGACGACCCTAACGACATCGGCGGCGTCGACTGGAAGCCCGGCGCCCCGTGCAAAAAAGCCGACGATGCTCGTGACGTCAGCCAAGCGTGCAAGCCCCTGTGAGTTCAGCCCCGATGCGTATGTATCCCGACAAACGCCTCGACCTCGACTGCGAGCTCGCGTTGAACCTAGAAAGAGCAGTTGGACGGTCGTCAGGGTGCGTTCCGCGTGGCGTCCAGCAAGGCACAACGACGCAGAATAGTCATTCTATTGCAAGGAGTCGTAACGCAGTTGGGCGCCGCACGGGGTATGCCCTGGCGGCCGTAGCGCCGTTCACCCTGAGGGTGACTCCCGAGTTGCTGCTGAACTTTAAGAACCTCAAGCGCTTACATCTATGACGAAGCGGTCAACTGCTCTTTCTAGGTTGAAGCATCCGTTGGCCGCCGACCGCGAAGACATGCTGGAACTCGTCGGCACCCTGCTCGACAATGTATGCAATTGGGGTCGCAGCCGGATGCACTGCCGGCTTGAACCCACGCACGATGGCATCCGACTAAGCATCGACGACGATATCGACAGAAATCGCCGAAACTCCGCGCCATCAAACCGTGTGCCGCAGCGCGGTAAGCCGCTCCATCGCAAACAGGCACAGGAGTCCAAGCACCATGATCGCCGCCACCATCAGCAGCGAGCCATCGAAGGTACCGGTCAGCTCCGACAACTCGCCGGCCACCACCGGTGCCACGATCTGCGCCACACCATAGCCCATGGTCAACTTCGCCATGATCTGCGCCGGATGTGCCGGATAGCGCACCCCGACCATGGTCAACACCAGCGAGACGATACCGATAAAGGTGAGCCCGAACAGCAGTGAACTGGCCACCGCCGCCGCCAACGAGCCGCTCAGTACCGGCAACACAATCCCCAAAATCTGCAACAGATAGGCCACCTGCAGGGTCCGTAGATAGCCCAAGCGCCGCGCCACCCGATCCCACAACACCGGCGCTGGCGCCGCCGCCAGTCCGACCAGCAGCCACATCAAGCCGCCCTGCCCTGCCAATGCCGGCTGCTGATCGGTGATCAGCACCGTAAACGTCGCGTTTATCGCATAGCCGAACCCAGCGCACAGATACGCCCCCTGCAGCAGCCAGAGCCACCAGGGCGGCGGCTCGCCGGCGCTATCGGTATGATGCGCCGCCAGCGGCGTACCCTGATTCGGCCGCGGCAGCCAGCGCCAAGCCGGCACCAACAGCACCGCGCCCACCAACGTCAGCAGCCACCACTGTCCGCGCCAATCCATGAACGGCGCGCCCAACTCCACCAGCAGCCCGCCCAACACAATGCCGATACCCAGCCCGCTGAAATGGATGCCCAACTCACTCCGATGTCCATGTCGGATCAGCCAATTGAGGATCAGCCCGGAACCCAGCATCAGCCCGGCCGCGGTGCTCAGCCCCGCCAGATAGCGGCTTGCGCCCCAGAGCACCGGCGACTCAGCCAAGGCCATCATCGCCGTCGTCGCCACCGCCAACGCCAGACCGATGCGGTAAAGGCGATCCTTCAGCATCAGGTCCTTCAACCGCGTCACCAGCAACACGCCAGACAGATAGCCCAAATAATTCCAACCCGCGAGCCAACCCGCCAGCGCATCGCCCATACCGGTTTGCGGCTGCATATAGGCCAGCATCGGCGTATACGCAAAACGCGCCACCCCCATCGTCAGCACCAGCGCGAAGATACCCGAGGCAAGCACGGAAAAGGGACTGGGCGACGACATAGCAACTCCAGCGGATAAGCCAATAGGACGAGCAGTCTACCGCTTCCGAGCAGTGCGGCCGCCCGTTTTCAGCCAGTTATTACGGTGACACTTTACCATTTACATAATTTCCCTCTCGACCTACGCTAGGAGGATGTTTCGGCTGCCACGAATCATCGTACCCGGCATCCCTCACCATGTGACGCAACGTGTCAACAGGCACCAACGGATAGTCATGGAGGACGACGACGATGCGCTTTATAAGGATTGGCTCGCTCAGGCATGCCGAGCAAACGACGTCGACGTCTGGTCGTACTGCCTGATGCCGAACCCTGTGCACTTGATCTTGGTACCCTCGGAGGAGAGCGGTCTGTCCCGGGCCGTCGGCGAAACGCACCGTCGATACAGCGGGTACATCAACGCACGATTGCGGGTGACTGGTCATTTGTTTCAAGGCCGGTTCGGCTGCGTGGCAATGGATGAATCTCATCTGATGGTGGCTTTCTAAAAAGGGGTCAGATCCCTTTTTAGAGCGATGCCGTCATGTCGATCGCTAACACACCTCAACCCAGCCGCCACCGACTGCGCCCTGATGCGAACGCCACATCGCGCCGACAGAGTGCTGGTAGGCATCTGAGCTAGACTACAAACATCCGCAACCGCTTCGCTGAAACAGCCTCATGTCGCGCCCTACGCTGCCCATCGGAATCCAGACCTTCGCCAAGCTGCGCGAATCCGATTGCTATTACGCCGACAAGACCGGCTTTGCGTTGCAGTTGATCGAGAGCGGCACACACTACTTTCTGTCCCGCCCGCGACGCTTCGGCAAGTCGTTATTTCTCGATACGCTCGGCGAGTTGTTCAGCGGCAACGAGCCGCTCTTCCGTGGGCTCTTTGTGCACCCGCGCTAGGACTGGAGCCAGAGCTATCCGGTCATTCGGCTCAGCTTTGGTGGCGGCCTGGTCAAGACCGCTGCGGAATTGGAACGCAAGATCCGCGAACAACTGCATGTCAACCAGGTCGCGCTCGGCCTGCATTGCACGCAGCCCAGCGTCGACGGTTGCCTGGCGGAGATGATTCGCCTCGCACACGTTGCGACCGGGCAACGCGTCGTCGTGCTGGTCGACGAATACGACAAGCCGATACTCGACAACCCGACGCGGCCGGACGTGGCGCGCGAGCTGCGAGACGGGCTGCGCAATCTGTATTCCGTCATCAAGGACTCGGATGCCCACATCCGCTTTGCGTTTCTCACCGGCGTCAGCAAATTCAGCAAGGTCAGCCTGTTCTCCGGCCTAAACAATCTGCGCGACATCACGGTGTCACGCGCGTATTCCGCCATCTGCGGCTATACCGAAGCAGACCTCGACGAGGTCTTCG
>JGI12210J13797_10638093_pt1 | contig 16942 bp, 16 predicted proteins | sample ElkSlonscriptome_3_FD_13797 | JGI IMG/M metagenome (IMG submission 13797)
AGAGGAACTTGGAACAAGTTTCTGAGTGCGCTACCGGAAACTGGGAGAGCCAGGGGATTCGAGCAGGACTGCCGATTCGCTCGCACCCATTTTCAATCAGACCGAGTGGGGTAGACCCATGCCAAAACCGCTTGATTCGCCAGCGCTTCTTGCGATTGGTGCATGGGTTAGCCGTTCCCCAATGGTTCAAAAATGCGGGCAATTGAGTCGCCTGACGATCGAGCAAGCGTTGCTGGTTTGATCAGCCATTGGAGGGTGTCGGCTCGCTCTGATCATTGCATGGACCTCGTTCGCTTCAAACACGCGCGCTTTTCCGCCCGGTTTCCCGCCGCTTATCGCTATTCCCAGTCGCATTACTGGATGGCGCCGGTGGATGAAGGCACGGGGCTCTGGCGGGTCGGCTTCACGAAATTCGCCACCCGCATGCTCGGCGAATTAGTCGATGCCGAGTTCAAAGTGGCCCTTGAGGAGCCAATACAATCCGGACAGGAGATCGGGGCCGTCGAAGGCTTCAAAGCGACTAGTGATGTCTATTCCGTCATGAACGGCGCCTTTGCAGGAAAAAATCCCGAACTCGATATCGACGCCTGCATTGTCCGGTCTGATCCTTACAAAGTCGGATGGCTTTATTCCGTGCATGGCGAACCGGAAGATGCGAGTTTGGACATCAACGGTTACTTGGAACTCTTGCAGGCAACGATCGGCCGGATGCAAGCCCAAGAGGAAGAAAACCAAGCCTAACGCTGAACTCGCCGTTAAATCATCGCTGAAAATTTACCCCCTATGCAACCTCGTTACATCATGATCGGCGGCTTTCTTGGCGCTGGTAAAACCACGGCCATCGGAAAGTTCGCCCAATTCCTGCACGACCGCGGGTTGAAGGTCGGTCTCATCACGAACGATCAGGGACAGGGCCTGGTCGATTCCGCGCTCGGCCGGTCCCATCATTTCCCGGTCGAGGAAATTTCGGGCGGCTGCTTTTGTTGCCGGTTTTCCTCGCTCATGGAAGCCGCCCGCAACCTCACAGCGGCGGATACCCCCGATGTTTTTCTTGCGGAACCGGTCGGCAGTTGCACCGATCTCGTCGCCACCGTCAGCCTGCCGCTGCGGAAAATCTATGGCGCCACCTACCAGGTTGCTCCGCTCAGTGTGCTCATCGATCCGGTCCGGGCGCGGCGCGTGCTTGGTTTGGAGCCGGGCAAACGGTTTTCTGACAATGTCCGTTACATCTATTTGAAACAACTCGAGGAAGCGGAACAAATCGTCATCAACAAGCTCGATCTCATCAGCGAGGTGGAACTCGAAGCATTGCGCACGGCATTGGCCCGACAATTTCCTGACGCCGAAATCACCGCCCTTTCCGCTCGCGAAGACAAGCATCTCGAACCGTGGTTCGAATCGATGCTGTCGAGAGAAATGAACGTGACACGTTTTCTTGAGCTCGATTACCAACGTTACGGTGATGGGGAAGCCTTGTTAGGGTGGTTGAATTGTTCCGTGGAAGTGGAACAACCCGATGGCGAAGAGTTCGATGGCAACCAATTGCTCATCGACCTGGCCGAACGTCTGCGCGATCGACTCGATGCGGCCGGCATCGAAGTGGCGCACCTCAAAATGACGCTCAACCCCATGGGCGAACCGTTCGAGATTGCCGCGGTCAATCTCGTGCGCGACGATAGTGCTCCGGAACTCTCTCACCATCTGGTCGATCCGCTGGAGGACGGCGAGTTGCTTCTCAACATGCGGTGCGAAGCCGATCCCGACCTGCTCGACACCCTCACTCGCGAAGCGCTTACCCTCGTCGCCACCCAGCACAGTCTTCAGCTCCGGGAAACGCATCGCGAACATTTCCGTCCTGCACCTCCCCAACCCGAGCACCGCGTCACGGCCGCCGATTGACCGCTCCTTCCGACCATGATCCGATACACCGCCCGACTCCTCGCCAGCACCGATAAACGGCATTTAATGAAGTTCGCCTGGAACTTTGGTTACAAAGGCGTCCGGTCCGTTCAACTCTTCAAAAAGCGGCTTAAGCAGGGCGTCTATTTCCCGCCGTTTCTTTATTTATCCATCCTCAACTCCTGCAATCTTCGTTGCCAGGGTTGCTGGGTCGATGTGGATAAACCCGAGACTAAAATCGATCTCGAGCGGTTGAATCGCCTGGTTAATGACGCCAAAGCGCACGGCAACGCCTTCTTCGGGATCCTCGGCGGCGAACCGTTCCTTCACAACGAACTCTTCGACTTCCTCGCGGAACACCCCGATTGCGCTTTCCAGATCTTCACCAACGGGCAGATGATCACCGAGAAAAAGGCAAAACAACTGCGCGCCCTCGGGAACGCCACCCCCTTGATCAGCATCGAGGGAACCGAAGAAGTCAGTAATGAACGCCGCGGGAAAAAGGAAGTCCTCTCGCGCTCCCTGCGCGGGCTGGATCATTGCCTCGATCAAAAACTGTTGACCGGCGTCGCCACCAGCCTTTGTCAGACGAATATCGATGATTTGCTCACAGAAGATTGGTTGCGCAAACTGATCAAACGCGGCGTGCATTACGCCTGGTACCACACCTACCGTCCAGTCGGCCCGCAGTTGCATCCCGAACTCGCCCTCACCCCGCAACAAGCCCGCCGCGTGCGGCAATTTGTGGTCGATATGCGGGTGAAATTGCCCATCGCGCTGATCGACGCCTATTACGGGCATGATGGTCAGGCGCTCTGTCCGATGGCCACCGGGATCAGTCATCACATCGGGCCAACCGGCGGTGTCGAACCTTGCCCGATCATTCAATTCGCCACCGAAGAAATCGATGACGACCGTGGCATTTACGAAACCCTCACCAGTTCCGCCTTTCTACAGGATTTCCGTGAAACCGCTGCAAAACATACCCGTGGCTGTATCGTCCTGGAACGGCCCGACCTCGTCAAAGCCCTGGCCGCCAAACATGGCGCCCGCGATACCACCATTCGGCAGCAGGCTGTCGCCGAGCTCGACGCCATGACCCCGCGCGGTAGCCAGTATCTGCCAGGAGAAGAAATCCCCGAAAAGCATTGGGTCTATTGGTTGGCGAAACGCTTTTTCTTCAACGATTTTGGGGCTTACGACCAGCTCACCCCGACCGGTTCCAGCCAGACGCGCGAAACCAAGCAAGAATCCTCCGCTACCTGAAAGAACCCATGCCTCGCACCATTTACTGTCGCTGCGCTTACGCCCAGATCATCCCTGGTCCGGTCAAAGATGCGCACCTAAAGAATTTATGCGAGTCCGGCGAGGCGTTTGATGCCGTCCCTGATCTTTGTGAAATGGCAGCCAACCGCCATCCGAAGCTTAAGGAAATCGCTCAGGAAGAAGAGGTTCGAATAGTCGCCTGCCATCCGCGAGCGGTGAAAGGTTTATTCACTCAAGCGGGTTGTCCATTGCCGGCAACCGCTGATATCATTAACATGCGAGAACAAACCGCCCCCTAACTACCATGCCTGCTTCTCCCACTGCCATTGCCGCCCTGCTCGAATCGGGAAATGTCGTAAACGTTGACGCCGATGGCGCCTGTCATGCCGAACATACCGGCAATACTCCGCCCAACGCGGAAGCGCCGGCCGGTGCTCCGAAGCGATCGTGGAAGCCGTGGTTTCCCGTGATTGATTACGATCGTTGTACCAATTGCATGCAATGCCTCAGCTTCTGTCTGTTCGGCGTCTATGGTGTCGACGATAATGGTCATATCCAGGTGCAGAACAACGATGCTTGCAAAACGAATTGCCCTGCCTGCTCGCGTGTTTGCCCAGAAGTCGCCATTATGTTCCCGAAATACTCCAGCGGCCCAATTAATGGCGAGCCGGTGAGTGAGTCGGATCTGCAACGCGAAAAAATGAAGGTCGACATCTCCTCCCTTCTCGGCGGTGATATCTATTCGACCCTCCGCGATCGTTCTGCCAAAGCGAAGTCCCGCTTTTCAACCGAACGCAGCGCGGACAAAGCATTAACCGAACGGCAACGCTGTCTCGATAAACTGCAGAAAGAGGGAATGATTCCGGCTGAAGTTCTCGCCGAAATCGATCTCAGCAATCTACCGTCACCGGAAGAAATCCAGCGGCGAGCCGCCGAGGCCGCTGCTAAAGGCCAGGCAGCATTGGACGCCAATCAGCAGCGATCTTAGCCCAACGCGAACCGGGCTGAGCCCCATCCGACTGATCGGCCCAGCTCCGCGCGGAAAGATGAAGTAATCACGACTGGTTTTATAAACTATTCGGGGTAGTTTGCAGGGTAGTATAGCATCATCATGATATGACTGCCCCATGTCTGCCCCCCCATATACTGACCGTGGCTCTGATGAGTTGTGGCTTATGCGGTCTTGCGCATCTGTCAGCCGCTGACGAAGCCGAACGTCGCAAAGTCGAACCGATCAAGGTCGATCCCCATGTCTGCACTCAACCTTCGGCCGGAGATCGAAGCATCTTTCACGACGGTGGTTTCGAGCATGCTTCACTGAGGTATCCCGAAAAGCAGATCAACAGCGATGACCACGCCGATCAAGGATGGGTGGTGCACGAGTCCCGGTCGCCCTGGAAGCTCGATCCTGAAGCACGGACTTTGACATGTGAAACTGGTTACGACCTCAGTGAATTCAACGCTGTTAAAGCCGTCCAAATCGTCACCGACAATGCCCAAAGCCAGGGATCTCACATCCTGCATGTCGATACACGCAATCCGACAAAATCGACCTTCAAGGTAAGGATCTACGGTTCTCATGAAGGTTTCGATATCAATCCATTCCTAAGTCGTGGCCCAGTTAAAAATCGAAAAGAGCCGGTTGGCACGATGTTGGCAGCCTTCCGTCTTGATTCGATGGAGGACGAATCGTGGCATCATTATGAAGTCCCGGTCGATTTGGGCCAAGGCTATCGGTTCATTGTCGTGACCCTCGAACCGCCGCGCTACACCGGGACAGCCGGAGTCGTAACCGAAATTGACAATGTCTGGCTGGCCAGCGGCGCCGCCCCTGTGCTGACCGATTCATCATCCCAGAAGGGGAAAATGGCAGACTTGCCAGCATCGAGCCCATCTCGACAGGTTGCGCAAACACGACCGAAACCGTCAACGACTCTGGCTGTTGATCTGTTCGAGGAAGCGCTCCCCCCTTACAGTCCTGCCTTTCAATCTTCTAGTCCCAGCGAGAACGCGATTTGCCTCTGGCAATTCCAGGGGAAAGAAGCAGGGCCCGCTTACTGGTCCGTTCATGAGCTCGATGTCGTGAGCGAACCTTTCTTGAAAATGACAGTGAAAGCGCTCGACCCGGTCGACCTTAATCTGAAAATCGTCGTGCTTACCGACGAAAAGAACCGCTTGGAAATCACCCGCCCAATCGACCTCGCCGCTGGCGAAAGCGAAACGCTTCTGGTCGACCTCAAAGCGATGAAGCGCACGGGGTTTCCCAACCTTGAGGAAATCGAAGAGATCGAATTGTATGCGGAACCTCGGGCCGGGAACGATGCCGAGCAGTTACTGATCATGGAAGCCGGTTTTGTCCGATCCGCGCGTGATTGAAAAAGGGTGAGCGCCGGGGGTTTGAAGCCTTCAGCAGGCAGGCAGGCAGGCTGTCTGTCGCCGATCTCAATATCCCTTCCACCATCACCCACGCCCACTTTAGATTCTCCTGGGCCTCACCGGTAATCGAGCGCTTGCCACCCTGAACGAGGGCCTTTAGTGTGTGGTCTTCTGTTTCGGGATGCCTCAGTCGCGGTTGATCCCACCCAAACCCACCGCCCCTTTTGCCCATGTCTAGCCTCGAGGTCCTCAAACTACCCCAGCCCGTCCCGGTGACGACCACCCGGTTTCGTCAGCCGAAAAAGAACATTCCCCAGACAAAAATGGAACGGGACCATGTTCGCTCCCGCATCCTCGATTATCTGCAGAGGGAAAATCTGGTGCCACCCATGCCGCTGGACGAAATCGAAGTCCACGCGCGCCGTCTGCTGCAGGACATGGAGTGGGACGATCGTTACCTCCATTACACCGCCGTTTGTCTCAATAACGAAATGTGGAGCGACACTCTGGCGACCATTCCTTACGAACGTCGGCTCTTGTTGATGCCGAAATGTCTTCGGGTGGAAGATAAATGTCCCGCGCCTTTCGATGAGTTTGGGTTGCTCTGTAAACAGTGCGGACTCTGTACCATCCAGGATTTTCAAAATGAAGCCGAGCGACTCGGTTACGCCGTCCTGGTTGCTGAAGGTTCCGCCGTGGTCATGTCGTTGATTCAAACCGGCAAAATCGAAGCTATCGTCGGGATCTCGTGTCTTCCGGTCTTGGAACGGACGTTTCCTTACGTGGAAGCCGCTGCCATCCCGTCGATCGCGGTGCCGTTGCTCCAGGACGACTGCATCGATACGACGGTCGATATCGATTGGGTCTGGGATTATCTGCATCTCACATCCGATGACCAGACCCGTCGGCTCAACCTCAATGCGTTGCACGACGAAGTGCACGAGTGGTTCACCCCCGAATCGATCGAGGCCATTATGGGGCCGGCGAAAGGTCAGCAGGAAGCCATCGCGCGTGAATGGCTGGCCCGCGCTGGGAAACGTTGGCGGCCCTTCCTCGCTGTGGCCGCTTACCGGGCGTTGCGTGACGAAAATGCCGCCCCCGTCACCGACGACCTCAAACGTCTGGCGCTTGCGGTCGAATGTTTTCATAAAGCCTCGCTCATTCACGACGATATCGAGGATGAAGACGATGGGCGCTATGACCAGCCGACCTTGCACAAGCAGGTCAGTCTCCCCGTCGCGCTCAACGCCGGTGATCTCCTGATTGGAGAAGGCTATCGTTTGATCGGCGAATGCAAAGTCGATGCCACCCAAAAAACCGAGATGTTGTTGGCCGCGGCTAATGGACAACGGGAACTCTGCCGCGGGCAAGGCGCCGAGTTGCTATGGGCGCAACAACCGACGGCTCTCAAAACAACCGAAGTCCTCGAAATTTTCCGGCAGAAAACAGCGCCTGCGTTTGAAGTCGCGTTGAAGCTCGGCGCGAGCTGCGCGGGACGATTGCCGGAAGTGGAAACGGTGATTACGAATTTCTCGCAGAATCTCGGGATCGCATACCAAATCCGGGATGACATGGACGATCTCGCCGCGGATTCGGGGAATAATGACCTGGAACAGATGCGACCTTCCGTTTTGTTGGCGGTGGCTCGGGAGAAAGCGAAGGGTGACGATAAAGCACTTCTAGAAGCGCTTTGGAATCATGAAGACCTCATCGACCTCGCCCCACACAAAGTTCGGCAGTTGGTGCACGCGGTCAAAGCGGATGATAAATGCCTTCTCCTGCTCGAAACTTACAAGGAACAGGCGACCCGCGCTTTGCAGGATCTTGATAACGCCAATCTTAAGGGATTGCTTCGCCGCGTGATTGGCAAAATCTTCAATGATCTCGTGATCAAAGGGTGGTGCCATACCTTTGAGGAACAGAACGGCGTCGACCGGAAGCCGGCGGCTGCCGAGTGAGTCAGCCGCATGTCGCTTCGGCTCGAAATGTTACAAGTGGCGCGGTTGGCGTCCACGCTGCTCGGTCCTGACGCCTGCGATCTTGTCGAAAGCTTTACCCGTTCTCGGCAGAATGCGGATGGTGGTTTCCAAGATCGTGACGGGAGTTCTGATCTTTATTACACCTCGTTTGCTGTTGATATCCTGACGGCGTTGCAACGGTTTGATTCGCCAACCGCGGAACTGATTGCGGGCTACCTTCGGGGGAAGGAACCGGCTCAGTTGGATTTCGTCCATGCGGCTTGTCTCGCTCGGCTGCTTTCGGCCACCCAAGGAAATCAAGAAGCTGTCGACGCTGCTCTAGCGCGGTTGGAGGCGTTTCGTTCGGGTGAAGGCGGTTATCATCAAGCGGCACAGTCAGAAGCGGGCTCCTGTTATGCCTGTTTTCTCGCCTATGGTGCTTATGCCGATCATGGCCGCGAACCGCCTAATCCGGAGGGAATCGCGGTTTGTTTGAATCAATTGGCGCAACCCAATGGGGGGTGGACGAACGACTCGGTTTTTCCGGTGCCTAACATACCAGCGACGGCCGCCGCCGTTGCGCTGTCCCGTAACCTGCGGCTGGGGATTGCCACTGGCACAGCGTCGTTTCTGCTGCAGTCGTTTCATGCGGAAAGTGGCGGTTTTCTCCCATTCCCCGGAGCGCCCATGCCCGATCTTCTCTGTACCGCGGTTGCGTTGCACGCCTTGGACGGGTTGCAAGCGGACTTCAGTAACGTAAAAGAACCTTGTCTCGATTTTCTAGACACGCTTTGGACGGCGGAGGGCGGCTTTTACGGTCAGTGGGATGATGATAACCTCGACCTCGAATACACCTATTACGGCCTGCTAGCACTAGGTCACCTGGCTCTATAAGAGCAGGACCCAAGCAGCTCCCAGAGTAGAGGAATTGTCGATTTTATTCAGGAAATCGGGATATCCGTCGCTCGATCATCGTCACGCAAATTTCTGGAACAGTTTCTGGCTATCGCATGAGGCGGTTACTGGGTAATCAACCGGGTGCGTAGAGGAACACGGAACGTGTTTCTGTGGTGGAGAGTCGGCCGGGAAGGATCTCCTCAGCAGAAAGTTGTTCCAAATTTCTCTACAGGACGTTGAACTTCCCTTTGTGACTGCTCCGTTGGAAAACCTTCTCGCCCATGCCCAGAATCGCTTGCTGTCGGAACTCGTCGACGGGTCCCATTGGGAGGGGGCGCTTTCTTCCTCGTCGCTTTCAACCGCCACCGCCGTCATCGCGCTTTGCACAGTGGATTCGCAAGCGAACCGCGTGCTGGTGCAGAACGGAATCGATTGGTTATGCCGCCATCAGAACGCCGATGGCGGTTGGGGCGATACCGTCCTTTCCTTTTCTAACAGCTCCACCACCTTGCTCTGCCGCGCCGCGTTGCAGATGGCGGGTCAACCCGCGCCAGCCACCCGGAATGCCGATCGATGGATTCAGCAATACTGTGGCGGGCCTGACACCGAGAAAGTCACGCGTGCCGTCATTGAGCGGTATGGCAACGACCGCACATTTTCCGTGCCGATTCTCATGGCGTGCGCCATCGCCGGGTTGTTCGGTGAAAATCGTCGGGACAATTGGAGACAAGTCTTACCGTTACCCTTTGAATTGGCGGCCTTTCCACGGCGATGGTATGGGTTCCTCCAACTACCGGTCGTGAGCTATGCTTTACCGGCCCTGATCGCGATTGGGTATGCCCGTTTCGTTCATGCGCCTCCGGCCTGGCCGATCCGTCAGCTGCGTCGGGCGCTCTGGCCGCGAGTCTCGGCTTTGCTCAATGAAATTCAGCCGCCGAACGGAGGATTTCTGGAAGCCACTCCTCTCACTAGTTTTGTTGCGATGGCCCTGGCTTCCGCTGGGCAAGCGCAGCATCCCGTGGTGACCCGAGGGATTTCGTTTTTGAAAACTTCCGTCCGACCGGATGGTTCCTGGCCGATCGACACCAATCTCGCGACTTGGGCCACCACGCATGCCGTGAAAGCCATGGGCAACCGGCTGCCCTCTAACATCGCTTTCAACATCCGGCAATGGCTGTTCAATCAACAATATCGGGTGCGACATCCTTACACCGACGCACCGCCCGGTGGATGGGCTTGGACTGACTTGCCCGGCGGTGTTCCTGATGGCGATGACACCCCAGGCGCGTTGCTTGCGCTTCATCAATTAAAAACGAACGCCTCGCAACCGGCAACCCTCGAAGCAGCCGAAGCCGGCGTGAATTGGTTGTTGAATCTGCAAAATCGTGATGGTGGCATTCCTACCTTTTGTCGGGGCTGGGGCGCTCTGCCATTTGACCGGTCCAGCCCGGATCTCACCGCGCACACCGTGCGAGCCTGGACCATCTGGGAGCCGGAGTTGTCAGCTCCACTTCGAGCGCGGGTGCAACGTCAGACCCGAGCTGCTTTCCGCTATCTTATCAAAACCCAACGGGCGGAGGGCACCTGGCATCCGCTCTGGTTCGGTAATCAACATCATCCCGAGGAAGCCAATCCTACCTACGGCACGACCCAGGTTCTGCTGGCCCTTCAGAAATGGTCAGAGGCGCCTTCCGACTGCATTAGCCGGGCAACTGACTGGCTGATCAATCAGCAGAATGCGGATGGCGGCTGGGGTGCCGGCGGTTCGACACCTTCTACCATCGAGGAAACGGCTTTGACTTTGGAAGCGCTCGCTGGGGAACCATCAGTTCCTCAACAACTTCTCGATCGCGGCATTGCCTGGCTCGCAACAGCTACACAGCAAGGGACTCAATTTCCTCCCGCCCCTATCGGATTCTATTTTGCCAAACTCTGGTATTATGAAAAGCTTTACCCGCTCATTTGGACAATTGCAGCTTTGGAGAGAATCAAAGCTCGGCGGAATCATCCCGTTTCTGCAACTGGATCAGCTTCTTCTTGATGGTTTCCAATTCCACAGTCAGTTGGTGGGCGGATTTCAGCACATCACTTTGCGTGCCTTCGTCCTGCAACGCCGGCACGGCGGGATGAATTTTCATCATCTGCAAGGCAATTGTCTTGCAGGCTTCCTGAATCTGGATGGTGGCTTCTTCTCGAGTCATGCGGTTGTTATTGGACGGTTTATTGGAGGCGAGGCCGATCAACAAGATGAAAGATTGCGGTGAATTTTGGTCTGATGTCATTACCCAACCATTTTTTTTTCATCTCGATCCTGTTCCCTGCGAGCCTCTTGATAGGGCTCGGCTCTTTCCTCGAATCATCCAGAATTGACCGGTCCCATGGTGTTTCTTACTCTCTCAGGCTCCATGAAAAAACTGCGCCCAATTATTCTGACGGCCCTATCTCTGGCCACTGCTTCTATCGCGTCGGCAACTCCTATTCAGGGGTTGACGGTGAGCGTGTCTCCCGATGGGAAACAAGTTGTCGCCGGCGGTGACACGCGAACCTTACTGGTAATGGATCCCGAAACACTTGAAATGAAGGATCGCAAATGGATCGAAGTGTCGATCACGGGTCTCGCCTTCAATAAAACGGGTGAAACCCTACTCGTGCAGGATTCCAGCGATGCGATTCACCTGTTCAACACAGCGGACTGGACCAAGAAAGCGGAACTTAGCAAACGCGCGGCGTGGACTCGTAGTTTCGAGTCCGATAAAATGGCAGGGTATTTTCGAACCACAATCTATATTCATTCCATGGCAGACGGTTCCGAGCTTGGTCAAATCGAGGTGCCTGACGGGGAACGCGTGGCGGCCCTGGCGCTCAATTCGGATGGCTCGAAACTAGCCCTCTTAACGCAATCGCAGAATGACGAAGAGGAACCGAAGGTCGCCAGGGCTGATCTGCCGAAAGACAAGAAAGGGCCGGCTCTCGAGGAATTCAAACAGAAGAATGACGGGAAAACTTCGCGGTTGCTCGTGTTCAATACGGAGACCGGAGAATCGGTGCGGGACGAGAAAATCTTTTTCGCAACCCGTAACAACTCTGTGATGATTTACAGGGGGGACGATCTTGTCGTGGTCGCTTATGATAATGCCAATGCGAGAATCTCGCCGGATGGTGAGATCAAAATCTTCGAGTTACCGAACAGCTTCAACTACGGGATCGGAGTCTCTCCGAAAGGCGACCTCATCATGACGGGCGGTCTGCGCAAATACAGCATTACGAAAACAGATCCGTTGACCAGTGTCACTGGCGAAGCCGACAAGTTGCCGAGCTGGCCTGAATACTGGAAAGGCTTCGGCGCGAGCCCCGATGGCAGTCAGATCTATGGCAGCACGTCGGCCTATCGCGTTTTCAAGCTGGATCCTTCCGGTAAGATCGTGGTTTCCGAGCCGGTGAAGTAAGGTCTTCACCATCATAAGTTATTCAGGTCGACCTGAGGTCTCGAGCGTTCGCCTTGTTGCAAGACTTCGCTCACTTGCAACAAGGCGTCGGCGAGTGATTGCCAGTCGGCGGCCGACGTGCCAGGGCCGCTGCTGAACCGCAACACACGCCCCATGGTTTCGGGCTCCAAATGCATGGCGGCCATCACATGCGAGGGATTCTGTTTGCCAGCACTGCAAGCGGAGCCGGTTGAAACCGCAAACCCGCGTTCGCCGAGGCGAAGCAGCCATTTCAGATTGCCTGGCTCCGGCATAACAACCATGGAGGTGTTGGGAAGCCGAGGCGAGCCGCGACCGAGGAAGCGGGTTTCTGGAATGGTTCGGCGCAATTCTTGTTCGAATCGGTCGCGGTGTTGGCCAGTCACGTGAGCGTGGGCGACCGCTTCTTCCATAGCCGCCAGCATCGCCGCGATGTTCGGATAGTTTTCAGTGCCACCGCGGTGCCCGGATTCCTGGGGGCCACCCACTTGGAGGTGCAAAGGTCGAGGTGGATCCTCTGGAATGATTAACATGCCGGTGCCTTTTGGGCCGCCGAATTTATGCGCGCTGATGGTTGCCCAACTACATTGGTCGAGTGCTTCGGCCGGCTGTTTACCGATCCATTGCACGGCATCGCAGAGAAATGGGATTTGTTGGTCCCGGCAGAATTGAGCCATCGCCTGCCAAGGTTGAATAACGCCGGTCTCGTTGTTCGCCGCCATGAGAGCCACGAGGGCGGGGGGCTTGGCCGTGAGAAGATTTTTTGCCTCGTCCAGATCGAGCAGGCCATCCTTGTTGACCGGCAACTCCATCACGTTCTCATGGCCGAACCATTTCCAAGCGGCTTCCCGCACGCAGGGATGTTCGATCGCACTGATGGCGACGTGTCGCGCTGGGTCGGCGATATGTGCCATGACAAGATTACACCCTTCGGTCGCTCCGGAATTGAAGACGATCCGATCGGATTCGCAGCCCAACAAGTCACCGAACTGTTCCCTGGCGTCTTCGAGCAGCCGTCGGACGGTCCCGGCGGAAGGGTAGAGGCTGGAGGGATTCTGCCAATGGGCTGTCTGAGCGCGCAACCAGGCCTCGCGCGCTGAATCGCTTAACGGTGTGGTGGCATTATAATCGAAGTAACCTTGCATGGCAGCGCGCCGATACTGATCAATGTAACGGTAGTGAAATGCGTTGGCCTTCCTGAGCCGAAATGATAGCGGCTTCGGTGAATTCCATGTATTTCACCCCATCGACAAAGGTGGTTCGGGTGACGGCTTCTTTTCCACGAATCGCATTGATAAATGCTTCTTCCACCCGCCAACCGATCGCTTCTTCCTGCGGGATGGCGATCGCTTGCATGCCGTCTTCGGAACGTTGACCGCCAAACAGTTTCCCTCCTTCGATTTTGAGAACGCCTTCACTCCCATAAAGGGTCGCCGCGTTATCCATCCAGCCATTCACGGCGGACATTTGGAAGTGGGCTTGCGCGCCGCATTCCATATCGGCGATGACATCGAGATGGTCCGGGATTCCGATTGACTGCCGTCGGCCATCGGCGGTTTGGCGATGTTTAACAAATGTCTTGCTGCCGGCCACCACGCTCTTGGCATGGCCGACCCAGCGCATGACGGCTTCATACCAAATCCCGAGCATCATCGTGTTGACTCCGGAAAGATCGAGGTCATGCCGCCACTGCATCTCGCCGTCGTAGTCGATGAAGCCGCCGCCGGCCTTAACCTCAAGGGTCAAGAGCTCGCCAAGGTAACCTTCTGCAATCAACCGCTGAATCGTCCGGTCGAGGGTCAACGTGAACGGGGACGGGACGATTTGCGCGACCAGATCGGGACGCATTCTGGAGGCTTCGAGCATGGCGCGAGCTTCCTGCGCGTTGAGAGCCATGCGGGCTTCGGTCAGCACATGTTTACCCTGCGAGAGAGCGGCGAGGGTAATCGGGGCGTGAAGATAAGGCCAGGTGCCGATGACAATGGCATCGACCTCGGTGTCCTGGACGGCTTCTTGCCAATGCGAGTAAGTGCGGGCAATGCCGAATTCCTGAGCGGCACGTTGAGAGGATTCAGGCGAACGATTCACGACCCCGACGATCTCGATCCCGTCAATCGCTTGCAGCTTAGGTATATGCATTTTGCGGGTGTTGCCGCCGGCACCGACGATGGCGATTCGGATGATGTCTTGCATGGGGGCATCGTCGGGAGTCATTCTCAAGACGTCAAGTGGGGAGGGAAACGTAAGCGAAAGTTGAAGCGGCGAGGGATTGCCTTCTGCACTTGGATCGGCTTGGATGAAGGCATGAATCGATTGTTTCTCCCGGTTGTCATCTTTTGGTTGGTCGCGATCTTGTGCCAGGCGGCGCCTTCGCCGCCCCCGCCGATTGCGCCTCGTAGTGCCCAGGCCGGAGCGCGGGTGCAGGCGGAACCGGTGGTCGCCTCTGCCAGTGAACTGGGCGTCCAAGGTGACGTCCGTTTTCGCCCGCGGCTATCCGATGATGTTGAGGGGCCAAAACAGGTTGAAGTGCTCGATTACAGCGGCACGATCGTGACGCAGGCAGAGATCAACGAGGAGGGGAAATTCAGCTTGGAACTGCCGTCCGCCGGGTTGTTCGAATTGCGATTGGCGCCTTCCTCGGCTGATGACGGTTGGCGGGCGCGCCGCGCGGCTTACCTGTTCCGCGGGGATTGGGACAAGGCGCTGCAGGAGATGCGGGAAATGACGGCGCCGGCGTTGGAAGCTTGCGAAGCGGCGTTGGCGGATGCGGATGAGGCGGAACGACCTGCGCTCGAACGGCGTGCGGCTCTCTTGCGGTTTGCGGATTATTGGTTGAGCCATGTGCCGGAAACCATGACCCAACGCGATATCCCGGAATTCGTTTATCTGGTCAAAATGCTGCCGCCAACGGCGGCTGGTGAAGATTATATGCTAACGTCCGGGCTCGGAAGTCATTTGGCCATGATTGAGGTGGATGAAGGTCCAGAGAAATGGCCGTTCGTCCGATTTTGGATTCATTTACCCTCCGGTTATACAGGGCAAGAAGCGTGGCCGCTTACGGTCAATCTCCATGGATCGACCGGAGGAAAAAAACATATGTTAGAACCGTATCGCGGGCCGATCGCCGCGTTTCCGAACGGGGAAGGAATGCCTTGTATTGCCATTTCACCCAAATCAGAAATTGGCCAACACAAAGTCGCGTTGACCGATGCCGCGATCGAATGGGTAAAAGAATCTTTTGCGATTGATGAGACACGTCTCTCGATCACCGGGCACAGCATGGGAGGAGGCGGCATTGCGGATTGGCTGGAGGCCTATCCGGAGAAAGCGGCAGTCCTGGTGCCGATGGCTTCTGGAGCGCCTCAACCGCCCGAGGGTGACACGGTCAAGCCGCCCGATGTTTGGGTCATCTTCGGGGAGCACGACGTTTCCCCGGAGAAATTGGAGAAACATCGGGGCCTATTGAAAGCGTTCGAAGCTGCAGGGAGTGCAACGGCTCTCAGCATTCAGGAACAGGGCAACCATATGTCCGTATTGGAAGCCTTCGATGAACCGGCTTTTTGGGAATGGATCTTGACCCGAAAACGGTAGTCGGACGGTGATTCATCCCTGGGCATGATGCAAAAAGTGGCGCCAAAGAGAAGAGAACCCGACGCGCTCACGGTTGGGAAGCGTTGTCGGGAGGTGGGGGCGGTTTGCAGAAGTCGGAACCGGCTAACCAGGCCATTTGATGTGGCATGCGGGAGTCATAGCTCTGGCCCACTTTAGGTGGGCGAATACCATCTGGAAAATGGTCGTTCAGCGCTTTCACAAAATCCTGGAAACGTTCCTGCGATCGTCCCCACCGCACAACGACCGTGCCTCCGGGATGATCAAGTTCCAGAATCCATTGTAGCACGACTCCCTCTGGATTGGCCCGGGAATGCAAGACGTCGCCGCTGACCGCCCAATGGGTGATGTCTTGCCAGGAAAGATCGAACGCCTCCCCGAACAGATGATAAAAGCGTTTGACGCGCCGGATGCCGTTTTCATCCATTGTTACGGGGCCGAGAGTGTAGGTTGAGTTCATGGTAGACAGGGTTGGATGAGTTGAGTTGCGAGCAGTTGCTCCTGATAGAAATCGTGCGGGAGCGGTGAGCGAACGAAAGCGGCCGACCTCTCTCATTGATGGAGTTCATCGTGTCACGGCCTGCCTTCGTGATTGTTTTCGGGCGAGTTTCCGAGGTCTTGGAGGAGGGTTCGACGGATGTTGATGGCCATTTGGATAAAGGCTTCGACATCGGCCGGCTTGGCGATTTGACCGCGCACGCGGACGCGGAGTTGGCCGCCGCCTAGGATCACAATGGGATGTAGCTTGGGAAATTGTTGAAGCCAGGGAGCCAGGTCAGGCGCCAGGATGCCGGGGGTGATCCAGGTCTCGGCACCATTACTCGCGATGAGGGTGACTGGCTCCGAGCAGTCGATCTGCCGCATGCCTTCTAATTCCTCTGGAGGGAGTCCAGCCATCTTAGCAAGAAAAGTGGTCACAAAACTGCCCAACATGGAAGACATGAATCCGAGCTGCTCGGTCGGCATGGGAGGACCAAGCAGCGCCATCGCACCGGAGGCGTTAGGCATCGGACAGGTGAATTGGATTTGAGATCCGGAGCTTCCCTGGGTTTGAGGCCGCACAATGCTGGTAACTTCCCAGTCCGCTTTCGGATCGTGCACCCCAAACTTCGAGGCGCTCCCGAGACTGGAAGGGGTGATATCATCAATGGACCAGCCATGCCGTTCGTGAAGCGCGTCCATTGAGGCCCGCCATTCGGCTTTTCGCTTCTTGAGAAACCAGACGAGCCAGATGCCGAAGAGAATTCCGCCGGCGATGAAGAAGTAGAAATACGGAGGCATAATCAGGCGTGCGCTTGAAGCTTTCGCAACGGATGGACCCTGCCAAGATCCTGAAAAAGAGTCAAACTCGACGGCGCGTCCCAATCATGGCAACTGGGTCGGCCCAGGAGCGGCTCTCAGGCTAGGGTCTGATTAATTAACCCCCACTGTTTCATAAAACCAGTCGTGCTAGCTTGATCTTTTTGCGCAGAG
>JGI12210J13797_10011669_pt1 | contig 16940 bp, 6 predicted proteins | sample ElkSlonscriptome_3_FD_13797 | JGI IMG/M metagenome (IMG submission 13797)
TCGCAGTCGACGGTAATCGAGTTTTCGCCGAGCAAATTCAAATCGATGATCGCTCTTAAACTGCGTCCAATCAAACGTTGAATCTCGGTGGTTCGGCCGTCAATTTTCCCGCCTCGGTCACGAGGTTTGCGGGGGCGAGTACTGCCCGGTAGCATGTTGTACTCAGCCGTCACCCAGCCTTTTCCTTTCCCAGCCATCCATGGTGGTACCGAATTCTCCAAGGATGCTGTACACAATACGATCGTATTGCCCGATTGGTACAATACGCTAGCTGGGTTAGCCGGAATATAGCCCAATTCAATCTGAACATCGCGAAGTTGGTCTGCTCTGCGGGGTGCTTGTGGCATGGGGATGTTTGTAAAACCTGTGTTGCGAACAATGGAAAGCTCTATTTTGAATCACGACACTTTGCCTTGAATCGGATAGAATTAATCGCGTCGATACCGAGTCATGGGTGTGCGATCTTTGGATCAAACCAAAAATCGGGGGCAATGACAACCACCTTGAAACCAACGATTGGTGAATGCGATGAGCGAAAGCCGAGCCAACGAAGCCCAATTAGCTGACGAGCGATTGGCTCAAGAGATCCAGCGGCGATTGCGGCAAGAAGACAGTGCGCAGCGTTTAAAAGCACGCTACGAAGCATTGTTGTTGGGAACGCGAAGCATCGTATGGACCACCGATCCCGAAGGACAATTCGTCGAACCGCAAATTTCGTGGCAGCGTTATACCGGTCAATCGTGGGATCGCCATGCGGGCCGAGGATGGTTCGATGCGTTTCATCCTGACGACCGCGTCGAATTTATCGATTTGTGGCGGTTAGCGGTAACTCGCAAGTCAAATTTTCGTGCACAGGGACAGATTTGGCACGACCAAAGCGGCGAGTTTCGACTGTTCGTTGCCGAAGCGGTACCCGTTTTTGACTCGCTTGGGAACGTCATCGAATGGGTGGGAACCGTCAGCGACATTCATGAGCAACGGGTTGCCGAAGATGCCCTGCGCAAAATCGAAGTTGAATCCAATCGCCAAAAGCACGAACTCGAAACGCTCTACGAGGCTGCGCCCGTTGGGATGAGTTTGGTCGATCGCAACCAACGCTTTTTGCGAATCAACCAAGCAATGGCAAGCATGAATGGATTGCCTCGCGAAGACCATCTCGGTCGCAAGGTCGGCGATGTTGTTCCGCAACTTGAAAAGACGATCGTCCCAATCTACAAGAAAGTTTTTGAAACCGCCGAACCGGCTCTCAACTTGGAACTAAAAGGGGCCCGCATTCGTGGAAAGCCTCAAAGGTGGTGGCTGTGTAGTTACTTTCCGCTGCTCGGAAACGATGGAAACGTCTGGGCCGTCAGCTCGATTGTGCAAGACATCACGCGCCGCAAAGAGCACGAACAGGAACTCGAAAAGGCGAACCAATTAGCGTTGCAGGCCAACTTGGCCAAAAGCGAATTCTTGGCAAACATGAGTCACGAAATTCGCACGCCCATGACTGCGATCATGGGTTATGCTGAACTATTGATGCGGCATTTAGAGGACCTCGACAACCGAGGAACGGTCCAGATTATTCAACGCAATGGTGAACACCTCTTGCACTTGATTAATGACATTCTCGATCTGTCGCGAATCGAAGCTGGAAAACTAGAAGTCAGTTTACACCCTTGCAACCTGCCACAACTAATCATCGACATCCGCGACCTGATGCAGGTGCGTGCCGACGAAAAACAGATCCGTTTCATCGTTCGCTGCGAAGGTCCGATCCCACAATTTTTTGAGACCGATGCTGTGCGAGTGCGGCAAATCTTGATTAATTTGCTCGGCAATGCGATCAAGTTCACCGATTCGGGTAGCGTCGAATTTGTCACCCGTTTGATTGACTTGCGCACCAAACCGATGTTGGAGTTCCGAGTCGTCGATAGCGGCGTCGGGATAAGTAAGGCACTACAAAAACGATTGTTTGAGCCCTTTTCGCAGGGCGACAATTCGGTCCACCGTTCCTTTGGTGGCAGCGGATTGGGGTTGGCAATTAGCAAGCGACTTGTCGGAATGCTCGGTGGTCAAATCTCGCTCGAATCATCCTCCGAAAAGGGGACGACTTTCTCCGTGCGCATACCGAGTGCCCCGCTCGCCCAAATGGATTTGGTCTACCCGACGTTACAAGACGGGACACTCCAAAAGCCTCGCAGCGAAGTGATCCCGCGAACGCTCGATTGTAACATTCTTATCGTCGATGACCGTCGTGAAGTTCGCCACATCAGCCAAAGCTTTCTCGAATCGGCTGGCGCAACCGTGATTGCCGCTGAAGATGGTCAAATGGCTCTTGACATCGTCAATCGGTCAATCAAGAGTGGCGACACAATCGATTTGATCGTTATGGACATGCAAATGCCGATCATGGATGGATATGAAGCGACCTTCACTTTGCGCAAAAAAGGATTCGCAAAACCGATCATTGCTCTAACGGCAAACGCGATGAAAGGTGACCGGGAACGATGCCTCGGACTCGGCTGCGATGATTACCTTACCAAGCCAATCGAAAGCATTTCGTTCATCGAAATGGTTGCCCATTACACCCAAGACATCAGCGAAGAAGAGTTGCGACAAATTCGGCTACATCGTGCGGCATCAACCGCTGGTAGCGAAGCAGCAACGACATGCCGCAGCCGTGAAGCGAAAATCATGGTCGTTGATGATAATGCGGATACTGCCACTCTGATGCGAATGCTGCTGTGCGCTGAAGGTCACGATGTCCAAATCGTCAATGATGGCAAAACCGCACTGCGAATGGCGAAGACGTTCCTCCCCGATGTGATCTTGCTCGACATCGGCCTTCCCGACATCAACGGTTTTGAGGTCGGCAAGAGGCTTCGCGAGAATGGCTTTCGCGGACGATTGTACGCCGTGTCCGGTCATGGTGAAGTCGATGACTTCAAGCGATCTAAAAAAGTCGGTTTCGACAAACATCTTGTCAAGCCAGTACCGGTGAACGAGCTGCTGCGTCTAATTGATTCGTGAGGCGAACCTGCGTAAGTCGAGAGTGACGGGGTATTCACATTGTCCAACCAACGTAGGCATCTGGGGGACGTCGATCCGTCCGCCAGTCATGGTCGAGGCTTCAAATTGAACCGTTCGCCGTGATTCCGCTTCCGCTGCATTGATGGGAAACGTCTCGTTGCTGCGCCCACCGGGATGGACGGCGTGATATCGACAACCGCCAACCGATAAGCGGTTCCGCATATCGATCAGGTCAAACTCTAGCGGTGTATGAATGCCAATCGTGGGATGCAAACATCGGGGAGGTTGCCAAGCACGATACTTGATCCCAGCGACGAATTGGTTTTGAACACCCGTTGCATGTAGCGGTACGCGGATGCCGTTGCACGTCAAAGCATAACGGGTCGGGTCCAAACCACTGGCCATCACCTGCATCCGCTCGAGTGACGAATCGACGTAGCGAGCGGTTCCGCCCGTGCCCGGTTCTTCACCCATCACATACCAAGGTTCGATCGCACTACGAAGTTCAAGTTCGATGCCCTGATAATTGATTTCTCCGATCATCGGGAAGCGAAAATCGAATTGAGGCGCATACCACTCGGGTCGCAAATTGGCACCATGTTGGTTGAGTTCGCCAATCAGTTCACAAAGATCCTGCCAAACAAAGTGAGGCAGCATGAATCGATCATACAGCGTCGTTTGCCATCGTGTTAAAGGATCGACGCACGGTTTTTCCCAAAAGGTTGCAATCACCGCGCGGATCAACAATTGCTGTGCCAAATTCATTCTCGGGTTTGGCGGCATTTCGAATCCGCGAAGTTCGACCAATCCTAAACGACCTGTCGACGAATCGGGCGAGTAGAGTTTATCAATGCAAATCTCGGTTCGGTGCGTGTTGCCCGTCAAATCGACCAACATGTCACGAAACAATCGGTCGACCAGCCATGGCGGACGATTCTCGCCGAGATCGTCGAGCTGGGCCAAGGCAATCTCCATCTCGTAGATCGCGTCGACCCGTGCTTCATCCATCCTCGGTGCTTGGCTCGTCGGGCCGATAAACCGACTACTGAACAAATAAGATAGCGATGGATGGTTGTTCCAGAAACGAATCATACTGGCCAACAAATCGGGCCGACGAATGAATGGACTATCGGATGGCTTTGCACCGCCGAGCACGATATGGCTACCACCACCGGTGCCGGTGTGCCGACCATCGATGTCAAATTTCTCTGCGCCCAAACGACTTTGCTTCGCTTCTTCGTATAACGTTTCAATCTGGTCCACCAACGCGTCCCACGATCCGGTCGGGTGCGTGTTGACTTCGATCACACCCGGATCCGGCGTGACTTTGAACAACTCGATGCGGTCATCGGGCGGCGGCAAATAGCCTTCCAAGATCACGGGGATGTCGAGTTTTTCGCAGGTCTCCTCGACGGCAGCGACTAAATCTAAGTAGTCTTCCAGCCGCTGCGCCGGAGGCATGAACACATGCAGTCGGCCGTAACGGCATTCCACGCACAAAGCCGTATTGACGACGTCATCGCTGGTCGGCAAATCGTCATCGACTTCGTCATCGAGCACTTGTTCATTGATGGGCAAAACGCGGGCATCGTCATCCACTTGCACAACCGATTCGTTACCTTTTTCCAACGGTGGCAGTGGCGAACGTGGCGCGAACGGGTCGGCCGGCGATGAGTAGAATGCACCTTTCGATGCGGCATCGCTCGGTAGTGTCGAGATTGGCAATCGCAACCCAATCGGTGAATCACCAGGGATTAAGTACAATTTCTCGCTGCGAATCGGCCATCGACCGCTAATCCAACCCGGTCTCGCTTGCCACCAAGCACGCCGCAGGGGCAAGACAAATCCGATCGGTTTGCTCAGTCCATTGGTAAACGTCCGCATCATCATCGCCCGTTCATTCGGGTCTTCTAATTTTGGATCCGTCGGATCGACATCCACCGGCAACCGCTGCTCTCGCCATAGATAGTGAAAAACGTCTTCGTATACAGGAAACGACATTTTGGCACTGATGTGAAGTTCGGCTGCCAAGTGCCGAACAAATCGACTTGCATCGTCGTGAGTAAACCCGTAGTCGGTTCCTTCGTCAGCGATATACTTCGGATCTATCCAAATCGGATGCCCGTCGCGTCGCCACATGCATGTCAACGCCCAACGAGGCAACGATTCACCGGGATACCATTTGCCCATTCCGTAATGCAGCAGTCCACCCGGAGCGAACTTGTCGCGAAGTCGGAGTAGCAAGACATTACTGAGCACGCGTTTTTCTTCGCCAACCGCGTCGGTGTTCCACTGTGGATCATCCATGTTATCGATCGATACGAACGTCGGTTCACCGCCCATTGTCAAGCGAACGTCGCCAGACTTGAGACGTTTATCAATCTTCTTTCCGGCGTCTAAAATTTCGGCCCACTGGGAATCGGAGTAGGGTTTTGTGACTCGCGGATCTTCGTGAACCCGAACGACGCTCATTTCATGTTCAAACTCGACATCACATGGTTCGTGCCCACCGGTGATCGGGGCGGCACCATCGTAGGACGGAGTACACGCCAATGGGATATGTCCTTCACCCGCAAACAAGCCGCTGGTGGGATCGAGCCCGACCCATCCGGCGCCAGGCAGAAAGACTTCGGTCCAGGCATGAAGATCACAAAAATCGGCAACGGGGCCCGATGGCCCTTCGATCGGCTTTTCATCGGCAGTCAATTGAATCAAATAGCCGCTGACGAAACGGGACGCCAAACCAATGTGGCGAAGCGTTTGCACGAGCAGCCAAGCGGAATCGCGGCACGAACCGCTGCCTTTTGTCAGCGTTTCTTCGGGCGTCTGAACTCCCGGTTCCATCCGCACTAAATACTTCACTCGCTGCTGAGTGAGCCGATTGATGTCGACCAGAAAATCGTTGATGCTGCTCGATGACTTCGGCAGTGTCGCGACCCAGTCTAAAAAGGATTCGGTTGGCTCAATGCAGGACAAATAGGGTGCGAGTTGCTGCTTCGATTCGTCCCGATAAGTGAACGGCCATTTTTCCGCATCCTCTTCGACAAAAAAATCGAATGGGTTAATGACCGTCATCTCGGCCGTCAAGTCGACCGTGACCGAAAACTCGGTGGCGCGTTTGTTGAACACGAACCTAGCGATCGGATTGCCGAACGGATCTTGTTGCCAATTGACAAAATGATCCTCCGGTTCAACTTTAAGATTGTACGCATTGATTTTTGTCCGGCCATGGTAGGCAGGTCGCAGGCGAACCAATTGGGGCCCAAGTGTGATTGGACGTGAATACTTGTACGAAGTTTTATGGTGAAGCGCGACGCGGATGGTCATAGAAGATTAGCCGGGTTGGTTAAAGTAGTCGTGGTTGAGTCGATTGCCGATTTCGTTCAGCTCGCTCTGTAGAAAATCGATAAACTGGTGCATTCCGCCCGCGAGTACTTCTTTGACATTGGAACGCGAGAGTCGATGTTTGAGTGCGGCAATCCGCTGCCTCGCCTCGCGCGGCACCGTTTCGTGTGATGAGTCACTAATTTCACCGAGCGACCAATCGGCACCGGCGACGCAAGACCGTATCGAACGTGGGAAAGTACGATGAAACAAGAAAAACTCCACGACTTTCTCAAGCTCGACCAAGTGATGCTCGCGCCGATAGGTCTCGAATCCACTAATCGCCAACAGCAATGTTGACCACTGTAAATCATCAATCGCGGTGCCGACATCGTCTAAACGCGGTAGTAGATTAAAGTACTTGACGTCGAGGATTCGCGATGTCTTGTCCGCGCGTTCGATCAATCGTCCCAGATTAGCAAAGTGCCAAGCCTTGTCGTGCGCCATCGTGCTATCGAGCGTTCCCGACCACATGATCGCGTAGCGACGAACGTTGTCATAAAACTCGACCGTCGGGTCGGTCAACTGAGCCTCGGTCGCTCCCGCAACAAAATGGTAGAACTCGTTGAGTTGTTCGAAAGATTCGGAGGATAAACTTTCACGAACGGATCTCGCGTTTTCCCGTGCCGCACGCAGGCAGGTCATCATTGAACTGTGATAGTTCAAATCGAACGCCAAGAATTTCACCACGTTTTCGGCGTTCGGCGGCCCGTAGGTCTTGAGGAACCATTTGGTATCGCCAGTGACTTGGACAAGGGGTTCCCAAGGGTCAACCAAGTTTTCAGGCTGATCCAGAATGAGGTTGAGTGTCACTTCGAGAAAGCGAGCATGGTTTTCAGCTCGCTCCACTTGGCGGCTCATCCAATAGATCGATTCGGCAACTCGAGAAAGCATGGGGCGATGACTTAGGGGAAAGAGGGCTTGTAAGAAAACTGTAGGATTGGAGTCCCGTCTTTAGACGCTCGATTGATTATTGTCAAAACAAATCGGCTAAAGCCTGGACTCCGACTCTCGCAAGAACGGCTAATCATTCACCGTGGCAACGGGTTGTCCTGCTTCGGCAACGACCCAAGTATCTTTGCTGCCGCCTCCTTGAGAGGAATTGACGACCAGTGACCCCTTTTTGAGGGCGACGCGAGTCAAGCCGCCGGGCATGACCCAGACATCGTCGGGGTTGCTGCAGAGGATGTAGGGTCTCAAGTCGACATGACGTCCTTCGAGTCCATTGTCGCTAAGGGTCGGCACGCGTGACAATTGAAGCGTGGGCTGAGCGACATAATTACGCGGGTTCTCTTTGATCTTTTCCGCAAAGATTGCTCGCTCTTCAGCCGTCGCATGGGGGCCGATCAAAATGCCGTAACCCCCCGATTCGCCCGCCGCTTTGACCACCAATTCGTCAAGGTGAGCAAGCACGTATTTGCGATCTTCCTCTCGCTGGCACACGTATGTGGGGACATTCGCCAAAATCGATTCTTCGCCTAAGTAGTACTTGATCATCGCAGGCACAAAGGCGTAGATCACTTTATCGTCGGCGATGCCGGTTCCCGGTGCATTGGCCAATGCGACGTTGCCCGCTCGATAGGCTCGCATCAATCCTTTGACGCCGAGCGTCGAATCCTTTCGGAACACTTCGGGGTCGATAAAGTCGTCGTCAATTCGCCTGTAAATAGCATCGACACGCTGTAGACCGTCGGTCGTCCGCATATAGACAAAATCGTCATTGACCACCAAGTCACGGCCTTCAACCAGCTCGACACCCATTTGTTGGGCCAGATAAGAGTGCTCGTAATAGGCGCTGTTGTAAACTCCAGGCGTTAAAACGGCGACCGTAGGATTGTTGACGTGCAACGGCACCATTGATCGCAGCATGCCGTATAATCGTGACGCATAATCATTGACCGGACGGACTCGCGAGGCACTGAACAGTAGCGGAAAATTCCGCTTCATAATGTGCCGGTTTTGAAGCACATAGGAAACACCCGAGGGGCACCGCAAATTGTCTTCGAGCACGTAGACCGCACCGGTGTCATCGCGAACCAAATCAGTGCCCGTGATGTGGCACCAAACGTCGGATGGCGGACGAAGCCCGACGCATTGAGGCAAAAACGAAGGCGCCGAGTCGATCAATTCCTTCGGGATGATCCCATCTTTGACAATTGCTTGCTCGTTGTAAATGTCGGACAGAAACCGGTTGAGAGCGCGAATTCGTTGCCGCAGACCTGCGTCGATGTGCTGCCAAAGCATGGCCGACACGATCCGTGGAATCACGTCGAACGGCATGATCTTTTCCGTACCTGCGTTGTCGCTGTAAACCGTAAAGGTGATGCCCATCTGGTAGAGCGACTGCTCAATCGAACGTTGACGACGAAGCAATTCTTCCGGAGGCAGTCGATTGATCAAGTCGACCAGCATTTCGGCATCGGGCCGAGCGATAGTTTGCTTGTCGACTAATTCGTCAAAGAAACCTTCCGGGTCGTACTGGCTCAACTTAGGAGCGGACAACGTTTGAGATTGTGACGGTGAAGTTTGGGACTGACTTTGGTTCACTATAGGGATACCGCTAGTGGAGAAAACTCGAATCACTCTAATTGGTTGCCCAGCCCGCCAGTACTGGATAGATCCAAAGAGTTTACCCCAGATCGGCAAAGATGCTAGTGCCGAATTTGGACGCGCTCGATTAGCGGCAGATCAACACCCGCAATCACAATGCCTGGCCCGCACGCAGTACCAAAACGGGGCGAGACAGCGATCCAGTGAAGCTCAAACCTGACGAACCACTCATTAGGCTGGAACGAAACGCCGTAAACCCATTAATAGCAACGGCTTAAATCCAGCACGCTAGCTTGGCTCGCGGAGTTGGGAAACGTGAAACGAGTGCAGTTGCCCTACAAGAACGCCCGTTGGGCGACGTTGTGTCACCGGCCTTCGGTTGTGTATAACGGAGACGATGATTCAACGTCGCTCCAACCAACAGGACGAACACCGTTACGATGGAAACTCCGACAATCGAAGTCCATACGCCCGAAGTCAAACCGTTCGTTCACCTGCATTGCCATAGCCATTACAGCCTACTCGATGGTGCCGGTGATATCGGGAAATTGGTCAACCGCTGCGTCAGTCATGGCATGAACGCAATGGCGCTTACCGATCACGGTAACTTACACGGTGCGTTGGAGTTTTACCGCAAAGCAAAAGATGCCGGCATCAATCCGATCATCGGCTACGAGGCCTACATCGCACCGGGAAGTCGTTTTGATAAAGGGGGCGCGAGCAGCAGTAAACAAGCCAGCTATCACCTGACACTGTTGGCCAAAAACCGAACCGGCTTCAAAAACCTTGTCAAACTTGCTTCCGCCGCCTCGCTGGAGGGGTTCTACTTTAAGCCGAGAATCGACAAAGAAATTCTGGAAAAATACAACGAAGGCATCGTTTGCTTGTCCGGTTGTGTGAGCAGCGAATTCAGCCGTGCGATCCTCAAAGGCATCGATACCGAAGAACACGAAAAAGAAGCTCGTGACATTGCGGGTTGGTTTCAAAAAGTTTTCAATGATCGTTATTTTATCGAGATCATGAACAACGGTGTCGAGATCCAGAGGCAGCAGCTTCTCGGAGCGGTCGACATTGCTCAAAAGGTCGGTATTCCACTTGTCGCGACCAGCGATTGTCACTACGTCGATCAATCGGATGCCGAAGCGCAAGACATCATGCTTTGCATCAACACCGGACGCTTCCGTACCGATACGTCGCGGATGAAGATGGAGAACGATCAGTTCTTTTTGCGCAGCCCGGAACAAATGTATGAAAAGTTTCCGGGTTTAGAACACGCTTGTGCTCGCAGCCAAGAGATTGCGGATTCGGTCGACATCGATATCGAACTCGGCAAACACTACTTTCCGAACTTCGAATGTCCTGATAACAAAAAGCCGATCGATTATTTGCGCGAGCTTTGCGTTCAGGGATTGCTTGAACGCTACGAGGGAGACCCGCAGCGGATTGTCGATGGCGAACTTTCCGACGAAGTCATCGCCCGTTTGGACCGCGAACTTGGCGTGATCAAAAAGCTGGGTTTCCCTACCTACTTTTTGATCGTCTGGGACTTCGTCAATTACGCACGCGATCAAGGGATCTCGGCGACCGCTCGTGGTAGCGGTGTGGGTGCAATCGTTTGTTACGCGCTGTACATGTCGCACGTGTGTCCGCTGCGTTACGACTTATTGTTTGAACGGTTCTTGGACGAAAGCCGTACCGAGCCACCCGATATCGATATCGACTTCGAAAAAGAACGCCGCGTCGAGGTGATCGATTACGTCAAACGACGATACGGCAGCGAAATGGTTTGCCAAATTGGAACCTTCGGGACGTTGGCTGCGAGGGCAGCGATCAAGGATACCGGACGTGCTCTCGGCGTTCCACTCAATCGCGTGAATCAAATCACCGAAATGGTGCCCGATGAGCTGAAGATCACAATCAAGAAAGCACTCGAAAAAAGTGCCGACTTGAAAATGACCTATGACGGTGATCCCGAAGTCCGCGAACTTTTGGATCTGGCGATGAAGATCGAAGGTCTCGCCCGCAACATCGGCACTCATGCTGCAGCGGTCGTGATCGCCGACAAACCGTTGCCAGAATACGTTCCGCTCACGCGAGTCCCCGGTAAACAAGACGTCATCACTCAGTGGTCGATGAACGATGTCGAAGCATCGGGCTTGTTGAAGATGGATTTTCTCGGGCTGCGAAACCTGACGATCATGAGCCGGGCGGTCAAGTTGATCGAACAAACCACGGGCAAAGCAGTCGATCCGCTCAAATTCCCCCTCGATGACAAGGCCAGTTACGCGCTGCTTCAGCGTGGTGAGACCAAAGGTGTCTTTCAACTCGAATCCGGCGGTATCCGCGACCTGCTGACTCGGATGAAGCCCGACCAATTTAGCGACATCATCGCGACCGCGGCACTCTATCGCCCCGGACCGCTTGAGGGAGGGATGGTCGACGACTACGTCAATATCAAACACGGTCGCCAGCAACCCGAGTACAAGCATCCGGTACTTAAAGAGATTCTCGAAGAGACCAACTCGATCATGGTCTATCAAGAACAAGTGATGCGGATCTTGAACCGGCTCGGTAACGTGCCACTGGCAAAAGCCTACACTTGCATCAAGGCGATCAGTAAGAAAAAAGAAGCGTTGATTAACCAGAATCACGACGTCTTCATCGAGGGTTGCGGCAAGAACGGACTAGGTGAAAAAGATGCCGAAGAGATTTGGAACCTAATTGTCAAATTTGCGGGCTATGGTTTCAATAAATGTGTCGTGGGTAATACGCAAATTGTCGACGCCGACACGGGCGTTCGTACAACCGTTGGCGAACTATTCGCAAAGCGGGCACTGATGCGGATACATGCCCTCGACGCGAACCAAAAACTGGTTCCACGCAACGTGACCGATGTCGTGTGGAATGGAATTAGGCAAACGTACAAGGTGCGTACGCGGTTAGGACATGAACTCACTGCAACGGACAATCATCCACTGCGAACGTTCGAAGGCTGGAAAACGATCTCGGAACTGACGGTAGGTGATAAAGTCGCCGTCGCCAGAAAGATTCAGATCAGAGACGGTGTCGACTGGCCGGATCACCACGTAGTGTGTTTGGGTTGGCTTCTTTCGGAAGGCAGTATGTGTCACCCGACATGTCTCTATTTTTATTCGAATGACGAGAAACAAATAAAGGATTTTGCATCGGCGGCGGAAGAGTTTCCTAACACAATTGCACGAGTCGATCAGCGAGCAGGTGGTCGATTCGAAGTGTGTTTGTCTACCGGACGTGACATGAAGTTGGGAAACCTCGACCAGGCAGGAGTTGGCACGGCGGTCGCCGCAAGACGAATCACCGGCGTTCGCTGTGGCGCGTTCGTATGGGCGAAGAAGCTTGGATTGCTAGGCTATGGAGCAACGAAGAAAAAGTTGCCAGAAGAGGCGAACAGACTGGGCAAGGATCAAACGGCATTGTTGCTCGGTCGACTCTGGGCTGGCGATGGCTATGTCGAAGAAACAGGTCAGCAGTCTTATTATGCAACGTCATCACAAGAATTGGCGTTCGATGTACAGTACTTGCTGAGACGACTTGGGATTGTTTCTCGCGTAACAGAAAAAACATTTCGGTATACCTACAAGGGCATCGAAAAGCCACGGATTGGCTTTACGGTACATTTAGTCGGGTATGAATCGTGTATCAGCTTTCTGAATATCGTTGGCCCGCACATTGTCGGGAAGGGATTGTCCGTTGAACGTGCGAAGCAGCGTTTATGTAGCAGGCTGGCGAAAACAACCGGCGACCTCATACCGACAAGCGTTCGAAAAATCGTTGCGGAGCATCGAGTTGACAGCGGGATGACTTGGCGGCAATTGGAAGCCGAAAGTCGGATATCAATACGTGAATTGTGTCGCACCAATGAATCAACCAAACGCGGCTTTCAGCGGTCAACCATTGGGCGACTGGCTCGGTTTTTTGAGTCTGAAGAATTGTTTTCTCACTCGGAAAGCGATTTGTTCTGGGATGACATCATCTCAATCGAACTCGCTGGCGTCGAAGATGTCTACGATTTGACAGTTGAACACGATCATAACTTCGTGGCAAACGGCTTCGTCGTTCATAATTCGCATTCAACCGCTTACGCGTTGGTCGCGTTTCAAACCGCTTATTTGAAAGCGCATTATCCGGTCGAGTTTATGGCGGCGCTGTTGTCGAGTGATATCTCGGGACGCAACTTCAAACGCAAAGATGCGCTCGTCGAACACATGGAGGACTGCGATCGCATGGGGATCGAAATTGTTCATCCCGACGTCAACACCAGTGCAGCGGACTTTTCGGTTGCCGATGGGAAAATCTTCTTTGCATTGTCGGCAATCAAAGCTTGCGGCGGTTCCACTGCGATCTCGATTGAAGAAGAACGAAAGAAGAACGGGCCGTATAAGGACATCTACGATTTTTGTGAACGAGTTGACCCGTCGGCGTGCAATAAATCAGCGATCGAGACGCTGATCAAAGCGGGAGCGATGGATAGTTTCGGTGCCAAACGAAGCCAATTGACCGCTGTCATTGAAAGAGCTCTGCAAGCGGGGGCGGCGATCCAAGCGGATAAAAAGAGTGGTCAAACCAGTTTGTTCGGAGCGTTCGACGAGGAAGAGGAAGCGGACGTTGGCAAATCAACCACCGCTCCGATGCCAGAAATGGACGAATGGATTGAACGCGAGAAATTGCTCGCTGAAAAAGAAGTCTTGGGTTATTACCTCGACAGCCATCCGCTGGCTGAGTTCGAGCCCAAACTAGCAACCTTTCGTACTCACACGACCGACGGTTTGGCAGACATCAAAGATCGAGGCGAAGTGACACTCGGCGGTATGATTAGCTCGATCAAGATCGCTCACACGAAAAATCCAAAACCGGGTGCTCCGTCCAAGTATGCAAACTTCGATCTGGAAGACATGCAAGGAGCGATTCGTTGTATCGTTTGGCCCAAAGGTTTTGTCGACGTCGGTGAGTACATAAAACCTGACTCCGTGGTGCTGGCAAAAGGCAAAGTCGACCGCCGCGGTGGAGGGGACGAGGCGAACTTGATTGTCGATGAACTGATCCCGATTGAAAGTTTGGACCAACGCTATACCCATGGAATGCGAATCACGATCGACGAAGTCACGCATAGTCCTGAACTACTCACTCGGCTGCGAGAAATTCTGCGCGGTTATCCTGGCCCGAAGGATCTGATGATCAGCCTAAGCTTGAACGAAGGTGAAGTCGTGCATCTCAAGAGTGACAAGTACAAGGTCGACATCACAGCCGAATTGAGGTTGCGAGTCGATGACCTGTTGGGCTCCGGCCACTACAAACTAATGATGAGTAAACCGTCAGGCCGTTAGTTAGTAGGCTGGGTCGACCAACGCGTCGGAGCAAGCCCGATTCAGGGTCATTTGGGCAACACAACGTGGGAATCTCCGTCAGGGCGGGACGGTTAAAAGCGTCATCGACATCATGGTGACGCTACGACTGTCGAATCAATCATCGCCTGCAGATTGTTTTGCATCTGCTTGACCACCTCAGGATACTTTTCGGCGAGATTGTTGGTTTCGCCTGGATCCATGCTTAAATCGTAGAGTGAAACAGGCGGTAGCCTTAGCCCGTCAAGACGCATGGTGACATTGTAGGTCCAGCCCGTTTCGCAGCGAACAAGTTTCCATTTTCCTTCGCGGTAACCAAAGTTACCACTTCCGTTGTCCTGCTGGACGATCGCCCGCCGGCCTTTCGCACCCGGTTTGCCAAGCAGTAAATCAAGCATGTTTTCGCTGTCCGAGCACTGCTTGTCGGGAATGGTTTGCCCGACCATGGCGGCGAAACTAGCGACGAGGTCGATCGTGCAAACCATTTCATCGCTCACGCCGGTCGGGATCGTTCCCGGCATTCGCGTGATAAACGGTGTCCGTGTACCACCTTCAAAAACGTTGTACTTGCCGCCGCGGTAACGACCGTTGGGATCGTGGTCGCCGAGTAGCTTAATCGATCCATCAATATAATCGTCGTTGAGAACGGGGCCATTGTCGCTACAAAAAACGAACAGTGTATTCTTTGTCAATCCCAACGCATCGACCGTATCGATCAATTCGCCAACGCTCCAATCAAGCTCGGCGATCATATCACCGCGTGGTCCAATATCGGTCGCTTTCTCAAACCGCTCGTGGGTAATCCGTGGCGCATGGATGTCATGTGATGAGAAAAACAGGAAGAATGGTTCGTCTTTATGCTTTGTGATCCACTCTTTCGAATGGTCGACCCATCGATCCGCCAAATCTTCGTCGCGAAAACGTGCGGCATGTCCACCCGTGTAAAAGCCAATCCGTCCAATCCCGTTATAGAAGGTATCGCGATGTCCTTTGATCGTATCAAAACGCAATTGGTCACGCATCGATTCTCCCGTCGGATGATCTTCGTTCGGCTTCGCGTTGCCGACCCATAACGGATCACTGGGGTCCAGGTTTTCGACAAAGTGATCCCTGACATACACTTGAGGAACACGGTCGTTAGTCGTCGGCAGGAGAAGGCAATGATCAAAACCGATCTCCAGGGGTCCAGGTGCAATTTTTCCGTTCCAATCCGGACCGATACCACGTTCTCCCAATCCCAAGTGCCACTTTCCGATGACTGCCGTTGCGTAGCCCGCCTGGCGAATCAGCGACGCCATCGTCGTCGCTCCAGCCGGTATGAGAGCGGGTGCATTCGGCGGTGCGATGCCCGTTCCGGGGACGCGAAACGCATAGATGCCCGTTAGTAATGAATAGCGAGTTGGCGTGCATGTCGATGCTGAGCAGTACCCGCTGGTGAATCGCATTCCTTGATTGGCCAAACGGTCAATGTTCGGCGTCTCGACGCCGATGCCGCCATAAGCCGATACATCTCCATATCCAAGGTCATCGGCTAAAATGAGAATGATATTCGGCTGGGATGCTGATCGTGTTTCGGCTGAAAGCGGACGCAGGCAAAAGACACAAACGATAACAGCGACAAAAGACGCAATCGCGAGTTTTGTCGGTCGAACATATCGGCGATGGCGCATCGAGAAATTTCCGTTGGGGTGCATTTTGAAGATAACTCTATATTAACGACGCCAGCTAAGATTGCATTTCAGTTATCCGTCAAAGCATTTCATTTTTGCGTCAAACGAAGTCGGCAAAATTTACATGCGGTTCCGCTATGACGACTACTTCGCAATCTGATTGCGAGCGGCCGCGCACTGTAAACACGCTTTGTAAAGAGATCATCGAGCCTGGCAAGACGATGAAAATCGTGAAATTTTCCGTCCCTAAAAAACGCCTGTGCCAATGCGCCAAGGCGTTTGAAGATTAGCGTGCTCTAAAGACTCTCGATCATCCGAACCTTGGAAGAGTTACGTTTGCCCAAGAAATCTCTGCTGACCAACATGCATTCGAATGGCACTAGGAACGACATCGAATTGAACCGGTTCTTCGTTGACGACTTCGCCGTCGATCGTAAATCGCATGGGAGGCTCCGAATGAAGGGAAAGCGATTTCACTTGTCGAAAGATCACTCGCTCACATTCCAAGAAATCCCCTAGTAAGTTGTCAGCAACGATTTGCACCATGTCGCCGATGTCCCCATCGCGGATAATGATCACGTCGATGAGGCCATCGGTGGTCGACGCTTTTGGTGCAACTTTGATCCGGCCTGCATTGGTTTTACCGTTGGCGACCAAGACCGCCCAACAATCGAGGTCCACGAACTCTTCTTGATCGCATCTCGCGGAGATGCGAAAGGAGGTCATATCGGGCAAGACTTCGACCGCTCCACGTATGTAAGCAAACGCCCCCCAGCGAGCCTTGATCTCGTCGGTCAACGCTTCGCTGACACGAACGCCATTGCCTCCAGCGGCAACGTTGGCGAAGTAACGGCCGAATCCTTGACCGCCGACGTGAACGACATCCACGGGAACCGGATCGGCAGATCGGATCAACTCAGCGGCCTGAAGTATGTCGTCGGGA